>Ga0335070_10004179_pt1 | contig 16856 bp, 17 predicted proteins | sample Lox_Sample_13_FD_206722 | JGI IMG/M metagenome (GOLD analysis project Ga0335070, IMG submission 206722) | Soil microbial communities from Loxahatchee National Wildlife Refuge, Florida, United States - Lox_Sample_1.3 | ecosystem: Environmental > Terrestrial > Soil > Wetlands | place: USA... | reverse complement strand
CCTGAAGGTCCGTGGTAGACTACCACGTTGATAGGCTGGAAGTGTAAGCGCAGTAATGTGTTCAGCTGACCAGTACTAATAGACCGTGAGGCTTGACCCTTATCATCTTCCCTCCTGTTGTCAAGGAAAAGAAAAGGGCCTTTTTACAAAAAGGCCCTTTTGTGTGTCTTGGGGCGGAGATGACTGTGTACATCAGTATCATTTCTTCTCACAAAAAAGAAGTTCTTCTATCATCATTTCTATGATATGATGATAGCATTGACGAGGTGACACGGTCCAGAAATGAGAGAGAGAGACATATTTGAAGAAATCATCGACATGGGTAAGAGGCGGGGAATTCTTACCTATGACGAGATAAATGACGCACTCCCCTCCGAATTCTTTTCTCCTGATGAAATCGAAGACCTCATGGACCTTCTCCAGGATATGGGCGTTAAGGTGGTCGACTACGAAGAGGCTCTCCCTCCTGAAGAAGAGGTTGAGGAAGAGGAACTCGATGAATATGAAAAGACGGAGGATCTCGTACAGGCCTACTTCCATTCCATGGGCGATATATCGATTCTCACCAAGGACGAGGAAACGGAGCTCGCCAAAAAACTGGAAGAAGGGAGAGAGATCATAAAAAGGATTGTCACCAATCTCCCCCTCTACAAAAAGATCGAGGCGAGCTTGGACGGAGAGGCTGAAGAGATTCCCCCGGAAGAAGAACGTCCTGACGAGGCGCTCCTGAAGTCAGTGGCGCGCATAGAGGAGTTAAGGGCGCACATAGAGGCAGTTGAAAGGGCTATCATGAAGTATGGTTCCTTTAAGGAGTTGAAGAAGCTCATATCAGAGAAGAAAAAGAAAGGGATCCATGCAGACAAGCTCGAGGCTCTGGCGAAAGAGATTCAGCAGGAATACAAGAAAGTTGAGGCCGAGGTAGGAGTAAGGATCGATGAGCTCAAAGTTTCTTATGGAAGGATGTCGAAGGCCAAGGCCCTTCTTACCGAAGCAAAGAATGAGCTCATAACAAGAAACCTCCGCCTGGTGGTCAACATCGCGAAGAACTATGTCGGCAGAGGCCTGCCCCTCCTCGATCTCATCCAGGAGGGCAACATCGGCCTCATGAAGGCGGTCGACAAGTTTAAGTATGAAAAGGGCTTCAAGTTTTCTACATACGCAACATGGTGGATCAGGCAGGCTATTACCCGGGCGCTCATTGATCAGACAAAGACCATCAGGGTGCCTGTCCATATGATGGAGTTTTATAACAGAGTCACTAAGGCTTCCCGTGAGCTGACGCAGCAGCTCGGGCGGGAACCGAGCAATGAAGAGATTGCACAGAAGCTTGTTGTGCCGACACGGAAGGTCGAAGAAGTATTCAGGGCTATTCAAGATCCCATTGCACTCCAGACTCCTGTGGGAGATGAAGATACGGAGCTCGAGGATTTTATCGGGGACAAGAACAGCCCTTCCCCCTATTCTGACACAGAAAGGATAGAGATTTCTGAACACATCCAAAGGGTTTTGAGAACACTGACCGCAAAGGAAGAAAAGGTGATTCGGATGAGGTTCGGGATCGGCGCTGATAGGGACCACACCCTCGAGGAAGTCGGAAGGTACCTGTCTATCACAAGGGAGAGAGTGCGTCAGATAGAGGCAAAGGCATTGAGAAAGCTGAAACATCCGAGCAGGCTGAGAGCGCTCAAGATTTTAACCACGTAGTGGCAAAGGAAACCCGCTGATAAGCGGGTTTCCTTTGCTCATGCTGTCGACAATCTTTCCCTTTTTTCTAAGGCTTCCCTATCCTATCTCCTGCCTTGACTTCTCTTTCGGATTTTACGACAATTGCTGTCGCCGTCCTTTCTTTCATGCCGATAACCTGAATAGTCCCGTTGGGGACATCAAAGGTGTTCCTCGAAATCATCGGTATCATGTCACCGATTTCCAAACCATCTCTTCGTCCCTTATCAATGAAGACGATATCCTTCTGGCTGTTGATATCATGTCTCTCCCTTGTGGCAACAATGAAGCCGTTGACGGAGAGGGTCCTCGGATTATCTATAAGAAAAGGCTGTTCCATCTCATAGTAGTTGTCAAGGACATCTCCCACAACTACTTCTGCGAAAGAGGCTGTTACCTTTGCCTTTGTCCGCCCACTCTCTGTTCCGACAATTTCCAGGACCCCGACGATTTCGATGACATCGCCCATATTGGCGCCCGTTTCAGGATGCCTGACCTTCCCTGTTGAGCGTATAACATAGAACCTGTCACCAGCCTTTACCGGTTCAGCGGTCCTGATGTACGTATCATCTCCTCTGCCAAACTGGCTTCTCTCTGTCGGCGCACCGGTAATCTCACCCATGACTGTTATGGAGTCGGCGATATAACCGCTTGAGATAAGAGTATCTTGGTCGACCAGATAGCTTTTCATAATGGGGGTGACTTTCTTCGTTGCTGGCTCTCGTGCCGTCTTCGTCACGGGCTTCACCTGGGGCCTTGCCTCGACTCGCTCAATTGCCTTTTCAACAGGTTTGGGAGCGACCTCTTTCTGAAGGAGAGAAAGGGGAATCCTGATCTTTTGACCGGGATAAATGAGGTCAGGATTTTTCACCTCGGGGTTTTCCTTCCATACCTTGGGCCAGAGAAAAGGGTCGGTGATCTCCTTTGAAGAAATCGTCCAGAGGGTTTCACCTCTGATAACGGTGTGCTCCTTAAATTCCTGGTCCTGACAATAGGCACCGGGAGCAAAAAACAAACAGATCAGTGAAAGCACGGTTATGGCAAGAATACAACCTCCCTGAGTTCTTCTCATGTTTCCTCCTTCTTTCCAATCAAACCATACCGAAGATTGAAAACCCTTGTCAAGCACTTTTTACCGAATGACGTCAATCTTCATATAGGGTCTCAGCACCTCCGGTATGACGATGCTTCCGTCCCTCTGCTGATAGTTCTCGATGATCGCCACAACCGTCCGACCGATAGCAAGGCCGGAGCCGTTCAGGGTGTGGACGAATTCGGTGCCTTTCTTTCCTTCCCGCTTAAATCGTATATTGGCCCTCCTCGCCTGAAAATCTCCAAAATTAGAGCAGGAGGAGATCTCCCGGTACTTCGCCTGCCCAGGGAGCCAGACTTCGAGATCATAGGTCTTTGCTGCAGAAAAGCCGAGGTCACCGCTGCAGAGTGCGACGACCCTGTAAGGGAGTTTCAGTTTCTGAAGAATATCCTCTGCGTCCCTGGTGAGGGTTTCAAGTTCTCCATAGGAATCTTCAGGTTTAGCAAACTTAACGAGTTCCACCTTGTTGAACTGGTGCTGCCGTATAAGGCCCCTCGTGTCCTTGCCATAGGACCCAGCCTCGCGCCTGAAGCATGGAGTGTACGCTGTGTAATACAGAGGGAGGTCCTTCTCCTGGAGTATCTCATCACGATGAATATTCGTGACAGGCACTTCCGCCGTAGGGACAAGATAGAATTCAGCATCAGCGACCCTGAAAAGCTCGAATTCAAACTTCGGAAGCTGGCCGGTTCCGATCATGCTTTCACGATTTACCAGTACCGGCGGGAAGACCTCGGTATACCCTTTCGATGTATTGAGATCGAGCATGAAGTTCATCAAAGCCCTTTCGAGTCTGGCCCCGGCACCTTTCATGAGTGCAAATCTGGCTCCCGCAATCTTCGATGCCCTGTCAAAATCAATGATATGAAGCATCTCGGCAATGTCCCAGTGGTTGAGGGCAGGGAAATCAAATTCCCTCGGGTCTCCCCATGTCCGCACAACAACGTTTTCCGTCTCGTCCTTTCCCACAGGCACCGATTCATGGGGAATATTCGGGACGTTGAGAAGAAACTCCCTGATCTTCTCATCGAGATCACGGAGTCTATCATCAAGTTCCTTTATCCTGTCTGAGACTGATTTCATCTCATCGAGGAGGACTGTTGCGTCTTTTTTCTCTCTCTTCAGCCTTCCGATCTCTTCCGATACGGAGTTTCTCCTATTTCTGAGGTCTTCTGACTCTTTGAGCAGGGTTCTCCTTTCATCCTCCATGGAAAGGAATTCTGAGAGGGAGAGTGCATAATTTCTCTTCTTAAGGGCCTCGGTTACGATCCCGACATTCTCTCTCACAAACCGTACGTCAAGCATCAGGTGCTCCCTTCAGAATTCGTTGAATTTGCTATAATAACTCATCTAAACTCATGGAAGTCAAGGATGGATAGCTCATCAATCGACCGTATCGGAGGGATCCTCACCCTTGTAAAACCCACCGGCAGAACGCTTTCTTTCGTCATCGGAGACACATTGAAAGCCGATGTACTGAACATGGTAAAGGATGGAACCGTATCGCTCAGGATCGGAAGAGAGATCATCAGCGCGAAATCGGAAATTCCGTTAACAAAAGGGGATATGGTACTCCTGAAAGTTCTTGGATTTGAAGGCGATCTGAAACTCCAGTTTCTCGGCGTCGAGTCAAAGAGTATTTCTCAGAACATCGAGCCTCAGAAGAGCCTTCCGCAGGATGGCCAGTCGGCGATCCCGGCAAGGATATTCACGATGCTCTCAGGTCTTTCGGATGCAGAACTGAGCGGCAGGGATGTGAGACTCCTGACAGAGATATTCAGATCTCTCCCGGAAAAAGTCCGTTCGGACTTCCCGGAATTGAAACTTCTCGAAGATACCCTGCCCGAGATAGAAGGTCTGAATAATCAGCTCCTAAAAACATCTGTAGAAAATTCCGGGATTCTCTTTGAGACAAAACTGAAACTCGCTGCCCTGAGTGCTTCGGACGGAGAGACCATCTCTCCGGAACAGACAGAGATGAGCGAAGAAGTACGGACAGAAGAACCGGGGACCCTGGCCGATTCCCCGCTTGAAGGCAAAGATGGCTCTTCCCGTGACAAAGGAATAACCGAGGACCTGAAGGGACTGCTTCTAAGGACACGAGAGATCATAAGGGACCCTGAAGTCATCGGCTCACTCAAGATGCTGGGAATCAAGCCTGAGCAGGCAGCCCAGGTCATAGACAGGATAGCGAAGAATATCGAAGTCTTCCAGCTTACCTCAAAAATGAACGATATGCTCTACACCTTTCTTCCGCTTTCATGGCATGAATTGAGAGACGGCGAGGTGATATTCAAAAAGTCGAAGAATACGGACAACAAGAGCAACACTTACTATTGTACTGTCAACCTCGATCTTGAACGTGCTGGGAAGATCTCCATTTCCGTCACCCTTTATAACAATTCCTTCTACGTCTCTTTCAAAGTTGATAATGAAAAGACCTGCTCACTGCTTCAATCCCATACAGTCTTACTAGAAAAGAGGTTTGCCGACGCGGGGATGTCTCTCAAGGCCGTGAATCTTACCACTGAAGAGATAGTCTTGGGGACAGTGAAGAAGGAGGAAGGGATACGCATAACGATTTGACGAAAGAAAAAGGGTCAAAGGCAGCAGCGTTACAATACACACGCGGAACAGATTCTGCTCCCAAGGTAACGGCAAAGGGAAGAGGAAAGGTTGCCGAAAAGATCCTCGAGGTCGCGAGGAAGCACAATATTCCGATTCGGGAGGATAGGGAACTCGTTGAGATCCTTTCTTCCCTTGACCTCTACCAGGAGATACCACCCGAACTTTACAGGGCCGTTGCCGAAATCCTGGCCTTTGTGTATTCGTTGAGCAGTAAGAACAAATGACCCCCCTCTCGGAGAAGATGAATTTTCACAAAGGGAAAGTAGCTGGCCTCCAACGTTATTATGATGAGCTCTATAGGGCCTTTGGGCCGCAGCATTGGTGGCCTGGTGAGACGCCCTTTGAAGTCGCTATCGGCGCAATCCTCACGCAAAACACCAACTGGGGGAATGTCGAAAAAGCCATTCAGAATCTCAAATCAGCCTCTGCCCTGAATGCAAAGACTCTGCACGAAATGCCCGTAGGCAGACTCGCTCGATTAATCAGACCCGCAGGTTATTTCAATATCAAGGCGAAGAGACTCAAGGCATTGATCAAGTTTCTTATGGAAAACTATCACGGCAGGATGAAGAGGATGGAGGGTGAGGATATGAATGTCCTGAGGAAGGAGCTTCTCTCTGTGAAGGGTATCGGACCGGAGACCGCTGATTCGATTCTCCTCTATGCCCTCGAAAAACCCGTCTTTGTCATCGACGCATACACGAAGAGGGTTCTCTCTAGACACAAGATCATGGATCATGACGAATCTTACGCCGACTTTCAGAACCTCTTTCATTCATCTCTGAAGAGAGACGTGGAACTTTTCAATGAATACCACGCGCTCTTTGTGAGGGTGGGAAAATATTACTGCAAGTCGATCCCCCGCTGCGGCGAATGTCCTCTCAGACACCTCCTGCCGGCTTAGCGTAGTGAAGTAGTTAACACATAAGCAGCGGATAGTATGATAGAATGAAAAATGACTATGGACAACCCGGAGATTGACCCTGCCGGAAACCTCTGTCCTGCTTGCGGAAACGTCCTTACCGATAAGGAGCATATCGAAGGAGGGTGGAACTGCACCTGCGGTGAGTTTATCCCCGAGGGTCTGGCCATCAAGCCGCGGGAAGGCCTTTCCAACCAGCACAGGCAGAACAAACTTTGGAGATGACGTCACACCTTGATATGGAGCATAGGGAGAGCGAGCCTCTGCCTTTTGTTCTCCCCTTTGAAAAGATCGGTCTTTCGCTCCGGCGTATCCCCCCTCTCCCCCTCGTGTTGTGACTGAAGCTTCGTCGGCAGGCTCGATGCGTGGTGAACGGCGTACTTCCCGTAACGCTGCGAAAGATGATCAACGGTTTCGTATATCCTCGACATCTTCCCGACCCGTGCTCTGTCATCAAAGAGTGAATATTCGATCTTCTCTTCTGCAAGCAATCCTCCAAGGACAACGCCGGTCTGACGGTAGAGGTGACCGGGTTGGTAAAGATGAAGAAACCCCTTCCGCAGGGGCTCAAAAAGGTCTGCCGGAAAAGCGGTCGGCTGACATAAGGTCATCTCAATTCCCGTGTCCCTGAAATCCTGGGTCCTGAGAAAGAGGATCAGCCGCGTCGCTGCGAGCCTGTATCTCCTGACCTTGATGCAGGCACTTTCGAGGTTCCTGGAGAGTTGGCCAAAAATGAAGGTTTTGTCGGCCGATGGCGGCGTAAAGGTCTTCGCCTTGCTTATTGATTGATAGGTGCTCTTTCTCTCGGTAACGACGGGATAGACAGACCTCCCGTTCAGCTCATGCCATATTTCCCGATAAGGTTTGGAGAGATGCTTATCAATAAACCCCTGATCCCTTCGCGCGAACTGGAGAGCGGTGGTGATCCCGAACTTCCTGAGAAAGGCAGCAGTGTTCGGGCCGATACCCCAGACCTTTTCGACCGGCAGATTCTCAAGGAAGATATGGATCTCCCTGCCAGGGATGAGCGTGAGACCGTGGGGCTTGTTCTGTTTCGAGGCTATCTTCGCCAGGACCTTCGAGAGGCTCACCCCTACCGATACCGTAATCCCAAGCTCCCTCTCGATCGTATCTTGCATCTTCTTTGCAATCATTCCATAAGGGCCGTGGAAGCTTCTTCTCAGACCAGTGAGATCGACAAAGGCCTCGTCTATGGAGTATTCCTCAACATCAGGAGAGAAGCGCCTCAGTATCTCGAACATCCGGACAGAGAAGAGGCTGTATGTCTCATAATCCGACGGGAGGATGATAGCATCTGGACAGAGTTTCTTGACATCGGAGAGTCTTATCCCTCTTGTTACCCCTTTTGCCTTCGCCTCGTAACTGGCGGCAGCGACGATTCCTCGTTCCTTCCCTGTTATGACCGGTTTGGCTTTCAGGTCCGGATGGATTGCCTGCTCACAGGAGGCAAAGAAGGCGTCGGCGTCCACGTGGAGAATCGCCTGCGGCCAGGAACGAATGGTGAGGGGAGTGTTGTCCATAAGACTAATACGCTTTTCGGGATATAAGAGTCATCTGTTCACTATACTGCCGACTTATTTCTTTGGCCAAGGATAGGTTGCTTCAACAATGTTCCTGTAATTATCGTCTAATGTTGGCTGCAGGGCGACAATAGAGGCGACCCGCCGGGCCATCTCCATCACGTACCTGACTTCCTCTACCGTCAGGCCACGGCCAAGCAGGTCTTTCTCCCGATACGAAAGCCATTTCTTGATAACCTGGTAACCGCCGATAGTGTACTGCCACACAGCCTTCGGTACATTTCGCCAACAGGCAATGTCGTTGAGATAGATGTCCAACACTTCACCGTTGTCGATGATCTTGCCTTTCCCCGGCATGGTGACGCCGCCCTTGCCCGCATGGCCCCACCCCGCCGTGACATCAAGGTCTCCTGCCTCGGGCTTCGCCTGTTTGCCGTCCACGCGCTCGAATACCGCAATACCTCTGAGATCGTCACGTATATTTCCCGTTGTCACTTCCGTAACCGGCGTCTCGGTATCCAACAGGGCTGCGATCTGCCGCCCCAGTTCTGCGGAAGCGAGGAGGAGATCCTTGTTGTTCGGCAAAGGAATCCTTGGCCAATCTTGCCGGATACCGTCGGCGTTCTCGGTCAGATAGGCCGGGGCATAGCCGATCGCAAGAGCGTGGAACCAGATCGCCTCGGCGCTTGACTGGTCCGCATCCGGATCAGGAAGACCAAGCGCGGTGAGATACGCACGTGCGATGGCTGAGAGGTTGGCAGTGATCTTTTGCGAATCGTGTTCCATTCCTGGTAAAGCCCGAGAGCCGGTCTTACTGCGGCGCGACAGACTGGCAGACCATTCCTTGAGCCTGAGAGGAAAATGACGCGCATGCCCGGAGATGCAGTCGTAGTCGCATACGATTGGCGACAACAAAAAAGGCGGCCCTTCGGGTTCTTTGTCGGCCGTATCGCGCGTTATAAAGAACCGGTTGCCTAGAAATCGCTGATTCAACAACTGTGGCGCTGGTCTCGAAAATAGCGGCGCTATTTGAGCATCAAGATATGCAATACGAATATCAAATGGTTTAAATGGATATACAATAATGTTGTCAGGACTGTAAGTAATTTTGTCATCACTTTTGAGTTTTAGTCGTACCTTGGCAGCATCAAATTCACCAGAAGATGTCATCCACTCGGGAATAGAGCTTGCGATGTGGTCGTCAGGCACGCCTTTATTTAAATACTTATCCAGTAGTTTAAGTCTCGTTTTCTGATCAGGAAAAACAATCAGCGAATTCCCCCTACGCTCAATTGGCCCATTGAATGGTGGCTTTTCACAGAGATCTATTATCTTCGGCCATTCGAGGTAGTGGGGTGCAACTTCTGAAGGTCGAAAACTCCAGCGATTCTCCTTTGTCGGAGTCGCAACCTGATACTGCTGGTCAAAGTCTTTAGTTTCAAGGCTATCGAGAAGTTCGCTCCGCTTACCCGTGCCCCAGAAGTGTCGGAACCTCACAACCGGCGATGTGCTGGCTTTTCGCTGCTTGTCTTTTTTTACGAATAGACTGATTGCCGTACCGACACGAATACCCTCTCGGTTCCATTCCGTAGAAAATACCGACGGGTCAGGCTTGCCTGCCGGAGTCAACTTGCCGGTCTCACGGCTGTCGCCATTCATGCAGTCGAGCCATAACGAATCAAATTCGACGAGAAACCGCGAACGCATCACCACAAACGATGGATCGCCGAGATAAGAAAAGTTTGAAATGAACGACACTACGCCCCGGCCGCCTTTTTCGGCAATGCGTTTCTCAGCGAGACGGAAAAAGCGAATATAGAGATCATCGAGATTGAATTTCTTGATGCTCCATTCGGAGATAAGTCCCTGTTTGTAGGGTTCGACCAAAGCGTTTTCTTCTTCCGGACTCACACCAGCGAAAGCGTTGTACGGCGGGTTGCCGAGAATGACAAGGATGGGCTTCTCCTGCTTTACTTTATCGGCAGCATCGCGCTCCTCCTGAAAGCCGGGGAATACAATCTGCTTAGGCTTCTCCTTGGGCGGCTCCCACCCGGTAAGGGCATTGGTGAGGTAAACACCGGATCGCTCGGGCGGATCGCCGACGTCGCTCAAAGGTGCACCGAGGGTTTCGAGTTCCAGCCCAAGCTGCAGGTGCGCTATTACAAACGGCGCAGGTAAAATCTCGAATCCAAAAATTCGCTCCTTTGCGGCCTTCTTGAGGTCGTGGGCGACGAGGGCATCGCCCCCTTTGTCGTGGAGCGTTGCCGCAATACGCCGCAGAACAGCACGCAGATATGCACCTGTACCGCAACAAGGGTCAAGGACAATAACATTGGGGTCAGCAAGGCCGTCAGCTAACTTGAGTTCGGAACGGAGCACGGAGTCCACGCGCTCAACCTGATAGCGGACGATTTCTTCTGGCGTATACCACACCCCGAGTTCCTTGCGCAGCTCTGGGTCGAAGGCATGCAAGAAGGGCTCATAGAAGTACTGCACCGCGTGGCCCTCGTCGAAGGAACTGAAGAACTCGGTGTGGTCCACTCGGTTGAGCGCAGCAGCGGCCCAATCGAGAACCTCGATCAGACCGAGTGCACCTAAGTGGGACGGATCGGCGACCTGCACAAACAGAGCGCGCAACATCGGCACACGCAGGAGCCAGTGTGCTAAGCGCCAGTCGAAAGGACCTGAGACATCATAAGGCGCGGACGGCTCACGAATCGTATCCGCAAAAGTCTTCTTTACATGCCAGCCATCATGACGACGCGTCCAGAGAACCCACGCCGAAAAGACGCCATAAAAGAGGGTCTGAACGAGGGTCGAGCGGAAGAAATGCTCGCCCTTCTCTCCCTCGAAATGCAGCCCGAGAGCGTCTTGGAGGGCCTGCCGCAGGTTCGCAAGGGCCGGGAGGTCCGCCTTCTCGATCCGCAGACGGGCGTCGTGGGCATAGGAGGCCAGAATCGCCGCCACGTCTTTGGGCTGCGCGAGCGGCGCATTATGAAGCAGAACGCGCCTGAGATATTCCAGCATGCGCTCCCCGCGCTCGGTAGCAGTCTTTCGCGGGTGGGCCGCCAACTGCCAGAACTCTTTTTCTGAATCTGCCAGTGAGAAAGACTCAAGAATTGAAGGTTGCCCGGACGGATCTTTGCCGACGAGTGCGAAAGACCGGAAATTGGTGACGAGCACCATCCCATACCGTTTCCAGTATCGTTCGACCTGCTCAGTCCCGGCCACCTGTCTCACATCCGTGTCAAGGGGCTTTGCCTCGATAATACCCCGCGAGGGGTTCTGCGCAAGAAATGGGTTATCACCACCTTCGACATCGCGCGCTTTGCGGCTGAACTGATCGGCTGTGAAAAGCCCGCCATCCGGCAGTCCTGCGCCCCGGTTTGCCAGATTGATGACGCACCTGACCTTGGGCTTCAGGCCTTTGCCTATATGGGTAAGGAGTTTCTCCAGCGCGGGATAAAACGACGTTTCCGGAGCATTGGCCCGTGTTGCACGGACCTCTGCTATCTCGGTCAGGTATTGTTCTATTACATTTGCGGTCATATTGTTTATCAGTCTCTTATCATCTCAGACTGTCTCCACCGCTGGCGAACAATATAAATGTCCAGCAGGCACAGCATCCCACGTCCTACCTTCAAGCAAGCGGCCGTTGTGTTTTTTGGCCCGTTTTTTCCCATCGGCCCCCCAGCCACCCCACTGCTTGAAAAAGAAGGCGACTTTCTGTTGCTCACACTGACGCTTTATGTTTACCACCCATTCCCGCCTCATCGGCCGGGCCTTCGGTCCTGATTCGCCACCGACGATAACCCAGTGAATCCCTTTCAGGTTTATCTCGCCTAAATCCTCCAGCAGAGGTTCAACAGAAACGAAGCGGACAACCGCTGGGACCTGACGAATCCAGTCGAGACGTGGAAGACCGTGTTTTTTGTCTTCAACCGTCACTCCCAACCAAGCGTTGCAAGGCGGCTGATAGTGTTTAAAAAAGTCTGCCATGCGTTCAGCTCTTTTTGTGAGCACCTGAAAAGTATGTTGCTCTGCCTGCCGAATCACATCAAAGACTCGGCTGGTGTAATCGACAGGGATACCCTCGTGAAACAGGTCACTCATAGAATTCACAAAGTAGACGGTCGGCTTGGTTTTATTCAGTGGCTCCTCAAGGCGATAAGGCAACAGGGTAAGCTTAAAGCCGTTCTCGTAGCCTTTCACTCTCATCGCCCTAAGCCTTCGAGCCATGACCTCTGCGTAACAGTGCGCGCAACCGGGAGATATCTTGCTGCATCCCACCGTCGGATTCCATGTCTGTTCGGTCCACTCTATCTTAGAAAGCCGCGCCATATCTCCTCAGAAAGCTACAGCAAATCAAGTTGGTCATCGCTGTACTTTCTTGCCTCCTTCCAAAATTTTTTGCCTAATTCATTGCGACTGAAGAAAGCAAGGTGATATAACGGGAGATTTTTCTCAGTTGATCTTACGTGCACCATATCGGCCAATCCCTCGTAAAAATAGCTTAACGTCTTCATTTGCCTACCGAAAAGATCGGCAAAGAAATAACCGAAATTCTCCCATTTCGTTTCTTCCAAACGCCACTTTATACTCAGCCCATAAGCCGACTTGAGGTGTAATAAGGCCGTCATCTTCTAAATTTGGGAGTTTCTCAAGCATTATGTTATCAGAAGACTCCATAAAAACATTACTTCTTCACCGTCACCCCTTTTCCTTCTCCAAAAACCTTAAGAACCTCAGGGAGAATACTATCAAGAAATTCAGCAGGACTTAAGATTTTAAAGGAGCGTTTCCCTTTCAGCTTGATGAAATCTTTTTTGTCACCTGTTACAAGAAAATCGACGTTGCCGATGATGGCTGAAGCTAAAACAGGGATGTCTTTGTCGGAAGTGAGACCGAAGAGCTTCTTTATCTCTCCCGGCGAAGGAAGAGGTATGACATCGAGGTTCAGCAGGGGAAGATATTCCCTGTATGCCGGAAGCACATCGGGCATTTTCTTCGTCAGGTTCCGCTCGATTTCGATGATGTTATATTCTCCTGTTGTACAGGCAAGCATGGGGAGGCCGAGGCATAAAAGGTCAAGAATGATGCGGGGCGCGCCTTTATCAGAGAAAAGACCTGAGATGATGACGTTCGAATCGAGGAAGACCTTAATGCCTTTTCTTGTCATACTTTTCCTTGTAAAGCGCTTCCCTTTCCTCTTCAAGCCCATCAAGCAACTCTTTTTCTGAAAGCCCCGATGCCTTCATGATCTTTCTGATCTGCCTCCGCGCCTCGTCGAGATCGAGTCTCTTCGGCGTGACGATGACCGAGTCTCCCACAGGGATGATAGAGACCACCTGTCCTTCTTCAAGGTGGCTTGATTCTCTTATCTTTTTCGGGATCGTCAGTTGGCCACGGGACTTTATCTCTGCTATGGCTGTTTTTGCGACACCCATCCCAGACCTCCTTCTCCTCTTATTCTGAAATTAGAATATCAGAATTCAGAAAAACTCGCAAGTTGATCGACTTACTTATATTTCCTCACCACCGCTGTCACGACACCGGCAATCTTCAGTTCTTTCTTCGGTTTGATCGCCTGATACTTAGGGTTTGCAGGGATGAGGGTCACGCTCTCTCCGCGCTTTCTCAAGTATTTCATCGTCCATGCTCCGTCGACCTCGGCGATGACGATATCCCCGCTCTTTGGTGTCTGGCCCTTATCAACCAGCACCATGTCGCCGGGAAGGATGCCAGCGCCGGACATCGAGTCTCCTGACACTTTAAGGAGAAACGTTGCCTGGCGATTCTGTATCAGGAGGTCGTCGAGGGACAGGGTGTCTGCCAGTTCCTCCTCAGCAGGGCTTGGAAAACCTGCTTCCACGGTACCCAACACTCTGATCGAACCTGCCATTGACCTTGGAATGAGCCTTCCCTTCTCGTCTCTCTCAAGAATGCCGAGGCCTTCGAGTCTGTTGATGAGTTTAAAGACCGCGTTCTTTGATTGCATGCCTGCCATCTGTCCGATTTCAGAAAAGCTCGGCATCCTCCCCTTCTCTCGATAGAAGCCGGATATATCCCTGATCCTTGCCTTGAGCCTGCTTTCCCGTGCGCCCGTTGCCTTCATGAGTTCATTATAGGTGAACGGTTGTTCACTGTCAAGGATAATGTTAAAGGACCCTCTTCCTGTGGAGCTTTCCTGGAATGAGGGGGGAATGCAGGATCGGGTCTTCTGGATCAATCCGCAAAATTATTTCTCATGGTTACCTGTTATCATTTTGGAGCCGGCCTCGATTATAATAGGTCAGTTGATGCAGCGGTTCGCAACGGCCTGATAGTCTTTCACGGAGCAAGCGCAAGAATGTCTAAGAATGCAATCATCGATATAGACAACACCTTATGGCAATTCTGCGACGCCTTATATGAAGAATTGAAAAAGGTTAACAGGCGCTTCCCGACCGTTGATGCCTGGACACACTGGGACCTCTGGCAAGGGTATTGCTCGGAGGAGGATTTCTTCAGGACCATTGATACCATACACTTCAATCAGGACAGCGACAGATATCGGCCTTACCCTGAAGCCAGGGGATTCCTCTCGGCGCTCAGGGAACATGGTTATCACATTACCATAGCAAGCCACAGGTCAGGAGATTTCAGGGAGCAAACGGAGAGATGGCTTGAGAAACACGGCCTTGTCTATGACGTGCTGCACCTCTCCCACCATAAGACCAGGTTGTTCACCATGCCCATTGATGTTGTGGTCGATGACTTTCCCCTGGTCTTGGAAAGGGCCGTCGAAACCGGGGCATTGGGTGTTGGCCTGTTGTTTCCATGGAACAGGGAATATGCGAACAACGAGATCATGCTTTTCAAAGATCTTCATGAGGTCTTGGCTTATATACTGAAGAACCAAGCTCGAAGGATATGAAGAATTTGTCGCTATGGGTTATAAACTCCTGGCGGATACGGTTCTTTTTGTTCATCTTTTATGGATACTCTTTCTCATCTTTGGCGTCTTTTGGGGGATGAAAAATAAGAAGGTAAAGCGTATTCATATTACGGGGTTGACCTTTGCCCTCATTATTCAGGCATTCAACTGGTATTGTCCTTTAACCTATCTCGAGACCTGGCTGAGATCAAAACACGACCCGACCCTGTCGTATACCGGTTCATTCATATCCCACTATGCGGAGAAGATTGTCTATATCGAACTTCCTCCCTCCCTGATTTTCGGCATGACCACGCTCCTGGCCGGCATTACTTCGTGGCTGTACGTGAGAAGGAAGCGACAGATATGACCTTTCATCCTTACCTGACTGGGCATAGGCTCAGGATAACGGTCTCTGCCTCTTTCCCTTTTTTTTCTTGACGTCCTCGAAAATCCTCACCTTTCCGAACTCTCCGTCAAACCCCGGCGCGATATGGACATCACCTGAACGCATTCGGGAGATGGCTTCGGCGATTCGGGAAGAGCCTGCCTTCTCGATCTCCCGGACGGAGCACTCCAACAATATCCTGAATTCATTTCCGAGCCTTTCGAGCAGCGAAAAATAGTCCTTCTCAACAGCTTTGCTGTTCACGCCGACCTTCAGCGTTTCTCCTATAATCTCGGGGAGAGGTATTACGGAAGAGAACCCGGGCGCCCCCTCCGGCCTGAAACCCTCCTCTCTGTCTGCAAGTTTCTCGACCCTGTGCATCACGCCGATCGTAACCTTCTTCCCGCAGACGGGACAGAGGTAGCGATGTTTCATCGTCTCTTCGGGCGTGAGGCTTACGCCACAGCTCCGGTGACCGTCATAATGATACTTCCCCTCCTCAGGGAAAAATTCTATGGTGCCGAGGAAGCCCTTTCTTGTCCTGAGCGCTTCTCTGATCGCAGGGTACGAGGGCTCTGTGTCGAAGATGCTTGCCTCCCGTCCTATTTTGGCCGGTGAATGGGCGTCGGAATTTGATAGGAGGGTTACCCTGTCGAGTGCGGAAAGCCGCCGGTTCATGGCAGGATCAGAGGACAGCCCCGTCTCAATGGCGAGGATAGAGGGGGTCAAGTCTTCAAAGCACTCCTCGAGGGTGTCGAAGCCGGATGCAGCGCCAAAGACCGAGAAATGAGGGGTCCAGGCATGGGCAGGGATGAGCATCCCATCGGGAGATACATCGCTGACGATTTTCAGGAGCTCTTTCGCGTCGAGCCCGAGAATGGGCCTCCCGTCTGACGTGAGGTTTCCTATCCCCGAGAGGATTCTGTTGATTTTCTGCGCATCACCAAATCCGGGAACGAGAATGATCGAATGTACCTTCCGGGTCCTTCCCCTTTTGCTGTAGACACAGCTGATCTCAGCAGAGAGGAGGAAGAAGACGTCTGCCCTGCATGACTCGGGAACATCACGGGACAAAAACTTCTTCTTTAGCCGGAAGAGACCCTGCCCTGCCGGCTCGACTTTTTCCTGGAGTTCGTCGAGCCATTGGGGATGAGTAAAGTCTCCTGTTCCGATTACCGAGATCCCCTTGAATTGCGCCCATTTCCAGAGGGCTTCGGGGGACATGTCCCTGCTCGTTGCCCTCGAATATCGTGAATGGATATGGAGATCCGCAATAAAGCGCATTCATGACCTCAGAGCCCGGTCTCTTCATCCATGAATCCCATCGTCTCCGGTGATCTTCCATATGAGTTCGAGATTGCAGATAATGACCACCGGTTCCCCAGAACTGTCCTTCATGATCTCCCCCTGAGGGTCTATGGCCAAGAGGAGATCGTTGGTTCGCAATGAAGAACCGTCAAAGCCGCACTCCCCCAGTTTCTTTTTTACGATCTCGAGAAACATCGCAGAGCGCGACTCATCGATGAGCCCTCTGTCGAGGGCCTTTGAGAGATCCACAGGGGTGTATAAGGCGTTACGGTGTTCGGCAACCCACTGATCAGGCCCGTTGTAATAGCCCCGGATGGTAATGTAATTATGGTTTTCCT
>Ga0335070_10004177_pt1 | contig 16857 bp, 13 predicted proteins | sample Lox_Sample_13_FD_206722 | JGI IMG/M metagenome (GOLD analysis project Ga0335070, IMG submission 206722) | Soil microbial communities from Loxahatchee National Wildlife Refuge, Florida, United States - Lox_Sample_1.3 | ecosystem: Environmental > Terrestrial > Soil > Wetlands | place: USA... | reverse complement strand
ATAAGAAAAATGCTCACAACATCGTTCAGTGGCACATTTCCTTCTGGTTGGACAATTACTCACTGGATTAGTACTAAGCCTGCATTTATGCGTCCTCTGAGAGAAAGAGAATCGTATAGTTTTTAACCGCCTTAAAGCTTGATGAACGATGTCCTGAACGTTAATTTAGTGAACGATGTCTTGAACGTTGTCACCTAATGTCTACCCAGGGGGAAGGATGACCGAATTCCTGATGTATCTCACCAATGGAATCGTCATCGGCGTGATCAATGCCATCTCCGCCATTGGCGTCTCCCTCATTGTGGGCATTATGAAGGTCGTCAACTTCGCCCATGGGGAGCTCTATATTTTCGCGGGTTATTTTAGCTACCATTTGAGCACCACTCTCGGACTCCCCCCACTCCTCGCCATGCCCCTCTCCATCTTCTTCATTTTCCTGATCGGGATCGGGATGGAGCGGACGCTGATTCGGCCCACCTACGGCAATGAAATGTATTCCCTCATCATCACCTTTGTTCTTTCGATTGTGCTCCAGAATGCAGCACTCTTGATTTTCGGCCCTTATCCGAACAAACCACCCAACCTGGTCAGCGGCGCGACGAATATCTTCGGACTATACCATTACGGGAATCAAAGGCTCCTTTCCTTCTTCATTTCTATTGGAATTCTTCTCTTTATCTTTTACCTGATCAAGAAGACCTGGTTCGGGAAAAGTATTCGGGCAGTCTCGCAGGATAGGGAGATGTCTTCTTTGGTCGGGATTGATCATTTCCGCGTCAATATGCTCTCCTTTGGGCTGGGAGCGGCTCTGGCGGGAGCAGCTGGCGTGATCGTCGCCCCCATCTTTCCGGTGACACCCACGGGGAGCTCTGCAATCAGTTTGACAGCTTTCGTCGTCGTCGTTCTCGGAGGCATGGGATCGCTTAAGGGTTGTGTCGTGGGCGGGCTCCTTTTGGGAATTTTAGAAAATTTAGGAGCTGCCTACATCTCAACGATGTATCGCAGTATTTTCGGGTTCCTTATTTTGATTCTGATTCTTGTCTTCAGGCCATGGGGGCTCTTTGGACAAAGAACGCAATGAACAGTGATCAGTAAGCGGTCATCAGTAAACAATAAGCAGAAGGCAGAAGGCAGTAGAAATCAGATGGCAAATGCTAAAAAATTCTGGGTGCCGATCGTCTTTATCGTCCTCGCTATCTTTCCTCCTTTTTTTCTATCGCAGTATTGGCTCCATGTCATGATTATCAGCCTTTTTTATGTGATGATGGCCTCTTCCTGGAACCTCATCGCGGGGTTCACCGGTCAGGTCTCCTTCGCCCATGCTGCTTTTTCGGGCATAGGTGCCTACGTTTCGGGGATGCTGGCTGTTTATCTTGGCTTTTCTCCATGGTTAGGTGTTTTGATCGGGATGGGGGCAGCAGCTCTTCTCGGATTGGGATTGGGTTATCTCTGCATCCGAATGGGTGGCATCTACCTTTCGTTGACCACCCTGGGTTTTTCGGAAATCCTGAGGATCATTATCACCAATGAGGATCGATGGACTCGTGGGACCATGGGACTCCAGGTTCCAGGGTTTTTCACCGAATATTCGAAGGTAAGTTATTATTATCTTTTTTTAATCGTTGCTATTCTTGTTCTGGCCGTTATCTATCGGATCATCCATTCCGAGATGGGATTGACCTTCCGGGCAGTGCTTAATGATGAATTAGCTGCTTCATCCTCCGGGATCAACACGATCCGTGTTCGAATTCTTGCCTTTACTATTTCGGGTGCCATCGCCGGTTTAGCAGGAGGACTCTATGGCCATTACCTCATGTTGATTACGCCGGACATCCCTTCCTTGGGGCAGATGTTCCTCGTTCTGGCGATGGCGGTGATCGGCGGGATGGGCAGTTTCGTCGGCCCGATTGTTGGCTCCTTCGTCTTGGAAATTCTTTCTGAATATATTCGGATCTACGGAGAGGTTCACGTTCTCCTCTTCGGGCTCGTGGCCTTGGCGGTGGCACGGTTTGCTCCGGAAGGGTTAATGGGCATCATCGGCAAAAGGTGGAGAAGGGAATGGTCGTATTGATCGAGGGAAGGGGAGTGACTAAATCTTTTGGAGGTCTGAGAGCGGTTAAAGGAGTCGATTTTCATCTCGGCGAAGGTGAGGTCGTCGGCCTCATCGGTCCGAACGGAGCAGGCAAAACAACCCTCTTCAATCTTGTCAGCGGAGTATTTCATCCGGATTCGGGGACCCTCTCTTTTGGTAGCAGAGATATCACACTTCTAAAACCTTTCGAAATTTGTCGATTGGGTATCGCCCGGACCTTTCAAATCGTCAGGCCATTTTTAAAGATGAGCTGTTTCGAAAATGCTTTGGTCGGCATTATTGGACGAAATGATAAGAACGGTGGGAAAGAAAAAAGAAGGGATGAAGCCAGGGCATTGCTGAAATTTGTCGGCCTCGGAGACCGTGAACAGACCCCGGCCAAAGATCTGACTTTGATTGAAAAAAAGCGATTGGAAATGGCGAGAGCCCTGGCCACCCGGCCCAGAGTTCTCCTCTTGGACGAAGTATTGGCCGGTCTCAATCCCTCTGAGATTCTTCAGGCTCTTGAATTGATCGAAGTCATCCGAACCAAATTGAAGATAACGATATTCTGGATAGAGCATGTCATGGGAGCGATCATGAAAGCTTCGGATCGAATCATCGTTCTGGACCAGGGAGAGAAAATCAAGGAAGGGAAATCTGAGGAGATTGTGTCCGACCCAAGGGTGATCGAAGCTTACTTAGGGGAATCCGATGCTTGAGGTAAAGGGAATCAATGTCTTTCGTGGAGAAGCCCACATCCTTTGGGACCTCTCCATGAGCGTTGAAAGAGGAGAGGTCATCACTGTCTTGGGGGCAAATGGATCCGGGAAGACGACCCTGGTTGAATCCATCCTCGGGGTTCACCATCCCAGGGCAGGGGCAATCACGTTTTTGGACGATGAGATTACCTTCAAGCCCCCTTTCCATATCACGAGAATGGGACTCTCCTGCGTACCCGAGGGAAGAAGAATCTTTAAGGATATGGAGGTCCTTGAAAATTTAGAAATGGGAGCTTATCCTAAAAAAGCCCGTTCGTCCCTCAAAGAGACCGCAGAGAGAGTGTACACTCTGTTCCCTGTACTAAGGGAAAGAAGAAAACAGATTGCAGGAACGCTCAGCGGTGGAGAGCAGCAGATGCTTGCTATTGGAAGAGCATTGATGTCGAGGCCGACTTTACTTCTCATCGATGAACTGTCTCTGGGGCTTTCGCCGAAAATAACTAAAGAGATTTATGGAGCTACTCAAAAACTTCATGGAGAAGGCGTAACCATCCTCCTGATCGAGCAGAATGCGATGCTTGCTCTTCGCCACAGCGATCGTGCCTATGTCCTGGAAACAGGAAGGATTACGCTTCAAGGAACATCGAAAGAGCTTTTGGGAGATGAACATATAAGGAAGGCCTATTTGGGGATGTAAGGAGAAGCACCAAATCTTAAGCACCAAATTCCAGATAAATCCCAATGACCAAAATTCAAAATTCGAAACAATTTGATTTAGACGATAGGACATTTAAAATGAAGAAAGTTGAGAAATCAAAGTAGTTTTGGTCATTTGAATATTGGGATTTATTTGGTGCTTGCCTGCCTGCCGGTAGGCAGGGAATTTGGGATTTGGAATTTGAGGTGAGAAGGTCGCTTACTTACGAATACGGTGGAGTGAAAAACTATGGATAAATTGATTATTACTGTCGGAATTACTGGTTCGCGAATTACGCGGCAACAAACGCCCTATATCCCTATCACTGCGCAAGAGATTGCCCAGTCGGGGATTGAGGCCTGGAAGGCGGGAGCTTCGGTCCTTCATATTCACGTCAGAGATCCGAAGACAGGTTTGGGAGCTCAGGATTATTCTATCTTTAAAGAGGTGGCAGACCGCCTTCGTAGCGAAACCGATGCGATCCTCTGCCTGACCACGAGTGGTATCCCGGGTAGAAATCTCCAGTTTGAAGAAAGGCTCGTCCCGCTCTCCTTAAATCCGGAATTAGTCTCCTTTGATGCGGGATCAATCAATATGAGAGAGAATGTTTTTCTCAATCCTCAGGATTTTCTGAAAATGCTTGCCGAGGAGACGCTCAAGAAAGGAATTAAGCCAGAACTGGAGGTCTTTGAGGTTGGAATGGTCTACACCTGCCTTCGATTTCTTGAAAAAGGTCTTCTCAAAGCTCCGCTTCATTTTCAATTCGTTTTGGGTGTCCTCGGTGGCATGCCGGCCACGGCAAAGTCTCTTGTCCATCTTTCAGAAATCATTCCCGAGGGATCAACCTGGTCTGCGATTGGAATCGGCACCGGTCAACTCCCCATGGCCATGATGGCGATGGCAATGGGCGGGCATGTTCGCGTTGGATTAGAGGATAACATTTACTATTCCAAGGGCGTGCTTGCGAAAAGTAACGCTCAACTCGTGGAGAGAGTGGTCAGGATTTCAAAAGAATTTGGAAGAGAAGTCGCCGCTTCAAATGAATCCAGAAAAATTTTGAATCTGGCGTAGAAAGTTGGAAGCCGGTTTAGATTCTTGGGTTCTGATATTTGATACGTTTGCCGGCGTCCTACCCTGCTCTTTAAATCGGTTCAGTTTTCAAAAACGTAAAATTGTTCAAATTATGACATTTTGTGCCTGCCTGAAAGATAGCTTTTAAGTCGCTGTAATCCTCAATTCCCATTTAATATCAATTAATTCGACTCACTTTCATTTGTTGGCATAAGACTTGCTTTAGTTATGACAAATCTTAAAAGGAGCGGCATATGACTCCGGTTAACGAATTTGCCTTCTCTAACTTATTTATTATCTGGCTAATTGTTTTGGGTGGCTTTACATTTCTGAGGGTAGTGAAAAAGAGATTGGAAGATTGGTAATACGGCATCCAATGGGGTAAGAGATGAGCGGTAAAGAAATTCTCGGTATTTATGAAACAGAAGAGGGAAGAAAAATAAAGATCGATTCCAAGCGAATTGCCAGCTGGGTCTTGATCTTTACGAATGCGTTCTTCCTCTCCTATTTTTTTGTCAAACTGTTTCAATGGATCTAATTTTTTTAACGCTTCAGCAGTGGAAAGGTTAATCGTCTTAAGAACTATGACAATTTTCTGAACTCTTCCGTCCCAGCCTCCTTCAACAGTCGAAAGGCGATGATCTCGGTGGTCGAGATCATCGCCCCTTTTTTTTCATCCACCTCCGATTGATCTCTCAGGCTAATTTCCTCCTTGCGAGTCTCCCATCAGCGGTTATCTGCTGAGTTTAAGGTTGAATTTTCAAGCGATTTGTTCTATTTTTGACATGTGGGAACACGTCATTTCGTCCTCTCTTTTATCGCCATCTCGACATTCCGATTCAGGCTGACTTTGGTCAATCATTCAGTGTAGTTGAATGTGCAATAAATATCATATCCCCGATAGCGATCGGGGAACGAAAACCAGAAAAAGCGCTCAATACTGCATTCCCCGCATCGGGCTGTATCGAGCGCGAAGCAAGCTCTGGTGAAGTTTACCCCAGGAAGGCTTGTCGTTTATCCACTGAGGAGGGTTCATCATCGCTATGAACGAGAAAATGACTTATGCAGGAGTCGGTGTCAATTACGAGGAAATGGATCCGTTTAAGCGGCTTGCCCAGTTGGCCGGTCGGGAGACGGCCAAAAACATTTCGCGTCTTGGATTTTCGGAAGTGGAGATGAGCAGGGGAGAAAGCGCGTATCTCATGGATGCCGGCGATCATTATGTCGCGCATGTGGAAGAGGGCCTGGGTACGAAAGATCTGGTGGCGGACGCCATGTATCGGTTAACCGGAAAGTCTTACTATGATCACATCGCGCAATGTACCATGGCCATGATCGTTAATGATATGATCACACTCGGCGCACTGCCGCTTTCCGTTGCCATGCATCTGGCTGTCGGCGTTTCAAGCTGGTTCAGTGATGAATACCGTTGTCAGGATCTCATCGCCGGCTGGAAAAGGGCTTGCGATCTGGCGCGTTGCACATGGGGCGGCGGAGAAACGCCAACCTTAAAGGACATCGTTCATTCGGATGCAGTGGTTCTCAGCGGGTCGGCTGTCGGAGTGGTGAAACCGAAGAGCCGTCTGATCAATGCGGCCAAGATTCAGCACGGAGATGCCATTGTCATCATCGGTAGCTCAGGCATTCATGCCAATGGCCTGACGCTCGCGCGCGAGATCGCCTCAAAGTTGCCCAAGGGTTATCTTTCGAGGCTCAGCGACGGCCGGCCCTACGGCGAGGCGTTGCTCGATCCGACGACCATTTATGTTCCTCTGGTTGAGGATTGCTTTAACCAAGGTGTTGATATTCATTATGCTGTCAATATTACAGGCCACGGTTGGCGGAAATTGATGCGAGCCACAGAATCACTCGCTTATGTTATCGACCAGATTCCCGTCCCCCACCCCGTTTTCTCATTTATTCAAGAGCACGGGCCTGTGGACGATCAGGAGGCGTATGCCAATTTGAATATGGGAGCCGGATTCGCACTCTATGTGGGAGATAGGGATGTGGAAAGAGTCTTAGCCGTCTCTCATGCCCTTGGCATGTTCGCGTTGCGAGCTGGCGTGGTTGAGTCGAGCAAGATGAAGAGAGTCATCATTCGTCCGTTGGGACTTGAGTACCTTGGTTCGACGCTCGGGGTTCGTTAGTCATCAAAATACCATCTCATTTTCCGTATTGACTTTTTTCACAAATGATTTAACCTGCATACAGGGATTCAGAAGTTGAATGACGGTAATCAACCGGCATTTCCAGCGAGGAGACAGAGATGGAGTTAGGCGTTCGGACGCCCAGGGTTTTAGTATTTGCAAGTGGTGACGAGAAGGGGGGAGGTTCCGGTTTTCAAGAATTGGTCGAGTTTTCCCGAACGAATCCGCCTATCCTCGACGCTCAAATCGTCGGAGTCATTTCCAATCATGAACATGGAGGAGTTCGCAAAAAAGCGGACGCATTTCATATTCCTTTCGAATATTGGGCCGGACCATTTGAAGCCAAGAGTTACCGAGCATTCGTTGAGAAATATCGAGCTGATTTTGTCATGTGTTCCGGGTGGCTAAAGTTTGTGAGAGGGCTTGATCCTGCCAGAACAGTAAATATCCACCCGGGACCTCTGCCTCAGTTTGGAGGTCCAGGGATGTACGGCCACCATGTGCACGAAGCGATCATGGCCGCTTTTCATCGAGGGGAAGTCATCCAGAGCGCCGTGACCATGCATTTTGTCGACGAGGCCGCCTATGATCATGGTCCGATCATCTTCCAGATGCCGGTACTGATTCGACCTGACGATGATGCCGATTCGCTGGCCAAGAGGGTAAACGAAAAAGAACGCGCTTGGCAAAGTCATATTCTCAATCTGGTCGTCCATCAGCATATTTATCTCAGCAAAGGGCAGGTCTTTTATAAGAGTGATACAGCAAGAAGACTTTTTTACTGAGTGCATCGGTAGGGAACGGCAAAGGATTTTCCGTGCCTGCCGTAGCAGGGCGTTGCGCCTTGCCTGGAGGGGCGATTCATGAATTGCCCCAACTCAGAAAGGATAAGAGGGATGTACCATTTTTTCTTGCGCAAGAGTGAAGAACTGGAATACTCCTTCAATGTAGAAACTTCCGCGCCTTTGACTTCGAATGAGCTTTCGATTTTAAGGCAGCTTTTGGCCGATGGTTTTATAGCGGAGAGCATCTCTCCGAACCCGATCCATTCTGATGGGCGCGATGCGTTGGAACTTGGTCCGCGGATGAATTTTGCAACGGCCTATTCAACCAATATCGTCGCCATCTGCCAGACCTGCGGGCTCCAAAAAGTGACTCGCATCGAACGTTCCCGGAGATATCTCCTTTCGTCTCAGGTGGAGATGGGCCGCTTCATTCGTGAGCATCACGATCGAATGACGGAATGCCTTTATGAACAACCCTTGCAGACCTTCGAAACAGGAATCCAGCCGGAACCTGTTTTTGAGATTCCAATGTTAGAAAAAGGCCCGGACGCGCTTTTGGAAATTCCAGGTCTCGCCATGGATGAGTGGGACAGAAATCTCTACTACGATTACTTCGTGAAGGAAGAAGGAAGAAATCCTACGATCGTTGAAATCAGAGATCTGGATAATGCCAACAGCGAGCACTCGCGGCATGGCTATTTCAAAGGGAAACAGATTATCAATGGTATGGTAATGCCGGAAACCCTTTTGAATATCGTGAAATCGACCTTGAGCGCGAATCCATCCAATAGCCTGATTGCATTTAAGGATAATTCGAGCGGGATTAAGGGGTACGACTGCTGGACGATTCTTCCCGAGCAACCCGGAAAACCGGCGCCCTTCAAGAAGGAGAAAGTACAATATCATATCATTTTTACCGCGGAGACCCACAATTTTCCGACCGGCGTTGCTCCCTTCCCCGGTGCTGAAACCGGCACGGGCGGACGGATTCGCGATGTCCAGGCGACAGGAAGAGGGGGTCTGGTCGTTGCCGGGACAGCCGCATACTGTGTCGCGAACTTGCTTATCCCCGGCTACGATCTCCCTTGGGAGGACAGGAATTCTGTCTACCTGTCGAACCTGGCTTCTCCCCTCACGATCGAAATCAGAGCAAGCGACGGGGCAAGCGATTACGGCAATAAGTTCGGCGAGCCCGTGATCCTCGGTTTTACGAGGTCCTTTGATCAAACATTTCCAGGCGGCGAGCGCTGGGCCTGGATCAAGCCGATTATGTTCACGGGAGGCATTGGGCAGATCGATGCCAGACATATTGAGAAGGGTGAAGCGAAAAAGGGGATGCTGATCGTTCAGGTAGGTGGCCCGGCTTACGGCATTGGTGTGAGCGGAGGTTCGGCGTCGAGCAAGCTCCAGGGAGAGAACGAAGAGGAGCTCGATTTTAACGCTGTCCAGCGTGGTGATGCGGAAATGGAGCAAAAGATGAACCGGGTCATCCGGGCCTGCATTGAAATGGGAGAGAAGAATCCCATGATCAGTACCCATGATCAGGGGGCCGGCGGACCTGCCAATGTCCTGAAGGAGCTTGTCGAAAAGGCAGGAGGCAAAATAGAGCTCAGGCGGATCAAGTTAGGAGATCCGACCCTGTCGGTGCTGAAGATCTGGATCGCCGAATATCAAGAGCGGTGCGGTTTCTTGATCCACCCGGCGAGGATTGAAGAATTCAAATCGATCTGCGAAAGGGAAAAAGTCAATTGCGAAATCCTCGGAGAAGTGACCGGGGACGGTCGTTTCGCCGTGCATGACGAGAAAGATGATTCAACGCCCGTCAATCTCAACCTCGCAAAGGTGTTGGGCAATATGCCCCAGAAGACTTTCAAGGATGAGAGGAGTGAACCTCGACTTAGACCTCTTGCCTTACCGGATCATCTAACAGTCGAAGATGCGCTGTCTCGAGTGCTCCGCAACCTGGCCGTCGGTTCCAAGAGATTTCTGACGAATAAGGTGGATCGAAGTGTCACGGGATTGATTGCGCGGCAGCAATGTTGTGGCCCCCTTCAATTGACGGTTGGCGACGTGGCGGTCATCGCCCAAAGCCATTTCGGATTGACAGGTGCAGCCACTTCGATTGGTGAGCAACCGATCAAGATGCTGGTTAATCCAAAGGCAGGGGCTCGAATGGCGGTCGGAGAAGCACTGACCAATATCGTATGGGCACAAATCAGTGGCCTGGAGGAGATCAAGTGTTCGGCCAACTGGATGTGGGCACCCAAACTCCCCGGCGAAGGGGCCGCCCTTTATGATGCGGCTTGTGCCATGCGGGACCTGATGATTCAGCTGGGCATCGCGGTGGATGGCGGAAAAGACAGTCTTTCCATGGCGACCCGAGTCGGGGACGAAATCGTGAAATCTCCGCGTGAGCTCGTTGTTTCTGCCTATGCGACAATGCCCGATATCACGAAAGTGGTGACTCCTGATATCAAAAACCCGGGACACAGTCAGCTCCTCTTCATCGATATCTCAAACCATCGGGCTCGGCTCGGAGGTTCGGCCTTGGCGCAGGTTTACGGGCAGGTCGGGAACGAATCTCCTGACGTAGATGATCCAGAGATGCTTAAACGTGCCTTCCATGCTATTCAAAAGTTAATGTCGGAGGGTTTAATCCTTGCAGGGCACGACGTCAGCGATGGGGGGATTATTACGACGCTTCTCGAAATGGCCTTTGCCGGAAACTGCGGATTGAACATTCGAATGGAGGGTCCCTGGAGTCCCTTCGAGAAGCTTTTTGCCGAGGAGTTGGGAGCAGTCATCGAGTGCCATTCAAAGGACATTCGGAGGATCTCCGAGATTCTTGGTTCCTTTGGTCTACGCTCCGAGATGATCGGAGAAACGACGGAGGAGAAGAACATTCTGGTGACTTACAATTCGCAGAACGTTCTTGAATCGAAGATGGTTGTTCTTCGGGAATGGTGGGAAGAGACCTCCTATCAAATTGAGCGTCTTCAGATGAATTCCCGATGTGCCGATGAAGAAAGAAAAAATATCTTCGACCGCAAGGGTCCACGTTATATTATTCCTTTTAAGACCAAACCGACGCCGGCCCCTCTTCTCGAATCCAAAGACAAACCGGAAATAGCCATTCTCCGGGAAGAGGGGAGTAACGGTGACCGCGAGATGACCTCTGCCTTCTATCAGGCAGGTTTCAGGCCTTGGGACATCACGATGGACGATCTCATCAGTGGGCGAACGACTCTGGATCGGTTCAGAGGGCTCGTTGCCGTTGGAGGATTTTCTTACGCGGATGTTCCGGAGAGTGCAAAGGGGTGGGCTGCAGCGATTCGGTTCAATGAAAGACTGCCGAAGATGTTCGATGATTTCTATCGTCGGCCCGATACATTTTCTTTGGGCGTGTGCAATGGTTGCCAGCTCTTCGCACTTCTCGGATGGGTTCCATGGTTGGGAATCGCTGATCAGAGGCAACCGAGGTTCGTTCAAAATGTGTCCAGGCGCTTCGAATCTCGCTGGGTGACGGTTAAGATTTTGGAAAGTCCGGCAATCATGTTCAAGGGCATGGCCGGTTCCACGCTGGGGATTTGGGTGGCTCACGGTGAAGGCAGGCTTCACTTCCCTGACCCGACACTCATGGACGAGGTTATGACCAAGAAACTTGTTCCGGTGGTCTTCGTAGACGATGAAGGTCGGGCGGATGGAAGGATTTCCCAAAGCTATCCTTTTAATCCCAACGGCTCACCTTTCGGCATGACGGGACTTTGTACGGCCGACGGGCGACACCTGGCCATGATGCCCCATCCGGAGCGATCATTTCTGAAATGGCAGTGGCCCTGGTTACCGGGTTACCTGAATGACGGGATCAGAGAATCCCCATGGATTAAAATGTTCCAAAATGCGAGAGAGTGGTGCGAAAAAAAATAGAAGGGAGAAGGCAGAAAGCGGAAGGCAGAAAGCAGAAAGAAAAACTTAGCCGTCTTCTGCATTCCTGGTTCCTGCATTCTGCATACTGCTTTCTGTTTACCGATTGTTATAGAAAGGATCACGTTGAAGAAATTGCGTTTTTATGTAGCGGCCTGGTGGAGGCTCTCGCGGATTCCTTTTCTTTCTGTGGGCGTTCTCCCTCTGATCTTAGGATTTATCTTGGCGTGGCGCCGGGGATACAGAGGGCCTTTCGAACTCTATCTGCTTTCAGCGGCAGCGGTCATCTTGATCATGTGGATGACCTATTACCTGGGAGAATGGAACGATCTGGAAGGGGATCGAATCAATCGAAACTTCAACCGATTTTCAGGGGGATCAAGGGTTTTAGTTGAAGAAGTGATTCCTGCTCGCGTTTCATTGCTTTTGGGGTACGGATGTCTTGCAGGAGCAATTCTCCTTGTTTTTTACATTTATCTGCAATACCTGAGGGACGTACGTACTCTCTTATTGGGAGGGGCGGGCATCTTCTCCGGTTATTTCTACTCAAACAAGCCGATTCGATGGTCCTATCACGGGGTGGGAGAAATCCTCATCGGTTTCTGTTATGGATGGTTGCCCATTGCCGCAGGTTTTTTTCTTTTGGCCGGATTCTTCAGCGGGCAAATCTTTCTGCTCTCCATTCCTGTTGGTCTTTCCATCTTCAATGTCATTTTGATCAATGAGTTTCCCGATCAAGAGGCAGATCAGGCCGTCGGAAAGAAGAATTTAGTCGTCCGGTTTGGCAAAGAGAGGATGGGAGATCTGTACATCGGCCTGTCAATATTGGCTGGATTCTCCTTTGCCAAAATAATCTTGGGTGTTGGCCGAACCCCGCACTGGCTGCTCATTCTTTCGGGTGCCCCCCTGCTTCTCATCCTGTGGAATCTTATCCTGGTCTGGAAAGGGAATTATCGCGATACGAAGAAACTTGAGCTTCTCTGTCGAAATACGCTTCTTGTGAATCTTTCGATGGGCATGGTCATGACGATTCAACTAACGATCTAACTCGCCCCGTTAGGACTAATATCCTTTGTGTGCAGCGGGGTTTATGCAAAACTGGAATTTCTTAAGGGACAGGTTTCCGGAGAAAGTGGAGAGACGGACATGGAAGATATTCAGGCGTTGATGGGTCAGATCAAGACGGATATCGCAAATGGAAAATCAGAAGAAGAGATCTTTCAATATCTCCGTCCTCTGTTAGAAAAGGATCGAGAAGCCAGCACGAGGCTGGTCGAATTAATGGTGACCATCCGGGATCAGATCGCCGGCCGGCTTCTCCATCGAATGTTTGAAGTCGCGCAGGACAAGAAGGTCCGGAAAGTCATCAAGCGATCCCTTTACCGATTGAAGAGCAAGGGGATTGCTGTTGAGGAGATTTTATCTGACGGAGAGAAGCCCGTTCTGCGTCCATTACAGGTAGAGCCAAAAGAAGGGTTTGCGAGCGGGATCGATTCGCTGGGGCAGCGTCTTCTCTGGTTAATCCTCCCTCATCCAGGCAGGGGTTTGACGGTCATCCACGGGATCGTCAGCGATCAGGACGGGATCGTTGATTTTTCCCGGGACGAAATGACACGGAAAGGGTTCCGAACTTTCTTCGAAGAAGTTCAGGAAAAGAATCCTTTTCCATTTGTTGAGATGGAGCCTTTCTATGCTGCATTTCTTTTCACAGAAGTTTATCAGTTGAACCTTAAAAAGGGGAATCCCTCCCAGGATTATCTTCGCGCCAAAAGTGAAATAGAAGGGGTGAAAAGGGATTATCCCAAACCGTTGGTTTATTCCCATCTCCGGGCCGATGAGGTCGCAGGGGATGACCGGATTCTGAAGAAAGGGGCAGATCTCCTGAAAACGGATGCCTATTCCAGTTGGAGAATCGAGGAGGAGGAAATCCGGCCCTATGCGGATGAGGTTTGGGAGGCAGAGGAGTCCAAAATTGTTCTCAACCAGGCCCAGAAGGAAGCTCGATTTCAGACGATCTATCTGAAGGCGTTGACCGATCTCTTCCCTGAAGAAAAAAAGTCTCTCTACCGGCGGAGATTAGAGGAAATGGCCTATGTGCTCCTCAAATTGGGAAAGGACGAGGAGGCAAAGATTTCTCTTTCCGTGGCCATGGACCTCGAAAAGCCTCTCAATCCGATCCAGCCCAACCCTTTTCTCTTCCAATTAGTGATCAAATCGATCTTCGGTCTCCTGGCAGAAGCCTATGAAAAGAAGTCGAAGGAAATCTCGCTGATAGCAAAACCATAACCCCTCACCCCGCCCCTGCCTACCGGTAGGCAGGCTCTCCCCGAGAGGAGAGGGGAAGGTCGCTTCGATTCGCAATCGAGGTGAGGGGGAGATTCAAGAGTAAAGGAGAAAATGGACGGATGAAAAAATGGTTCATCGCGATTGGGATTCTGGGTTTCCTCTTTATTGTAGGGTACTTCGTCCTGACCTTTTATGCCGTAAAATTCATTCAACCATACGTTCAAAAGGCGATGGTGCACGGATTAACTTTTTCGGAGACGAAGATTGGGACCACCCACCTTTCCCTGACAGGAATTCAATATGAAGACCCTCATTTAAAACAAAGATTTCTTATATCCGATGAGGTGAGAATTTATCCGTCGCTTTTGTCTCTTTTGACGAAGTCTTTATGGGTAAAAGAAATCGCCATTCTGAAACCCTCCTTTTTCTTCTATCGATCTCGAGAGGGCAGTGTCGTCGGGCCACTCGTAATGGCCACGGAGCAAGGGGAAAGAGAGGGGGTTTCCGAGGATAGAAAGAAGAAAGAAGGCATTCAAGTCCAAATTGACCGGATTCGAATTGAGAAAGGATCGGTCAATTTTGAAGACCAGAAAGTGGCGGGTCCACCCGCTCAATTCAAATTGAGAGACTTGAACTTCGAGATGAAGGACATCCGATATCCTCTTATTCCTTTGCATTCTCCCATCGAGCTGAGGGGAAAGATGAATGGGCAAACCCGGGAAGGGAGCATCCACTTAAAAGGATGGATCGATGCGAAGACCATGAATCTGGAGACTTCCCTGAAGATGAAAGAAATAGAAGTAAAGACCTTTGAGCCCTATTACCGGAAAAGGGTGACCGCAGAGATCGAGTCCGGCCTGATCAATATGGATTCGAGGATAGCAGTGACGGAGAAAAGGATCGATGCCCCAGGAGAGGTGGATTTGATCGATCTGCGCGTGAAAAAAGGGGGAGGAATGGTTTTCTGGATTCCGGCGGAGACCTTGGCGGCCTTATTGGAAAGGAAGGGAAATCAGGTTAAAGCAAAATTTCATATGAAGGGGGATATGGCGAACCCTCAATTCAATCTCCAGGAGACCTTTCTCACGCAGATGGGCTTCTCATTCGCACAGGCTCTGGGATTTCCGGTCAAGGTGATTGGCGAAGAGGAGTTTCAGTCGATTGAAAGACTATTTAAGAAAAAGAAGGAGAGAAAGAAATGAGTCACCTCGCTGAAGTTTCATCTTTTTATAAACACGAAATGAGGCAATGATTCGCTTTCGATGGATTGTTTCTCTTTTTTTGATGCCTTTCCTGTGGGGGTGCAGCGCTCCGCTGGTCCGGCCAAACCGGATTGACTGGAACCCTTCTCTTTCCCCGAAGATCGTTCAAGTGAACGGTCACACTATTTTTTATACGGCGAAAGGGGAGGGAAGCCCCTTATTTTTGATTCACGGCTACGGCGCTGGAATGTGGGTATGGGAGAAACAGATCGAGGTTCTCTCTCAGCGCTACCTGGTCTATACCGTAGATGTGATCGGCCACGGCTTCTCGGACAGACCGAAGATCCCCTATGCCCCGGAGGCTTATATCTATTTTTTGAGAGACTTCATGGACGCAGTGGGAGTTGAAAAGGCCACACTGATTGGGAATTCGATGGGAGGCGGAATCGCGTGGGGCACGGCAATCCTCTTCCCCGAAAGGGTGGAGCGACTCATACTGATCGATTGCGTCCCTCCGGATGTTCTCCAGCAGGTGAAAAATGAATCGCTCCGAACATTGATTGCGATCAGAGACATCCCGTTTCTCTCTTATCTGGCGATTTCAGCTCGAAGCAAGAGTTCGATGAAGTGGGCCCTCATGGAATGCGTTTCAGATGTGACGCTGATCACTCCGGAAGTGGTGGAAAGGCAATATCACCTTTCAAGAATCAAAGGGACCACCTGGGTTCTTTATTCCACCCTGAAGCATGCGGAGGAGGCCCTCAAGCTGAAGGATCAATTCCCTCTTATTCGCCAGCCAGCCTTATTCATCTGGGGAGAAAAAGACATTGTCTTTCCGCCCGAAGTGGGGGAAACCCTCCATCGGGCTATTACCGGGTCACGGTTTCGCTTGATTGAAAAAAGTGGCCACATTCCCATGTGGGAGACTCCGGATGAAGTCAATCAAGCCATCCTCGATTTCCTTAAATGAAAATAATAGTTCTGAGTGTTTAGTTCGGTGTTCGGAGTAAAAGTTAAGAAATAAGGGTTCAGAAAAATTTCTCAGAACTCCTAACTTATTTCAGGAAGGCCAGGCTTAACCATGGAAGATAAGTGATGATCGCCAATACAAATAAAAGCACGGCGATGAAGGGAAGGGAAGCCGTGATGATTTTCGACATGGGTTGCTCAAACCGAAGGCTTGAGATAAAAAGGCTCATTCCCACAGGAGGGGTCAAGGCTCCGATCTGGAGGTTGGCAAGGAAGATAATACCCAGGTGGACCGGGTTGATCCCATAGGCATTGGCGACGGGAGTGATGAGAGGAACAACCACAATCAGAGCAGAAAAGATGTCGAGAAGACAGCCCACCACCAATAGAAAGAGATTCAGAAGAATCAGAAATACGTAAGGGCTATCCGTGTAGGTCTTGAATAGATCAAACAGCTTCATCGGGACTTCTGCGTCGATCAGATAGTTTGTGAACCCCATGGCTGATCCCAGAATGATCAGGATCCCTCCCACGAGCAGCATACTCTTTCGCATGACCTGGGGAAGTTCTCGCCACTTGACATCCTGGTAGATGACCACTTCAACCAGAAAAACATAAGCGGCTGTGATAGCCGCCGCTTCGCTGACCGCAAAGTATCCGCTGTAAATCCCTCCGAGCACCACGACGGGAAGAGGAAGCTCCCAGATCGCCTCTCTGACCGCTTTAGACACCCGAGACGATTGGAATCTGGTCCTGGGGACCTCGGCGACAATCGCCTTCTGCACACTGAACGCGGACAACAGGATGACCATCAAGATGCCGGGCAAAAGGCCGGCGAGGAAAAGTTGGTTTATCTGGACTTTGGATACAATTGCATAAACGATGATAGGTAAGCTCGGTGGAAAGAGAAGACCCAATGTCCCAGAATTGGTTACCAGCCCGAGAGAGAATTTTTCTGGATATTTTCCGTGCAACAGGGC
>Ga0335070_10004176_pt1 | contig 16858 bp, 16 predicted proteins | sample Lox_Sample_13_FD_206722 | JGI IMG/M metagenome (GOLD analysis project Ga0335070, IMG submission 206722) | Soil microbial communities from Loxahatchee National Wildlife Refuge, Florida, United States - Lox_Sample_1.3 | ecosystem: Environmental > Terrestrial > Soil > Wetlands | place: USA... | reverse complement strand
CACAACCGCGCTATTAATTCATCTTAGCTCCCCGGATATACGGAAGGATGAAAATAACTATCTTACGAGAGGAATACTTTTTTCTCTTGCCAGGTGCCTTTTAATGGGTGCCTTTTAATGGGTGACAATGTCTGTATAGTCAAATCCTGACTTCCACACTTGAATGGAGTGCGATGGAGATCAAAGAGGGGGAGTCTCGAAACGATAACCGCACGCGCCTCTGCAGAGAGCCACCTCATCGATATCTCGCTGGTCTATCGGAAAACTCTTGCACATCGCCAGTCGGAATTTGTGATAGATGCGGCAAAGGTCTCCTTGGCTCAACATGGGGCAGGCAAAAACGAAAGAGCAACACCGAGCACATTGATGGCATTCCCCTTTTCGCAATGACAATTGTTTCTTGACGTAGGCCTTTCTAAAGTAAACGAGATAAATTCGTCTGAACTTACCCATCAAATGGATCACGAAATGAGATCTCTTCATGACTTCAACCGCCCCATGCTAAATTTATGTTAATGGCACTTTATAACCCATCACTGACCGAATCACCACTCCCCGACTCTATTCGCCGATTTACATGGCCTCCCGCTAAGGAGAAAATTTCACGTCGATCTGGTTGATCCGGGGGTCCAACCCTGCTCTGATGTTCGTCTCTTCAACAACACCGATTGCAATCACAACCTTGATCGAAGTCAATGTCCCGGGGATGAGATGCCCTCCCAATGTGACGACCCTGTCCTCGATAACCGTGGAAGCAGAGAAATGGGCATGAACTTCTGCTCCGCCCTCCTCTCCCGTTGCAATCCACCCGGTCAGAGAGACGATCTCCATGGGCTGATCCAATACGAGATAGAGCCGGTGGTGTTTCTCGACTTTGAAATCCGGGGGAAGGACCTTGAGGTTTCGAAACGTTGCCTTCTTCAAGGCCCCCACACCGGATAGGATCACTCCGGTTCGAACCTCTTCGGCTTTAACCAATTCCTCGATTCCCTGTAGGAGATCGATGTTCATCCGCAACTTGCCCATGACGATGCGGTCTATTCTGCCTTTTCCAATCCCCTCCAGTAAATGAAGAGCATTCCCCATTCTTATCTCCCCTCAAATACTCCTGCCCGACCATGCCTTTTGGTAAGTTGTATAAAAAATGATAAATTCTGTCAACCTTTTTTACGTGATAAAAGCATGGCGATGCGGTGGCCATAGATACATGAAAGAAACATGCGGAAAAGTATAACAAAAAGGATATTTGCAAAAAAGTGAGAAAATCGGTAATAGTATCAAATAATAAAGGAGATCGAGTAGCAATGAAAACGAGGAAAATTGCCAATAGGAAGTCTAAGAAGTTAGGAGCCATTGACAGGCCTTCCTTGGGGCTTACGAGTCTCCATTTACATCAACCATCGAAGGCTGCTCGTAATCATGAAAAGCATATGATCCACCTCATGGTGAATGGGCAACTTTATCAGCTGGAGATCGGCAATAAATGCGGAAATGTCGGCCCATCGGAAACTCTGGCTTATACCCTTAGGGAGACGTTAGGACTCACCGGGACGAAGATTGGGTGCGATCGTGGAGCCTGCGGAGCATGCACGGTTCTCATGGATGGGAAAGCGATTCTGTCCTGTATGGTCTTGACCATTGAAACGGATGGAAGAAGCATCACGACCGTGGAGGGATTAAGAGATCCCACCACCGGGAGATTAGATCCCCTCCAGCAGGCCTTTATCGATCATGCGGCATTTCAATGTGGGTTCTGCACCCCAGGGATCCTGATGAGCGCAAAAGCCCTGCTCACCGAGAATTTCTCTCCCACAGAGCAAGAAGTGAAGGAGGCGCTCTCGGGGAACTATTGCCGATGCATCAGTCATTATCATGTTCTGGATGCCGTCATGGCAATGACACGACAAAGGGGGAGTGAAAAATGACCCGGCCGTATCGGTTCATAGGGAAGGCAACGCCCCGGAAGGATGCCTTGGAAATTGTAACCGGCAAGGCAGAATTTATTGCTGACATAAAGCTTCCCCAAATGCTCTTTGCGAAGGTCTTGAGGAGCCCACTCCCCCATGCAAACATTAAAAACATCGATTCGAGTAAAGTGAAGAGATTAGATGGGGTCAGGGCCGTGCTGACCTACCAAGACGTGCCCGAGTGGAGAGGGGGGATGCCTGCTCATGTGCGCATCCTCGACAGAAAAGTACGTTTTGTAGGGGATGCGGTGGCTCTGGTGGCTGCGGAGGCTGAAGAGATCGCTCTGGAAGCCTTGGATGGAATAGAGGTCGAGTACGAACCACTCCCGGCTGTTTATGATGTCGAAGAAGCGATGAAACCCGATGCTCCGCAATTATACACCCAATTTCCTGGTAATGTTCTTCCGAACCGCTGCCCTGGCTTTGGACCTAAATCACTCGAAGAGATTGCCATGGGTGATGTCGAGCAAGGATTCAAGGAGGCCGACATCATAGCTGAAGGGACCTATGCATATGAAAATATCCCGAACCCGCTGACCGCCGAACCCCCCGGTGCAATCGCTGTTTGGGAAGGGCCGGATCATTTGACCGTCTGGTCATCCGCTCAAAACCCCTATTGGGAGGGAGTCCTGTTGTACTTGAGGATGGGAAGAAAAGTTCATGTACGATATAGGGGAACTCATTGCGGTGGGAGCTATGGAACAAGGCTCATGTCATGGCAACTGATTCTCTATGCCGCTTTGCTGGCTCAGACAGCCAAACGACCGGTAAAAATTTGCTACAGCAGGGAAGAACACTTTGCCGCATACGGGTTACGACTGGGGTCCCGTATTCACGGGAAAGTGGGAATGAAGAAGGACGGAACAGTCACGGCCGTTTCAGGTGAATGGTTGATTAATACCGGGTTCTATTCGCAGATCACGCAAGGCCAGCTTGCCGTGGGTTGCGGTGAAGTGCAATTGGCGGTGAGATGTCCCAACTGGGACTTGAAACCCAAGATCGTATGTACCAATCGGGCTGCATCCGGGATCGTGAGAGGTTTTGGCGGTCAGGAGCTGAAGAGTGCGTTTCTGCCCCTATTGACAGAGGCGATGGGAAAAGCCGATCTTGATCCGTTGGACTTCTTTAAGAAGAACTACGTGAAACCCGGTGACGGGTATTATTGGCGGGACGGGAATTGGTGGGTCTGTCGGGGAGTGGATTATACGAAGGCCATGGAGAAGGGTGCCGAGGCCTTCAGATGGAAAGAAAAATGGAGGGGGTGGCTTAAACCAACGCGGGTCGACGGCACCAAGAGAACCGGAGTTGGTGTCGGGGTTCATGGGAATGCGGATGTGGGTGAGGATGTATCCGAGGCCTATGTGCGACTCGACCCGAATGGTACGGCTACGATCTATTCCTGCCTATCCGAGCACGGGACGGGACAAAGGAGCAATCTGTGTAAAATGGTCGCTGAGATATTACAACTTCCTCTTGAAAGCATCTCCATGACACCTCCGGACTCGCTCCTCAATCCTTATGAAATCGGACCGTTTGGGTCCCGGGGGACCTATGCGATCGGTGGCGCCATCATCGCAGCCGCCGAAGAGGCCATGAAGAAACTCTTTGAGCGGTGTGCTCCAATGCTGAACGCAAACCCCGAAGACTTGGAGACAGAAGATGGATGGGTCTATCGAAGAGAAAGACCTGAGGCAAGAATTTCATGGAGAGCAGGAATGGGTGTTGATCGAACATTATTGGGCTACGGACGTTTCGAACCTGATTTCACTGTTCCGAACTTCATGATGCTATTTGTCGAGGTCGAAGTGGATGTGGAGACCGGGAAAGTGGAATTGGTCCGTGTCGTGAGTGCCACGGATGTCGGTCAGATCATCGATCCCCCGAGCCTGAAGAATCAGCTCCATGGCAGCCTTGGGTCCGCAGGTGTTGACAGCGCTTTGTTTGAGGAATCCATCCTGGACAAGAAGTCAGGCCGGCTTCTGAATATCAATCTGGTGGACTATAAATGGCGGACGTCTCTTGAGCTTCCTGCTTTTCGAACGGTGACTCTGGAGACGCCTTTTCCCACCCATCGTTTCAGGGCGATTGGCGTCGGAGAAATAGCGACCGCACCCGGTCCCCCTGCAATCCTCATGGCCGTATCCAATGCCATTGGCAGGAGAGTGTATGAGTATCCGGTCACCCCTGAAAAGATACTCAGCGCATTGGGTAAGACGAAGAGAGGTGGGGTGTGAAATCCTTCAAACACATCGATGTGAAGACCGTGAACGAGGCCTGCGCAATGCTGGGGAAACACAAGGGAAAGGCGAAGGTGATCGCGGGGGGGACAGACCTCCTCGGAATCCTTAAGGATAAAATTCTGCCATCGTACCCTGAGGTCATTATTAATATTAAGGCCATTCCTAAATTGGGCCATATTAAAGAGGATAAACACGGTTTGAAGATAGGTGCTTTAACAACGCTTTCGGATATAGCCAAATCCCCTCTGATCAAAGAAAAATATAAAGTACTCGCAGAAGCGGCTGATACCGTCGGCTCGCCGCAAATAAGGAATGTGGCAACACTCGCTGGGAACCTTTGTCAGGATGTGCGTTGTTGGTATTATCGGTATCCCCACCACATCGGAGGGCGAATGCTTTGTCTGCGGAAAGGGAGTGGTCGATGTTTGGCTCTTTCGGGGGATAATCGTTACCATGCCATCTTGGAAGGGAAGCGGTGTTTTGCAGTCTGCCCATCCGATATGGCAACAGCATTAACCGCCCTCAATGCAACGATAAGCATTGCAGGGATAAGGGGGAGCAGACTCGTTCCTGTAAGAGATTTCTTCACCACCCTTGGTAATGTCCTCAAGCTTGGAGAGATGATCACAGAGATTCAAGTTCCCGAGCCTTTAGAAAAAACGGAGCAGAGATTCCTCAAATTGACATTGAGGAAACCCATTGACTTTGCTGTCGTCAGCGTCGCGTCGGTTCTTTATCTCGAAGACGGATTCTGTGCGGAAGCAAACATTGCCATTGGAGCCGTTGCCCCGGTACCGATCAAGGCCGAAATGGCCGAGCAGATCATCAAAGGGAGAGCCATTACCCCAGATGCCGCAGCAAAAGCGGCGGAGGCAGCAGTGGCCGGTGCAAAACCGCTCAGCATGAATGCCTATAAAGTGGAGATGACCAAAACACTCGTAAGGAGAGCGATACTCTCTTAGTTAGTTTGGGAACAGTTCTTATTGTCTTTTTAAATAACGCATAGATTAATCTTTTGATTGCAAAAAAGGAGGGAATCTATTTGATCAAAACATTCTTGTCTTCTCTTGCGGCGAAACTAAAGGGTTCTCCTCAAGTGGTCAGGGAGATCATCTATGGACTGCTTTTCCATGAAATCGTTCTGACCACGAAGAAGGAGAGAGGACACCTGGATAACCTCTTTATGTTGGTCATCTTTGGAGACCTGATCGGGCTTCCTTTGCTTCCCCCTTATTATTCTTTGCGACTCCTGCCGCATATCGTTCCTTCTCTTGAAACATGGAAGAGGAGGATTCTGAGAGAAAGAGATCTAACCGATTTTGTAGCACATGATCTTTCATAAAAAATCGAGGGCCGAGGGAGCAGGCCCCATTCCGTTCCCAGGAGGCAAAGAATTGGGCAGTCGTTATAAGAAAGTTGTAGGGATTGACCTTGCCGGAAGTGAAAGGAGGCCCACGGGAATCTGCCTCCTGGAAGGAAGAAAGGCCAGCGTTTGGGTGGTTCATACGGACCGAGAAATTCTTGAAGCCGTGGGGGAGGACACTCAAGTTGTGGCCATCGATGCTCCGCTCTCCCTTCCCAGAGGAAGGTGCTGTCTAAGAGATGATTGCCCGTGTGCCGGGCAGGCCCACTTCCGGGTTTGCGACCTGGAATTGCGCCGCATGAAGATCAAATTCTTCCCCATCACTCTGGGGCCGATGCGCCGGCTCACCCTGCGCGGTCTGGCATTAAAAGGAAAGCTCGAGAAAAGGGGATTTCGGGTCTTTGAGACTTACCCGGGGGCGGCTCAAGATATTTGGGGGATTCCCCGCCAGAAGGATCCTCAGGGTTTGAAACAAGGCTTGAAACGGTTCAAACTGCAAGGAGACTGGTCGAGACCCGGGGTCACCAAGGACGAACTGGATGCTTTGACGTGTGCCTTAGTCGCAAGAGAAAATCTGAAGAGAAATACTATCGCCATTGGGGATCCGGAAGAAGGTTTGATGATCCTTCCGAGAAGGTGACGGTGCGCTCGTGTGCGATGATAAACATGATCGTCTTCGTTTATAGACTAGGCTGAGAGGCATAATCGTGTCTCACATCATCCAATTTTCTCCATCCCCATCTTTATTTGGGTTTGGAGCATTAGTCGAGCTCCCGGCGTTATTGAAATCGAAAGGTTACAAACGGATTTTCGTCGTCACCGATCCGCAAGTGGGGGCCAGCAATATCCTCCGAAGAGTCTTCGATCTGCTGAAAGGATCGTTTGATGTCGAGTTATTTAACGGCGCCCTCAGTGAACCTCGCAGTACGGATGTGGATCAGCAAAGAGAGCGCTTCGAATCCAAATTTGATGCCCTTCTGGCCGTTGGAGGCGGCAGCGCGATTGACTTCGCCAAGGCGTCGTCTATTATCATGACCCACGGAGGGTTACTCGAAGATTATGTCGGTGAAGGAACCGTTCCAGGGCCTGTGATCCCGATCGTTTGCATACCGACGACATCCGGGACCGGCTCGCAAAGCACGCAGACAACGGTTTTCACCACAGGAGGCGTTAAACTCGGATGTTCGTCCGAATACATTCGTCCCGTGGCCTCGATCGTGGACCCAGAGCTAACGATGGAACTCCCGCCGGTTGTTACAAGAAATTCAGGATTTGATGCCCTGATGCACGCGGTTGAGAGTTTCATCGCCCGTCCCAGCACTCAGGTTCCAGAGCGTCCCATCCTTTATCAGGGAAGCAACCCTTTCAGCAGGAGCCTAGCTCTGGAAGCCTTTCGCTCCATTTGGGTTTCGTTTCGGGAGGCGGTGGCGCATGGCGATAACCGTGAAGCCCGAATAGGAATGTCGATCGGGTCACATTTGGCGGGCATCGCTTTCAGCCATAGCGGGCTTGGTTTAGTGCATGCCCTTGCCTCTTCATTGGGGGGCATGATCAACGCACCCCATGGCGTCTGTCTGGCCGCCTGCACGACCATGGGATTGACTTATAATCTTAGGGGGTGTGAGAAGGATCTTGCCACGCTGGCATCGGTGATAACAGAGAAGGATGAGATGGATTCTCATCAAATTACCGGAGAGGGCTTCTTAAAAAAAGTTAAGGATCTCATACGAGATTTAGACCTGCCTTCGAGACCTTCGGAACTTGGAATCAAGAAGGGGGATGCCCGACAGCTTCTGGACAAGACCCTGATTCAAACAAGACGTATCAAGACAAATCCGCGTCCTCTTGACGACGAACTGCTCGCTTGTATCGAGAGCGGAATTTAAGGTCGCCGTTTCTCGATCATTTAATGATCAGATTCTCATTCTACAAGGCCTCCGTCTTGACGTGTTTCCATTCTAGGGTTGACGTTTTAATTTGACACAGCGAGATGGAATCAAAGATAATGAATTTAAGATATTCTATGCAAAGGAGCATGAAGCCATGGAGCAGTGGGAAGAGTGGTTTCGACAGAAGCAGGTGGAGAGAACAATCGATGCATTGAAAAGAAATAATTTTGAAGCCCTTTATGTTTCGAATTCCAAAGAGGCAGTCGAAGAGGTGATGAGACGGATACCGGATGGAGCAGCGGTGGGCATTGGGGGATCTGTGACCCTTGCCCAGACTGGATTGCAGGAGGCATTGAAGAACAGAAAGGTCCAGCTCATCTGGCCCATTGCCCAGGCCAAGTCGCCCGAAGAAATGCATCAGCTCATCCAGAAATCCTTTACGGCAGACTTCTTTCTTACCAGCACCAATGCCGTGACGGAAGACGGAAAGTTGTTTAATGTGGATGCCACGGGAAACAGGGTAGGTGCGATGATCGTGGGACCCAAGAGGGTGATCGTGGTCTGTGGCCTGAACAAAATTGTGAAAGATGTCGGGGATGCAGAGAAGCGCGTAAAGCAGTGGACGGCTCCTCAAAATGCCAAACGGCTAAACAAGAAGACCCCTTGCATTGAGACGGGTGAGTGCAGAGACTGCGTATCCCCGGACCGAATCTGTAATATCTATGTGACCTTGGCCAAAAAGCCGACGCGCACGGAAATCGTGGTTATCCTGGTGGGAGAAAATCTGGGAATCTAATCCTCATTTTTTTCGCGGAAGGCCGGAGGAAGGATAACGGAACATGAACAGGAAACAGGTCGGAATTCTAATTTTTGAGGATGTTGAAGTGCTCGATTTTTGCGGGCCCTTCGAAGTCTTTTCTGCCACACGCTTGAATGAAGAAAAGCGGCGGGAGGAGCCTTCTCCTTTTAACGTCTTCCTCATCGCAGAGACAAAAAACTCAATCGTCACGACTGGTGGGATGAAGGTGACACCAGATTACGGTCTCAAGGACTGCCCATCGCTGGACATCCTCGTCGTTCCCGGCGGCTGGGGCACGAGAAGGGAAATGAATAACGGTCTATAGCTTTCATGGATTGCGGAACGTGCCAAGAAGGTGGAAACGCTGGCATCGGTCTGCACAGGTTCGCTCTTGCTTGGAAAGGCAGGCCTTCTCGAAGGGAGACGCGCGACCACGCACTGGCGCTCGCTGGATTGGATGAGCGAGCTTTTTCCGAGAACGAAGGTCGAAAAAGGTCTACATTTTGTTGAGGATGGAAATTTACTCACGTCTGCGGGCATCTCAGCCGGTATCGATATGGCCCTCAAGGTAGTTGCCAGATATTTTGGAGAAAGTATCGCGAGAGCGACGGCGAAACATATGGAATATCCTTTTCCGGAGAACAACGCACGCCGGATATCGATTGACTAACCCTAAATCCCTCCTGCCCTCCCTTTGCTCGCCGCGCAAGCGCTGGCGCAGCGGGCAAAAGGGAGGAATCCCCCTCTTTGGCAAAGAGGGGTCAGGGGAGATTTTCAGAAAAAGATATCTTTTCAATTACGCAATCATCAACAACTCAAAGATTCTCCGGAGGGAATGCATCATGGCGATTTCAAGGCATTGGAGGGGGATTGCTAAACCTGAAGAGGCTGACCACTACATCCATCACCTGCGTAACGACACCTTCCCAAAGTTGGCGGGGATCGTGGGCTTTATCAAAGCATCCATCCTGAGGAGACCCGTTGGCGAAGGCACGGAATTTCTCATTGTCACAACATGGCGATCTATAGAAGCAGTTCGCAGGTTTGCAGGCGAATCAGCAAGCACAGCCGTGGTTCCCCCTTCTGTGCAGTCGATGATGGTCAGGTATGATAGAGAAGTTGCCCACTACAAAATCTTAGAGGAGTATCCTGGCTGAGATGGAGATGATACAAACCTCCGAAAAAGCATAAAGTGGAGGACATATGGCAAAGAAAAAAACTTGGCGCGAAAAGCTATCGGACAGCAAAGATCTGCCGAAAGTTGTCTATTTAGATGAAAAGGCTCAAAAGCATTGGAAAGGCAAGACGATAGCCATACCCTCTCCGATCGAAGTGAATGAAGTGATGGCAAAAGTTCCAAAGGGGAAATTGATCACCATTGATGAGATACGTAGGACAATTGCCAGGAAACATAAGGCGGATATTGGTTGTCCCCTTACTTGCGGGATTTTCTCATGGATTGTGGCTCACGCTGCCGCGGAGGAGGCAACAGAAGGTAAGAAGAAGATGACTCCTTACTGGCGAACTCTGAAAACAGGCGGAGAGATCAATCCAAAATATCCGGGAGGAATCATCGATCAAAAGAAGCGCTTGGAATCAGAGGGCCATAATGTAATTCGGAAAGGAAAGAAACACGTCGTCGAAAATTACGAAAAATATTTAACAGCAGTCACATAATTACGTAACCTCTCTGCTTCCAACTTTGCCCTATGCCCCTTGGCCTCTGCTTAGGGCTATTCGGGCATCCACGGCGATGGCTCCTTTTTGGAGTACCTTCACAGGGTTGATATCGATCCCTTGGATTTCTGGGAAATCGATCATCAGCTGAGATAGCCTGAGCAAGTTTTCAACGAGGGCGCCGACATCCAAAGGCCGCTCTCCTCGAAGGCCTTTGAGAATGCTCGCGGTCTTCAACTCTGAGATCATCTCTTCTGCCTCGGGTCGATTGATCGGGGCCACCCGTAGGGAAGTCTCTTTGAAGACCTCCACATAAATTCCTCCCATTCCGAAAAGAACCACCGGACCGAAAGAGGGGTCTCGCTTTCCCCCCAGGATGATTTCTTTTCCATCTGAAATCATCTTTTGAATCAGGACGCCATATGGACTTCCCCGGTCCAGCTTCTTAATTCTGTCGTAGGCTTCTTCGGCCTTTTTCAGATCATCGACATTAAGAATCACCCCTCCCGCGTCCGATTTATGTGAAACCTCAGGAGAGATGATTTTGAGAGCAACAGGACCCTCTATCGCATTCATTACTTCTCTCAAGTTCTTTTTTTTATGGATGACTTGATAATCTGCCACCGGAATTCCATAGGCTCGGAGGACTTCGATAGCCTCCGGGAGGATGGGATCCCTTTTCTCCCTTTTTGCTTTTTGGATCAGGCGTCTGACTCGCCCTCGGTCCACGGAATAAGAAGGGGGACTCTCCTTCGAGATTCTCTGTTTCCGGTAGTAGTGCTCCCTCGAGATCGCTAAGGCGCTCAGAGCATCCTCAGGCTCTGTAAAGATAGGGTAGTCAAATGCCCTTTTGATATACGCCGATTCTTCTTCCTCGGTCAGATAACAGAAGGCCACGGGCTTCTGGTAACGGTGGGAGAATTCTTTAGCGGCGTGAATCAGCTTTCGGGACGGCAGCATTTCCTCGCCTACCGCAGCGTGTTGGAAAATAATTCCGTCAACGGCCTTAATTCTGAGCACATGATCGAGGATCTTCGTATAGAGATCGAAGTCGAAGAGGTCTCCGAGGTCGAGAGGATTAGTGGGCCGGATCACCTTGGCCCTGAAATAGCTGTGGATTCGGTCCTGAAAGCTTTTCTTCAGGGGAAAGAGCCGAAATCCATATCTCTCGGCTGAATCGGCGGCAATAATGGCAATGCCTCCGGAACGGGAGAGGATGACCAGATCGTTCCCTTTCATCGGCGGAAGGGAGAGAACCTTCACCGCGTTGATAAAGGACCGGAAATCCCTTGCCCTGACGATATCTGCCTGCTTCAACGCCGTCTCCACGATCTTGTCATCGTTCGCGAGAGCCGCGGTATGAAGTTTTGCAATCTCCTTGCTCGCGTCTCCGGTATTGGCTTTATGGAGAATGATGGGCTTCGAAGTGGTTCTGGCAACTTCGAGCAACTCCCTTCCTCTCTCGATGCTTTCCAAATAGATGCCGATAATTTCTGTCTGAGGGTCCTGGATAAGATACTTGAGATAATCGATTTCATTCAGATCAAGCTTGTTTCCCATGCTCACAACTTTGGAGATCCCCACGCTGGCACTCGAAAGGAGGTTCATGTAAGTGAGAGACACGCCGCCACTCTGGACTAAGAGGGAGACTTTTCCTTTCTTGATTGCCTTCCGGTTGAGAGGGGGAAAGGCGACGACAAAGCCGTTCTCAAAGTTGTTGATTCCGATTCCATTCGGTCCCGCAATTCGAATTCCCCATTTTTTAGCAATGCGAAGGGCCTCTTTTTCTAATTCCGCACCCTCCTCAGAGTATTCACTAAACCCTCCTGATTCAATGATGGCCCAAGGAATTTTTTTTCTCCCACAGGCCTCCAATATCCCGGGCACGGTTTGAGCAGGGGTGAGGATGACGGCGACATCGATACCCTCTTTGAGCTCCTCTAAAGAAGTACAGATTCCCCTTCCGAAAAGAATCCCTTCTTTTCGGCCGATCAAAAAGATTTCTCCGTGGAATTGAAATTTGAAGAGGTTTTCGACAATGTTTCTTGCAAGGTTTTGAGGACCCTCCGAAACACCGATCACGACCACCGATTTAGGGTTGAAGAGTTGGTCCACTTTTTGTGCTCCTCCTCCAGGAAGAGAATATATACTGGAAAAAAATGGTTTTCAATACCAAAGAGTGCAATGATTTTTGTTGAAATGAAGCAGAATTTCAGTAGATAATGAGGATCATGCTGAGGGCCAGCGGTGTTCTCTTGCTCTATGGCCGTTCCTCTGTTTGCAGAGGAAACCGGGGAAAGGGAGAAGGAACCTGAGAAGATCATCGTGCTTCCGGGAGTGGGAAAAACATAGATTATGCTTACATTCAGGGACAGGTGGAGTTTTAGGCATTCCAGCGAGCCTCAAATACAATATTTTTTCACATAAAATACAGAATGTACCCCATTCCTCCGTTCACCGCTCTCTAATAACATTAAAAGGAGGTTGGCCCGTTGAGCCATTTTGTGAGGAGCAGTCATGAATAATTTTGAGAAGCAGATCGCGGAAGTCGGTAGCGAAGGTTTGCATAGTCTGAAGGTGAAAACTTTGCAGGTCAACCTGGGCCTTCGGTGCAACCAGCAGTGTAACCACTGTCACCTTGAAGCCTCCCCTCAAAGGAAGGAGATGATGGAATGGCCCACCATGAGACTGATCCTCGAAGCTGCCAGGAGCGTGCGCTGCCAGCTTGTTGATCTAACAGGCGGAGCGCCGGAACTTAATCCCTCCTTCCGGCGTTTCATAGCGGCCTTGAGGCAAGAGGGTCTTTCCGTGCAGGTGAGAACGAACCTAACCGTGCTTCTGGAACCTGACATGGATACGATGCCGGGATTTTTACGTGATCACGGGGTCCAACTTGTTGCTTCCATGCCCTGCTATTTGGAGGAGAATGTCCGTGCCCAACGAGGTGCGGGAGTTTATGAAAAAAGCGTCGAGGCCATCAAGCGGCTGAATCGACTCGGCTATGGCTATGAATCTTCCTTGTGCCTCAACCTTGTTTACAATCCGGGCGGACCGTTTCTACCTCCACCACAACCTGTTCTTCAGGAAGACTACCGCCGGGAGCTGTACAAACGCTTCGGAATCAGGTTTACCCGGCTTCTCACGATTACCAATATGCCCATGGGAAGATTCCGGAAAGAGCTGAATTGTCAAAATCAGGAGCAGGGCTATCTCGAACTTCTTCGAAAGTCCTTTAATCCTCTCACGGTGCAAGGGTTAATGTGTCGCCATCAGATCACTATTGGTTGGGACGGTACGCTTTATGACTGTGACTTCAATGCAGCCCTAGGCCTCGCTGTCGACCACGGGGCGCCGGATCATATCAGGTTTTTTAAAGCAGAAGATTTGTGGACGCGGCGAATCGTCACTGGGGAGCACTGCTTTGGATGTACGGCAGGATCTGGTTCGTCGTGTGGCGGAGCGTTAGTTTGACCGTGTTTCTAATCAGTTCGTAACTCCCCTTCATCCCCCCTTAACTTAAGGGGGGAATAGAGGGGGGTTACAAGACGAAGGGCATTTTTATGGCTCGAGGGTGCCTCCTGGGTATGTAATATTGTGGACCCCTGAGTAAATGAGTCCAGGACCGGAGGCCGAAGAGAAGACAATGGATCGAATCCCAGACGTTCTACCCCATGACGCTCATAATGCGACCTTGATTTCCAATGTCCGTCCGCCGGAATGGCGAAATCCTGAGCCAGTGCCCAGGTATAATCTCGTCGTGATCGGAGCGGGCACAGCCGGGCTGGTAACAGCCGCAGGCGCGGCAGGATTGGGAGCAAAGGTCGCCCTGGTCGAACGGCATCTCCTCGGAGGAGATTGTCTCAATACGGGCTGTGTCCCTTCGAAAGCTATCATTCGCTCGTCCCGGGTCGTCTCGGACCTGCGCGACGCAGATCAATTTGGAATCAAGGCTTCAATCGGCATAGAAGTCGATTTCCCTGCGGTCATGGAGCGCATGAGACGCCTTCGAGCCCGCGTCAGCGAGCATGATTCTGCAAAACGATTTAAAGAGTTGGGTGTGGATGTATTCTTGGGAGAAGGAAGATTCTCGAATCCTGATACGGTAGAGGTTGCAGGAAAGACTCTGCGGTTTAGAAAGGCTGTGATTGCGACGGGCAGCCGGCCTGCCGAGCCGAGTGTCGAAGGGCTCGCCGAAGTTGGATTTCTGACGAATGAAACCGTTTTTTCTCTCACAGAGCGACCACGACGTCTAGCGGTCATTGGGGGTGGACCGATCGGATGCGAGTTAGCTCAGGCATTCCGGCGGTTGGGATGTGAGGTCACTCTTTTCCACAATGCCTCCCACATACTGAATCGAGAGGATAGTGATGCAGCGGAGATTATCCAACAGTCTTTCATCCGCGACGGCATCCGCTTGGTCCTCAACTGCAAGACGAAGAAAGTCGAAAAGAAAGACGGAGACAAGGTGATCCATATTGAATGCGGGGGGAGCACGGAAGCAATCGCTGTGGATGAAATCCTGGTGGGTGCTGGGCGTGCTCCCAATGTGGAGGGTCTCAACCTCGAGGCGGTGGGTGTCCAGTACGACAAGAGGGAAGGGGTCAAAGTCAATGATCACCTGCAGACCTCTAACCCATCGATCTACGCTGCCGGTGATATCTGCCTGAATTATAAATTTACGCACACCGCTGACGCGACAGCTCGAATCGTCATCCAGAACGCTCTGTTTTTGGGGCGCAGAAAATTGACCAGTTTGACGATTCCATGGTGCACTTATACCGACCCTGAAATCGCTCATGTCGGGATGTACGAGAAGGAGGCCCGCGAGAGAGGCTTTGAAGTAGAGACCATTACAAGATGGCTAAATGATGTGGACCGGGCTATTCTGGATGGAGAGGATAAGGGATTCGTTAAGATCCACGTCAAAAAAGGGACGGATAAAATTCTGGGGGCAACGATCGTTGCCCGTCATGCAGGAGAGATGATCAGCGAGATCAGTCTGGCCATAGGAGGCAACCTTGGACTGAAGACACTCGCCAATGTGATTCACACGTACCCCACCCAGGCCGAAGCCATTAAGCAGGTAGCGGATTCCTATAATCGTACCCGCTTAACTCCTTTTATTAAGGGATTGTTTAGCCGATGGTTAGCATGGAGGCGATAAGCGTTTCCCCCCTCACCCTCCTCGTTGGGACTTTGTCGCAATAGGAGAATTTGCGAAAATGTCATCCTGAACCCTGAAAGTGTCATTCTGAACTTGGTTCAGAATCTCTTCAGGGCAGGTTTGTTTCAGCATTTAGTACCAAACCGTCATGAGACCCTGAAACGAGTTCAGGGTGACAAAAAGGATTATGACACAGTCTTTCGATGGTGCGGGAGAGTGGGGGTGGGGCTAGATTCCTTTAGAAAAAGGCTCGGCATATCCGGTTAATTCCGCATAGCCCATTCCGTTGATCGAACCGCCCTGATATTTTCCCTCAACCTTGACGCTTCCCTCCCAATAAGTCACTCGTGTTGATTCCTTGGTAACAAGCTCTTGATCTTTAACAGTTGGGGAGAGGGTTAGTTCAATCTGGTGGCCCGGGACTTTTATTTTCCATTTGGAGGGATAGACGGCACTGCTCTTCGGGCTTTTCCATTGGTCAAGGACTTCGATCTGAAATTCATTTTTAGCGAGATACTGATATCTTCCATCAGGTAAGATAATAGTACCGCTCGAATAAGGATCCACTTTTCCATCTTTCCATCGAATCTGATAAAACATCAACTCCATACCGTTCGCTAATTGGATGCTGAACCAATCCCATCCAGCCTGATATTCCCGGAGCTGAGAAGAGCCAAATTCATGGTCCATCCAGCTCGTCCCCCGAACAGGGTTTTCTTTATTCTGCAAAAAGATCTTCCCTTCCGTTTTTAAGCGACTGATCGAATAGTAATGCGAGGCATAGCCCTCTCCCTCAGCCTTCTGACTGATCCCGTTCTGTCCATGGATCACCGGATTTTTTTCCGGTGTCAGCAGCAATTCAATTCCAAAATTCTTATCCCCGGCTTTAAGAGAGTGGTCTTGCATTGCAGGACCTGTTCCTTCAATCGACCAGTCCTCGATCCATATTCGAAAGGTTTTCTCTCCTGCCTTAAAGGGTAGCGCCCCTGCCTCTCCCAAACTTCCGCGACTGATCTTTTCAAGATATGTGAACTTTTTTTTGGGCTCATCAGTGATGGCAAGATGGGCAAAATAGAGGTCGTGGATGGACCATTTCGATTTTTGATTTTTTGTCTCCCTGTTTAAACCCGTTCTGAAAAAGGTGAGTTGGTAGCCGTAGGATTTCTTGTCTTGACTGTAGAGATGCCCGGAATAATACCACCATTCGGTTTTGAATTCAGGATGAGAAAAATGGTCCTGAGGAAAAGAAAAGGTCCTTCCGGGAAGAGCGCGCTTGAATTCTTGGCCAAAAAGCGTAGAAGCAAAGGAAACAAGGGCCAGGAGAATTACAAAAAAACCGGTCATTGCGAGCCGAAGGCGAAACAATCTCATCCTCCATCCCTTTCACCCAGTAAAGATTGTCAAGGGGACTTCCTTGAAATTTTCTGCTATTGTAAACCAAATAGAATCAAGAATTCCATAGACGATAGAAGGTAAAAGTGGTAAAAGGTAGCCTTAGAAGGCCAATTCGAATAAGGATTTCGTCTATTAGCGGAAGACTAAAAACATGAAAGCCCTTGAACTGCTTGATTACGAGAACTTTCCTCGTCTTTGCTTGGCCATCGGCATAGGATTACTCTATTACTTTGCCTAATGGGCAGCTAGATGGACCGTTTCACCACTTATCGTACTCCTGCCCTCAATACTACCGCGGGAATTCTTCATTGACCCAGTTTCGGGCGAGCGTTTGTTGGTGACCATCACCTTAAACACTCTTGAG
>Ga0335070_10004174_pt1 | contig 16863 bp, 14 predicted proteins | sample Lox_Sample_13_FD_206722 | JGI IMG/M metagenome (GOLD analysis project Ga0335070, IMG submission 206722) | Soil microbial communities from Loxahatchee National Wildlife Refuge, Florida, United States - Lox_Sample_1.3 | ecosystem: Environmental > Terrestrial > Soil > Wetlands | place: USA... | reverse complement strand
CAGGAGCGCGTCGAAGAGGGCCTGGACCATCCCGCCCAGCTCCGGCCGGTTGCGGCAGGCGGCGCCGAACTTGTCCATCTCGGCGCGCCGCGGCGCGGGAAGGACGTGGCGGTCCTTTCGGACCAGAGAGGGAACGGTGAGCGCGTAGTAGCCGGGAGGCATGAGCCCCTCGGGGCCCGCGAGCAGGTCGGCACAGGTGCCTCGCTCGTTCAGGGCGAAGTCGTAGACCACCGGCTCCATGGCGAAGGGCAGGGCGTGCCGGAGCTCCTGCTTGGTCTGGGACATGATCTGCTGCATGCGGGACTGGGCCTCGGCCTTGCGGGAGGGGGCGAAGAGGAACCCCATCCCGCCGCCGGACATCCCTCCCAGCATCCAGAACCCCCAGTAGTCGGGGCCGAAGGCCTGGCGGGCCCGCTCGATGAGCAGCTCGGTATAGGCGTTGGTGGCCCAGGGGATGATGGCCAGGAGCGGGCCGGCGAAGTTGCGGGTGGTGGCATCGCCCAGGCCGCGCAGGTCGCTGCCGCGCAGGGCGGCCCGGATCTCCTCCAGGATCCCCAGCATCTCCTTCCGCGCCGCCCACTCGGCCTCGGAGCGGAGCAGGTACTTCTCGGTCACCATCTCCAGGATGGGGCCGACGTTCTGGGCCAGGCCGCCGTGCACCAGGACCAGGCTCTCCTGGAGGGCGGCCCGGGTGCGGGGCGAGGCGTCCTCGGGGCCGAGGATCTGGTGGGAGGGGAGCAGGCGGCCGCGGCTCACGCCGTACTCCGGGTCCCCCTCGGCGGCGAGGACGCCGCTGATGAGCTTCACCCCCGGCCAGACGCCTCCCGAGTCCTGCCAGCCGCCGCCGGAGCCGCCCAGCCACTCGCCCAGGAGCGCACGGGCGAGGACCAGCCGCCGCTCCTCCTCGAGCAGCGAGCCGGTGAGCGCGTGGGCCTGGCCGGTGGCGCGCATGCAGGCCGACACCAGGGCCGCGAGCAGGGTGGTGGAGACGGCCAGGCGCGAGCCCTTGGGGACGCCGTTCACCGAGCTGACGATCTCCAGGCCCAGCCCGGGGCCCACCACCCGCGCCAGCAGGTCGGCCAGGCTCTGCCCGGCGCCCTCCACGCCGGGGGGGACGATGCCGGCGGCGATGACCGCGGCCTTGAGCAGGCCGAGGTAGTCCCTGGCGAAGTCGAAGACCTCGGCCAGGCTGGTCACGTCGGCGGTGGCGCCCAGGTCGACGCTGGCCAGGCGCAGCACCGGTTCCTCGACGACGCGAAGGTAGGCCTCGACCGGCGGGCGGGGAGCGGCATCGCGGCCGTGGATGCCCAGGTCCACCGAGGCGTTCAGCACCCGGGCTCCCTCGGGGTGATCCATCCCCAGGAAGAAGATGTCGCTCCAGCCGCAGTGGGTGAGATCCATGCGAACGGGGGTTCGCTCGCGCAGCACCGGGTAGGTCCCGTCGGCATCCTTGCGGAGGAGCTCGGTCCGCAGGCGAAGCGGGTGGTCGGCGGGGTGGCCGACGCGGAACATCCACTGGTTGCCGCGCACCGAGCGGACGCTGCGCCGGACCTGGTCGGCCAGGGTCTGGAAGGCGAGCCGCTGGTAGGCCGCCGCGAGGGCGCTGGAGATGCCGTCGCTCGGTCCCTCCGCGGCCTGGACGGAGAGGAAGGCGTCGATGCCCTCCTCGAAGCGGCGAGCCAGAAGCTGCTGGAAGCCGCGGAAGGGGACGAGCCCGCGCCGGACGTCGGCGCCCGCCCCCGGGCCGAGGCGCGCGGGGAGGTGGAAGCGGTGGATGGCGTAGAGGAAGAAGAGCGCCCGGACGCGCTGGTAGAGGTTCTCGCTCCGCCGCCGGAAGGCTTCGAGCTCGGCGCACTCCTCCAGGAGCGAGGCCAGGTCCAGCCCCCGGCAGGCGTCGTCCAGCGATCGGTCGCGGAGGGCGGGCTCGGTGGAGGTGATGAGCCCCGTCAGCATGGAGTCCTCGTCGCCAAGAGCTCGACCAGGAGGGAGAGCACCTGGTCCCGGTCGTGGCCGGACAGGGCCAAGGCCAGCTGGGCGGAGAGGAGCCCATAGGTGAGGCCGATGTCGTACCGGCTCCCCAGCACCTCGTGGGCCAGGTAGCGCTCGCGGGAGGCGAGCGTGGCCAGGGAGGGGGTGAGGGGCACGCTCCTCTGGCCGTCGGCCTCTCGGAGCGCCTGGCCGAGGAGCTCCATGAGCAGCGGCGAGAGCACGTGCATGCCGAAGAAGCACAGGTAGTGGCCGGCGCGGAGTCCGGGGACCAGCAGCTTCTGCTCCGCCTCGGTGGGCGTGGGCTTCTCGATGACCTGGGTGATCTCGTAGAGCCCCTGGCGATTGGCGACGCGGTGCCCACCCACGGTGCCGTAGTAGGGGAGCTTGCTCTCATGGGTCGGCTGGACGGTGGAGACCGCGCAACGCTCCGCCCGGGCCACCTCGACCAGCTGCTGGGCGCAGCGCTTCTCGGCCCGGCTGACGTAGAGGTGGTCGCCGACCATGAGGAGGAAGGGCTCGCCCCGGGCGAAGTCCCTGGCGCAGTGCACGGCGTGGCCGTAGCCGGCGGGACGCTCCTGGACCACGAAGCGGAGGCGGCCGCGGTGCGGTCCGGCGGCGGTGGCGTAGGCGGCCTCGTCGCCGGCGGCGACCACCACGCAGATCTCCTCGATCCGGGCGGAGAGCGCCTCCTCGACCAGGATGCGCAGGGCGGACTTGGTCTCCCCGTCCTGATCGACCAGGGTCTGCAGGGGCAGCGTCCGCTGCGATTCGCCGGCTGCGGTGATGATGGCGCGCTTGGTATCCACGGCCGTTGGCCTCGCTGGGTCGATGACCCGCCGCAGCGGGTGTGGGCCTCACACTACCGCATCTGCAGGACTTGCCCGTCGCATCGCCGGGAGGCGTCAGCGGTGGGCGACGCCCCAGGCGATCACCAGCGCGCAGCCGCCGGCCACGAGCAGCAACAGACCCCCCAGGGAGGCGAGCAGCGGGGCGAGGAGCGTGGGGACGAGACTGAGGCCGAGCCGCAGGCCGATCCCCTTCGAGGCGTAGGCGATCGGGAAGAGGACGGCGCCCGCGGCGTAGGCCAGGGCGAGCGCCCGCGGCGCCCAGGGGGGCCCGCGGTAGGCGGGCGCGAGGAGCCGCAGCGCGGCGCCGAGGGCGGCCGCGCCCAGCCAGGCGAGGCCGTCGAGGTGCGAGTGGAACGACTGCAGCGCCTGGACCACGGCGGGGTCGGTGTCCATGGCGAGGTGCGCGGGGCTGGCCCGGAGGGTCCCCAGGCCGATCGCCGCCGCGAAGGCGAGGAGCGAATAGACGAGCAGCAGCCGCGCGGCGCGTTCCATGGCCTCGGTGGGCATCCCTCCCTACGCTACCCGGCTCGCCGGCTTGCGCAAGAGGCCCCGGTCACTTGGCCTGGGAGGGGGCCGTCGGGGCGGCCTGGGCGAGCTGCCCGCCCGAGAGCGTGGCGGCCTTCACCTGGGCCTGGCGTGCGAGATCGATGGACTCGCCCAGGAGGCGGGCCATCTCCTGGGGGGCGTGGAAGCCCATGGAGTTCTCGGCGGCGACCAGGTCCAGGCGCCACTGGGCGGCGCGCTGCAGCTCCTCCAGCTCCTTGAGCGCCGGGGTCTTCTCCACCTCCGTGCGCCAGGCGGCGAGCAGGCTGGCCTTCACCTCGGCGTCCATCCGCCTCTCCTGCTCGTCCCGGGCAGCCTTCTGGAAGGCGTCGTCCTTCTCCAGCGTGGCGCGTGCCTTGGCGGTGGCCCCTTCGCGGGCCCGGTCGTCGTAGGGCTTCCGCACCGCCACGATGGCGTCGATCATGTCCACCGCGGCCTTGCCGGCGCGGGTGAGCAGGGCGAAGTGCCGGTCCTGGATGGCCAGCACCCGGGCCTTGAGCTCGTCGTCGCCGTAAGGGTGGCAGCCGGCGCAGGAGCGGTTCACCTCGAGCAGCGGGCTGCGCACCCAGTGCTCGGAGATCTTCTGCGCCCCCTCGCGGCGGTAGGGCATGTGGCAGTCGGCGCAGGCCACGCCGCTGCGGGCGTGGATGCCCTGGCTCCACATCTCGAACTCGGGGTGCTGGGCCTTGAGCAGCTCGAAGCCGGTCTCGGCGTGGACCCAGTCCTTGAAGCGGTGGTTCTTCACCTGGAGCGAGTCGTAGACGTGCTCCATCTGCTCGGTCTTGAGCCCCTCGGCCCAGGGGAAGAAGAGGGTCAGGCCCTTGCCGCAGTAGTACTCGACGTGGCACTGGGCGCAGACGAAGGAGCGCTTCTCCTGGCGGGTCCCGTCGAGGTTGGGGTCGTAGGGCTTGGAGCGGTCGCCCCTCCGCCAGCGCTCGACGGAGGGCAGGTGGGGGACGTCGGCCGAGGAGGCGGCCAGCTTCTGGATCCCGGCGATGAAGGCCGGCCGGGTGACGCGGATCTCCATCGACTGCGGGTCGTGGCAGTCGACGCAGGAGACCGGGTGGGCCTTGCCGCCGGAGACCTGCTCCAGCGCCTTGTGGGCGTCCCAGTAGCCCATGTCCGCGACCTTCTGCAGCCCGACCTGGACCTGCTCGGCCGGGCTGGCGCCGGGGGCGGCCTCCTTCCCCAGCTTCCGGTAGAGCGGCATGATCGAGCCGTGGCAGTGGAGGCAGTTGCCCGACTGCTTGTTCTCGGCCGGGACGTTGCGCTTGGTGGCCTCCTGGTCGAAGAGCATGAAGGCGTGGCCGCGGCGGTCGCGGTAGTCGACCGCGAAGGGGTACCCGGCAAAGATGCGCTTGAGCCAGGGGTCGCGGTCGGCCTTCTCCGGCGCCGGCAGGCCCTCGCTGGCCTTGGCGGCGCCGCCGTACTTGGTCCCGGTGGCCTCGGCGGTGCGTTGGTAGCCGTCGAACTCGCGCGGCCAGTTCTTGCCCCACTGGGCCGGATCGACGTCGTCCTCGGACACGTCCACCAGCTTCACGTAGGCCTGGCGGGCCTCCTGCTTGCGCTCGGCGATGTTGGCGAGCAGGGCGGCGGCGCCCACCGCCACCAGGGCGAAGACGCCGGCGACCAGGGCGACGAGGAGGCTGCGGTTCTTCCCGGGCTGCGAGTGGTTCGGCATGGCGTGTTCCTCGGGCGGTGTGGCGCGCTAACGAAGGTGGCCGACGGAGGCGTGGCAACGGATGCAGGAGACGTCCCCGCCATGGGCGATGCCCTCCACCAGGTCGGCGTGACAGCGGCGGCAGTTGGCCTCGACCACCGCGCTGCTCTCCGGGCGGGCCCGGATGACGTCCGGATAGTTGCCCAGGGTGAAGGCCATGGAGTGGTGGTAGCCGTTCTCCGCCTTCACCAGGTACTTGGAGAAGAAGCCGGCCGGCGTGTGGCAGTCGTTGCAGGTGGCGACCCGATGGTGCGGCGCCGCCTGCCAGCCGGCGTAGTGCCCCGCCATCACGTGGCAGTTGGCGCAGGTGGCCGGGTCGTTCCCCAGGTAAGACGAGCCCTTGGCGTAGTGGAAGGCGTATCCCACCACACCCAGGGCCAATCCGGCGAGGGCGGCCAGGGTGAGCGGGACGGGGAAGGCGGAGAAGCCGCGGCCGTCTTCGGCGGTTCCTGGGAGCGTGGCGGGGGGGATCATGCGCCTAGGGCATCTCGCAGACGGGTCCGGGAACGACGCTGGAAGAACTCACACGCCCGGGTCGGTACGCCCTCGCCACGGAGGCGCCGGGCCTTACGCCGTGGCGGTGAGGAGGACCTTCTCGGCGGACTTGCCGAAGAAATGGTAGCCGGAGCCGCCCTCGGAGAGAACGTCGAGTACCTCGTCGGGCCGGGTGACACGGATTCCCCCCACCATCGTCACCCCACGGCGGAAGAAGGCCCCCGGCAGCATGCTGGCGGTGGGGCCCACCACGACGACCCGTGCGTCGGGCCGGACCAGCGAAAGGAGTCCCTCCAGGGTGCCGTTGAGGAGGGTGGTGCCGGTGGCGATGAGCAGGTCGGCGCGGGGGACGACCTCGGTGGCCCGATCGGCCGGCGCGTAGAAGGGGAGCTCGTCGGCCTTCAAGGTGGCCGGGTCCTTCTCCAGCACGCAGAAGGGCTGGCCCCGCCGCTTGAGGACCTTCAAGTAGGGCACCAGGGCGCCCACCACCACGGCGTAGGCGCCGGCCTCGAGATCGACCTCGTCAAGCGGGTCGACCCCCTCCCGGACGGTGTAGCCGGAGGGCGGCTCTCGCGCCCAGCGGACGTTGGAGAGGGCGTTCAGGGTGGCGATGCCGACGGCGCGCCGGATGGGGCTGTCGGAGAGCGCGTCCTCGGCGAGGCGAGAGGCCGAGGCGCCCCGGAGCTTCCCGGAGGTAGGCATGGCCCGGGCGGAGCTCGGGCAGCAGGCTGCCTCGGGGATGGCCTTCACCGGCGTGAAGCAGACGCCGCCGTGACCGTTGGACAGCTTCACCCCCGTGAAGAAGAGGCCGATCACCACGCGCTCCACGGTGGCCGCGGCATCCGGACCCAGGCCGGCGCGGAGCCCGGAGAGCGTCTCCCCGAGGATGGCGTCGGGGGCGTCCGGAAGGTCGGGGCGCGCCCTGCCGGCGAGTGCGACGCTCATGGCCGGCTCGGCGGTCCCTCGAAGGTGGCCCGCAGCTTCCGGGCGTCGTAGAGGCGGAGCTCGTCGAGCTCACCGGGGGAGAGGCCGAAGTCCCGCGCCACGCCGATGGGGTCGGCGAGGAAGGTCTCTCGGAACAGGGGGTCGAGGGTGGCCTTGCTGAAGAGCGACAGCTTCCTGCCGCTGGCGTTGATGCAGCACATGGGACCTCCCGGGGTTCCACGCCCAACGAGCAAACAGGTACGTGATTACCCCAATGAGCAGGCCAGCGTCAAGGCGATCCCGGGCCCGGCCCCTCAGCGCCGGCGCAGCGCGGCCCGAGCCCCGGCCCGGGCTGCGGGGCGGCGGGGGGTCGGGGCCAGGGGCGGGGGGGCGAAGGAGCGGCCCACGTCGGAGAGGCGGGTGTGCGCCAGCTGCCGGTGGAGGACTGCCCGCGCCCGCCGGAGCGCGTCGCCGAGGATGCACTGGGCGCAGCTCTGCGGTCGCGAGAGGAGGCAGCAGGAGTCGTCGGGGCGCCCCTCGATGGCCTGGTGCACGTCGAGGAGGGAGATGCGGGATGGGTCGCCGCGCAAGCGGAAGCCGCCGGCCGGCCCGCGGGTGCTCTCCACCAGGCCGGCCCGCGCCAGCCGCTGCAGCACCTTGGCCAGGTGGTTCTCGGAGACGGGCAGGCGGCCAGCCAGGTCGCGGATGGAGGTTCGCCCCTCCCCGGCGCCGGCGAGGACGGCCATGGCGTGGAGGGCGATGGCGGAGGCCTCGGAGAACCTGACGACGTCGGTCACGGGCGTGCCCCGCTGAAGGAGTGAACAGGTACTCCTTTACCGACAAAGGGCCCAGGGGGTCAAACGCGATCCGGCGCGTCTGCGACCGGCAAGGCCCGGCGGCGCCAGGCGGTCGTCGTCGCCGAGCGGCCCCCCCGGCGTTGCTGGCCGACGCGGGGCGGGGGGACCTGGGGCGGGTGTACCGGGCCGGGCTGCTGCCAAGGAGGGCGCGCCTGCGCAGCGGCGGAATCTGCAGGCCCGGACGGCGCGCCATCCCCACCGCCACGGTGCAGGTGGGGCGCGGCCGTGCCCACGCCTGCCGGTACTGCTCCATCGCCGCCTTCCACCGCTCCGGCTGTCGTCCCCGTCCTGTGGCCGTGGGTGGAATCCCGCCCGAGGCCGCGCCTTCTCCGGTGGGGTGGCCCGTCTCGGCCCCAGACCAGCCCCACCGGGAGGGTCGGCCCTAGCCTGCCAGGAGGAGCGGCCGGTCCGAGCCAGGGACGAGCGGCATCGTCTCCCAGGCGGCGAGGCGGAGCGGCGCGTCGGCGCAGAGGGCCAGCCGGTGCCCGGCGTGGTCCCTGAGCGCCAGGTGCCAGCGGGCGGGGTCGTCCGCGAGCGACGGCCCGAGAGCCAGGCCGACCCCGGAGGGCGCGGCCAGCGAGAACGTGATGTCCCCGAGCGGCACCGAGATCCCCAGGCCGCGCGCCTTGAGATAGGCCTCCTTGAGCGTCCAGAGCGACAGGGCGCGGTCGGCGCGCGCGTCGGCGGGGAGGGCGTCGAGGGCCCGGCGCTCCTCCCAGGAGAGGACCCTCGCCGCCAGGCGGAGGATCTGCCCGGCGCGGTTCCTGGGCTCGAGGTCGAGCCCGACCGCGCCGCGGGAGACGGCGCACCCCACCAGCCCCGGAGAGTTGGAGATGTTGAACTGGAGCGCGGCCGGGGGATCGAGCTCCGGCCGGCCGTGGGGGCCCTGGGCGAAGCGCCACTGGGCCGGCGGGGACGCCCCGTAGCGCGACAGGACCGTGCGCACCAGGGCGCGGGTGAAGAGGTACTCCCTGCGGCGTGGCTCGAGGCGGATGGCGTCGAGCCGGTCCCGCTCGGCGGGGGCGAGGAGGTCCCGGTAGGCCTGGAGGAGCCCGGGGTCGGTGGCGCGATCCAGCCGGGTCAACCAAAGGTGGACGCCGCCGAGCTCCATCGGGCCCGGGTGTGCGCTCACCGCCGCCGGGGCCGGCGCGCGGGGCCGGGGCCGAGCGCGTAGGTGGTGATGGACAGCTCCACGCCCAGGTCGGCCGGCAGCCGCAGGGCCTCGGCCGGGAAGCGGAGCTGCCGGCTCGAGGAGCCCCCGTCGGGCGCCACGCCGAAGTCCAGGTGAAACCGGGCGCCCAGGGCCCTTCCCTCGGCGAGCATGAGGGACAGGGTCCGCAGGCGGTGGGTGGTGGCCAGCACCACCTCCTTCCATTCGCGGCCGGCGGCGACGAAGAGGGTGAAGCCGCTGTCCCGCCGCCGGCGCCCGTGAGGGTCGGTGCCCCCCGCCTTCCAGACGGCGTCGGGCTTCACCTGGGGGAAGGCCCGCAGGAGCACTCCGAGCCCGGGAGCGCGGGACGACGCACGCAACATGCAGACGAAGTCGCTCGCGGTCCCTTTCACGAGAGAGGAGGATAGCACAGGGCCCACCGCGAGGAGGCGCGCGGGGCGCTGACGCGGGGGCGAGGCCGCGGTATACCTCCGGGTGCGTTTTCCTGACCCGGAGAGTCCATCGTGACCAGGCGCCGCGCGCCAGAGCCCGCCCTCCGCCGCTTTCTCCGCTACGCCCGCATCGACACCCAGTCCAGGGAGGGCAGCGACGCGGTCCCCAGCACCGCCAAGCAGCTGGTCCTGGCCCGGCTGCTCAGGGACGAGCTCAAGGCCCTGGGTGCCCGGGCGGTCACCCTCGACCGGCACGGCTACGTGCTGGCGACGATCCCGGAGACCCTGCCCAAGGGCCACCCGGCGCGGGGGCGCGTGCCGCGGGTCGGCCTGGTTGCCCACATGGACACCTCTCCCTCCGCGCCCGGGGCTGGCGTGCGTCCACGGGTCTTCACCTACCGTGGAGGTGACATCCAGCTGCGCAACGGCGTGGTGATCCGGGCCAAGGAGAACCCGGAGCTCAAGAGGAACCTGGGCAAGCGGATCGTCACCGGCGACGGGACCACCCTGCTCGGCGCCGACGACAAGGCCGGGGTGGCCATCATCATGGCGCTCTGCGACGAGCTCCTCGGCGATCCGGCGCGCCCCCACGGCGAGCTGCGCATCGCCTTCACCCCGGACGAGGAGGTGGGCAACGGCACCCGCTACCTCGACCTGAAGCGCTTCGGGGCCGAGGTCGCCTACACCATCGACGGGGACGCGGCCGGGGAGCTGAACCAGGAGACCTTCAGCGCCGACGCCGCCGTCATCACCGTTCGCGGGCGGAGCATCCACCCCGGCCAGGCCAAGGGGGTGATGGTCAATGCCATCAAGGTGCTGGCCGACGTGGTGGTCCGGCTGCCCCCGGACATGGCCCCGGAGACCACCGAGGGGCGGGAGCCGTTCGTCCACCCCCACCACGCCGAGGGCGAGGAGGCCGAGGCCACCCTGCACCTCCTCCTGCGCGACTTCGACACCGGCGGGCTCACCCGGCAGCGGCGCCTCCTGGAGCGCATCGTCAAGGAGGTGGAGCGGCTCCACCCGGGTGCCCGGATCGAGCTGCAGGCCAAGGCGAGCTACCGGAACATGCGCGAGGGGATCGCCCGCGAGCCGCGCGTCACCGCCGCCGTCGAGGAGGCCACCCGCCGGGCCGGGCTCACGCCGCACTGGGTGCCCATCCGCGGCGGCACCGACGGCTCGCGCCTCACGGCCATGGGCGTGCCCACGCCCAACGTGTTCGGTGGCGGCCAGAACTTCCACGGGCCCACCGAGTGGCTCTCGGTCACGGGGATGGAGAAGTCGCTGGCGACCTTGCGCCACCTGGTCGGCGTGTGGGTGGAGCTCTCCGTGCCGCGCGCCCGCTGAGCGCGCCGCCGAGGGAGGGCACACCCGAGGGGGAGGGCCGGCGGCGGAGGCCGCGGGTGCGCATGTTGCTGCGGAGGAACCGCATGCCTGCGCCCCACCGCCCAGCGATCGTCACCCTGGCTGCAGGGGGCGCGGCCTACCTGGCCCGCCGCCTGCTCGGGGGGCGGGGGAGTTGCCTGGCTGGCGAGGTGGCGCTAGTCACCGGCGGCTCGCGCGGCCTGGGGCTGTGCCTGGCGCGGGAGCTGGGGCGCCGGGGAGCGAAGGTGGCGCTGTGCGCCCGGGACGAGGAGGAGCTGGAGCGGGCCCGGGCTGGGCTCGAGGCCGAGGGCATCGAGGCCGGGGCCTTCCCCGGAGACGTGACCGATCGCGAAGGGATGCGCACGCTGGTGGCCGACGTGGAGGAGAGCCTGGGCCCGGTCGAGCTCCTCGTGAACAACGCCGGCATCCTCCAGGTCGGCCCGGCCGAGACCATGACGCTCGAGGACCTGCGGCGGGCCATGGACACCATCTTCTGGGGTGCGGTCCACTCCGCCGAGGCGGTCCTGCCGGGAATGCGGGCGCGCCGGCACGGCACCGTGGTCAACGTCACCTCGCTGGGGGCGGCGGTCGCCTTCCCCCACCTCTCCACCTACAGCGCGGCCAAGTTCGCCATGCGCGGCTGGTCCGAGGCCCTGGCCGCCGAGGCGGCCAAGTACGGGGTCCTGGTGGTGACCGTCATCCCCGGGCTCATGCGCACCGGCTCCTTCGGCCGCGCCCTGGTGAAGGGCAAACGCTCGGCCGAGGCCACCCTCCTGGCGGTGGCGGCCTCCCTGCCGCTCCTCACCATCGGCGCCGAGGGGGCGGCGCGGAAGATCATCCGGGCGGTGGAGGCCCGCCGCCGCTTCCTGGTGGTGGGGCTGCCGGCCCGCCTGCTGCGGCTCACCCACGCGCTCTTCCCCGGGTCGCTGGTCGGCGCGCTCGCGCAGGCGAACCGGCTCCTGCCCAGCTCGCCGCGGGACGAGGGCGGCGACGACCGGATGCCGCTCCCGGCGGAGATCTTCCGGCGCGGGCTGGCGCGGTCGGTCCTCACCGCGCTGGGCGAGCGCGCGGCGCGCGAGAACAACGAGGAGCCGATGGCGCGGGAGGGGAGCTAAGCCGGCGATGGCCGGGCCGAGGCAGGGCCCGGCCGGCGCTCGCCTACCGCCCGCCGCCCAGGTCGGTCCGCCAGGTGAGGCCCAGCGAGGCGATCCAGACGTTGGTGCGGTAGCTGCCGGGGAGCTCCTGGTCGCCGGTGACCGTGACCTTGTCCAGCCAGGCGTAGAAGAAGGCCGCCTGGATCGCCAGGTCGCGTTGGAGGCTGTAGCCCAGGCCCAGCGCCGCAGCCCAGGCGTTGCCGTCGGGGAGGGTGGCCGAGTAGGTGTCGGTGTCCAGCCCGGAGAGGTCGCGCAGCACCCCGGCGCGCAGCTGCAGCGCCCGGGCGGCGTCCCACTCACCGCCGAGGCGGAAGGTGCGGCCGTTCTTGTAGTTGCGCTGCACGGTGATGCTGGTGCCCTTGTCGCCCTGGAACACGTCGGACTTGTAGACGGAGTACCAGTTGTAGGTGAACCCGGCGGTGATCAGGACGGGCGGGGTCACCCGGTAGGCGGCGCCGACGTTGAGGACGGCGGGGTAGGTCAGGTCGTGCTTCACGCCCTGGTCGACCGGCGGCGTGGCGCTGCCGGGGAGGAGCCCCTCCGGCACCACGAAGTGGCCGTTGCCGGAGAGCTTCATGGTCCCCTTGTACTTGTAGTCGGCGGCCAGGGTGAGGGGGATGGGGGCCAGCTTGTACTCGGCGGCCAGGTCGTAGGAGAAGGCGCCGCCCTTGGTGGACAGCTCTCCGTAGGCGTCGGGGAAGGGCTGGATGCCCTGCTTCAGGTACTCGGTGCCGTAGTAGTAGACCGCCCCGCCGCCGATGCGGAGCCCCTCGAGAAGCTCCAGGCCGCCGGTCAGGTAGAAGCCGTAGATCTTCCGGTCCACGGTGATGATCCGGCCCCGGCCGGCCCAGTCGTCGGGGTAGTAGACGTTGCCGCCGGCGGGGACGTTCATGCCCAGACCGACGCCGGCGGCGTGGCCGCCGACGGGGAAGCCGTAGGCGGCGAAGAGCGAGACGGGGTAGGCGGGCTTGAACTGGGTGTGGGAGCTCTTCCCGGCCAGGTCGCCGCTCGACGGGCCGTTCCACTCGGTCCGGTTGTCGAGGAGGGAGGCGGCCAGCGAGAGGTGCAGCCCGCTGAGCTTGGAGAGGGCGGCGGGATTGGCGTAGGCCGATTCGGCGTCCACCTGGGCGGCGGTGGCGGAGGCGGCCAGCGCCAGGTCACGCGGGTTCACGTTTGGGACGTCGTAGCCGTTGGCCAGGGCTGCGGCGGGGAGGAGGAGCGAGAGGGCGAGTGCCTGGGTGGCGGTGCGCATGGGGTCCTCGAGGGCTACGGCCGGACGGTGGCGGGCTCAGCCGAGGGCGAGCTCAGGAAGGAGGCGGCCGTGGTCTGCGCCTGGGTGGTGAGGGACAGGTTCACGTAGTCCAGGAGGAAGCCGTGGGTGGTGGCGTCGGCGGGGCAGGTCGCGCCCGAGGCCGAGTTCACGTACCACTGCACGTAACCGTTGGTGGTGTCGCCGGCGGTCGGGACGAGCAGCCCGAGCTGCGAGTCGAAGAACGCGTTCTCGGTGTTGGGGATGCTCCCGTCGCAGAGGGCGTTCTGCACCAGGATGGCCCCGACGCGGTCCGGGTTGGGGAAGCTGGCGTTGAGGGGGCTCACCAGGGGATCGAGGGCCACGTGGCTGCCGAAGTTGGCCGGCTCGGCGGGATCGAGGATCCACTTCGCCAGCTGGAGGGTCTGCAGGTAGGCGGGGGTGTTCTCCTGGATCGGGGCGAGGAGCGCGAGCAGCGCCGCGTGGTAGACAGAGGCGGGGTCGGCGAAGATGTCGACCACCGTGGCCCCCGGCACGTCGAGGACCGCCCGGGAGATGCGCGGGTTCACGGCGATGTCCACCGCGCCCTGGATCGAGCCCAGCGAGTGGCTGACCCAGTACACCTGGGTGTAGTCGACGCCGATTCCCTCGCCGGCCAGGTGGGCGGCGAAGGCGTCGGTGGAGCCGCCGGCGGGGGCGAGAGCCTTCACCAGCGCCGACTGGTCGATGATGTCCTGGCGCAGCGAGTCGCGGGTGCGGAAGAAGTTCAGGGACACGAGGTAGTTGGCGGAGACGTAGGGCACGCCCTTGGGCGAGAGGCAGGCCGGGTTGGGCGAGACGCCGTCCGCCAGGAAGGGCTCGGTGCAGTCGTCGCGCTTGTTGAGGTACGACCCCCGCACGCCCGGCGCCGACTCGCAGTAGCCGATGGAGGTGCCGCCGTCGACGGGGGTGGTGAGGTTGGCCTTGAAGGCGCAGGTGCTGGCGGCCGTGCCGGTGGCCGCGCCGCACACGCTGGCGGGGCAGCACTGGGCGTCGCTGGTGCAGTAGGACCGGTCGCCGTGCTTCTCGCCATCGATGGCCGCCACCACGAAGCCCTTGCCGGTCAGGGCGGCGGCCATGGTCAGCATGTCGGCCTTGCTGCGGCCGATGCCGTGCCGGAACACCACCAGCGGCGCGCAGCGGGTGGCCCCGACCCCGGCCGGACAGCTGCCGGTGACGAGGAGGGGGTTGGGCACGGCCACGAGCGCCGTCACCACCTCGGCGGCGGCGTTGGCCGGGTCGAAGGCGCCGCTGTTCTGGGAGTCGATGAGGAGGCTCACCGTCGGCAGGGTCACCTCGGCGAACTCGGCGATGGGACCGGCGGGGGCGGCGGGGAGGAGGGCGGCGCTGATGCCGTACTCGGCGGCGACGGTGGCGGGGTCGAGGAAGCTCGCCGAGAGCACCGTGCCCGCGCCCGCCGTCGAGTAGGGGAGGGCGGCGATCCCCAGGGCGGTGGGGGTGATGGACTGGGTCTTGAAGGTGTAGGCCAGGGCCACGTCGTCCAGGGTGATGCCCGTCGGCAGCGCCGCGAAGACCGGCGCCAGGTCGGTGCGCATCTGCTCGATGGCGGCGGCGGTGGTCGCGTCGACGCCGCCCACCAGCGACTGGCCGCCGGCGGTGAGGGGGTTGGCGTCGAGCAGCAGCGTCATGAAGGTCGGGCGGGCGACGGAGTTGCCGGCCAGGTCGTGGACGCCCTTGGTGATGACCACCGCGTAGGAGGTGCTCTCCTCGAGGGGTGGCAGGTAGAGGCCGAGGCCGGTGTTGACCGCCGGCTGCAGGCCGATGACCGAGGAGCAGCCACCGGCGATGGGGCACAGGGTGCCCTGCGGCACGACGATGGGGGAGGGCTCGGCCACGTACTTGGCGCTGGACGGATTGCCGCCCAGGCCGTGGGTGGCCTTGTAGAACTCCCACTGGAGCTCGTTGAGGAGGGTGGGGGGGGTGGTGCCCAGCTGGTAGACGAGGACGCTCGACCCGTTCACGGTGCTGGCGTCGATGGCCGAGGCGCTCGAGCCGGGGGTGATGACCGGGGCGAGCATCATGGCGGTGGTGGAGAAGCCGTCCAGGCTGGTGAGGCCGGCTGCGGCCGAGCCGAAGGCCGGGTTGTAGGCGATGGTCCCGCCCTCCCCGGTGCGGAGGAGGTCGAAGGGCAGCGGGGCCTGGCCGGAGACCGAGTCCACCGCGGGGATGGTGAGGCCGGTGGCCGGCGCGATCTGGAAGGCGGCGATGCTCGCCACCTCGGCGTGGGGGAAGGCGGCGTCGACGGCGGTGAAGGCGGGGGTGACGGAGAGATCCAGGCCCGCCGTCCAGAGGCCGCCCACGTCGGACCAGCCCACGGGGTTCCAGAGCGCGGCCTGCACGGCCGAGATCTGCGCCAGCTGATCGGCGCTGAGGCCGCCCGGCGGCTGGTTGGCGGGGTCGGAGAGGTCCTTGTTGGGGATGGAGAGCGCCACCGGCTTGTCGGCGGCGATGGGGAGGCCGGTCGTCGTCCTCACGCCGCTCAGGCCGCCGCGGATGGCGAACACGTAGCGCCCGGAGGCGAGCCGACGGCTGCCGCTCGCGTCGGCCTTGGGGACGAGGGTCACCGCGCCGTCGACCTGCGTCGACGCCGCCTCCAGGTCGACGCGCAGCGGCGGGGTCTCGTCGACCTTGAAGAGCGCGGCGGTGTCGGCGGTGATGGTGGTGGCGTCGACGCCGGGCAAGGCGGAGGCGGCCAGGTAGCTGTGCGTGGAAGCGTCCCAGTCGTAGGCGGCGATGGGCACGGAGAGCGCGGGCGCCTGGTCCGCCGGGAAGCCGCCGGCCACCACCAAGGACTGGAGCAGGTCCTTCTGGGCGCTGGCGGGAAGGGTCGGGGTCGCCTGCAGCGCCAGGTCGTTGGGCGTGGGGATGACGGAGCTCGTGAAGGTGGCCACCACGATCTCGTTGATGGGCGCGTGCTGGCTGACGTCCTTGCATCCCGCCGCCGCGAGGACCGCGGCCAGGATGAGGGAAGCGAAGCGGCGGGAGTGCATCGGCGGCCTCCTCGACCCGGGTCGACCCCGGGTGAAGCTCATTGGGGATGCGGCGAAGCGCCCCCCTGTTTGGCCCTGGCCGACTGGGATGTCAAGGGCGCGCACCACCAAGTGGCGCCCGCCGAGGGGGCCAACGGGCGTTGACGCACTGCATCCTCTCGCCCGGGCCTCGCGCGGGTACTGTGATCACCCAGCGTGATCCCGGCCGGGGCTGGAATCGGTCCCGCGCCGCACGGCGTCATGGGCCGCCTCCAGCCCTGCGTTCGCCCCGGCGAGCCGCCGGGCTCGTCTCGCCCGGCGCACGGCCACCAAGGCGATCCCGAGGAGGACCGCGATGGCCAGCACGCTGAGCTCGGCCCGGCGGAGTGCGCCGTGGACCGCCGCCAGGTGGTGGGCGCCCAGGTAGCCGGCAGAGACGACCAGGGGGACGGAGACCAGGGCCGACAGCCCGTCGGCGAGGAGGAAGGTCCGCGGGCGGACGCCGTGCGTGGCGGCCAGCGCGAAGGCGGCCAGCCGGAGCCCCGACAGGTGGCGGGAGATGAGCACCGTCAGGAAGGCGTGGCGGGCGAGGTGGGCCTCCACCTTCTCCCTGCGCTCCCGGGTGAGGAGCCGCCGCACGGCGGCGTGCGAGAGCACCAGCTCCCCGTGCCGCCTGGCGAGGAGGAACCAGGCGAGGTCGCCGCACACGATCCCCAGCCAGCAGGTGATCATGGCCGGGGCGAGCGAGAGCAGCCCCTCGCCGGACAGCGCTCCGGCGGCGAGCTGCGTCGGCTCCTCGGGCAGCGGCACGCCCACCCCGGCCCCGAGGAGCAGGAGGAAGACGGCCAGGTAGCCGAAGCGGGAGAGCAGGGTCTCGACCACGATCCGGCAGTGTACCGGCTCGCGCGGCTGCGGGCTCGGCCGCCGGTGGGCAGTGCGACCGCCTTTCGGTTGCGACGCCCCGGCCCGTCGAGCAAGATTGGGCGCCTGCTGGCCAGAGACCCAGGGGGACCCCGCGCATGCCGCTCAAGATCCTGGTGACCGCGAAGCGGGTCGAGGACCCGGAGTCGCGCATCCGGGTCCGGCCCGAT
>Ga0335070_10004172_pt1 | contig 16864 bp, 16 predicted proteins | sample Lox_Sample_13_FD_206722 | JGI IMG/M metagenome (GOLD analysis project Ga0335070, IMG submission 206722) | Soil microbial communities from Loxahatchee National Wildlife Refuge, Florida, United States - Lox_Sample_1.3 | ecosystem: Environmental > Terrestrial > Soil > Wetlands | place: USA... | reverse complement strand
AGCTTCTGCGAGTTAGAACCTGCCTAGCTCTTGCGCCTCCCGTCCCAGAGGACACGACAAGCGCAACAACAGCAGGCGCACATGCTCTGGGCCGAGGTGTTCATATCTAAGAATCTAGTATGACGGCAAACCGCGCACATGGCAAGCCTACGGCCCTTGACACGACCATAGGTCGCGTATCAGTATCGCGGACATGAAAACAGCCTGCTTTTTTCCCCTTGCCCTCGGCTTGCTCGCGTTAGCAAACATTTCGCTATCAGCTCAGTCGGCCTCTGCGGCGAAAGAGGTCAAGCGGCCGCCCATTGTCGGCGTAGCCCACATCGCGTTGAACACCGACGACATGGCCGCGGTGCGCAAGTTCTACACCGAGTTGCTTGGGTATCAGGAGGCTTTCAGCCTTAACAAAGCAGACGGCAGCTTGATGCTTACCAACTTCAAGGTGAACGACCATCAGTACATACAGGTCTTTCCTGAACTGAAGGACCCGCAGCAGGACCGCCTGAATCACATCTGTTTTGAGACCACCGATGCGGAACAGCTGCGCGTGTATCTGCTGAGCAAGGGCGTGGCGGAGGTGCCGACGGAGAAACTGACACCCGGAGGCAGCGGCGACCTCGGCTTTAAGATCCATGATCCCGACGGCAACATGATCGAGTTCATGCAGTACCTGCCCGGCTCCAAGTTCAGCAGCGACTTCGGCAAGCACTTGCCCGCCAACCGCATCTCGCAGCACATCATTCACGTGGGCGCCATCGTGAAAGACCGCGCGGCGGCCGACCATTTCTACAAAGACGTTCTGGGATTCACATCGATCTGGTATGGCGGCATGAAGGATGACGTGGTCCAGTGGGTGGACATGCGCGTGCCCGACGGCACCGATTGGTTTGAGTACATGCTGCGGGTGGAAAACCCCGATGTACGCACGCGTGGAGTGATGAACCACATGGCACTCGGCGTGCCAAGCGTCGAGGCCGGTTATCAGGAATTGCTCAAGCGCGGCTTAAAGACTGAGGAGAAACCCAAAATCGGCCGCGACGGCAAGTGGCAATTCAATATGTACGATCCGAACCTGACCCGGGCGGAGCTGATGGAACCGAAGCCGGTGCAGAAGCCCTGCTGCTCACCGATTTTGCAGTAGCATGACTTCGCTCCAACGGCTTGTCATTGCAAATCAGCTTCAGCCGTGAGGAATCCGCTTTCCCGTACTAACAGTGGATTCCTCGTCCGCTTTCGGCGCGTAAACGGCGCCTCCAAGTGACTTGGGATCACAATGTAGCCGGCAGGATGCCGGCGCTACTGGATACGCTGGGAGCCGAAAGCTGATGGCTGACGGCTAATACGGCATTACTCCCACTTCCCTTTCGATCTCCGTGGTCTCCACCATCGCGATGGCGTCCCACGGACAACCGTCCAGGAAGCAACCGTCCGGGCCTTTGCTGGTGCACTTCTTGCAGCCGATGCAGAGGATGGGGTCCACCTGAATGCGACCGAACGGCGGATGGTCTTCGTCCGGCACCCAAAACATGCAGTCTTCTACAGGACAGTACTCCACACAGGCCGGTGAGCCGGCGCAACCGGTACAGCACTCGGTGATCACCGCAAGCTCTTTCGGCTTCTTCTTGCGGACCGTGTCGATGCCCTTCGATTTGGGCTCAAACTTGAGCTCGTCTGGCACCATTCCGGGCGCCTTGGTTTCGGCGGACATGGCGCGAATTATACCTCATCACACGGGGGTGTGACGGCGTGGTCGGGGGGGGCACACAGCCGGGCGTGACTGGAGTCACTGCGCCGGGTAACCAAGAGACCTAGACTGCGCGCCTGGAAAGGTTCACACCCGACAGGCTTAGCACTGGCTCGGATGTTAGGCGTATGGCCATTTATGTTGGTTTGGACATCGGCGCCGTCAGCATTAAACTCGCGGCCATAGGCGAGGCAGACGCTCGGGCCCGTCTGCAAGATTTCGTGCGGGGAAATCCCGCTTATTTCCTGCCCCAGCTTTCCACGCCCACTTTGGACGGTCGCGTAATCGTGCTCTCTTCTTATCGCCGAATCCAGGCGAGCCCAGTGCAAACCGCGCATGATTTGCTGGAGGAATTCCACCGCGTGGTTCCTGAGCAGGCAATCGACTGCGTTCGCGTGACGGGCTCCGGAGGCCGCCTTGTCGCCGCAGCCTTGAACGCCGCATTCGAGAACGAGTTTCGGGCACTGGCGAAGAGTGTGCGTGTTCTTTATCCCAGCGTGCGGACGATCTTTGAAATGGGCGGAGAGAGTTCGAAATACATCCGCCTGGGACTGCCCGAGAACTCCGGTCAGCTGGGAATCATTGACTACCAGACGAATGCGGATTGTGCAGCCGGCACAGGCTCGTTCATCGATCAGCAAGCTTCCCGCCTGCTTTACTCGGTGGAAGAAGTAGGCACGGCAGCTTGTGGCGCGATATGTGCCGCCAGGGTTGCGGGACGCTGCTCCGTCTTCGCCAAGACGGACATGATTCACGCCCAGCAAAAGGGCTACGCGACGGACCAGATTCTGCGCGGCCTTTGCGATGCTGTCGCGCGCAACTTCAAATCCAGCATTGTGAAGGGCAGAAAGGTTGAACCGCCGGTAGCTTTCGTTGGTGGCGTTGCCTTGAACTTCGGGGTGCGGAACGCTCTGCAGGAAGCTTTCAAGCTGCACGACGGCGAACTCCTGGTGCCTGAACTCCACTGCTGGATGGGTGCGCTGGGCGCAGCGCTGTTCGGCGGAGAAGGAACGTCCAAGATACGTTCGCGCAGTTTTCAGGTTCTCCAGCCGCAAGGCACCGCCACCACCGACTTCCCTTCCGCCGATCCGCTTTTCATGGACAATGTTGTGCTCCTTCGTGGACGGGTCACACCTACGCCGTTGCCCACCCGGCCGGTCGACGCCTATCTGGGGATTGATATCGGCTCGGTCAGCACCAATCTGGTAGTGCTCGACGCAGCGGGCCGAGTGTTGAAGGAGATTTACGTTCCTACGGTGGGCCGCCCCATTGAGGTGGTGGGCGCGGGACTGAAAGAAATCGAGGCCGAACTGGCTCCCCTGCTCCACATCCGTGGGGTTGGCACGACCGGCTCAGGGCGCGAACTGATCGGGGAACTGGTAGGGGCGGATACGGTTAACGACGAGATCACCGCTCACAAAACTGGCGCCATGCATGTGTGCAAGCAGCTGGGCATGGAGCTCGTCGACACCATCTTTGAAATCGGCGGGCAGGATTCCAAATTCATCCGCCTCCAGGATGGCGCAGTGGTGGATTTCACCATGAATGAGGCTTGCGCCGCAGGAACCGGATCATTCCTAGAGGAACAGGCCGAGAAACTTGGGGTGTCGATCAAGGATGAGTTTGCGCGGCTGGCGCTGTCTTCGAAGCGCCCGGTCAGGCTGGGCGAACGCTGCACGGTGTTCATGGGGCGGGACGTCAGCGCTCTTTTGCTCAAGGGTGCCACAGCCGCTGATCTTTGTGCCGGCCTGGCGTATTCGGTCGCCTTGAATTATCTAAACCGGGTAGTGCGTGGCCGCAAAATCGGCGACGTGATCTATTTTCAGGGAGGGACGGCCTACAACGATGCCGTCGCCGCAGCGTTTTCGCAGATCCTTGGGAAACCGGTCATTGTGCCGCCGCATAATGGCGTCATTGGTGCTATCGGCGTGGCGCTCATCGCCCGGGAGAATGCGCTGGCCACCGGCAAAGCCAGCACTTTCCATGGTTACGACCTCAACCGGGTGAACTTCACCAGCCGTGACTTTGTCTGCCGCGCGTGTTCCAACTATTGCGACATGAAAGAGTTCGTCATCGAGGGAGAGAAGAGCTACTGGGGCGACAAGTGTTCCGATAAGTTCCGTAAGCGCTCCCGCACAGACCGGAAACCCGTGATCGATGATTTGCTGGGCTACCGCGACAGGTTGCTGGAATTGCCGCTGCGGCCGCCGGTTCAGGGTCAACAAACCGTGGGAATCCCGCGGGCGATGTTCTTCTACGACCGTTTTCCTTTCTGGTGCACGTACCTGCAGGAACTGGGATTCAATGTCGTGGTCTCTCCGCCGACGGACGGCCGGACAGCGGCAATCGGCGAAGAGTTGGCCATTGCCCAACCCTGCTTCCCTGTCCAACTGGCACACGGACACGTGCAAGCCCTATTGAAGCAAGGGGTGGACTTTGTTCTTTTGCCCAATGCGGTCGATGCCGAAACCCCGTATATGCAGACAGAGTCCAGGCTCTGCCCGTGGAATCAGACCTTGCCGTTTGTCGTTCGTGCGGTTCCGCGCTTGCAGGAAGAACTAGGTTTAAAGCTGTTGTGCCCAACGGTTAATTTTCGCTACGGCGCAGATTGTGTCAAAAAGGCACTGCGGCAACTTGCTCGCCGGTTACAGCGCAGCAGTCGCGCCAGCGACCGCGCGCTGGCTATGGCCTGCCAGACACAGGCTTCGTTCACACAAGCTATGGCGCGAAAAGGCCAGCACAGCCTGAGCATTCTGCGGGACACGGGTGAGCCAGCCATCGTCCTGCTTGGCCGGCCCTACAACATTTACGACCGCGCGGTGTGTTGTGATATTCCTCGCAAGCTGAGGACGCTTTACGGCATCAACGTGGTACCGCTCGATTTTCTTCCGCTCGATGGCGAGGACATTTCAGCCATTAACGACAACATGTATTGGAACTCCGGCCGGCTTATTCTCGCGGCTGCACGTATCTCCCAGCGCCACCCCAACCTGCACTTAATCTACATTTCGAACTTCAAGTGCGGTCCCGACTCCTTTATCAAGTCGTTTCTCGACGACGCCTCCGGCAAGCCCAGCCTGGTGCTGCAATTCGACGGACACTCCAACGACGCCGGCTACATTACGCGTTGTGAAGCCTATCTTGACAGCAAAGGATTTCTGCGATGTACCTCCGCCGCCATCGCTGCATAGCCCGGAAGATCAGCCCAGCGCACCCCTTGGCCGGGAGGACTCTCTATGTTCCCAGCATGGCCGAGGGCAGCGCGGAGGCGCTGGCAGCAGCTTTCCGCTGGCTCGGCGTGGAGGCCCGCTGCACGCCTCCCTCCGACGCACGGACAATGGAGTTGGGCGCCAAATACACCGGCGGGGACGAATGCTATCCGGCGAAGGTCACATTTGGCGATTTTGCGAAGATCACCGAGCAACCCGGATTCGATCCGGCGCACACCGCGTTTTTCATGGCGAGCGGCAGCGGCCCATGCCGGTTCGGGCAATACGCTCAGGCACTGCGTAAGGTAGTGCGCGATGCGGGGTTGGGGAACATTCAAGTCTTCTCTTCGCAAGGCGAACGCGGATACAGCGATCTGGGCGGCCTCGACAACGGATTTCTCCGTACAGCTTGGCGTGGGCTGGTCGCGGCCGATATTCTGCGCAGACGCTTGCTGCAGACAAGGCCGTATGAGACTGTACGCGGAGCCGCCGATGCGGCCTTCCGCGAATCGGTCAAGGATTTCTGCGAGACCCTGGAGCACGCCTGCTCCGACGCCGATTGTCAGCTGCAAGAACTGCGTGCCAGCTTGGCGCGATCCCATGAGCGTTTTCAGGCTGTTCCCGCTCACTACCATACAAGCAAGCCATTGATCGGCGTGATCGGCGAGATCTACTGCCGCCTCAACAACTTCAGCAACCAGAACCTGGTGCGGAAGCTGGAGGAGCACGGAGCCGAGTGCTGGTTAAGCGATGTCACAGAGTGGATCGGCTACAGCAACTCGGAAGAAGTGCGCAATCTTCGGTTGCAGGGTCGTGTTTTCTCGTTCAGCATGATCAGGTCGAAGTTACGCTCACATGTGCAACACACCGACGAACGCGCGCTGCTTTCACCCTTCTTCGAGGATTTTGCCGGCTACGAGGAACCCAGCACCCGGGAAATCCTCGACCTGGCAGGGCCGTATCTACCTTTCCCAGGGGCCGAGGGCGAGATGGTGGTCAGCATGGGGAAGGGTTCGTATCTCGCCAAACATGGAGTGGACGGCATCGTCGACATAAGTCCGTTCACCTGCATGAATGGCATCGTGAGCGAAGCGATTTATCCAAGACTCAGCCGGGATCACGGCGGCATTCCCATCCGAAATTTCTACTTCGACGGCACCCAATCCGATCTGGACCGTGACATCGGTATCTATCTGGAGCTGGCCCGCTCCTATCGTCCGCAGAAGTTATGGCCTCGCCACTTCCCTGCCCGTTTTGGCCAATTTGCAGCATAAAGGCTTATCTCTTTCTTGGGGGCCTTGCCGGTCGCGTGGACTCTGCGGGCCTTCTCTGGAATGTCAATAATGGGTTAGGTTTGAAGGCTTCATCGTTGTCGGCGTACTTGCTATAGAGTTGCTGCAATTCCTTGGTCGTCCCAGTCAGAACGAGATCATAGTCCGGGGACTTGATCCTATCGGCCGAGACAGTCTGGGCCGAAAGCGCCGTATCCAGCCAGTTGTAGTCCAGGGGAATCAGCGATAGCGAACTTTTCTGCACAGCGACCTGATAAGCGCTGTGCAAAGGCTGGCATGGGAAGCAAACATCCTTGTCCACGGGTGCAAGGTCTATGTACTCCCGCGAAGCAAGGTGAAAGAGATGTCCGGCAAGTTTGATCTTTGTCCCCGGATCAAAAAGGCAGTTGTTTTCCCCGGATGTCTTTGGGGAGGTGTACCCCAAGAGGTACGCCTGCTCTTTCGGATCCTTGGTGACGGTGAGGGTGCAGCCGGCTCCCGGCTGCCACCACGCCCCAACCAACTGCTCGTCCGACGTGAGATCTTTGTCTTCGTATGTCTGTTGGAGCGAGAACACCCAACAGCCCGTGAGCAGGAACAATAACGCCGCCAGAAACATGATTCGAAGGATTCTCATGAATGCCTCCCGGGCGTGACTGCACGCCGGTCCAGCTTAGGTTCGCGGCTGCATGATAGCGAAAAAAGCGCGAAGGTTCAGTAGTCACAATTGATCTTTTTTCACTTCTGCTATAGTGAACGCCTTGAAGGAGCAGCAACCATGGCAGGCAAAAGTCTTAATCGAGTGACGCTGATCGGCAATCTGGGCAAGGATCCCGAGGTGAAATACACGCCGAGCGGCACCCCCGTGGCGAAAATCACCGTGGCGACCAACGAACGTTACAAGGACAAGAACGGTGAATGGCAGGACCGCACCGAGTGGCACAACGTGGTGCTGTGGCAGCGCCTGGCTGAGATTGCGGGTGAATATCTGAAAAAGGGCGGCAAAGTGTACATCGAGGGCCGCCTGCAGACCCGGTCCTGGGACGACAAGCAGACCAAACAGAAGCGCTACGCCACGGAAATCGTGGCTAATGACCTGATTCTTCTCGGCGGGCGCGGTGAAGGCGGAGCCTCGTCGGGCGGCAACAACTTCGACCAGCGGGTGCCGGAGCCGGAACATGCGGGCGCCCCGGCTTCTCCCATCAGTGATGAGGATATTCCGTTTTAGCTAGGTGGTGGGCTGTGTGACCATCCAACCAAAAACGGAGCTATGAAGCCAATCCCTAAGATTTCACCCGTGCATCGCTGGATGATTCCGGCGCTCGTCTGTGCCGTCCTTCTCTTTGCGGCGTTGGCCATGGCCAAGAAGCATCGCCGACCGTCAAAGCCCAAATTCGATTACTACGTGCTCTCCCTCTCCTGGGCGCCGACTTTCTGTAACGAACATCCCGGCGATACCTCGCGTGAATGCAGAATCGGAGGCCATACTGCCTTCGTCCTGCACGGTCTTTGGCCGCAAGCCGACAACGGCCCACCGCCACTTTCGTGCGCTCCCCCGAGCCAGGTTGATGCCACGATTGTCGATCACATGCTGCAATACTTTCCCAACCACAGCCTGGTTCAGCATGAATGGACGAAGCATGGAACTTGCACCAAGCTCTCCATGCAGGATTACTTCGACAAAGTGGAGCAGGCTTTCAAGGCAGTGCAGCTTCCCACCGAGCAACAGAATCTGGATCACGCTCAGAAATTCGATGTGCAACATCTAGAGGAGAGCTTCGCCACAGCCAACAATGCACCCGAGGATGCTTTTCGCGTGGCCTGCCGGGGCAATGACCTGGTTGGCGTTGATATCTGCCTTGACAAGGATCTTCATTATCGCGAATGCAGTGCCAGCGTCCGTGAATGTGCTGCAAGCCAGGTTTTGGTCCGTCCTCCGCGATAACTGGCGCGCGGCCCAATCTAATTCCAATTGACCCGCGTTTGGACCGAGTCTAAAGTCAAGCGCGGATCCCATATCCCTGTTTCAGGAGACTACCGTGGAGACTGATAAAGCTCTGCAATCTCCCACGCCAGAGTTCTATCGCGATCGCAGCACGGGACTTATCGTATTTGGCATCATTCAAGTCATTCTTGGCCTGCTGGCTTTACTGGGGATTCCTCTCCTTCTGCTCAGCGCAGTAATGTCGCGAAAAACGATGGGCGGGACGCTTCCCATCGGTAGCTATGTTCTCAGTGTGATCACGTACTCGGCGATGGCAGCCGTATTTATCACGCTGGGCGTCGGCTCCATTCGGGCACGGCGTTGGGCGCGGGCGCTGACGTTGATCCTTTCCTGGATGGGATTGATTGCTGGAAGCATCGGAACTGTTGCGCTCGCTGTGGGCATGCCCGCAGGCTTCATACCTATGATGAAGGCTTCGGGTGGGGCAAACCCCGACATACCGCCCCTTTCACGAGGATTCATCGCCGTGATTCTCACCATCATGATCGTGTTCTTCGCTGTCTTTTTCGTCGCCTTACCCGCGGCTTTCGTTCTCTTCTACCGCCGAGCGGACGTGCGGGAAACGTGCGAACACCGCGATCCAGTGGAACGCTGGACCGGCCGCTGCCCTCTGCCCGTGCTGGCGGCCAGCATTGTTTTCGCTGTGGGCGCATTCTACTTGCTGTGCATGAGTTTCACCGCTCCGTTCATGCCCTTTTTTGGCAGATACCTCAGTGGAGTTCGTGGAGCGGTGGTGTGTCTGGCAGAAGCCGCCGTGGGCGGGCTTCTGGCGATCGCGCTATTCCGTCGAAAATATTGGGCGTGGTGGGGTGCGATCGCAGTTCTGGTAATGCGCAGTGTTTCTACTGTTCTTACCTTTACCCGGGGCAATTTGTTGCAGGCATACTCGAGGATGGGCATGTCAGGCAAGCAGCTGCAGGTAATGAGTGCGAACCCGATGTTGCGGCCTGGAGTGCTGATGTGGTTCACGCTGACCTACGTGTTGCTGATTTTCGGGTATCTAATTTGGATCAAGCGGTACTTCGCCCCGCCAGTGGTGGTGAATCCACTCGGAACGGAGCCGATGGCTCCAATTCCACCCACATAGGTGATTGCGTCAGATGGCTTGCCTCAGGCAGACTGAGACGGGGTGAGTCCAATGCCGGAATTAGCCAACAAAACCTGCATACCTTGCCGAGGCGGTGTGCCCCCGCTCAAAGGGGCAAAACTTGAAGCGTTGCACAAAGAAGTGCCGCAGTGGAGCGTGGTTGACGAACACCACATTACGCGGGCGTTCAAGTTCCCCGACTTCAAACAGGCGTTGGAGTTCGTAAACCGCGTGGGCGTCCTGGCCGAGGAGCAGGGGCATCACCCCGACATCCTGTTGGCCTGGGGCAAAGCGGAAACGACGCTGTGGACGCACAAGATTGACGGTCTGACAGAAAGTGACTTCATCATGGCCGCCAAGATTGATGGGTTGTACGCAGATTAGCGGCGACGCAGTCTTTGCACAGGTCCGCGTGCGGGGTTGTTTTGCGCAGCCTCGGTTGGTGCCGCGGCACTCCGTGAAGCTCTGTGTCCTCTGTGGTGAAGTTCTGTTGGTCAACCACAGAGGTTCACAGAGGAAAACTCCAGCTGACCGAATCGCCTTAGGTTAGTCAGCCGCTTCCGTGCTGGCCTCCACACATTTGGCACTCCAGAAGCGCAACGACCAAGCCCACATAGCTGCAGGCAGCAATAGAGAGAAGCCGGTCACGCTGGCGAGGGTCCGCGCTGAGATTCCCCAATCCAGAAGCACGCCGCATAGGTAGGCACCGAGGGCAATGGTGAACATGACCAAGCCCAGGTCGGCGGCAAACACGCGTCCGCGAAAGCGATCGTCAGTATTCAATTGGAGAATTGTTGTGGAAGACACCCACACCGTTGAGCCGCCTGCGTGGCCAAGGATAATGCAGAGACAGGCAAGCCAGACATTTCCATTGATGCCCAGCGCGGCATAGCCCACGGCGGTGGCCAGATAGCCGAACAGTACTGCATAGCGAAGACGTTTTTCTGAATGCCCAGCCCAGCGCGCGGAAATCAGCGGCCCGACCAGGGCTCCTATACCACGGGCACCCAGCAACAGGGTCATTCCCAGGGTGCCGCCGCGCTGCGCGTCGAGCCCGTGCCAACGCACGGCGAAATAAAGCGGCCCCATCACGGTAAACAGAACCCAGCTGGGACCGATCATGAGCTCTCCGGCTTTGGCGAACACGGTCGCCAGAAGACACCGGTCTCCTCCAACGTAGCGGAGCCCCTCGACCACCGGAGAGAAATCCCACAAGTCGCGAGCGCGCAATGGCGTGGCAGATTCCGCGTGGGGTTCCTCGAAGCGCATGCCCAGTATGAGCGCTGCCGATCCCAAGAATGACAGCGCATTGAGCAGGAAAACGGCATCCCGTCCAAGAAATGCCGCGACCACTCCTCCCACCGAAGCACCCACCAGCAGATTCACGGACCAGGTCGCAGAGGAAAGTGTATTAGCCAGGATCACATCTTCGCGAGCTACGATGTTAGGGATCACGGAACTGCGTGCGGGCTCGAAGAAGGCTGCCATGACTGTTTCCAATAGGAGGAGTAGATACACCAGCCAGACCATCGACTGGGTGCGCACGAACAACATGGCCAGCACAATGAAGAAGCGAGCCAGGTCCGCCGCGATCATCACGTGCTTGCGGCGTAGGCGATCATTGATCACGCCAGCCGTCGGGCCGACAAATGTCTGCGGAAGCACTTGCAGTACGAGGGCCAGCGCCACCGAGCCTGCTTTGCCTGTAAGCTGCAGAAGCAACGTGTAGATCGCGAGGGTGTAGAACCAGTCGCCGATCTCGCTGATGACTTGCGCGCCCCATAAACGCCGGAAGTTGCGGTTCCCTCTCACCAGGCGAAAATAGGAGGCAATCGAAATGGCGCTCAGGGCACGCTCTGGCTGCGGTTCCATAGAAACAAAGTGTTTATGCTAATGGCTTCCGGGTGGGCAACAAAGTACCCCTGCTCGGGTTGAACGATCCGCGGAATCCTGGGTTGGAAACTTGAGGAGGGATACTACCGGGCTTGCAGAAGTGTATTGATCTCCTTCTCAATCACTAAGACATCCATGGCGCCGATGTGCCGGTGGTAGATCCGTCCATCGCGGCCGATGAGAAACGTCACGGGCAAGCCAAGGACCCCACCGTAGCGCTCACCGAGTTTCGCATCGCCCACCGCGACAGGATAGTTCATTTTGAATTCACGGTAAAACTCGACCACGGGTTCGGGAGAATCGTCCATCGAAATGCCGATCACCTGAAAGCCCTGAGCGGCATACTTGTTCTGCAAGTCGGCAAAGTGAGGGATTTCCTCGCGACAAGGTTTACACCAGGTTGCCCAGAAATCTAAAAGTACAACTTTACCTTTATGCGAAGCCAAATCCAGCTTCTGGCCGCTCAGGTCCGTGAGCGAAAACTCCGGTGCCAACTCGTGAGCTTCCGAACCTGATGTTCCACGAGCTGCCCGAAAGTGAGCCGCCAGATACAGAACCAATGCAGCAGCAAAGACAGCCAAGACGATCCAACGGGCTTTATTGCTCATCGTGTTCGTCCCGAGCAGTTGTCTCGACCCTCGCTGGCCGCATCTCAATCCCCCTGCGTGACTGGATATCCTTTGTTCACCCAATCCGCGCCGAAGTTTCCCGGAATGTAAAGCAGCTTCACATTGGTGAAGCTCATGCTCTTAAGCGCCTCATACGCAGGACTGATGTTCGGACAGTGGCTCCAGGGGCAGCATCCGCAGTAAAGCACGATGAATTTTCCGCGGGGAAGCTTCTCCACTCGCTTGCGGAGCCGGTCGAGCGCATCGGGCTTAGCCGTGGGGCCCAGATACTGGGAACCGGGGATGTGAGCCTGCGCATAGAGGGAATAGAACCCCACTTGAAAAAGCAGCGGCTTGTCAGCTTTAGGTGACTGGAGGATTTTGACGAGTTCGTCGGGCTGTATCAGTGGCTGGTTGCTGGGGTCTCCCGATGGCGAAGCTCCCGAGGAAGTCGCAAACGCTGCCATCCACAGCGCAATAAAAACCACGATAGGCCAGCCGAGCGCCAATCCGGCGACAATGCGGCTCCGGGGATTCATGTCTCGCTCCTTTAAATGAATGTCTTGGTCATCCCGCTGCGGGTGATTTCTTTTTCAGGTCCTCGGCAATCTGTTTGCCGTGGAAACGTCCGTTTTCAATGAAGATCTCATTCGTTCTGGATCCAGCCACAATTACGCCGGCCACATAGATCCCGGGGACATTGCTTTCCAGCGTCTTGGGGTCACAGATCGGCCGGCAATGATCGCCGGAAAGCTCGATTCCGATGGAGCGCAGGAAATCGTAGTCCGGATGGTATCCGGTCAAAGCAAATACGAAGTCGTTCTTCACACGGACTGCACCGTCGGGTGTGCCGATCTCCACGTAGTCGGCGCCGATTTCCAGAGCCATGCTGTTAAAGAAAGCTGTAATCTCTTTGTTCCTGATGCGGTTTTCGATGTCCGGCAGAATCCAGTACTTCACGTGATGGTGCATCTTGGGCCCGCGATGCACTAAGGTGACGCGCGCGCCGTGCCGCCATAAATCGAGCGCCGCCAGAGCGGCGGAGTTTTTCCCTCCAATCACCAGGACATCGGTATCGAAAAAGGGATGTGGCTCGCGATAGTAGTGAAAGACCTTGGGCAGATCCTCGCCGGGAATTTCAAGCAGGTTGGCGAGATCGTAGTAGCCAGTGGCGACAATCAGCTTGCGGGTCTGGTAATCGTAGATCCGATCCATGCGGTCACTGGTGGACACGTGGAAGTCGCCATCCTTCCCCACGACCGTTTTCACCCACTGGTACTGGCGGATATCCAGTTTGTAGTGCTGAGCCACCAACCGGTAGTACTCCAAGGCTTCCTGCCGGGTGGGCTTCTGGTGCGCGGTGCTGAAAGGCATGTCGCCGATTTCCAGGAGTTCCGGGGTGGTGAAGAAGGTCATGTTCGCGGGATAGTTGTAGATGGAATTCACCACGCAACCTTTGTCGACCACGACGACTTTGAAACCAGCTCTCTGCGCTTCGATGGCACACGCCAGGCCTGTGGGGCCGGCGCCAATCACCAGGACGTCGGAGCGCGTGTCCGGGTGCGGGTCCACTTGCGCCCGCGAGAGAGTGTCGGGAATGTCTTTGGTTACCAAGTGAGTTTCATCCCTCTCGCCGCGGACACGCCGGCCCGTAGCGCGGAGGGACTGGCAAGCTCTTCCGAAGTTGAAGATTCTAGCATGCTGCCAATGCTTGGCCCGAAAGGGTGGCCACGCCTCCGCGCTATAATTCGACGCAGTTACTTGATTCCTCGCCACCGATCGGGACAGCAAATATGCCAATTTCCGCCGAACCGAGAACGCGCATTGAATCCGACAGCATGGGGAAAATCGAGGTCCCCGCCGACGTTTACTGGGGCGCGCAGACGCAACGCTCGCTCCTGCACTTCAATATCGGGCGCGACACCATGCCGCCGGAGCTTATCCGCGCCTTCGGCACGCTGAAGAAGGCGTGCGCATTGGTAAATCAAGATTTGGGCAAGCTTCCGGCGGACAAAGCCAAGCTTATCGTACAGGCTGCTGATGAGGTCATCTCCGGAAAACTCAACGACCAGTTCCCTCTTCGCATCTGGCAGACCGGCAGCGGCACGCAGACCAACATGAACGTGAACGAGGTCATTTCCAATCGCGCGATTGAACTGGCGGGCGGCGAGATGGGATCGAAGAAGCCGATCCATCCCAATGACCACGTGAACATGTCGCAGTCCTCGAATGACACATTTCCCGCGGCGATGCACATCGCGGCGGCTGAGCGAGTGAAGAATGCGCTCATACCTGCCGTCAAGAACGTGCATGACGCCATTTCTGCCAAGGCCAAGAAATTCGCCGACATCGTCAAGATCGGCCGCACCCACTTGCAGGATGCCGTGCCTCTAACCGTCGGACAGGAATTCGGTGGCTGGGCCAGCCTGCTGGAACGCGATATAAAGCGGCTGGAGCAGGCGCTGGAAGGGCTGTACGACTTGGCGATCGGCGGGACCGCGGTCGGAACTGGGCTCAACACGCATCCTGAATTCGCGGAACGCGCGGCAAAGAAGATCGCGGAATTGACGAGGCTTCCCTTCCGCTCGCATGGAAACAAGTTCGCTGCGCTGTCGGCGCACGATGAAATCGTCTTCGCACAGGGCGCGTTGGAGACGCTTGCGGCATCGCTCATGAAGATCTCGAATGACATCCGCTGGCTGGCTTCCGGACCGCGTTGCGGCCTGGGGGAACTCACCATTCCGGAGAATGAACCCGGGTCTTCGATCATGCCCGGCAAAGTGAATCCCACCCAGTGTGAGGCGATGACCATGGTCTGCGTGCAGGTCCACGGCGCCACCGCAGCGGTTGGGTTCGCCGGCTCGCAGGGTAATTTTGAGCTGAATGTTTTCAAGCCGGTCATCATCTACAACTTCCTGCATTCGGTCACGTTGCTCACCGATGCCTGCCACAGATACGTTGAATATATGATCGACGGCATCGAAGTCGACCGCGATAAGGTCGATTGGTATGTGAAGAATTCCTTGATGCTCGTGACCGCGCTGGCCCCTAAAGTCGGCTACGACAACGCCGCCAAGATCGCTCACACGGCCCACGTAGAGCGCACCAGCTTGCGCGAGGCGGCGGTGAAGCTCGGGCACCTCACGGGCGAAGAGTTCGATCAACTGGTGAAGCCGGAAAAGATGACAAGGCCGTAGCGCTTTCGGTGCCGGCCCGCCATGCGGGCTTTCTCAGGACGCCCGGGCAAGCTCCGCTCAGCATGACATGTGTCGAGATTTCAATCTGCTTCCGCCTCGGATAGATCAGCAAGAATGGGGCTCGGTTGATCCTTTGTAGGGTGCGATTTTTCTCTGGCACGCATGGTGGTGATGGTCACCACGCTCATCAGCACCAGCAGAGTGCCGAAGAGTGTGCGCGCACCCACAGTTTCCCCTCCGATCAGGTAGCCGAGTGCCACAGCTACCACTGGGTTTACGTAGGCATAAGTGCCCACTCTGGTGGGTGACTCGTAGTGCAAGAGCCAGATGTAGGCAGTGAACCCAACGATCGATCCTGCCACGATCAGATAAACCAGTGCGAACCAGGCATTCCACGAAACTGCCTGAATATGGAAGCCGCGAAATTCTCCCGAGCCGAAGGCAAGCACCATCAGAGCGGCCCCCCCCAATCAGCATCTGGACCGCCGAACTCATTGGTTTCGACGCGGGAAGGGGAAGCTTCCTGCTGAGGACCGTGGCGAGCGACCAACTGAATGCGCCGACCAACAGAGCGACGGCACCCGCCCGATTGATCGGGACTTCTCCGAATGAGAACGAACGGTTCATCAGCACGGCAACGCCCGCAAGGCCGACCAGCAGCGCCAAGGCGAGACGAAGCGTCAGCCGCTGGGTACCAAGAACTCCAATCTCAAGAAGCGTAATGAACACCGGAATCGTGGCCAACACGACTGCGGCAATTCCGGACGGAACGCGCTGTTCTGCCCAAAACAAGCAGCCATAGTCCACCACGAAAATGATGATCCCGAGCAAAGTAGCGCTAGCCCACTCCCGTTTCGTCGGATTTGGCACGCGTTTCAAAAGCAACCAGGCATACATCACCACACCCGCCAGCAGAAAGCGTAGCGCCGCCGTGAGAAAGGGCGGCATCTCGCGCACGCCGATCCGGATGGCCAAGAAAGTCGATCCCCATACAAAGTAAATAATGGAGAACGCCAGTAGGATCTGCCACGTGGGTGGATGGGTGTCCGGTTTCATCCTAAGACCTCTGTACTGCAATGCCTAAGAGATGACCGGCCTTGATGGATGGGACCAGCTTTCAGGCATGAAAGTTTTTGATGGATATGAAAACTCCTGTGCACACCTCACCTTGGCCTCTTGCCAAAGCTCAAACCACTGAGTTCAGAGACTTTCTCTGCTGACACTCCTTTGCTTGCAACTAAGACGTGAAAACTTTCACCCATGCCAGCGGGAGTGACCAAGTGCTTGAGTTGGAGCGCGACTTTCGCGCGCTCCTGAGGCAAGCGGCAGTCTTCAAAGGCATCGGCAAACTGGTTCTGCTCGCCGATGCCCATCAGGAACTGTGATTGAGTTAGCAATGGGTACACGCTTGTTCCTTGCTGTTCTGCCGCAGCGGCAAGCGCGGTGAAATTGACGTGTGCGGTGAGATCCTGTTCTCCCGGGGCCTCGTAGGGGTTCGCGCTGACGGAGTGCTGACGGTAAGCGGTGACGGTACCGCGATGGCGTCCGGCGAGGAGTTCGTCGCGGACGTAACCATAGTCGACGGCAACGATAAATCCAGTCTGGAGACTCGCCGCCAACCCTGACATGAGATCCTGCGCGATCAGGGGCGCCTCGACTCTCTCTCCGTTATCAGGATGAATGCTGTAACGATCAAGGAACCGCAGCGTCCCTGGTGATGCCGTCACCCAGCCTTCAACGAAGCGGCCGTCGCGGGCGTCGATGCGAAGCTCACCTTCCGAGCTGATGACCTCAACGGGCAGGGCGTCAAAAAATTCGTTGGCGAAGACAATGACCGGAGCATTCTTTCGCCA
>Ga0335070_10004171_pt1 | contig 16864 bp, 18 predicted proteins | sample Lox_Sample_13_FD_206722 | JGI IMG/M metagenome (GOLD analysis project Ga0335070, IMG submission 206722) | Soil microbial communities from Loxahatchee National Wildlife Refuge, Florida, United States - Lox_Sample_1.3 | ecosystem: Environmental > Terrestrial > Soil > Wetlands | place: USA... | reverse complement strand
TGAAGGATTATCAGCATTGAATAGCTGTCGCTTGCCCAGAACAATTCCTGCATTTTGCTCAATTTCTGTCTGTTCGCTTCGACTACAGCCAAGGCCTTCTCTTTTGCCGCTTTCTTGCCTTCTTTATTTTCAAGGTTTGAGGCCCATTTGGGAATCCAACCTGAATCGCACGTTTTCAACTCAATCTTTTTGCCCAGCGGCACCTTCAGATTCTCAATCGCATCCATTTGCATGCCAAAACAGCCTCGAAAGAATAATTGTTATGCTAATTAATAACAAGTACTGAGCCGTAGCGCGCTGCAATGTCTAGCTACACTCTCTTATGCCAACTCCAGATTTTTGACTATTCATCAGAAGTCAGGTCTGACTTCCCTTTATCTAGCTCGAAGTTACCTTCTTGGAGAGCTTGCTGTCGTCAATTACAAAAAGAGTCCAGCTGCGAAACCCAAGATCGGCGTGATGATCCAGCCTGACACGATTATCAGGAATGGCCACACAGAGATCACCTTAGTTTTGTACGAGACACCTGATCCGAAGAGCGCTGCAGACAAAACCTGTGTGTTAGACAGGGGAATATTGAACAAAGTGGCCAGCTCTACTAGAACAGTTGAGGTCAACAGCGTAACTGTCGCATTTGAATAATGCATCAAGAAAAGGTCCTGCGAGACTCTTTTTAGCTCGCCCCCGCTAAGCAGAAAAGATCCGACAAAAACCGCCGCGATTGCGATCAACAATGACAGAGGGCTGAAACCTCCGACCGCCACAATCAAGCCGAGAGTGTTCGCGCCCAAAACGTAAGAGGTGCTAAAGGCTAAAAGAATCAAGATAAGCTTGAGAGCACGCACGCGCTTCCAAATGTCCCCATTCGACCGCCTATTAATTATTCGGGTGAGATAAAACGCTAAAGCAATAGCAGCTACCGGGGCCGCTGCCCACATTGCAACAATCTCGAACGTAAAGAGCTTCACGGAACCGCCGTTTGCTACATCCAATCCCACGAAAAGGCCAACGAGGCACATACTGAGTGAGATGGGCGCTCGAATCAAGTCCGCAACCACAAAAACCAGTATCGCTATTAACAGGATTTCCCCTTCAAGCATCGAGGTAGGGCTAGACAAAAGCGAATCCAAAGAAGCGGTCATACTCGGACCCTGAATCGCAAGTCCCATGGAGAAACCCAAAGCGCACAAGAGAATTCCTGCCCGCTTGCTCAAAGTTCTTGAGCCGATTACTGGACCAACGCACGCAGAAAGATTGTTACCTGACACCAAAGCGACCGCGACAAACGTCAGGATCGGAAGAAATGCTTGAAACCACACGCGATCGTCACTTCGTTATTGACTTAACAATGGAAACAATCAGGTCTGAGAGATCCTCGCAAGTGTCAAGAATATCATCAAGAATGTGCAAGACTTCCGAATAGTGAACGAACTCGATATAACTCAATTTAGAAGCGTCGGCATATAACTTGTCGAACCCGCCGTCTTTAACATCGTCGCCTCGCTCCTCGAGAGCCTCGATTTCCTTGCGAATCGCTAGCATAGAATCCAAGTTGGAGGCGTCAAGAAGATCTTTCGCCTTGAGAATAGCCTTTCCGGCAAGATCTAGCAACGTCCTAAAAACAAGTCTCCACTCGGCCTCGTAAGTCAGATGAGAACTCGCAATATTCACCTTCGACATTCGACCGAGCTCCCGGCTCAAACCATAATAGAAATCGAGAATGTTGTCAGCCTGTTGGACAGAGTCAAGAAGGTCATCTAGCACGTTCGGACTGATGGCTCCGCTGGTTATGTCCTCAGAAATCTTGAAAGCGACATCATCCGACTGCTTTTCCAACGAGTGTATTGCTTCCATCGACTCAGCCAAAGTAGTCGCCTTGTAATCATTCAAAAATATGCGAGACATGATTTCGTTCGACTGAACGCCCAATTCCAGAATCCCTGCAAGCTCACGAAAAACGTTCTCTTCACCCACAACCAGAACGCTCTTGAATTTCTTCATCATTAGAAATCTACCCCTTGCGACACACCACTTTAGCCGAGCTAGCTCTATAAGACTTCCCGAGAAAATAGAACCAATAACCTTTTTCCCACTAGAGCGGCATTAATCGATTGCGAAGAAATGTTAAAACTGGGGAATTACCCAACCGCGTCTACGAATTGAAGAGACCAGAGCCAGTACTCGCTACATCGTGCGCTTAAGATGCGATCCTAAGATTCTCTGTCAGCTAGCATCCTGGAGTAACTGAAGCTTGACCGAGAGACAGTCAAGGCAAGAAACGAATTCGATAGAAACGCCCGCAAAGACCATTCCTTATGAAGATGAATGGGCCTCCGATTTCTGTCTATCACTAACGTCGCCTGCTGCTGCTTCGTTAGCCAATGATTTCACCCATTCTCTCTTTTCCCATAAGGCGCATCCGTGTATTTCTTCTAGCTGCCCATGGTTTTCACGTATAGTTTTCAACATCTTTGACTGCATAGCTTCTTTGAGCGAGAGGTGCTTTAGATTCGTGTCCGAGTAGGGAACGAAGGGACATGGTTCCACGTTTCCCTCTGCACTGATGTGAATGAAACCTCTTCCCGATGATAGGCATCCGCCTATCTCTTCCTCATCCCAGGGCAATGCGATGAACATCGCGGGGTACTTCTTCCTAAAAAAGTCTCTTTTCCTTAACAATTCCGTTCTTTGTTCAGATGTGAGTACCCAGTCTTCAGTTCCTTTCTTTACCGGAGTATATTCGACAAGCATGAAAAGTTTGCAGCCGGCCTCGACTAACGTTTTGATGAAGTTCTCGTCGGTTACGTCTGAAAAATTGGCTCTGGTCATAGTCAAGGAACTGCCCCAAAAAATGTTTTCTTCTTTCAATTTGACAATCGTATTCAATACTTGCCTATAGACGCCGACTCCCCGTCGTTTGTCCGTGTCGTTTTCGTAACCTTCCATACTGACTAATGGAACAATATTCCTGTTCTTGGACATTTTCTTAATCACAGCTTCATCGATCAATAGACCGTTTGTAAAAACTAGAAACATAATCGCTGGATACTTCTCTGCAAGATCCAAAATCGTTGGACGAGTTAAGGGTTCTCCTCCCCCGACCACAACAAAGGAGACACCAAGTTCCTTGGCCTCGGCAATCAATCGGTTGAGTCTTTCATCGCTCATCTCAGATTCGGAGACATTGCGCAACGCTTGGTGATAGCAGCCTTGGCAGTGAAGGTTACATTTACTTGTCACGCTTAGTATGATGATAGGTGGAACATGAACTCCCTTCTTGCCCCAAATCATTCGCGTCCTAGCTGCCTTTCTCTGCCATCTCAATGTCTGCATAAAGAAAGCGCCCTGGCGAGGATGGGTCAAGGCAACTCGCAACGCGTCCTTGAAGAAAACATTCAGCGAACCGTTGAGAACCTTGCCGAAGTCAAGTTCGCTGTTTGCTTCGTAACTCGAAGACATTTATGAAACCTCGAACGTCAGCAACTTGAGCGTCGCTCAAATACATTCTGCTGAGACATCCACTTTCTGATGGGCAACCTGGAGCTCTCACTATCTGGGCATCCACAAAGCATGCGTTAGACATGTTAGTCATGTGGATTATGTAGTCTTCGTAAACTATATAGACAATTCTTAAATAAATATGTGTATAGGATGTCTATAGAGATGGGACCATTGAGTCGCACATCCAGAGAACAAAGAGGAGAGACAAGGAAACTTCAAGTCACCGGAGGGTCCACTTACATAGTTTCTTTGCCCAAGAAATGGATAACGAAGAACGCGCTCAAGAAAGGAAGTCTATTGACCTTTTTGGAAGAAGAAGACGGATCCATGTCCATACTGTCACCCTCTGAATTAATAAGAGAAGAAGAGCCAAACGAGGCGTTGATAAAAGTCTCTCACGATGAGAATTCTGAGTCAATTATCAGAAAAGTCGTTTCGATCTACCTAATAGGATACAACATCATGAGAGTGAAAGCACGCGACCAGCAACAACTGTCGTCACAACAGAGAAACAAGATAAAGAACTTTGCACGTGACTTGTTCGTAGGAACAGAGATAGTAACTGACACCCCGACAGAACTGACATTGCAGGTTTTGCTCAGTTATCCTGAGCTATCGATCCAAAGCGCTCTCCGACGAATGTGTATAATCACATCTTCAATGCATAGAGACGCAATCACAGCGTTGAAGGAACTTGATTTTCCATTGGCTCAGAGCGTTATCGCCACCGACGATGAGGTTGACAGATTCAACTTGTATGTAGTGCGTCAATTGAAAACTGCCATGCAAAATCCAAAGGTGATGAAGGAGATAGGCCTAACTAGCGCAAGAGACTGCCTCGGTTATCGACTTGTGACAAAGTTGGTTGAAAGAGCTGCAGACCATGCTGCCAACATTGCTGAAAATGTCCTGCTCCTGAAGAAAACTGTTGATAAAGAGGTTCTCAAGGGGTTTGAGGAAATGAGTACTCTGGCAGTTTCAGTATTCGAGAAAGCCATAGAGTCCTTGTTCAGACTGGACTTTAACCTCGCGGAAACCGTCATCCAGAAAACGAATGAAATCGATTTCGCAGGAAAAGAAGCATTTGTCTCTTCCAGACGTATCGGAAAGGAGGATATCGCCAACCTGAGGTTAGTTATCGAGAGTTTAAGGAGGACAGCGGAGTACGCTAGCGACATTGCGGAGATTGTTCTGAACATGACAGTGAAATCTGTAATAGGATAGTGTGCTTCGAAGAAATTGCGGTCGTGTGCAAAGAAACAACGCGCTTTCGCGCCCGCTCAAGCTCACGGGTGAGTTGGCTATATAGACACCTTTAGACACCTTGGGGGTACATAGTCTATTTGGAAAATGGATATGTGTATTCGAGCTTGAAGATCAAGTGGTGGTTCATATCGCAATCATTAGCAAGGTCCAAATAGGCAGTAGGACTGGCACAATCTTCAAAGAACCCAGCAGAAGAAGAACACACATCGAGCTGATCGTGGAAATACTGGAACTGTCGGAAGGCGGAGAAAAAAAATACCGCTTGATGCAGAGGATCGGAATGTGTACTTCGCAGTTGAACGGCTACTTGAGACTACTCCGCAAGAACGGAATGATAGTTGATATTGGCAGGAATTACGTGACCACGCCCAAAGGACGAGAATTCATTAAAAGATTCCAGGAAATCACGTTGCTTTTCAGCTAGCAAATAGCTCAGGGGGCGCGCGCAAGCAGAAGCCCCAAGACCCATCTTGTTCTTGATTCTAGACAGCACATTGATTTTCGATCAACATGGAAAACTCGAAATATCTGGCCAGTCTAGCCGAATTTTCCTGTTATGTATTTCTCTGTGAGTTCACTTTTTGGATTTTCAAACACGCTTGTCGTGTCGCCGTATTCAACTAGTTTACCCACGTACATGAAGGCCGTAAAATCAGAAACTCGAGAAGCTTGTTGAAGGTTGTGGGTGACGACAATGACGGTGTAATTCCTGCTGAGATCTCTCATAAGTACCTCGATTTTGGAGGTTGCACTAGGATCCAAGGCGCTGCACGGCTCATCCATCAATATTATTTCTGGCCCGACGGCCAAGGCTCTTGCAATGCACAATCTTTGCTGTTGACCGCCCGAAAGGCTTAGAGCGCCATCGTTCAACCGATCTTTGACTTCATCCCATAATGCAGCTTCTCTCAGGCTTCTCTCTACTATTTTCAAGACTTCCTCTTTCTTGACCATATTATGGATTTTCAGACCATACGCAACGTTTTCAATGATGGTTTTTGGGAACGGATTAGGTTTCTGAAAGACCATGCCAACATTCCGTCTGAGTTCATAGACATCTGCGTTTTTGTCGTATATGTTCTTCCCGTCGATAATTATTTCTCCGGTAGTTCGACTGCCAGGTATCACATCATTCATTCGATTGATCGCCCGGATTATCGTTGTTTTCCCACAGCCAGAAGGGCCCATTACCGCGGTCACAGCATTTTTTTCGATATCGATGCTAACGTCTTTCAGGACGTGATTGTCTTTGAACCAAACGTTGAGGTTTTTCACATTGACCTTAGACATAGCTGCTCATTCCAGCATTGCATTTTGAACAGTATTGCGAAATAGCAAAGCATTTAAGACGGACAGCCCCGCGATCAAGATGGTGACTTTCGTTGCTATCTCTTGCGTTGAGATCCCACTTGTGTTCTGTTTTAATAGTCTTTCTTCTTTATGCACTTTTCTTTGCCAACAGAGAATCGGCTTATTATTTAGAGTTGCCTATGTAGTCTTTATAGATTATATGTACGGCTCCTGATGAAGACAGGTGCAAGTAAGCGGGATCTGAAGTTGCCAGAACTCTAGAACTCCCTCGATTTTCCGATCTGTGTGAGAGGACCAAGAGAACTCTTGAAGCTTGACAGATATGGGAAATGCTTCACTGGTTTGATAAGTTATCATCAAACTAATTGCTGCGAGTCATCTGTAAAGTTTCCGCATGGACCTTTGATTGTTTCTTGATTAAGACAGCCACAGTCACGCCGGCAAATATGAAAACAAAAACCAACAGATTCGAGAATTCAGGTACAGTGACAATGACCTGTCCGTTGTTCACCGTTGTAGGGATTACCGACGAGTCATATCTGATCAAAGAAGTTTCGTTAAGCGTCATATTTGATTGGCCAATCGCAAGGGCTTCGAAAGTTGCAATAAACAGGACGCCACTACCGTTTGCACTCGATGCAGAAAGCAATGTTGAGCCAATGTCCTTAAGGTATCCAGTTCCTCTAGTAGGCGGCAGGAAGAGAGTGCTACCTGCGCTCTTCAGGAACGCCCCTTCTTGTACATTCGTGACGTTCACTACGTCCGGATTCCAGTTCAAACGAACGCCCCACGACCACAGATTTGTCACACCCGTGATATTGATGTTCAAAGTGAAATTCATTCCAATCTGATTTTGGGTTACATTGTACAAGGGAGGATCAACCGCAATCACCGTTCCATCACCCCTAGCAAAATTAACCATGCCGACACAGAGGGCAAACGCAATGACTGCGCACATGATTACCACTTTCATACGTTTCGCATCCTTTTGTTCAGTTAGATTCTATTCCTAATAGAACTTCCCCATATAATATATTGGGATAGATAATGACCTATATAGTCTAGTTCGAACACCGTACGAGCCCCGCAATTGTCATTGCACTTTGACCGTGACTGTCTGAGTTTGGACAAAAGGCTCTCCAGCTTATTATTCGGAACTACTCTGTTGCCACTTTTTTGAACGATTCTCGTTTCTTCAGAAGGACATACAACACGAGTCCGTTGATAATCACACCAGGCACCGATGCTGGAGCACCAAGAAGACCTTGGAACAAGAAGGAAACCATGTCGAAATATGCTGCCAACGCTAGCATTATCATTGCGATCCACAGAGCTAGCCTGTTCCTTGCCCGCAGTCCCAGACTCACGACAAGAAGGTCCAAACCTATAACAGATGTGCTAATTCCCACCGCTGTGATACTGTTATTGATCATCTCGTTTACAGGCAACGGAAAACCAAAAATCTGATCCACGCATTGAAGCGCGAAGAATAGATTGGAACGTACTGTGTCAGCATTCATTGGCAAAGTCATGTCTGCAACTATCGACAACAGCCCTCCAACAACCATGACGATGCCAAAAATCGTAAGAAAAGAAGAAACGAAGCGTATGTTTATATGCCTTGAGACGCTGAGCTGGAGTTGATTTCTGCGCATTCGCGCACGAAGGCCCGTTGACGTCTCTTCATATTCGAAGTCCCCCATTTGTCTTTCCTTCAATCTACTTTGTTTCGTTTGTTGGGCAACTACGCAAAGACGCAATCTGCGATTGAAACACTAGTGATTCAATCTCCATTCATGTTGTTTACGGTTCACTCACCAATCTCCCCCTTCAGTCTGATTCCTAGGTGACACGAAGTCTCTTGCTTAAACGATTCCGCACCAGCAAGGCAGCGACAGTAATGCCAAGGAAGATGGCGATAAGTACAAATGAACCTGCGAAAGCCACATCTTGCGCTTTCAATCTCACCAACTGGCTCGTTGTTTCGCCTCTGAAAACCTGATAGATCCAAGCGGGCAACGTTGGAATAGTAGAACCGGTCAATGAAAATGGATTTGGCAAGTTATAAAAAGCATTTCCAGCCGTGAAAATAACGACCGCTGCCTCGCCAAATGCAGCCCCAAACCCTAAGAGTATCCCGGTCAAAATCCCCGGACTGGCTGCTTCAAGAATAATGCGCCTAACGGTCTGCAACTTCGTTGCTCCAAGAGCATACGATGCAGCTTTATAATCGTCAGGAACAGTTTTGATGGCTTCTTCGGTGACTCTTATGTTCCAAGGTAGTGTCATAAAGGCAAGGCAAAGAGCTCCTCCAAGCAGGCTTTGTCGCGCCCAATGAAAGCTAAAAAAGAAGAACGTGTAGCCGAATATTCCGAGTATTATAGATGGCACACCAGCCAAAAGCTCCACAAAGAAATGGATTACTTTAGAAAAGACGTTTTGAGGAGCATATTCAGCAAGGTAGATCGCAGAGCCTAAACCAAGTGGGATCGTAGTAAGCTCGCATACTCCGCACACCATCAAAGATCCCGCGATCGCTGGTCCAACGCCAAAAACGCCCTGTTCATATCCGCCGAGAATGGCAGCGATCGCTTGAAACTGTCCCGGCGGCGTCCCACTAGTAAGAAAGCTCCATGATACATAGCTTGCCCCACGGATGAACACGACGGCGATAACAGTGAAAAGACTTCCAATGGCGATCAATCCAGCTACTCGCAAACAAACTTTGACAATGTTTTCTTCTACAACTCGTCCCGGAGTTCTCGCTGTTACGTGTTTCCTTTTCGCCAGCAATCCCACAAAAGCTCCGAAAAGGCAAAGAGCGCCTGTAGCCAAGCTTAACACCATATCTATCTGTCCAAACATTGAAATGGCAACTAGGCACAAACCAGTGATGCTTGCGATTGCTATTCCAGCGTAGTGCGATTCCATCAAAGAATATCCTGCCAAGGAGAGCATGGTGGCTGCAAAGAAGAAGAAAAGTGACCACAAAAGACTTGCAAAGGTGTCAGTGAAAGGCAGTGCTCCCAAAGGCAAGGCACCTGTGACTGAATAGGTCATGACCTTGAACAGGACAAGTATCCCGTACGACACGAAAAGTCCAGCGCCTGCAAGAACCGCTAAACCCGCGATGACATTCTCTCTTTCAAGACTTTTGAAATACATAAGTGAAACCAATTTTCTCCAATCCTCCTCTTCATCCATGTATCGTTACGGCATACAAACGACGCCTTGCCAGCATGGCGACTGCTATGTTAATGACTCCGATCATAATGAGGAGAATCAATCCTGCACCATATAGCGGCGAAAGATCTCCAACGGATTCTTGATTATAGATATACCTGGCGATAAAAGTAGAGATAACGTCTGCTCTAAGCAAGGGATTCAGTGAAATTGTGGGAATAGTGTTACCAATAACCATCCAAACCGCCATCGTTTCTCCCAGTGCACTTGCAAGCGCCAACAGAATGGCCGCAAGTATTCCGGATCTGGCCTCAGGCAAGACGACATGAAAAGTAGTCTGCCACTTAGTTGCCCCTAAGCCTTGGGAAGCTTCTCTATAGGAATTTGGAACAGCTCTAAGGGCGTCTTCGGCGATGCTCACCACAAACGGTAACGACATAATGGCCAAGACGATCCAAGCGGTTAATACGCATAATCCGCTCGTTCCTGAAATGCCACCGAAAAAGGAGGCTACTGCAGGGGCTATAATGAAGGCGCCGATAACTCCCATCACGACAGAGGGTATTCCCGAGAGTGTCTCCATGCTTGGTTTTGTTAGGTTTCGGATCCTGAATCCTGAGAACTCTGCCAGATAGATAGCAGTCGGAAGCCCGATTGCCGTCGCAATTGCTACTGCCCCCACGCCCACATATACTGTCGTGAACATGTACGGAATCAAGAAACCGAATCCGTGAAGCAGCCAATCGATGACGGCTGGATATCCTTGAAAACCGAGGTATCCAATCAAGAGGAACACTATTGCGATTGAAGAAACTGCGGACAGCAAAAGCAAAAACTCGAATATCCTCTCTCCTGTCCTGCGCTTCAAAGCTTTCTTTTCTCCCAGACTTCCTTGTTTTCTACTATTTGCGTACAGGCGATTATTAGTTTTCAATATAGTCTCTATAGACACATGATCGTCTATTGAGTACATCAACCTATTCAGTGTGCTACATAGACTATTTGGAGAAGGAACATATTTCGCAGAGCTGAAAACCATAGCAGAACGGGAGAAAGACTCGTTCAGTAAGTAGAGAAGGTAAAAAAGAGGAGAAAAGAATGAACAAATCAAACCATAGAACAAAAGCGATAACAGCAGTCTTGACAGTATTGATAATAGCATCCATGAGTTCATTATTGCTAAGCAAATCATACGCAACCATTACACCAGGCACGCTGAAGATCGACGGTTCGTCAACTGTATACCCGGTTAGCGTCGATGCACAAGCCAACTTTTCAAACTGGCTCGCAGACCCAGCTAACGGTTGGAACATCTCAGGAACCATAGTGAATATTCCGTATCCACCACCAGGAAGCGGCACAGGCCTAAACGAATTGGTAGGTGGAACAATAGACATGGCTGCAGCCTCAAAGTTCCCGACAGCAGGCAACGTAGCCACTCTTCCAACCATGAAGCTTTTCCCAATCGCAGTTGACAGTGTCGCCATAATAGTCCACAGCGCAGGTGGTCAGACTCCGGGAAGCCTGATTACACAACTCACCGACAAGAACGTATCAGACATCTTCGTCGGCGCCATCACCGATTGGCATGCATTCAATTCAAGCATACCTATTGGTACGACGATAAATGTCGCAGTACGTGTGAGCACTTCAGGAACCGCTGACTGCTTCCAAAACTTCTTCCTCAAACCATTCGGCAGAACCACAGCTAACATCACTTCTAGCGCATCAGTGGAAACAGACAACCAAGATATCATAAACTTGATGACTAACCCATCCAGCACCTGGTTCATCGCATACGTGGGATTAGGCTTCACAGATGTTACTCCACCACCAAACGTTCAACCTGTAAGTGTATCTTTCAAAGGCGGCGCCTACGTTGCTCCAACCAAGGCAAATGTCAAAACCGGCGCGTACTTCCCCTACAGATATCTGTTCTACGACACAGCTGGAACACCAAACGCCTCAGACACACTGCTCCGTTCCTGGATCGCCTACGTTAGATCACCAATATGGAGTGCCTACCCCAGCGGCTCAAACCCAACTGGAAACGTTACCACTCCAACATGGGTTGACAAAGAAGGCTACATACGACTACCATGGGCTGACCTGACCAACAGCACAAACGTGCCCAGCGTAATCCTTGGAGGTGGCTCAGACGCGTGTCCGCCACAACAACACAACTTCCCCGACCAAGTAGTGAACTATGACGACGTAGTTTACTTCTCCAGAGCCTATATTGCAGCTCACAATGGCGGAGTCGTTGATCCACTTTGCGACTTTAATGCTGACGGCCAAATGACCCTCTCAGACATCCGCGGTTTCGCCCAAAGCTACATCGCAGCTAACTCCTAAATGGAAACTTGAGGAGGAAAATGAAATGAACAAACGAATATTCGCAATCGTAATAGCCATGTGCATTATGCTACCAGCATTGGCAGGAGCTCTTGGAAAAGTAAAAGCAGCCTCATCGCCTGTACTGAGTCTACAGCCAGCAAATGTCCCACCTAGAAACATCGGCCAGACGTTCACAGTCACACTGCATGTCGACAACGTAACTAACCTGTGGAGCTGGAAGGTCAACGTAACATGGGACCCAGCCTACCTAACCATGACAGTTGATCCAATAGAAGGCTCATTCCTGAGCAACGTAAATGGCACTCTGTTCCTAACCACACCATATGCGAAAACCCCGGGAGTGCTTAACGAAATGTCAGACACAAGCTTCTCATCGATTGGAGCGTCCGGTAACGGCGATTTAGCAACACTCACTTTCACAGTGATAGCCCACGGCTACAACACCACCGCAATAAACCTAACAAACGTGGTAATGCAAGACTTCAGCAACCCGATAACAGTCTCTGTTGTTGGGGCGACCGTGAGCAACACGATACCCGGCGACATCACCGGTGATGGTTCAGTGGACATCTATGACGCGATAAGACTTGCAAATGCCTTCAGCAGCAACCCTCACAGCTCAAACTGGAACCCGCTCGCCGACTTGAACGGTGACGGTTTCGTCGACATCTACGACGCCATCATCTTAGCCAACCACTTCGGGCAACATCTCTAGCCATAAACAACGAATGCAGAAACTAGCGATATGGAAAATACCCTTACCCCCTTTTTTGTGTATTTTGTACGCCCAGACTAGTTACAAATCAAATTTCATCGAATTTGCAGGGTACAAAAATGGCGAAAGATCTTCATACATCCACAATATCATGCATGTTAGAGTTCGCAACTCGAACTCTTCTTCAGGAAGGTACAGTGAGAGGCAAAGTGTTTATCCGTCTGAAAATCAATTGTTGGCAAGTCGGTAGAAACGGCAGAGAACGCCTCTTGGATGAGGAAACGCGGTTTATTGACGATGCTAAGAATCAAAATCTAAAAGGCACGCGAGGCAGAGTGCGTCTATGGTGCTAATAAATTGGAATACAAAACTATGATAACGACAAAAGAAAAAAAGAGCAGGAAGCTTCTGACTTCCTTCTGCATTTCTTTGATTCTGGCAGTTGCTTTCATTGGAATCGTTTCCGCACAAACACAAGAAGCAATCATGGCTTTGACTCCCTCAAGTTACACGGCGAATGTCCTCGGAGAAGAGTTCGCTATCAACCTAACAGCTGTCAATGTTCAGAACCTGTCAGCATGGAAGGCCTACGTCACCTGGGATCAGAATATTCTTGGCTTCGTTAGTGCCTCTGAAGGTGCATTCCTTAAGGACGATCAAGGAAATCTATTTTCCTCTAGCATGTCGAAACATGATGGCACCATGCTGAACGATACGGTCGAAATTCAAGACAGTCGTTTGTCAAACACTGGAGTAAGCGGTAGTGGAGTTCTGGCAACGTTGATTTTCACAATCAATAGTCCAAGTGTCGACAGTCCAATAACTTTGCATGATACGGTGTACACTGATCCGTCTTCAAATGAAATCGCCCATCAGGTGCAGAATGCAATGGTGACCTTTACTCCCGTCGGGACCCTCGTAGCCAATGCGGGAGGAGATCAAACAGTTAACGAAGATACCCTCATAACTTTGAACGCTTCAAGGACATATCCTCAGGAAGAAAACCTCACGTACACATGGACTTTCACAGATGGAAAAACGATATCGCTTGATGGGATGATTGTAACCTACGTTTTCGACATACCCGGAATCTATTCCATCAATCTAACAGTCAAGGACCTGCAGGGAAGGACATCTAGCGACTCAATTAGCATCACTGTCAGAGACACAACGTTACCCGTTGCAATAATCACGCTTGAGGGCGTCTTGTCAAATCAAACAACCAAGGTTGGACAACAACTGACATTCAGCGGAGCCGGCAGTTATGACCCAGAGAACGGAACTATCGTCAGCTATTATTGGGATGTAGGGAGCGCAGATGTGAACGATACCTTCCAACTGTACACTTCCGGTGTCACCTGCGAATACCATCAACCTGGCACATACAACGTCAGATTAACTGTCACCGAGGATGGAGGAAACAACAACACAGCAATGTTCACTGTCACAATACGACGAGCCAATGATCCCATAGATCAGACGAATCTTGCAATACTTGTTGCAATTACTGTCCTCGTGCTCGTCTGTTCACCTATGTGGCTGCTGCGCAGAAGAAAACATTGAGAAGATCTATCACCACTTGCCGTGGTGTATCTTATTCCGCAATGACACTGGTTTTTGCTTCACCCAATATGGTTTGGGGTAACCAATCGGGATGAGCGCTGCCACCTCATAGTCTTCTGGCACTTCCAAGATTCTCTTGAGCACTGAGGTTTCATGAGGAATATATGTCACGCCGAAAAGTCCTTCAGCAGCCATTGCGAGTAAGATATTCTCAATGCAAGCCCATACGGATGCGAAATTGTTCAATTCATAGAGCGTCTTGCAGTCCTTCAATGATTTCTTCATCTTAAAACAGACCACGAGCACCTCTGGAGAGCTCATGAGCATTCTTTTCTGAACAGGAATCGCTTCAAGGTACATTTCTCTCTGCAGGCTATCTGATAAATTCTCGAGAGCTTTCTCCATCTGCTTTGCATCTGTCCCATCTTGCGCTCGTGCTCCTTCCTCAACTATTCGCCTGCGTTGCTCAAAATCTTCGACAAGAATGAACTCCCATTCTCTCATATGATTATGCGAAGGAGCTTTCAGCCCCGCTCCCAGAATCCTCAGCATCTTCTCCTTTTCGACCGGTTTTGACTCGAACTCCCGCACGGTTCGTCTGCTACTCACAACCTCATAAAAATCCATCGTCTCACCAAGGACGCGCCGGTACAATTCTCCGCTCCACAAGAGAGTACTGATAGCCAACTCTTAACACTTATCGAGTTTCGCGTGCCACTGACCTTTTTGTAGAATCAAAGAACGACTATTTGATGGTCGAATAAACGCGCTCTATCTTATGCATCAATCAGGAATTTCTGATAGTCTTTAACAACGAATTTCTTTCCTTTTGGAACAACAGTGAAACCTTCCTTTTCTAGTAGTCTTTTGTGGGACATTGCGCCACCGGGATATTTCTCGTTCAGGAATCCGTTTGCCTTTACCGTACGCCAGTAAGGAATGTTGAGACTCTTTCCTTCTCTTTCAGCTTCTTCGGCTGCATTGGCTGCCGTCATAACAAAAATCCCTGCTGTGAGTGAACAACAAGCTTTGACCTTGTGTTTCCTAGCGATCTTCTTGCATATCTCAACAATCGAAATCAGATTGCCTTTGGGAACCTTCTTCATCTCTTCAACAATCTCGCTCGGATTGGCAAGCACTACCTTGTCGCCAGCTTCAGCGCCCATCTTATGCACGGCATTATAGCATGGAAACCTCTCTTCCAAATTCAGTATTTTCGGCACACCCGGTTTGTCAGCCAGTTTCTGTTGCCATGTTTTCTTTCTATAACTCGTTTTTTCTTCACACCTTGTTTTTCGCTTACCAATTTCAAAAAGTCTACAATTTCCCTCTTATCTTTTTCTTCGAAAGAGCGAATCTTGATATCGTTCATTGTTTTTCGCGCGCGCCGCAAGCTAGATGACAGGAGTGACCAATAGACTGGTCACTTTTGCACAGAATATCTAACTACCGTGACCACTCCTATCTTGTTATTGAGGTGAAGAAAATGTCTCAAAATGAACACAAACAAGAGAAAATGCAGCCGGAAAACATCAAAGAAATACTCGGCGTCGTTTCCTCGGAAGTCCCCGCCTTGATAAAGAGCGTACTTTCCTCGGTGTTCTCTGAAGAAGCTGGAAAAAACATGGGGAAAGCTGCGGCAGCATACTACAAGGAACTGAAAAACGGTGGACTCCCTGAACAGGTTGCCGTGAAGATGACGGAAGACTACATGCGAACCTTCACCAGCCTCGGCGACATGCTGAGGAGCGCTGGGAAAAACAGATGGAGTCATGACGAAGGAGACGACATAGGCAGTCGAATGAAAGAGAATTTCAGCAGGGGTTTTCAGAAGAAGAGTGAGGAAGAGGAATAGCTTCCTTCTTCCTCTAATGGAAGGTTGACAAGAAATGAGCGCGGCTTCAACCGTCACAGCAGTGATGAAGTCTTCTCCGTACTTGGCTCGGATATCTCTCAGTCTTTTCTCGATGTACCTTACTTTGGGCAGGAGAGTTGGCAAAACACGGAAAGCTTTTGAAAAACAGTTAATGCTGCAAGGCATGTCCAAGGAAGACGCAAAACGTTTGAGCGAATGCTTTGAAGACCTGAAGAACAACATCACGGGCATGCTTAGGCAGGGAATAAGACTAGGTCGTACCTGAGAGCATGCTTCAATTTGCTTAAATCAAGTGAGAAAACAATGATCGATTCACTATTCCGTCTCTCTTTGAGTGAGGGAACACTAGTCGGTTTTTCGGCAGGTATCTCATGCGTGATCCTGAGTTATCTGCTCATAATCTTCAGAAAGAAACGAATTGCTCGATTTGTCCTCCGCGATATATTAACCATTGTTGGCCTAGGCGCCGTATTGCCGGTATTATGGGTAAGGACGAACGGTCTCTCTTTCAATGAATTCGGATTGCCTGGAGAAAATTGGCTATGGGCCATATTTGCAGATGTAATATTGGCCTTATCATTGGCAACAATTTTCTATTTTGAAGCAAAGAAAAGAGGTCAGAGACCTGGTTTTTCTGGCAATTATGGAACGATTTTCTATTTGATGATAGGGGTGCTTTTTGAGACTTTGTTCTTCTACAGCTTCTTGAGACAGCTTTTTGAGCAGACCTTTGGCATAATTCCCGCGCTTTTGCTGACCTCGGTCTTTTACAGCTTACATCACATTGGTTTAGAGGAACAAATGAAAGATACAACGCCCGCTCAGGAGTTGAGAAAACTCTTCTTTGTAGGTCTTTTTTATTCAATTACCTTCAGAATTTTCAATTCTGCTCTCGCGATTTTCCCATTTTTCATAGGTGTCGGAGTTATTTCTGATATCGTCGTTGAAAAGAGGAGTGAGCCTCTTTCTTGGAAAATCGCCCTTCTATCATTTTCTCTAATGGTAACAACCGCAATAGTCGTAATCAGTCTTTGAGCGTGCACTTTGAATCCAATTCGCGGGAAGAGTATTTAGAGAAGAGGGAATTAGGA
>Ga0335070_10004170_pt1 | contig 16866 bp, 18 predicted proteins | sample Lox_Sample_13_FD_206722 | JGI IMG/M metagenome (GOLD analysis project Ga0335070, IMG submission 206722) | Soil microbial communities from Loxahatchee National Wildlife Refuge, Florida, United States - Lox_Sample_1.3 | ecosystem: Environmental > Terrestrial > Soil > Wetlands | place: USA... | reverse complement strand
GACAAGGTGAAAACCACAATGCCAAGAGTTATCCATTTCGAAATCCATGCAGACGATCCAGAACGCGCAGTGAAATTCTATTCAAAAGTATTCGGATGGGAAATCAAGAAATGGCCAGGTCCAACAGACTACTGGCTTGCCAAAACAGGCGAAGATAAGGAACCAGGCATCAACGGCGCCATAATGCATCGCGAAAAGAATGGCACTGTCTACAACACTATAGACGTTCCATCAGTTGATGAGTACATTGAAAAAATCAAACAAGCAGGCGGAAAAGTCATTACAGAGAAAATGGCGGTTCCGGGCGTAGGTTACATGGCATACTGCAAAGACACCGAAGGAAACATCTTCGGAATCATGCAGATGAACCCATCAGCCAAATAGCAGCAGAAAGTCGACTGTCTATTGAACATGTAGCAGAACAAGCCTAGAATGCTTTGTCAACTGAACCGAAGTTTTCACTTCTACAACTTCCTTTTTTCCACAACCCATAAAAACATCGCCGCAAAAGATACTCAATCTACTCGTTCAGAACCCAGTTGGCAGTGACTTAGAATGGTTGACCAAAGAATCGAGAAACTCGCCAAACTCTGTGTCGAATACAGTGTTGCCGTGAAGCCTAAAGAAAAGGTAGTCATACGCGGAAGCGCGCAAGCAGCCCCACTGATGACCGAGATATATAGACAGTGCTTATTGAGCGACGCTTATCCATGGATGCTGCCCAATCTATACTCTGAATACACCTTCTTCAAAAATGCAAAAGAACACCAACTCAAATTCGTCTCACCCTTCGACAAATTCATCTACGAAAACATGGACGTCTTGATAAGCGTGCTCGCAGAACCCAATCCCAAAAGACTCTCAAACATAGATGCCTCGCGAATTGGAACTTTTCAAGCCTCAAGATTCGAACTTACAGAAATCTTCCACAAGCGCGAAGCTGAAGGAAAATTGAGATGGACTCTGCTCCCATTTCCCATCTCAGACGGAGCGCAAGAAGCATACATGTCTCTTCCAGAATATGAAGACTTTGTCTACAACAGCTGCCTAGTCGACAAGAGAGATCCAATTGCCGAATGGAAGAAAATCAGAAAACAACAAGACAAAATCTGCACTTTCCTAGACAAGAAAAGCAAAATTCACATTACAGGCGAAGACACCGACCTAACCTACAGCTGCAAAGGACGAAAATGGAGAAGCTGCTGGGGAGACAAAAACATGCCGGACGGTGAAGTCCTAACAAGCCCCGTTGAAAACAGTGTCAACGGCAAAATCAGATTCACCTATCCTGGAGTATACTTAGGAAGAGAGGTTGAAGACATAACGCTCACCTTCAAAAAGGGTAAAGTTAGCAAAGCCACAGCCGCCAAAAGTCAAGACCTGCTTAAAGAAATCCTCAAAATCAAAAGTGCAGACCGTTTAGGCGAAACAGCCATAGGAACAAACAACAACATAACAAGATTCACCAAAAACATCCTTTTTGACGAGAAAATGGGCGGAACAATCCATATGGCACTGGGAAACGGTTTCGCAGATACAGGATCCAAAAATCACTCCGCAGTCCACTGGGACATACTCAAGGACATGAAGAAAAATGGAGAAATATACGCAGATAATGAGCTATTCTACAAAAACGGCAAATTCCTAATATGACATAAGCCAATCACTCAAACTTCAAAGCTACCAGCAGAGCTTTTTCAGCCGTTGAGACACAAGAAAGCAAGTCATCAACCGTAGCGATAAACGTAGGCAACTTCTCCTTACAGACTATTCTTGTCAACACCTTTTTCTCTTTCAACATCGTCTTAACTGTCAAGTCTACAGGCGTTTTGAAGTTATCAGGCGAAACAGCGTTGGCAACAGCTTCAGCCATTCTTGCCTCATCGTATTCAAGCACTATTTCTGCTTCCAATCTTTTTCGCCCTTCAACTGTTTGCCGATTAACTCGTCAACGGTCTGCACGAAATCATCAAGATTGTCTAAGGAGACCTGTGCCCCAGCCGCAATGTTATGCCCTCCTCCTTTTCCTCCAAGCTTTTCTGCTGCAACCTGCATGATGTCTCCCAGATTGATTCCCTTACTCACAACAGCGTCAATAGTTCTCGCCGAAATCTTGGCCAAATCCTGCTCTCGAACATGCGAATACGCAATTAGAGGCTTCTCAGGGTTAGGCAAGCTTGACGACAAAATAGACGAGACAGCCCCAACTATCTTGTCATCTATGAAGTCTTCACCGTTAACGACGTAGATATTCTGCAATTCCCGCATCCGCTCAGGCTTCTCCATGATCCACCCAAGATACTTGTTAATAGCTCTCCTATAATCCTCTAACACTTTGTTTGCAGCTTCCAACGCTGAGCCTCGATCTCCCATGCAAACAGCCACACCAAGACTTGCCCTGCCCATGCGACCAGTTGCATTCAAAACAAGTCCAAACTCCCTAGCATCCCTTAACGGAGTCCACGGCTCCTCCCGATTCAAAATGTAAACATGCCCTATCAGATTAGAAGCTTCATAATGCAAACCCTTAGAAAGAAGATATTCGGCAAGAGCCGAACACAACCGCCTCTTTTCATCGTCCGAAAGATCCCTTAAGGCTCGCCATTTTTCCCCGATCTTTGGCTTAATGTCAACACTCGCCAAAAAAGCTAGACTCTTGTCCTCTTCACCACTGATGCCTGGGATAAATGGGCTTGTTGTAGACGCTAATGTCCTATGGATTGGACGGGTTTCTCTGCCAAAAAACACTAAATCCTTTTCAACTTTAAGAAGCCCTAAACCCGTGGCGTCTTCAACTATCTTTGAGTTCAGTCCACCCAGCATTCTTTGATCATATTTATCTTGAATGTCTCCTAATGCCCCTACGACAGCCACTGGAGCAGAATCAATATTCGCCTTGTCCAAAGCTTTAGCCACAAAATACGCAACACCAGAACCGCTGACATCCCGAGCCCCATCAATCCCGACCAAATGAGGGTTAACATGCACAAAATCAGCTCCTTCCGCCTCGACAACCTGGTGATGATCCAAAATCACAATCTTGAACTCTGAAAGCTTCTCCTTCAACATGTCAATGTAGCCGCTTCCCAAATCCGTGAAGACAATCAACTTGGGCTTTTCAGCCACAACTTCGCCAACGATTTTCTCCTCGATCCACTGTGTTATTTGAATTCGAAACCTTGCATCAAGCCTAAACAAGGCTTTTCCAATAATTCCAGCAGCAGCAACACCATCCGCATCCAAATGCGAAAAAACATGAATCATCCCACCCTCACTCGCTGTGTCTCGAATAGTTTTAGCTGCGACTTCAGCTGACGACAAAAAGCTTGCAACTTGGTTCTCATCTAGAGCCATTGATATCACATTAGGCTAGAAACCTAAACCATTTAAAGATTTAAAGCTGATGCTGACCGACTGCTCCCACCAAATCCGCAATAAAAAAACTACTCGCTTGACTGACTACACCAAAGACGCAATTTTGGCTTCATACTTCCAATTCTTGGGCAGAACACCCATGTGTTTGTAATATCTGGAGAGCTTGTGGATCCGCGCTTCAACAATCTGAAGAGCTCTCTTATTGTTCAAGTCGCTCCTGTACTTCTCAAGATGAACAGCAAGCCTCTCCGCAGTTTTGAGCAAACTTCCCAGATCCTCAGGCATCGCAGGAGCAAGCTCTGCCTCTTTAAGCATTTTCGTAACCTTTTTTCCAGTTATCGGCTTCACCAAGGGAATCGCATACTGATCTCTCAAGATCGTGCCTATGCGGCTAGGCGTGTTTCCCTCCTTGGCAAGTTTGACGACCAAGGCTTCTACTTCCTCTGGCTCATACTTGCACCAGCTTGGAGATCGCTTGCTGACGGGTCTGATTTGGTGTGATTTTCCCTTTTCTCTTTTGGGCATGCCCTTATCCCTGAATTCGTTATGAGCGAAGGTAACCCAATATTTAAAATTATTGATTAAAAGCTAAAGCGATTGCGTCATCAGCTAGTGGCGTTTTCGGTACCATTCGCCGAACTTTCGTAGAGCCCTCGCACGGTGCGAATGTTTGTTCTTCATTTCTAGTGACATTTCCGCAAATGTTTTTTGACTTGTGGAAGGCTTGAAGATAGGGTCAAAACCGAAACCACTCATGTTCCCAGATGCCCTTTCTTCTTTCACAATCTCTCCAGTGACTTCGCCTACAAAGCACACTGGTAATTTCAAACCCGTGGACAAATACGCAATCACTGACTGAAACTTGGCAGTTCGGTCATCAATTCCCTCCATCAACTTCAGAACTCCTTTGTTACCAATCGTCTTGTACGCGTACGCTGCATACGATCCTGGGAACCCTTTTAACCCCTGTATGAATAGTCCAGCATCTTCTACTATGATTGGCAATCTACAGTTTCTGTAAGCTTCGATAACACTTGTCTCAGCGATTTCCTCCAAGCTTTCACTTTGGATCTCCAGCGTCTTGGCCCTAAGCATTCCCACCGCTATGTCGTATTCTGCAAGGATAGAGCGTGCTTCGGTGAACTTGTGAATGTTGCCAGTTGCAAAGATGATCACCTTGCCTTCCGAGCTAAGACTCATGCTTCCATCCTCCTTTCAGCAACATAACGTCCTCTCTTCTCTATTTCCACGATCTTCTCCAAAACAGTTCTCGTAGTTTCAGCTCCCAAAACACCAGAATAACCCTTCATTACAGAACCGAAGCATTCTTGGGCAAAGCGAAAATGAGTGCTCTGCAAAGCCCTCTTCATCAAATGCAAGTCAACTCCCCGAATTTCCAATTCCTTTGATTTCTCGCCCAATCCAAAATCCACAAAAACGATTTTTCCCTCGGGATTCCGTATCATGTTGGATGTGGTTAAGTCTCCGTGGATTATGCCTGAATCATGAAGTTTGCCGATCAATCTGCCGATTTCCATGCATAACTCTTGTCTTGTGGTTGCTGACGCCTCACTAAGCAATCGTTTAACCTGTTCTCCATCTACAAAATCCATTATTATCGTGGTGTTTTTGACGTCAACCATGAAGATTGTCGGAGTAGGTACGCCTGCCTTTTTCGCTTCATGCATCAGTTGCGGTTCATGAATTGTACGGTAAAATCGAATCTCATCATCAAGTTTTGATGGTCGGTATTTCTTCGGCAATCGACGCTTAAGTACAACCTTCCGTTCATGCCAATACACGACATAAAGGCTGGCTTCAGCCCCCTTCTTCATCAAGTAAGGTACTTTCAAGCTGTTATCCACGGAACTTCGACCTCTTCAAGCCTCCACCTCAACTTGACGAAGCTGTTGTCGATTGGCGTAACCAAGCCATGCCTGTAAGCAAGTATTCCAGTCCATGCAATCATTGCTCCGTTATCGATGGCAAACTGGCTTGGCACAGCTACAAATCGGGCATTGTGTTCTTCTGCAATCACTTTAATCATGGTTTGCAGCCTTTTGTTCGCCGCCACTCCACCAGTCAGCAAGACCTCGTCTTTTTCGGTGTGGGCTATAGCTCTCTCTGTGACTTCCGAAACCATGGAGAATGCAGTCTCTTGAATACTGTAGCACAGGTCTTCAAGTCTATGTTCACTCTTTCTGAGTAGGCTAACTGAAGCAGTCAGCAAGCCGCTCAAAGAAAGGTCCATGCCCTTCACCGTGTACGGAAGAGGAACAAGCTTCTTTCCTTTAACAGCAAGTCTCTCTATGACTGCTCCGAATGGCATGCCTTCTTTCTGACGAAGACCAGCTTCTCTAGCGAAAACATCTAGACAATTCCCGAGGGCGATGTCTAATGTTTCACCAAAAACCCTGTAGCGACCCGAATCAAAAGCCACGACCATAGTGTTGCCGCCAGAAACATAAAGCGTCACAGGATCCCTAGCAGAAGTTTGCAGTTTGCCAATCTCAACATGTGCAATACAATGATTTACACCAACTAAGGGTATGCCAAGATAGGATGCCAACGCACGAGCTACAGTTGCCCCAGTGCGAAGGCACGGACCGAGCCCAGGCCCCTGAGAAAAAGAAACGATTGATAGATCACGTGGTTTTATCTCTGATCTTCTGAAGGCTTCATCTAAAACTGTGCTTGCCACCTCTGCATGATGCCTAGCTGCTTCTCGTGGATGTATCCCACCTTCAGGAGGTATGAAAGCGTCTATTACATTCGCAAGTATCTTGCCATCAAACGTTGATATTCCAACGCTAAAGTCATCTGCTGTTGATTCTATTCCCAAGCCATAGGCTTCGCGTGGCTCTTCCTTCCTCATTTTAAGCTTCCTTCAACATCAGTTTTCTCGACTTCCTACATACACCTTTTTATTTAAATGCTACACATATTAGAGTGGAGTATCTGGAACTGATTGGAAATGCCTAAACGCAATGACTTAGAACAGAAGGCTCTGCAATTCATAATGACCACGGGCTTCGAAGGAGTGCTCCAATCGGACTTGTGGCACAAGCTTGGCGCAAGCAGCAGAGAAGGATCTAGAATCTCCATAAAACTTGAAAACAAAGGTTTGATACGCAGAGACAAAGAACTCCGCGAGGGAAGATGGACCTACAGGCTTTTCCCCAAGAGGATGCCAGCCTCAATAGACGCAATAGCTGACTGTCCATGCCTCATGTGCCCAGACGATCCAAGATGCGATCCATCAAGCTCAATCTCACCTCACAATTGCGAAAAACTAACTGATTGGGTTCTGGGCTTAGCCCAAAACGAGCTCGGTTCTCTGGGTGACAGCTAGCCTTGCCCAAGGCTTGGATCCAAGACAGAAAACGAGACTATTACTATAAGAAGGCAAAAGAAGAAAAGTACCGCTCAAGAGCTTCATACAAGCTGTCACAAGCAAATGAGAAGTATCATCTCATAAAATATGGCGACGTTGTTGTTGATCTGGGAGCTGCTCCTGGTGGCTGGATGCAAGTTGTTAAAAGGATAGTTGGAAACAAGGGATTCGTTCTTGGCGTGGATTTGAGACCTTTTGAACCTTTTCCACAAAAATATGTTCGCACATTGATAGGTGATATAAGTGAAGAAGAGACGTTGCACCAGATTTTTGAACTACTTCCTAGAAAGGCTAATGCCGTAATTTCTGACGTTTCGCCCAATATTTCAGGCGTGTGGGAAGTTGACCACGCACGACAAATAGACTTGGCTGTGCACGCCTTGAACATAGCGCTTGATACGCTCCAGTTGGGCGGCAACTTTTTCGTAAAAGTGTTTCAGGGAGACATGCTTGACGACTTTGTCAAGAAAGTGAAAAGACACTTTGAGAATGTGATTGTGATAAAGCCCAAAGCAAGCAGAGATAAAAGCTCTGAAATGTTCGTTTTGGGAATGTGTTTGAGGAAAATGCAGAGTGAGCAGCAAAGCTAAATTTAGAATACTTCATCTATAGACTGCAGAGTGATATGATTGAAAATCATCGCAGCTGATTCATCATCGGCTATACTCAACGAGAAGTTCGAACCGCAGTCGATCGTTGCAAGCACATCTGTACTGACTGAGCCACCCTACAGAGAGCCAAGCACGTGTTTGGCTACATCGATCTTTGCTGATGTCGCAGTTGGACATGAAGTTGTAATTCGTGAAGCAGAACTTTGCCGTGATTTACTTACAAAGGTTAAGGCAGATGTAGTTCATTTGGACATGTCTTTAGGCGCAAGATCGTTGGAGCAGCTTTCACCAATCGAGTTTACCAACATGAGGATTTCAAACCAAGCAAGACGGCACCTATTGAAGATTCTGCCTAGAATCAGGAAGATTGCCAACGAAATCACACAAAAATACGACATTGAAGTTCTGGCAATAGGAAAAGAAAGCATGCCCGTAAGGATTGCAGAATTAACATCTGGTGCCCACGCAATCTTGTATGTTTGCGAAAAAGCCATCAAAGAAAAACACTCGATTCTTCTTGGCTTGCCGTCCAGATGCCAGCCCAGATTAACTGAGAACGCAGTATATCTTTACTCGTTAATGTCAGCCGAACACGATGTAAGAGGATTTGCGCAAGACCAGAAAGATTTACTGAAAAAGGTTAATATCATGGAAATCCTAAATCCATGTGCAAGAGGGTTTAGAGCCTTGAAAATAGCTCCGAAAACATGAACTTTGGAGTAGATGAGTAATTGGCCTTTAATTATTGGCGAAATCGTTCACCGCGCTCGAAAAGGATACTGTCAATTTTGGCTTTCTTTCTGTTGACTGTAATAGTCACGTTAGCTGGTGTGATAACTCCTCTCAGTGCCGAAGAAGTGAAGACGAAGAATGATGATCTGACGCAAATACAGACAGAAGTGCAAACAATGGGGTTTGGACAAGGAGTAATATCTATCTTCAGTAACAACATCGTCATAGGTCTATTGTGCTTCGTACCCATAGCAGGACCAGTTCTGGGCTCCTACATATTATACAACACAGGAACCTACGTTGCTGCACAAAGCATTACTGAAGGCTGGCCACCCGCCTTGGTGTTTCTGCTCATGTTCATTTATCCACACGTATGGCTGGAGTTTTTTGCTTATTCCATCGGGTTTGCCGAAAGCATCTGGCTGATTAGGCGCATAACACAACACAAAATCATCGAAGAGCTCCGAAGAACAGGCATCTATATTGCGATCTCAGCAGGGCTACTGGTGCTAGGTGCAGTTGTAGAAATGACCATCATAGTCACCTTGTCATGAACGGCGTTCGTTTTTGTCGTGCCCTACTTCTTGGTGATCTCCAAGCTTATGTCAAGCGCTTTTGTGTTCTCTGTCAGTTCGCCCAGACTGACAATGTCAACGCCAGTTGACGCATAAGCTATGAGGTTTTCTTCCTTTATTCCACCGCTTGCCTCCAACAGCACCTTCCCAAGAAAACCAGCATTTTTCAAAAGATCATTCGCATTTTTTATCTGCTTCGGAGAGAAATTGTCTAGCATTATAATGTCTGCTCCTGCCTTCGCCGCTTTTAAGGCATCTTCAGCCTTAGTCACTTCAACTTCAATCCTCTTACTGAATGAGGCACATTCCTTCGCTTTCTTGATTGCTTTTTCAATGCTTCCAGCCACTACGATATGATTGTCCTTTATCAGGATCATATCGTCCAAATGCAGCCTGTGAGTATCGCCTCCACCTATCCCAACAGCCTTCTTATCAAAATACAAAAGGCCTGGCGCAGTTTTTCGTGTAGAAGCAAGTTTTGCTTTCAGTCCAGCCTTATGAAGTTTCTCTTTTAATCTTCTTGTCTTCGTCGCGATGCCGCTCATACGCGAAAGAATGTTTAGCGCTGTGCGCTCTACCGCCAGTATGGTTCTTGTATTTCCAGAAACTTTCATCAAAAGCTGTGGTGGCTTCACCTTTTCGCCGTCTGCGACAAGAACGTGAGTCTTCAGCCCTAGACTTTCTAAGAGAGTCTTTGTTTCTTCGATTCCAGCAACAACTCCAGCCTCTTTTGCTATTATTTCCGCTTCTACAGTGCTATCTGCTGGAACCAAAAAGGCTGTGGTAATGTCTCCTTGTCCCACATCTTCGGCAAGCATTTTCAACAGCTTATCTTCCAAAATCTTGCGCGGCATAAACATGCTTTAAACATCTGATTACGGGATTTAAAACACTTGCTTATCTCTTCACAATTTCGTTTATGGTGGCAACGGCGTTTTCAAGACCATCATACTTCAAAACTTGCTCTTGAATCATCTGAACTCTTTCAGATGCTTTGCCCTCCAAAGTCTGTTTGACAGCGTTCATGAGGTTCTCCTTGTTCAGGTCTTGCTGCAGAACAATCTTCGCAATACCTAGGTCTTGTGCTTGTTTGGCATTGCTGATTTGCTCTGTGTGGCTTGGTGTAGGTATAAGTATTAGGGGCTTTCCATAGGTCATCGCTTGCGTTATCGTTCCATGACCTGCTCGCCCTATCACAATGTCGCATGCTTTGAGGTATTCAAAGCGGTTTGGTATCCAATCAAAGATAGTTACATTACCATAATGCGTCGCTCTCTTGTCGCTTTTCGGGTGACCTAACGACATGACAACTTCGTATTCTTCCGGGAACTCAAGCAATGTCTTTCGCAGGAGTCCAGTTAGGTATGCCTTCTCCTTGATAGGACCACTTATTGGCACAAAGATAACTGGCTTGTCAGCTGACAACCCCAGTTTTCTGCGCAATTCCGTTTCTGTTTGAAGAGCTTCAGGACGAACTTCTAATATTGGCCCAATGAGCCTAACTTTTTTCTTGTAAGATTTCGGAATGTTCAAGTTTCCAACCGAAATCGTGTAGGGCGGCGGAAAATCAGGAATAAGCACCGTGTTTCCGCTGGTCCAGATTTTTCCAATAAACGTCAGAGTCACGGAATCTGTCAATCTGGCCAAGTATAAATGGTGTCTTCTGCGGGGAATTATCACTTGAAACTGGTTCAGAATGCAAAGACGAGGTATGCCTAATGCTCTTGCAGCAAGCAACGAAGACGCACGAGAATCTGAAACAACGATATCTGGATGGAAGCTTCGAATAGATTTTATCTCAGCGTTTACCTGTTCCAGAATAGTGAACGAAGCAACAAATGGTCCCGGTTTGATTGCTGTCCTTCTGAAGTCTATGGTGCCGTCTGGTTTGACTTGAACGCCAACGGCTGGGGCTTCTATAAGCGGAAGCTGTTCATGTTCAATGTATTTCGTGCCTTCTTGATAGGTTGAAAACACCACGGTAGCTTTCTTATCAAGCAGTCTTCTTGCTATTGGAACGATTCTTCCCACATGCCCCAAGCCCATGCCACTGGGAGCAAAATACACGCGCATGCAGTCATGTCCCGCCAAGGACTCTACGCTTGACTTTGCCAGCAGGTTCTTCTTCTTCAAAAATGATGGCTTGGAACTTGTATATGACAGTGTTTTTCATTAGCCAGCAGTCTGGGGAAAGACCTGCTTTGCAGCAAGCTTGGCACAGGAATTCTTCCTGATCCCAATTCCACTCCACTGGTACCTGCGGCAAAAGCAGTCCCTTAAACATGCCTCTTTCAACTATCAACCCGTCTTCGCCAATCTTGATTTTGCTCGGGTATTCAGTGGGCTTCTTTACTTCGATCGCTTGAGGAGGGGTAAGCACACTTATTTCGAAGACTGTTTTGTCGAGTTCGTCAAGCGATAGTGGGCAGAAACGTGGGTCTTGTGTTGCTGAGCATATCGCTGATTCAATAACCGAATGTACCAATGGATCGGTGGGGTAGGGGTAGCCAATGCAGCCTCTGAGCTCTTTTCCACCTCTTTTAAAGCTGTTGAGCGTGACGAACACGCCGCAACGTTGCAATAGCTTCTCAGGAATGTCTTTTGGGACAGGCACGTGCCCTTTGGTTTTTAGAAATTCCTCTACAGCCTTCCGAGCAAGCTTAACTAGCAATTCTCCTTCTTCTTCGGTGATTTGAAACGACAACTTTCTTCTCTCCGCTCGATAGCACTAGCTTGATCCATCGAACTAGGGTTTAGACCTACTGCGATTAAACCTTTCCTAAAAAACCGTGACTCTCAGAACTTTATTGATTCTTCAGCTATTCCTTCTCTTGTTATCGTCAAGAAATCTATGCCGTCACCGCTCATGATGTCCCTGCTTATTGCAGACTTTATAGACCTAGTAACGAGGTCTTTTGCCTCTTCCATGCTCAAGTTGTCTTTGTAGCCTTCCTCAAGCACTCCAATGGCAATCTCTGTTCCAGAGCCCACGACAGCGTACTTGTCAGGTATAACTGAACCCAAGACATCCAACACGTAAACCGATGGACCCTCTTCATCCACACCACCAACAATCGTCTGCGTTATCAAAGGCGCATAGCGTGTGTTGAAAAGCAAGTTTGACATTAGCTTGCTTGCAGATCTCGCCGAGATGGGTCTTCCAACGTCCAGACTGTACAGTTTGGCGTAAGCTTCCACTTCACGAACAAGGATTTGCATGTCTGAAACAAGTCCAGCGCACGCCGCACCTATGTTTTCAGTTATCTTGAAAACTTTCTTGCCGCCCTTGCTGACAACTAAATAACCATAAGAAACTCGTTTTTCAGACGCCAAGATGACGCCGTCCTTGAATGTTACGCCGATCGTTGTTGCGCCTGGAATCCACATGTATCCGCCTTGTTGCGCTTGTTTTTCCATGAAGACCTACCTTTGCCGTTTTTATGAGCGGACAAACTATTAAACTTAATGCATTGATGGAATTTGGGTAGACTAGAAAGGGGTTAAAACAGTGCAGGAAATGATGTCGGACCCGCGCGCGTCAACCTTATTATATGGTCAATAGTTACAAGTGAAATATCAAGAAGATATGCGGAGGATCGATTATATCCAGTGACATGGGCTATCCTGTTGAGATCGAAATTCCTGTCGGCTATATGGATAGCTTGATGGATTTTGTTTTTCAGAAGTATCTTTTGCCGCAGAAAGCTCGGTATGCAGACATATCAAGAACTGACACTGGCGGACAACCGTCCCTCAGTTTTGTTGTTTTAGACGCGGCTGGAAAAAGCAGGATAAAGGCACAAGTGTTGGGCAGCAAACCGATTAGAGTGTTTACTCAGCCCTTGATTGAGGGTGTAACTGAAGAAGAAGTGGCTCAGGTCAGGCAGGACGTGGTGATTGCCGTCGGGCTGTTTGAGGAAAAGGTCAACGAGACCACGCTGTTTTTTGCTTGGCGGGAGGGCGAAGAAATTGTGCCTGAGCAGAAGTTCGGTAAAGAGAAGAAGTCTTTGAAGCGTCTGTTTCTTGAGACTCAGATCTTGTTGTTTGCCTTATTCATCGGTTTGGGCTTGGTTTTGTTCACTCTTCTTCCGCCTGAGTTGTTTTGGTATGCTCCGATTATTCTGATGGTGATCCAGCTTGTCTTCGTTGTTTACTCGCCTAAGGTCATCGAAAGGATGGCTGACTGGCGAGTTACCGAGCAGAACCCTACAATACATTTGTTGGAGTACGGTTTGCCTTTTGAAGAACATGACAGCTTTAGAGAGAAATTTCCTCCTGAGAAGATCGCTGAGATAAAGAAGGAAGTGTACGATGAAACGATTGCGAAGCATGGCGAAATCGATTGCGAAGCAACGGGGAGGATATTCAAGAAATATGGGCTGGAGTGCAAGCCTGAGGACTTGTCGACGCGAAAGGTGAACGTATACGAGTTGGTGAAGAGAGTGGCGGATAAGTTTCATTTTCCGATGCCAAAGATCGTGGTTGCCAACACGATGGTTCCAAACGCGGCGGCTTCTGGTCCAAGCCCTAGTCATGGTGTTGTTTTGATCACGACGGGGTTGCTTGTGCAGTTAGAGGAAGAAGAGATCGACGGCGTTTTGGGTCATGAGTTTGGACATTTGAAGGGTCGTGATCCGCTTTGGCTTTACGGGTTGATGGGGTCGGAGTTTCTTTTCAGGTTCTACGTCATTCTTGCTTTTTTCCCGATTGTCTTCTCTTCGCTGCTGCTTTTCTTTGTGTATTTCTGGACAGTTATGACGCTGCTCTTTTTTGTTGCTAAGTTTTTTGAGGCTCGTGCGGATTTGACTTCGGCGATGGTTGTTGGAAAACCGCAGGTTTTGGCGAAGGCTCTGGAAGAAATAGGTTTCAAAAGGCTGCTAATTGAACGCGTGTCCTTATACCGTATTCAAGAATGGATTAGCTTCGACCCGCATCCGCCCATCTATTTCAGAGTCGAGAGACTGAGGAAAATCAGTGGAGAAGCCAAAATAAAGTATCCACTTTGGCAGTCTGCGAAGGATGTCGTGGAAGGCTTTCTGGCTAGCCTATAGCAAGTTAGATATCGATTATGACGCGCGCGGATTGAGAAACCTAACGATGAAGGAGAAGAGCAATGGGTGTCAGGATGGCAGAGGAAGAACCATCAAGCAGCTGGGAGGTTTTGATCTGCAAACAATGAAGCTAAGTCTACCTCTTTCTTCGCGCGCTAATCTTCAGATTTCTCCTTCGTTTTGGGTTGTACGCCTTTGGTTTGGACTATTTTTGCAATGGTTACTCCACCTGACAGCACGCTATTGTTGAGGAGAGTCAGTTCTCTTCCAGAGTTCAGTGCAATTACGGTGTGAAGCGGGGTTAGTTCTTTGACAACTCCTTCTTCATTCATGAACGTGCTGACTACTCTGTCTCCAACGGCATAAGGAAGCCTGCTAGGCGATTTAACCTCATGTTGGTGTATGTGAATCATGATTACTGCACCAGACGCTATTGCACTGTTTGGAATTGACATCTGCCCCACATCCGTCGCTATTTTTGTGACTATTACTGTCATGTCTGTTATTCTGCCAGGAATGTTGTTTACTAAAACATCATCGCCCACCCTGAAACTGTGCGTCGTAAAGACAAGGGCACCCGCAAGGATTCCGCCGACAAAAGTGGATATGATTAAGCCTATTGTTATTGTGGCGATTCCTGCACCTGTTAGAAGGCTTTCGGGTGAGACTCCTAGAGTGTGCAACACGCCGAAGCTCATGACTAGGACCGCAATTGCTCCAATAGCAAACTGCAGAACTGTGGCGGCTGGGGCTCCTATACGCACAGTCATGAATGGTTTTGCGCGCTGCAAGAACAGCAGAATTATCAACCAAAAACCGACTATTAGAATTATCCGGAAAGTTTCTCTTGAGAAGGTAAACACGTTTATTGGAGTGGCTACAAATTGGTCAAAAAGATACACAGTGCTAAGGCTCAAGACTATCAGAAAGACCAAGATAATACTGAATTTCTTGAAAGAATTGACGAAGCTAACCAATTGAGTCACCTTCAAAGCGGTTACTGATGAACGAGCTTCTATAGTTTTCTCAGATCTGACTTCCGCACGCGCACTGGCAGCAGCATTGGTCGCAGTCGTAATTTACAGAAGAAAACGTCTTGATCTTTCCAGAGAACAGAAAAAAAGGGGAATTGTGCGGGAGAAGTCTCCAATCAACGAAGATTAAACTTAATGCATTAATAGAGCTTGTTCAGCAACCTCAGAGCTTAATACTTCTCGTTGCATAGCATTTTGAACAAGGGTTGAATAAAAGTGATAGAGCTTTACATTGTAAACAATGAAGGCATTTGGTTTGGAGTAGCCACCGACAACGAGCAAATACTAGCAATCAATTTTGGCTTTGAAGAAAAAAGAATGCTGGAAGGATTGAAACAGAGCATTTCTGGCACAGTTGAGTTTAGGCATGTGGAAAAGCCTTCAGCCTTTGCGGAACGCATCACTAAGCTGATGAAAGATGCCTACGATGGAAAAGCTATCTCCACGGACTTCATCTTGAACATGGAAAGTCTATCAGAACATACTCGCAAAGTACTATATGCGGTATCTCTTATTCCTGTGGGCTATGTCTCTTCCTACGGCGAAGTCGCAAAAGCTGTAGACAGTTATCCGCGAGCAGTTGGGCGTGCTATGGCAACCAATCCTCTTGCACCGATCGTACCTTGTCACAGAGTGGTTGGCTCAGACTTCTCTCTAGTTGGCTATGGTGGAGGATTGGAAACAAAGCTTAAACTTCTGAAACGCGAATGCCGAGGCTACACTTCTGAGAAGGAAATTCCTGTGGAAGGCAGGAAACTGCGAGTATTTCCAACGGAGTTCGTGATAAAGAAGGTTGAGAAGAGGTAAATGTCCAAGAAAATTGAGGTTGACATTAAAGTCCTCGTAACTTTGTTAGCATGTGCAATCATAGTGACGGCTCTTCTAGCAGCAGTGATTGTAAGCAACGTTCGAACATCCTCACAGCAGATAGAGACAGCAAGATACGTCGTGTTTGCTGAGGGCACGACATACTATGCTAAAGACGGAGATACCGGAAGCATCCAGTCTGAGAGCGACGCGGACGAATTGATAAACAATCTGATACACTCCGCAGTGAACGGAAGCGAAATCATCATACGAACTGGAGACTACTACATTGATTCCCCCATTATCATCGACAAGAGCTTGAGCTTCGTAGGAGAAGGAGTGGCTGAAAACAAAATCGTACCGCACAGTGGAATTGTGAATCCAGATAATCCACCAATGTATTTGACTGGAACCGTTCTTCATGTAACAGCAGAAAATGTGCCTGCAATTCGAATCAAAGGCGAAATCTACTCAGTGATAATTAAGAACATTGGCATTCAATTTGAAGTCTCTGATACGCTTGAGGGTCTAAGGCTTGAACCTGCTGATTCAGGATATGGCAGAAAAGGACTCTGCTATGGAGAATTTGACAACATAGCCGTCTTAGGAAATGATGGAAGTGTATATGCATTTGAATTCAAAAACTTCTTGCACATAATAGCGTCAAGACTACGTTCTTGGGGAGGTCTTTTCATGTCCTTGCAGAACTATGGCACGGCCGACGTGAATTACGGAGACAGCATTTTCGAAGAATGCTACTGCTTCACAAATAAGACTCTAGATCCTTCGAAAGCGATCATTTGGATAAGCACTGATAACTCAAACGCCATACAGAACCTGATTCTCTTTGAAAGACTACACGTCAATAGTCACAACGGGAACACTGCCTATGCAGTTTTGCGGCTAGAATCGGTTAGTTACACAACTTTCATTGAAACCGACATAGAAACAGACATCCATCGCCCAGTAAGGATCGAAAACAATTCGAATTTCGTCACATTCGTCGGCGGCTTGATCTGGAGCAGCAACGACACATCGTTGATTACTGTTGCATCTGACTGTGACAAGATATCGTTTAAAGGGATGACGCTTGCAGTCACATCCCTTGACGTTTCGGGCACAGACTTTTCAGTAGAAACAACCGAGTTCAAATCAGAAAACAGCGGTTCAGCAACCATAAATGATTCATCTAACAATACGTGGGTAGCACACGATTTGTATACAACACCAACATCCATTGTAGTAACATCAGCTACTCCTATTCCTGAAGTTCTCTCAGTTACAGCG
>Ga0335070_10004169_pt1 | contig 16866 bp, 12 predicted proteins | sample Lox_Sample_13_FD_206722 | JGI IMG/M metagenome (GOLD analysis project Ga0335070, IMG submission 206722) | Soil microbial communities from Loxahatchee National Wildlife Refuge, Florida, United States - Lox_Sample_1.3 | ecosystem: Environmental > Terrestrial > Soil > Wetlands | place: USA... | reverse complement strand
GCCCTCGCCGCTCGGCTTCGGCGGCAGCGGCGAGATCGAGGGGCACATCGCGAAATCCTGGGGAGATCCTGACGTCTCGGCCCGCTTCTCGGCGGAGAACGCCCGCTACGGCGGCGTCCTTTTCGGCAGCGTCCGGGGCGCGACCGACATGCACGACGGCGCGTTCGTGTTTCACCCGCTGCGCGTCTACGAGGGAAGCGCGACGATCTCGCTCGAGGGGACGGCGCGCTTTCGGAAAGACCCGGCGCGCCCGACGCTCGACTTCGTGCTGACGGCCAAGTCGTACCCCGTGACGCGCCTGATGCAGTACCTCGACCTCGACTATCCGATCGAGGGCAACCTCACGGGCAGCTTCCCGATCGCGGGCACTCCGCCCGACGACGTGACGGGCAGCGGCACGGCGGCGCTCGAGGACGCGGTTCTGTGGGGTCAGAAGGTGCCGCGCATGACGGGGCGGATGGCGCTTTCGCCGGGGAACTTCGAGATCGACGACCTGCGCGCCGAAATCGGCGGCGGCATGGTGGGCGGCCGGATCGCGATCGCGTACCGGCAGAAGAGCTTCGAGGCGAAGGCGGCGGGAGACGGCGTGGCGCTCGAGGCGATCGCCGGTCTCGAGGGTTTCACGCGCGACGTCAACGGCCGCGTGTCGTTCGAACTCTCCGGCTCCGGCACGTTCAGCCGCCCGGATCTGGCCGCGTCGGCCCGGCTGTCGGACGCGACGTTCTACGGGCACGCGATCCCGGAGGCGCTCTCGCCCCGTCTCTCCGTGCGCGTCACCCATGGCGTCGTGGACGCGTCGGCGTCCGTGCCCGATCACTGGAGCCTGACCGCGCGCGGCGACGCGGGCGCCACTCCCGTGGTCCTCGACGTGGGCGTGGACGCGCGCGACCTGCCGTCGCTCCTGCTCCTCACGCCGGCGGCGCTGCCGGCCGCCGACGGCGGCGCGATCGCCGCGCACGGCCGGCTGACGCTCCCGGCGGCCGGGGGGGAGGGCCCGAAGGGCCGCTTCACCGTGACGGAGGCGCGCCTCGACGCCCCGGATCGGCGGGGCGTGGTCGCGAGCGCCGGCGACTTCACGGTCTCGGCCGACGCGGGACGGGTCGTCGTGGACGGGCTGCGCGTGGTCGGCGAAGGCGTCGACCTCAAGGTCTCGGGAGCCGTCGGCCTCGCGGCGGACAAGCGGACGCTCGAGGGCCGCGTCACCGGATCGGCCGACGCCTCGGTCCTCGCGCTCGTGGCGCCGGATCTCGGGCTGGCGGGGCGCTTTCTCGTCGACTTCGGGGTTTCGGGCGACGCGGCCGCGCCCTCGTGGAGCGGCGGAATCCGCCTGGAGAACGGCCGGTACCGGGCCGCCGGCTACTCGTTCGAGGACATCGAGGGGTCCCTGCGCCTGGTCGGCAGCACGGGGGAGCTGGAGGGCCTGCGCGCGAAGGTCGCCGACGGCGAGGCGCTTCTCTCGGGGAGCTTCCGGTTCGAGGGCACCACGCTCAAGGACTTCCGCCTCGTCGCGCAGGGCCGCCGGCTCTCCGTGCGGGCCGTGCCGGCGCTCCGCCTGACCGTCGACGCCGACCTCGTCGCGACCGGCAACGAGGCGGGCAACCAGCTCCGCGGCGAGGTCACGCTGCTGCGCGGCACGTATTCCAAGGACGTCGAGGTGACGCTCTCGGACCTGCTCGAGCGCGCGCGGCCGACGGGCGCGCTCGCGGCGCGGGAGCCGTGGAAGGAGCGGACGACGCTCGACGTGCGCATCGTCTCGGCGGCGGCACTCGAGGTCCGCAACAACCTCGCGCGCCTGTCCGGGACGGTGGACCTGCGCGCGCGCGGCACGCTGGCCGATCCCGCGCTGCTCGGCCAGGTGATCCTGGACGAGGGGGGGCGCGTCGTCTTCAGCGACATCCGCTACGAGATCGAGGCGGGCACGCTGACGTTCTCGAACGCGGCCCGCATCGCGCCGTTCGTCGACATCCGCGCGCGGGCGGAGGTCAAGGGCTACAACCTCGTGGTCCTCCTGGCCGGGACGTGGCCCCGCATCTCGGCCAACTTCACGTCCGACCCGCCGCTCGCCAACGACGCGATCCTGGGGCTGCTGCTCTCGGGTTCGCCCCCGGACACGCGCAATCCGACCGACACGGCCAACCAGCTCGTCTCGGCCGCGGGCGGCGCGGTCGCCGGTGCCGTGACCAGCGGTGTGCGAGAACAGACGCGCCGGCTTTTCAAGCTCGACCGCTTCCAGATCGACCCGGTGTTCACCGGCAGCCAGATCACGACGGTGCGCTCGACGATCGGGAAGCAGATCACGCAGGACCTTTCCGTGACGTCCTCGATCGCGCTCGACTCGAGCAAGGAGCCGATCGTGCGCGTCGAGTGGCAGGCCACCAACGACATCCTCGTGCAGCTGATCCGCGACGAGAACGGCATCCTCTCGATCAGCGTGCGCCGGCGTCAGCGCCTGTGAGGCGCGCGCGGTGGGCAGGGCTCGCGCTCGGCGTCCTCGGCGCCGCGGCGGCGGCCGCTCAGGCTCAGGCTCCGGCGCCGAGGCCGGGGCTTTTCGGCCGCCCGGTCGAGTCGGTCGCCTTCGTCTGCGACGGTCCGGCCGACGCGCGCGAAATCGGAAACCTCGTCGCCTTCCGCGTCGGCCGCCCCCTTTCCGAGGACGACACCGCGTCGACGATCCAGAACCTGTTCGCCACGCTCGATTTCGCGAACGTCGCCGTCGCGGCCGAGCCGGCGCCCGGGGGCGGCGTGGCCGTGGTGGTCTATCTGTGGCGCTCGTACCGCGTCGGGAGCATCGCCTTCGAGGGGCGCGCCCGCCTCTCGCGCGAGGACCTGCGGCGGGCCGTGCCGCTCCAGGAGCGCGGCCCGTTCAACGCGTCGGCGCTGGCCGAAGGGGCGAGCGCTCTCGAGCGCAAGCTCGCGAGCGAGGGTTACATCCACGCCGCGGTGAGCCCCGAAGTCGACTTCGACGCCGCGACGTTCACGGCTCAGGTCGTGTACCGGATCGACGCGGGGGTTCGCGCCGGCCTCGGCCCGCCGTTCTTCGACGGCGACACGGCCCCTTTCACCGCCGAAACGCTGACGCAGAAGCTCCGGTGGAAGCCGGGAAAGCCGTGGCGGGAGACGCCCGCGCGCAACGCCGCGGATCGTCTCCGCAAGTTCCTCCTCGAGCAGGGGCATTTCCGCGCCCAGGTCGAGCTCATCGCGTCGGAGCCGACCGAGGACGGCGCGGCGGTGCGGCCGGTCTATCGCGTCGCCGTCGGCCCGGCCTTCGAGATCGCCGCGGTGGGGATCAAGGAAAAGACCGTCCGGAGCGAGCTGTTGACGCTCCTCGACGCGCAGACGTTCGACGAGGACCTCCTCGAAGAGTGGGTCGACGCGACGCGCGAGGGTCTGCAGCGCCGCGGCCGCTACCGGGCTTTCGTCGAGGCGAAGATGGAGGGCAAGGACCCGGTGACGGTGCGCGTGAGCGTCGTCGAGGGGGACAAGTTCGCGGTCGGCCGGATCGCCTTTTCCGGCAACGCGTCGGTTTCGGACGACGCGCTCCGGGACCTGATCGTCACGCGCGAGAAGGGGCTCCCGCTGATCCAGAACGGCTACCTCCTCGACGGCGAGCTCGCCAAGGACGCCGACGCGATCCTCGGCTACTACCAGACGCATGGGTGGATCGACGCGAAGCTCGACAAGCCGGCGGTCACGGCCGAGACCGGCCGGCCGGACCGCCTCGATGTCGCCTTCACCGTCGTCGAGGGCCCCCGCGTCTTCGTCGCGAGCCGCAAGGTCGAAGGCGCGGAGCACCTGACGGAGGCCGAGATCGACGCCGCGGTTTCGATCCGCGTCGGCGAGCCGTTCAACCCGAGCGCCGTCCGCCAGGACGCCGCGTCCCTGACGACGCGCTACTGGAACACGGGCTGGCGGGAGGCCGCGGTGCGCGACCACTGGACGCTCTCCGCGGATCGGACGAAGGTCGAGGTGCTCTTCACCGTGGACGAGGGGATGCGGAGCTTCTTCGGCAAGACGATCGTCCGCGGCAACGCGGTGACCGAGATGAGCCGGATCACGCGCCAGATCGCCTGGAAGGAGGGCGAGCCCTACTCCGAGGAAAAGATCGCCGACACGCAGCGCAACCTCGCGCGCACGGGCGTCTTCCGGTCGATCGAGGTCCGTCCCCAGCCGGCCGACCCGGACGACCAGGAGCACACGATCGACGTCGACCTGACCGAAGCGCGCCGCCTCTCTCTCCTCTACGGCGTCGGCTACCAGTACGCGCCCGGCGCGACGGACCCCAACGACCCGTTCGCCACGGCGGGGGTGACTTACCGGAACCTGTTCGGCCGCATGCAGTCGGCGTCGATCGAGGTGCAGTACGCGCCGGTCTCCGGCCGCGGCTACGTGGTCGCGAACTTCCTCGAGCCGTACCTGTTCGACAGCGACTTTCCGCTGACGATCGCCGCCTTCGCGAGCCGCGAGCCGATCCAGGACGTGGACGTCGACCGGCTCGGCACCTTCATCGAGTCCGTGCGGCTCTTCGGCCACCTGCGCGTCGGGCTGCGGTACTCGTACCAGTACATCGCGCCGACCAATCCTCAGGATCTCTCGACGATCGTGCTCGAGAAGTACCCCCTGTCGGCGTTTCCGATCCGCCAGTCGGCCGTCGTCCCGAACCTCTTCTACGACCGGCGCGACGACGTGCTCGACCCGCACCAGGGGTACTACCTGTCGGTCGCCGGCGGGTACGCGTTCCCGTTCCTGACGGCCGACGCGCAGTACGGCAAGGTGTCGGGTCAGGCGGCGCACTTCTGGAGTCTCTTCGGCGGGGTGCTCGGCGCCTCGTTCCGCGCCGGCGCGATCTATCCCTACGGGCCGGTCGACACCGTTCCGATCGCCGAGAAGTTCTTCGCCGGGGGTTCGTCCACCGGGCGCGGCTTCGACACGAACCTGGAGGGCATCCCGGGCCTCACCGTCGACTACAACACGCAGGCGACGCTGGTGCCCAACGGCGGCACCAACGGCAGCTGCGCCACCACGTACCCGAACGCGCCCGACGCGGATCGCTACAACTGCAGCCCCGGGCCGCGCATCATCGGCGGCAACGGCTTCATGGCCTGGAGCCTCGAGTACCGCTTTCCGATCGCCGGCAACCTCGGCGTCTCGGTCTTCTACGACCTCGCGCAGGTCTGGGCCAGCGCCGGCGACATCAACTTTCACCTGGACACGTCCGACCGCGCGGGGCTCGTGCCCAACGCGAAGACGGGCCTGCGGCAGTCGATCGGTCTCGGCATCCACTACATGACGCCGATCGGGCCGCTGCGCCTCGAGGTGGGCCGTCCCATTCCCGAGCAGACCGTCGACTTCGCCGTCACGCGGACGCAGGACACGGACGGCAACGTGTGCAAGAGCTCGGATCAGCCGGGCTGTCAGCCGCTCGCGATCGGTTCGGTCAAGCAGACGGGCCGGATCTTCCTGTCGATTGGATATCCGTTCTAGGCAGGAAGCGAGCGTAGAATCCCGGCATGCCGCTCTTCGAGTACCGGTGCCGCGACTGCGGGAAGCGCTTCGAGGAGTTCGTCCTCGGCGACGCGAAGCCCCGCTGTCCCGGCTGTCAGGGCCGCAGGCTCGAGAAGCTGCTCTCGGTCTTCGCCGTCTCGGCCGGATCCGGCGGATCGTCGGGCTCGAGCGAGCCGTCCGGCGGCTGCGGGTCCTGCGGCGACCCCCGCGGTCCGGGCTCCTGCTCGATCAATTGACCGGGACGGCTCAGGGTCCGACGTCGTACGCGCAGAGCCGCGTCGCGCACTTTTCGTTCGAGAGCGTCTTCCCGCTCCACGCCGCGACGCGCGCGGCGACGTCCTCGCGCTCCCGGTAGCGCAGGACGAGCATCTTGTCGCCGGCGTGGAGGTCTTCCGGCCCCGCCGCCACGGCGACCGGCCGGTCCGTGTAGTACTCGAAGAGAGGCCCCTGGAACCACTGGTTGAGGGGCACGTCGGTCAGGGGAACGTAGACGAACCGCTCGAACCGGTCGTCCCGGAGCGACGCGAGAAACGCGACGTCCTCGGGCGTGCCCATCTGGTCGCGGAGGATCCCGGCATGGGCCGCCTGCGCCGCGCCGAGCAGCGAAGCGACGAGGAGCGTGACGGCGGCGAGCGCGGCGGCGCGCCCGCCGCTGCCGGCCGGCAGCGAGGCGACGAAGCCGGAGACGAGCGCGGACAGCGGCAGGCAGAAGAGGTATTGCCAGTAGACGTGGACGAAACTTCCCTGGCGAAACGCGGCGAGCCAGGCGACCGCGGCGGCGAGCGTCGTGAAGAAGAAGAGCGGCAGGAGGGCCGCGTCCGTGGCGGCGCCGGCGCGGCCCGCCCGAACCCACCGGACCCCGAGGAGCACGGCGAGGAGCAGCGCCACCACGAGCATCGGCGCGCCGAAGTTCTGGAGGGCATACTCGCGCTGGCGCTCCCACCACGCGCCCATCGCGACCGGCGCCGCCCGGGTGGCGAAGGCCCGGGCGAGGGCGTCGCGGGCCGCGCCGAGGCCGCGCTGCATCCAGGCCTCCCAGGCAGCCAGCGCCGCCGCTCCGGCGGCGCCGGCCGCCGCGGTGACGGCGAGCGCCTTGCCGAGCCGGGCATCCCGGCGGCGGCGCCAGAGGACGAGGAGCCCGACGGCGAGCGCGCCGGCCTCGAGCGCCGCCGTCCAGTGCGTCAGCCAGCAAGCCGCGACCGCGACGCCGTAGAGCGCGAGCCGGGCGCGGCCGCCGCGTCTGACGAACCCGGCGAGCGCGGCGAAGGTCCAGACGGCCGCGGCCATGCCGTCCGCCTCGTACTTGACGCAGGTCTGGTAGGTCGCAAAGAGGGGGAGGGCGGCGAGGACCGCGGCCCCGGAGAGCGCGGGCGCGATCTCGCCCGTCGCCTGGAGCAGGACGACGAAGAGGCCGGCGGCGATCGCGAAGGAGACGGCCGCGTAGAAGGCGCGCGAAGCCCGGGGCGCCGTGCCGGCGGCGCGCGAGAACTGCTGGAAGAGGGCTTTCACGAGGAAGGGATGGTCCGTGTAGTACGCGGGCTCGCCGCGCCGCACGCCCCAGGCCGCGTAGCGGTTCAGGGTCGCGCCGAACTGCGAGCGGAGGTCGCCGTTGCGATTGCCGCTGCGCGCCATGAAGGAGACGAAGGCATTGTCGTAGTCGTAGTGGAGGCGCGTGTCGAGGAAAGGGCGCTCGAACTTGCCGTGGCTCGTCCAGAGCTGGATCGCCAGCACGAGGGCGAGCGCCGCCGCGACGGCGGCCGCGGCCGGCGCCCCGCGGCTCGCTCCGCGGCGCTTCGGCCGCCCCGGGTCGGGCCGCTTCGTCACCGGGCGCTCAGCCGAGGGCGACGACGGGGGGCACGCCGGCGGGGCCCTCCGCGAGGCGGCGCTCCTCGAGCGCGAGCGCGGCGCGCAGGGGCTCGGGGTCGTCCTCGGAGGAAGCGGCGAGGTTGGTGAACGGCGCCTCGGCGAGCGCTTCGCGCCAGGCCAGCGCCGGCAGTCCGCCGGCCTGGAGGGCGCGGATCAGCTTGAGCGTCCGGAAGGCGTCGAACCAGGTGTGGAAGTGGCGCAGCATGGTGGGACCGTCGCCCGAGCGGGCGATGGCCTCGCGCAGCGCCGTGAAGGCGCCCATCTTCTCGAGGCTCTCGACGAGGAGCTCGGCGCGGAAAAAAGGGTTCTCGCGCGGGAGCTCCTCGAGAGCCGCCTCCAGGCGGCCGCCGGTCCGCGCGACCGCGGCCATCGCGCGGATCCAGGCCGCCAGGTGCGCGAAGGCGAGGGGATGGTAGAGCCGGAACCCCTGGAGCGCGCCGCGCTTCTCGAGCAGCTGCGAGAGCGCCTTGCCGGTACCGAAGGGGACGCGGTCCGAGACGCGGCCCTCGAGAAGAAACGGCGCGCCGGCCAGCCGCTCGATCGGGCCCACCTTGGCGAGCTTGTCGAGGACGTAGAAATCCTCGGCCGCGTTCTTCTTCGGAAAGCCGCGGACCGCGGCGTACGCGTCGGGACGTACGGCGATGCAGCTGCCCATCGCCTCGTAGGCGTACGGCGAGCCGGCCCACGCCAGGCCGAGCACGTAGTAGCGAAGCGAGATCTCGTAGAGGCGCGCCGCGAGGGCCACGTTCGGGTCGGCGCTCAACCGGTGCTCGAAAAAGAAGATCGCCGCGGCCCGGTCGGATTCGACCTTCTCGAGCTGGTCGAAGGCGTCGTTCGAGAGAACCGTGTCGGCGTCGGTGTTGAGGATCCAGGGCGCGGCGAGGCGTCCGCCCTGTCGGAGCCGCAGGACGAAGTCGTCGCCGATCTTGCGCGCGAGGCCCACGCCCTGGCCCTCGGGGAGAAAGCGCCCGGGCGCGGCGCGGTCGATCACGACGACGGTCCCCTCGGGGTAGGCGAGCGCCGAGATCGGCGGGTCGGCGGCGATCTCGCGGGCCGACCGCGCGGTCTCCGCCAGCCGCGCGCTCGAGGTCCGATTGGCCTCGTGGACCGCCGGCGGCGAGTCGGCCCGCGCGTTGAAGACGACGACGATGAGCGTCTCGCCCCGCGGCCCGCGGGGCACCGACCCCAGGGTGTCGAAGAGGCTCTGCGTCTCGCCGTACGCCGGCACGACGACGGCGTGCCCGAAGGATCCCTCGAGCCGGTCCGCGTGGGCGGCCTCGGGCTCGGCGTGGCGGGCGAGGTAGCGGGCGACGGGCCTGTCGGGGCTCATGGCCCGGCAGTCTACAGGCCCGGCGGGACCGGATCAGTAGAGCGCGGCGCGCACGGGGAGCGCCCCGAGGACGCGGGCCTCGGCGTCGAGGATCTCGCCGAGGCGCGAGTCGGCGTCCGCCGCCGCGAAGTACTCGCGGGCGAGGTCGAGGTAGAGCTCGTGGTGGCGGACCTCGGAGCGCGCGAGCTCCCGGTAGAACTCGCGGAGCTCGCCCTCCGGCAGCGCGCCCGCCAGGAGCCCGAAGCGCTCGCAGCCCCGCGCCTCGACGACGGCGGCCGTCAGGAGGCGGTCGAGGAAATACGGCTCGCTCCCGTCGCGGAACCCGGCCGACAGGCGCCGCAGGTACTCGCTCTTCGCGTCGGGGCCGAGCCGCAGGCCCCGCCCGGCGATCCACCGGTTCACGGCGCGGAAATGCTGGAGTTCCTCGACCGCGAGGTCGATGCACCGGCGCACGAGCTCGGCCCGGTCGGGGTAATGCGCCACGAGGGCGAGCGCCGACGCGGAGGCCTTCCGCTCGTTGGCGGCATGGTCGAGGAGGAAGGCGTCGAGGTCGGCGAGCACGGCCGCGGTCCACTCGGGCCGCGTCGGAACGCGGAGGAGCACGAAGGGCCTAGCCGCCGCTGACGGCCGGGAGGATGGCGATCTCGGATCCGTCGGGCACGCGCGTCGCCAGGCCCGCGACGTCGCGGATGTTCGTCTCCGCCACGAAGACGTTCACGTGCGGCCGCACGTCGCCGCGCTCCGTCAGGATGCGCTCCCGAAGGCCCGGGTGGACCGCGCCGAGCGCGTCGAGGGCCTCGGCGACGGTCTGCGGCGAGCCGTCGAGCGAAACGGCGGCGCGGCCGCCGGAAAAGGCCAGCAGGGGACCGGGGATCAGGAAGCACACCGCCATCAGGCCGCCCGCCTCGCTTTCGTCGCCCTCCGGCGCGGCCGGGCGGCGCGCGCGTGGACGCGCACGTTCTCCGCGGTCGCCGCCTTGACGCAGACGATCGGCGGCAGCCCTTCGTGGAGGAGCTGCCAGCTCCGCCCCTCGTCCCGGGAGCCGTAGAGTTTTCCGCTCCGGGTACCGAAGAAGATGCCGGCGGGGTCGAACGCATCCACCGCCATGGCGTCGCGGATGACCGTTTCGAGGGCGTCCTTCTGCGGGAGTCCCCGGGTCAGCGGCTTCCACGACGCCCCGGCGTTCTGCGTGCGGTAGACGCGCAGCTTTCCGTCCGGCGTGCAGCGGAACATGTCCGAGTGGAGCGGCACGATGTACGCGGTGTCCGGGTCCTGCGGGTGGATGCCCATGCAGAAGCCGAAGTCCGACGGCACGCCGTTGGCGATGTCCTTCCAGCTGTCCCCGCCGTCATCCGAGCGGTAGAGGCCCCAATGGTTCTGGAGAAACAGGCGGCCCGGCTTCGCGCGATGCTGGACGACCTTGTGTACGCACTGCCCGAATTCCGGGTTCGGGTCGGGGAAGTATTCCGCGCGCACGCCCCGGTTGCGCGCCTGCCAGGTCTTCCCGCCGTCGTCGGAGCGGTAGACGCCGGCGGTCGAGATGGCCACGGTGATTCGTCCCGACCGCGAGGGATCGACGAGGATGGTGTGGAGACAGAGGCCGCCGCCGCCCGGCTGCCACTTCTCCCGATGCGGATGTCCCCAGAGGCCCTGGTTGAGTCTCCAGGTCGCGCCCGCGTCGTGCGACTCGAAGAGCGCCGACGGCTCGACGCCGCAGTAGAGGGTGTCCGGCTCCGAGGCGCGGCCGGGCATGATCTGCCAGATGTTTTTCAGGGCGGCGCCGGAGGCTTCGGGGAACCGCACGAGCGGCGTCTCGGGGCGTTCCCAGGTCTTTCCGAAGTCGTCGGTCCACGCGAGCTCGGCGCCCCAGTGCATGCTCGAGGGCGAAGCCCAGATCCTCTTCCGGCCGGCCCGCGCGTCGAACGCCGCGCCGTAGACCGACGAGCCGGGGAAGAACGGCCCGGCCATCGACCACCGGCGGCGGTTCGGGCGGGATCCGAGAAGAAAGAGTCCCTTCATCGTTCCGACGAGCAGAATCGCGTCGCCGTTGCGGAGGGAGAGCGGGGCGGAGGCGGGCGTCTCGAGTTTCCTGGCCGGCATGAGAGAAGTCTACGGGAAAAAACGCGATCAGTTTCCCTCGAGTGCGAGCCAGCGCTCCCAGACCTCCTCGACCTGCCGCCGCAGCGCCTCGGGCGAGCCGTCGTTGACGATGACCTCGTGCGCCCGGCGGGCCGCCTCTTCGGGCGCGATCTGGGCGGCGAGGCGCCGGCGGGCGTCCTCCTCCGTGCCGCCGCGCGCGATCCACCGCTGGATGCGCGTCTGCTCGGGCGCGACGACGAGGAGGACGCGGTCGTACTCGCCTTCGGTCCCGGTCTCGAACAGGAGGCTCGCCTCGCAGACGGCCACGCGCGCGCCCGCCCAGGCGGCCTGGCCGAAGCGCCGCTCGCGCTCCTCGCGGACGATCGGATGGATGCGGGCCTCGAGGGCGTGCCGCTTGCCGGGATCGCGGAAGACGATCTCGGCGACGCGCACCCGGTCGACCGCGCCGTTCTCGTCGAGCACCGCCGCGCCGAAGAGATCGCGGGCGGCGCGCTCCGCGGCGCCCCCGGGGCGGTACAGGTCGCGGACGAGCTCGTCGGCGTCGAAGACCGCCGCGCCGCGGTCGGCGAGCATCCGTCCGACCGTGGACTTGCCGGAGGCGAGGCCTCCCGTCAGGCCGACGCGCAGCATTCAACCATTCCCTCACCTCCGGCGGGGGGAGAAGACGGAGTGAGGGTGTTGGTCAACGTCCCGCTCCCGACACGATCTGTCCGCCCTTCATCACCCAGTCGACCTTCTTCAGGACGCCGACGTCGGCGAGCGGATCTCCCGCGACCGCGACGAGGTCCGCGTACGCGCCCTTCTCGGCGACGCCGATCCGGCCCGTCAGGCCGAGGAGCTCCGCCGCGTTGGACGTCGCGGTGCGAATCGCTTCGAGCGGGGACAGGCCGAGGCGCACCTCGTGGCCGAACTCTTCGGCCTGGTTCAACTCGGTCCACGGGAAGCCGCCGGCGTCGGTGCCGAAAACGATCCTGACGCCCGCCTTGCGGCAGTTGCCGAAGGACTTTTCGAGGATTTTCGGCATCTCGGCCCAGATCCCGCGGCCCTCGGCCGCCCGCGGCCCGGCGACGTAGAAGGAGACCGTGAGGGTCGGGCAAAGGAAGATGCCCTTCTTCGCCATCTCGGCGGCGACCTCGGGGCGGATCGAGTCGCCGTGCTCGATCGAGTCCACTCCGGCCGCGACCGCCATCTTCACGCCGGTGTCGGAGGTCGCGTGCGCGGCGACCTTCATGCCGAGGGCATGGGCCTCCGAGACGACGGCCTCGATCTCGTCTTTGGTCCAGTTGGGCGGCGAGTCGATGTAGCCGTCGCCGGTCAGATGCAGGCCCCCGGTGTTGGCGTAGATCTTGACCCAGTCGGTGCCGTAGGAGTGCTGCTCGCGGACGGCCTTGCGGCAGCCGTCGGCGCCGTCGCAGGTCATGACCCCGACCGGGAACTTCCAGTCGGGACGGAAGTGCGTGATCGGATACGTGCCCGTCGTCGAAAGCGCGGGCCCGACGACCAGGAGCCGGGGCCCGGGCACGACGCCTTCGTTGACGGCGTCGCGAATCGCCACGTCGTCGTAGCCGGCACCCTCGGTCTCGAGGTCACGCATCGTGGTGAAGCCGTGGGAGAGGCCGATCTGCATCGCGCGGACCGCCCGGACGACGCGGTGGGCCGGGTACTCCTTCAGGATCTGCTGCTCGTACTCGGCCTCGGTGGCGTCGCCCTGGAGGAGGATGTGCGTGTGCACGTCCGCGAAGCCCGGCAGAAGCGAGCGCTCGCCGAGGTCCACGACGGTGGCGCCCGGCGGAACGGCCGTGCCGACGGCTTCGATCCGTTCGCCGACGACGACCACCACGGGATGGTCGATCCAGCGCCCCGAGCGCACGTCGAGCAGGCGGGCGGCTCGAACGGCGACCGGCTTCGGCGGCGGCTCGGCGGCGGCCGCGGCGAGCGCGGTGCCCAGGGCCAGAATGGCCGTCATAACTCCTTTGTTCACCGTACCCTCCTCGCTTTTTCGGCCAAGCCTATCCCGGCCCCGGAAAAAGAAATCCGCGGGTCCCCTAAACATTCGACAGGAGCCGCCGTAGACTCCTGTAGAGAGTCGAGAGGAGTGAGCATGCCGCCATCCCGGAGCGACCTTCTGCAGGGGACCCTGGACGTCCTGGTCCTGAAAACGCTGTCGAACGGCCCGATGCACGGCTGGGGGATCTCGCAGCGGATCCAGCAGGTGTCCGAGGACGTGCTGGCGGTCAACCAGGGATCCCTGTATCCCGCCCTCCACCGTCTCGAGGAGAAGGGCTGGATCGCCGCCGAGTGGGGCAACTCCGACAACAACCGCCGCGCCCGTTTCTACAGCCTGACGCGGTCGGGCCGCCGCCAGCTCGCCGAAGAGACGGAGAGCTGGGAGCGCTTCGCGGCGGCGGTCGCCCGCGTGCTCGCGACCTAGGCTCTCGAAGGAGGAACCATGCTGCGACGCCTCGCCGGTAGCCTCAGGGCGCTGTTCGGTTCGAAGGCCAGGGAGATCGAGCTCGACGAAGAGATCCAGTTCCACCTCGCCCGCGAGACCGAGAAGAACGTGGGCCGCGGCATGAGCGCCGAAGAGGCCCGGCGCGAGGCCCTCGTCCGGTTCGGCGGCGTCGCGCAGACGAAGGAGGCGACTCGCGCCGCAGGGCGCGCGGTGCTCCTCGAGACGGTTCTCCAGGACGCCCGGTACGGATGGCGGACCCTGCGCCAGAGCCCGGGCTACGCGGCCGCGGCGGTTCTCACGCTCGCTCTCGGCATCGGCGCGAACACGGCCATCTTCTCGGTGGTCCACGGAGTGCTGCTCCAGTCGCTGCCGTACGGCGGCGGCGATCGTCTCGTGCGCGTGCGCGTGGACGCCTCCGGCGCCGGGATCCAGGACGGCCGCTTCGCGGCGCCGGAGATCGAGGACATCCGCGCGTTGAGCCACACCGTCGAGGGCATCGTCGAGTACCACTCGATGTTCTTCGTGCTCCTCGGCGGCACGGAGCCGGAGCGCGTCCAGACGGGCGTCGTCTCGGCCAACTACTTCGACACGCTCGGCGTGACGCCCGTCGTGGGGCGGACGTTCCTTCCGGGCGAGGACAAGAAAGGCGCGGAGGCGGTGCTCGTCCTCTCCTACAGCTACTGGATGCGCGCCTTCGGCGGCGATCCCGCGGTCGTCGGGCGCGTCTTCACGATGAACGACCGGCCGCACACCGTCGTCGGGGTGCTGCCGCCGATTCCCGGATATCCCGAGGACAACGACCTCTACATGCCGGTGTCGGCCTGCCCGTTCCGCTCGAACCCGATGATGGAAAACAACCGGCACGTGGGGATGATGCAGGTCTTCGGGCGGTTGAAGCCGGGCACGAGTTTCGAGGCCGCGCGGTCGGACCTCGCGTCGGTGGCGGCGCGCATGGAGCACGACCACCCGTCCGATTACCCGGCCTCCGCGCGTCTGACGCTTTCGCCCGTCTCGCTCCGCGAGGAGCTGACCCGCCAGGCGCGGCCGACGTTCCTGCTGCTCTTCGGCACGGTCGGGCTCGTCCTCCTGCTCGCCTGCGCCAACGTGGCCAATCTCTCGCTGGCCCGGCTCGTGCGGCGGGACCGGGAGATGGCCCTCCGGTCCGCGCTCGGCGCGGGGAAGGGCCGGCTGACGCGGCAACTGCTGACCGAGAGCCTGCTGGTGTCGTTCTCGGGAGGCCTCCTCGGCGTCGGGATCGCGATGGCCGGGCGCGGCCTCCTCGTTCATTTCGCGAGGCGGTTCACGCCGCGCGCTCCCGAGATCGCGATCGACGTGCCCGTGCTCGTCTTCTCCCTCGCCGTCTCGCTCGCCGTCGGGATCGTCCTCGGGCTCCTGCCGGCGCTGTCCCCGAAGCGGGCGCTCTCGGCGTCTCTCCAGGACGGCCGCGACGCCGCCGGTTCGACCCCGACGCGCCTGCGGGCGCGCAACGTCCTCATCGCCGCGCAGGTCGCGATCTCCTTCGTGCTCCTCGTCGGCGCGGGATTGATGCTGCGCACGCTCTGGAAGCTGTCGCACGTCGACACCGGGTTCCGGTCCGAGCGCGTCCTGACCGCGCGCCTCTCGTTGAACTTCACGCGCTACGCCGGGCGCGAAGAGCGCCTCGATTTCCAGGATCGCCTCCTCGAGCGGCTCGCTCACGAGCCCGGCGTGCGCTCGATCGCGCTCGCCGGCACGTTCCCCCTGAACGAAGGCGGCCCCGCCAACGGCCAGTACGACGTCGAGGGGCGCCGGGCCTCCAGCCCGGACCAGAAGCCGCGCGCCGACTTCCAGCGCGTGAGCAGCGACTACTTCACGACGATCGGCGTGCCCGTGATCCGCGGGCGCGCGCTCGCGACGACCGACCGCTTCGAAGCGCCCGTCGTCGCGGTCATCAACGACCACATGGCCCGGCACGTCTGGCCGGGCGAGGACGCGCTCGGGAAGCGCATCGAGATCGAGACGGACCCCGGCAAGATGACCTCGGTCGAGATCGTCGGGGTGGTCGGCGACGTCCGCCAGTACTCGATCGCCGACGCGCCGGTGGACCAGGTCTTCCTCTCGATCCGCCAGTTCCCCGGCCTCGGGACGTGCCTGATCCGGACCGACGGCGACCCGAAGCGGCTGGAGCGGGCGCTGCGAGCCGCCGTGCACGCGATCGGGCCCGAGCAGCCGGTCGACCGGATCCGCACGCTCGACGAGGTGCGCGCCGGCGCCCTCGACACGCCGCGTCTGACCGCGACGCTGCTGCTGCTCTTCGCGAGCCTCGCCCTGACGATCACGGCGACGGGCATCGCGGGCGTGATCGGGTTCTCGGTCGGCCAGCGCCGGCAGGAGTTCGGAATCCGCATGGCGCTCGGCGCGCTGCCCGGAACCGTGCGGGCGATGGTGCTTCGCCAGGGAATGCGCCAGGTCCTGGTCGGGCTCGCGCTCGGCGTGGCGGCCGCGCTCGTCCTGACGCGCCTGTGGGCGAGCCTGCTCTACGAAGTGTCGCCGACGGACCCGCCGACTTTCCTGGCGGTGGCGCTGATGCTGCTCGGTGTCGCGGCGGTGGCCTGCTTCATCCCGGCGCGGCGCGCGACGGCGGTCGACCCGATGGTGGCGCTGCGCGGCTGAGGCGGTCCACGGTCCGCGGGAACGACGCCTTCGTCCCGGGCCCGGAAACCCGCGGGCCGGTTCTTCGTTAGACCCTTCGGGGAGTGGCTCGGCATGGCGCGCGTGACGCTGACGGTCAACGGGGTGGCTCGCTCGGTCGACGCGGCCGACCCGGACACGCCGCTGCTCTGGGTGCTCCGCGACCGCCTCGGCTTGACCGGGACGAAGTACGGCTGCGGCGTCGGCGCGTGCGGGGCCTGCACCGTGCACGTGGACGGCGCGGCGACGCGATCCTGCCAGGTGCCGCTGTCGGCCGCCGCCGGCCGGCGCGTGACGACGATCGAAGGGTTGTCGAACGACGGAGGCCATCCGTGCCAGCTCGCGTGGCTGGCGGAGGACGTGGCGCAGTGCGGCTACTGCCAGCCCGGCATGATCATGGAGGTCGCCGCCCTCTTCGCGGCGGCGGAACGCCCGCGGGCCGGCCGGGTCGAGGCGGCTCTGTCCGGTCACGTCTGCCGGTGCGGCACCTACGGGCGGATGCGGCGCGCGATCCGGCGGCTCGCCGGGGAACCGGGAAAGGGGGCATGAGCACGACGCGGCGCGAGTGGCTCCGCGCCGGAGCGGCGCTCGGCGGGGCTGCGCTGGTGCTGCGCGTGCCGCTCTTCGGCGAATCCTCGGAAACGGCGCCGGATACGACGCTCGCGCCGAACCAGTGGATCCGGGTGGGCGGAGACGCCCGCGTGACGGCCGTGGTCGCCCGTTCCGAGATGGGACAGGGCGTTCGGACGGCGCTCGCGATGATCCTCGCGGAGGAGCTCGACGCCGACTGGAAATCGGTGTCGATCGTCCAGGCCGAGCCTGGCCCCGACTACGCGCGGATGAGCACCGGCGGCAGCGGGAGCGTGCAGGGCTCCTGGAAGCCGCTGCGCCGGGCGGGCGCCGCGGCGCGGGAGATGCTGGTCGAAGCGGCGGCGCGGCGGTGGGG
>Ga0335070_10004168_pt1 | contig 16867 bp, 12 predicted proteins | sample Lox_Sample_13_FD_206722 | JGI IMG/M metagenome (GOLD analysis project Ga0335070, IMG submission 206722) | Soil microbial communities from Loxahatchee National Wildlife Refuge, Florida, United States - Lox_Sample_1.3 | ecosystem: Environmental > Terrestrial > Soil > Wetlands | place: USA... | reverse complement strand
ACCAGCCTGGTGATCGAGCCTGCCAGCAATGACGGTTATATGCTGAAGAATTTCGTCAATGCAGGCGTACAGGTTCTGGGGATCGACCCGGCCAAAGGACCCACGGAGGCGGCGCAGAAAATTGGCGTACGCACATTGAATACTTTTTTCACGCTCGATCTGGCCCGTGAATTGTCTGCGCAGGATATACGGGCCGATGTGATCATTGCGAATAATGTCCTGGCTCATGTCAGAGATCTGAATGGATTTGTGGAGGGAATCCGGACACTGCTGAAACCAGATGGAGTGGCTGTGCTTGAGATGCCTTACCTGGTGGATTTGATCGATAAAAGCGAGTTTGACACGATCTATCACCAGCACCTCTGTTATTTCTCAGTCACTGCCCTGGATCACCTGTTCCGCAACCACCGGTTGTATTTAAATAATATCCGGCGGATCAAAATCCACGGCGGCTCGCTGCGCCTGTATGTTGAGCCGATCGAAAATGTTCAATCGTCTGTGATTGGGCTGTTATCCGAGGAAAAGGCCCGGGGGGTTGACCAGTTTGAGTATTACAGTTCGTTCGCGGAATGCGTGAATAACATCCGGGCTTCTTTGGTAGAAATCCTGGAAAATCTCAAACAGAGTGGGAAACGGATCGCCGGGTATGGGGCGGCCGCAAAAGCTACGACTTTGCTGGCTTACTGCCAGATCGGAAGAGACTTCGTGGATTACGTGGTCGATCTGAACCCATTCAAACATGGTCGCTTTATGGGCGCAAATCATCTGCCAATTTTACCCCCGACCAGGCTGCTGGAGGACCAACCTGATTATGTCTTGTTGCTTGCCTGGAATTTTGCGGATGAAATCATTCGCCAGCAAGCAAGGTTTCGAGAACACGGCGGGAAATTTATTATCCCGATACCGGATCCAGGGATAGTCTGAGACTACTATCCTGACCGGAAAGAGAAAAAATGAAGATCGCCTTTGTCAGCCAACCTTTGGATTCAGTTTCCAAACTATCCTCGAACTCAATTGGCATCTGGACCACGGAGGTAGCCCGCCGCCTGGCGGCAGTAAATGATGTAATTGTCTATGCACGTGGAAAAGAGTGGAAGGCGAAAAGAGAACATGAGGGAAAACTCATTTTTGAATTCAAGCCAGCCGCCAGCCACCGGACTTTACGAAGGATATCCAGCCGGGCGGCGTGGTTGTCCACGCACAAGCGGCCATTTTTTGCCAGCCCTCTGTATCATTTTGAGTACGCCCTCCAGGTTGCTCTGGATATTCGCCAAAGGAACTGCAATGTCATCCACATCCAGAATATCTCCCAATTTGTTCCGATCATACGCGCATTGAATCCTCGAGCCAAGATTGCCTTGCACATGCATTGCGAATGGCTCACTCAGCTTGACCGAGAGATGATTGCCAAGCGGCTCCGTAAAGTCGACCTCATCTTGGGATGCAGCGATTATATTACCCAAACGATCCAGCGCCAATTTCCCGAGTACGCTGCCATATGCCAGACAATTTACAATGGCGTTGACACCCGGTTGTTCTCCAGCCCAATTTCTCGGGTCAATCATGCGCAGACTGATAAGCTGCTGATGGTTGGGCGAGTCTCTCCAGAAAAAGGTACCCACACGCTGGTGGAGGCTTATGTCCGTATTGCTCCAAGATATCCGCAATTGAAGCTGGAGGTGGTCGGGTCGATTGGGGTGATCCCGGTCGATTACATCGTGAAACTCAGTGACGATCCGACCGTTCGTGGGCTGGAGCGTTTTTACCAGGGGAATTATTTCGAAACGCTTAAAAAAATGATTCCTAAAGAACTGCACGAGCGGATACATTTTCAGGGTTATATTGGTCACGATCTGCTTGTCCCACATTATCAGAGCGCCGATATTCTGGTAAACCCATCGCTCAGCGAATCCTTTGGGATGAGCCTGATCGAAGCAATGTCTTGTGGTGTGCCTGTGGTGGCAACGCGCGTGGGGGGAATGGTCGATGTGGTGGAAGAAGGAAAGACCGGTTTTCTAGTTCCCCCCGACGCTCCGCAGGATTTGGCTCAGGCGATATCAGATCTGATGTCAAACCCAGCCTTACGCGAAGAGATGGGCCGGGCGGGAAAGATTCGGGCAAACGATCTGTTCTCCTGGGAAAATATCGTTTCGCAATTACTCCTTGGTTATGAGAAAAATCTTTCCAGCCAGAGACATGACGTCCATAAGAAAATTGTGGCTGAGCACGTATAAATCGATTCATCGCCGGGTGATGAAACCCATCTCTGAGTCTGAAATGGGGCGCTCTGCCCTGGTTTTCGCTCCCCACGAAGATGATGAAGTGTTGGGATGCGGGGGAACGATTTATAAAAAGCGGAAGGCTGGAGCGCAGGTGATCCTGGTTTTCATGACCAATGGAAGCAGCTCTCACCGGAAATTCATGCCTGAAACAGTGATGAGCCTGATCCGGGCCGCCGAGGCGAAGAATGCCTCAAAGAAGCTCGGTCTGGGAGAGGAACAGGTTCATTTCTGGGAATATCCAGATGGGCGGTTAAAGTTATTTGAAAGAGAGGCGGTAGAAAAAGCAAAATCCTTGCTCGAGCGGATCCGTCCTGAACAAATCTTGATCCCATACGCGCAGGAGCCTCCGGCTGACCATGCATCGACCAATCGCATCCTCATTGCTGCGATGCGCCAATTGCGATATGTAGCGACAGTTTATGAATATCCAATCTGGTATTGGGACCAGTGGCCCTGGATCGATCGTGATCTTTATCAGGGTGGGTTGCGTAGCTTTTTCTCAAAGGTTCTATCGACCGGGCTAGGGTTCAAATTAATCCAGGATTTCAAATCCTATATTCCCATCGCAGATGCGTTGGAAATTAAAAAAGAAGCCATCAACCAGTATCGCTCACAAATGACCCGCCTTGTCGCGGATCCCAACTGGCTTACCTTGGGTGATATCGCCTGTGGGGAGTTTCTGAACTATTTTTTCCAGGATCGCGAGGTTTTTAAGATCAGCCAGTTCTCACCGGTCTTATAACTTGCCTCAATTGGTTCGGTTATGGCAGAGAGGATTCGGTAGAATGAGGTTTCATTTCAGGCTTCAGCGGTATATCGTCCGGTTTCTAATCATCGGTGTATTCTTTTCTCATGCAATTGTTGTTCAAGCGCAATCGACTTTTGCTCCGCAAGCGGCAGCGGATACTACCGCCCCGGTCATTACGGTATGGTATGGGAACAACCAGACTTTTGGAAGCCAGGGAGCCCCGCAAACCTGGGTCAATATCCTGGGAAATGTGTATGACCTGGAAAGTCCAAATAATCTCAGCCTGTCTTTCAGTCTGAATGGAGGTTCCTCGCAAACACTGAGTATTGGTCCGGATGGGCGCAGGTTGCAGGATAAAGGCGACTTTAACATTGAAATCTATCAAGCGTCTCTGAACAATGGAGCGAACACCGTTGTTATATTTGCGACCAACACTGCAAACCTTACCAGCACCTATAATGTAACGGTCCACTATTCTGCTAACACTACCTGGCCCATCCCGTATTCAATCAATTGGTCCAGTGTTTCTAACCCGCAGAATGTGCTTCAAATTGTGGATGGTAACTGGTACTGGAACGCAAGCGGTATTCGTACCGTCCAGGTTGGATATGACCGCGTTGTGGCAATTGGAAGTATGTCCTGGGGAGATTATGAGGTCCTATTCCCGGTTACCATCAACGCGGTGGATTCCCGTGCTTACACTGCCCCAAATGCCACCGGCCCGGGATTGGGGGTCAATCTCCATTGGACCGGGCACACGAATGACCCGGCAGTGTGCTCGCAGCCTCACTGCGGTTGGCTGCCAATCGGAGCATCGAACTGGTATGAATGGAAACAAAATGGATCGGACCTTTTATCGATCGAGACTCCTCCAAGTGGAACAACCTCCACAGGATTCGCCATCCGCTTTACCAGCCCCAATCGCTATTGGCTCCGCGCCCGCGTCCAAACCGACGGCTCGGTAAGGACTTATTACTTGAAAGTATGGGGCGATGGCCAGCCTGAGCCTTCCGGTTGGACCTTGCAGCGGGCCGTCCTATTAAGCAACCAGGCGACCGGTTCGTTAATCCTGGTTGCCCATTATGTCGATGCCACCTTTGGGAATATCAGCGTGACATCGTTGAACACCGTAACCAATCAGCCCAGGGTATTCATTCCCCTCGTGATTCGATGATCAATCCTGAAAAACCTTAGGATAAAGGAGGTGCGCCAAGATTTCATCCGACCTTTAATCGAAAATATAGTGTTGGGATTTATCCAGATATTACGTTTCGATTCTGATCATACCTGGATTTTCATCCGGGAGCTTTGTTCTATGATGGAGAGAAAAATATCATGATATCTCGATTTAGCCTTATCCTGAGGATACCTTTACTCTTCCTGGTTGGGATTATTCCACTGGCATTCAGCGGCGGATCAGTTTTTGCGAGTGCTGGCTCATTTCCATCAGATAACTTCAATACCTGCTCAATAAAACCGCAGTGGGGTACTTTTATTAACCCATTACATGATACTTCAACCTATTCTGTAAATGGCAGCACAGTTTCCATTTCCGTCCCCCAGGGCGTGAACGATCATGACATCTGGGCGACCAATAGGGTTGTCTCCATCAATGCCCCGCGGTTTATGATGAACGCCGCGGATGACAATTTTACGATCGAAGTAAAGATGAATTCAGGGGTATCATCAATCTATCAGACCCAGGGAATACTCATAGAACAAGATCCCGATACAGTGTTGCGGTTTGAATTCTATGGCGACGGCACGAACACAATTATGTTCGCCGCCCGGTTGAAAACGGGTGAAAACCCTACAACCTACTATCGACAACAAATTGGCGTGGGAAATATCTCACCGCTCTATATGCGAGTGCAAAGATCATCGGGAAACCAGTGGACTCAATCGTATTCAACGAGTGGGACAAACTGGACCGCGGGACCGACGAATCCCATCGTGTATTCGATGACTGTGACCCAGGTCGGTTTCTATGGAGGAAATACAGTCGTTCACCCAGGAGACACGGCTCCGGCACATACGGCGATATTCGACTATTTCTCGAATCTGGATTCTCCAGCGGGGCCAGACACTCCAATTAATTGTGCGACCCAGACCCAAAAGATCTATTTGCCTGTAGTCAACCGCTAATTACCATTTGGATTCGATGATGGCATCACTGGCTCAGTGTCTTAGCTGTGGATCAACAAATTTGAAGCCTTTTTATGAGTTGGTGGGAGTCCCCGTCCAAAGCGTCCAGTTGATTTATGATCGTGTAAGAGCACTGCAATTTCCAAAAGGAGATATCCTGCTTACCTTTTGCCAGGAATGTGGATTTATTTTCAACCGGCTCTTCGATCCAGCCCTTGAGAATTATGCCATCCAGTATGAATCGACCCAAGCATATTCATCCACCTTCAACGCTTTTGCCAGCCGTCTCGCCAATCAGCTAATTGGGGCCTATCACCTGCAGAATAAGAAAATCGTTGAGATCGGATGCGGGCAAGGTGAGTTTTTATCCTTAATGTGCGAGTTGGGGGAGAATGAAGGCGTGGGAATCGACCCAGCCTATGTGGAAGGCCGCTTGAAAACACCTGTACCGGAGCGGTTGACTTTTTTTCCAGATTACTACTCCGAAAAATACACCAATATTCAGGCTGATTTTGTTTGCTGCAAAATGACCCTCGAGCATATTCAGAATACCCGGCAGTTTCTGTTCACCATTCGAAATACGCTCGAAGGTCAGCCAGACGCAGTTGTTTTTTTCCAGATCCCAAACGTAAGGCACATCCTGACAAATATAGCATTCTGGGATGTCTATTACGAACACTGCTCCTATTTCAGCCAGGGATCCCTGGCCAGGTTGTTTCGTAGGGCAGGCTTTGACGTGATCGATCTTTGGACAGATTATGCGGATCAGTACTTGATGATCACCGCCATGCCCGGAGATGGCTACAGAACACCATTTCTGTCTCAGGAAGATGATCTGGCCAAAGCGGCGGCTGAGGTCGACCAGTTTGCGGAGGCTGCACCGCAAAAGGTTCAAGAATGGCGGTCAAGAATCCGGTCCTTACGAGAACAGGCCAGAAAGATCGTCCTGTGGGGATCTGGATCAAAGGGAGTGGCTTTCTTGACCACCCTGGGTTTGTTTGATGAAATTGAATATACCGTTGATATCAATCCCTTGAAAGAGGGGACTTATATGGCCGGAACGGGCCAAAAAGTGGTTTGTCCTGATTTCTTAAAAATGTACCGGCCGGATTATGTCGCGGTGATGAATCCCATTTACGAGGTGGAAGTGCGGCACCAGTTAAACGAGTTGGGTTTATCCCCAGAACTGATAGCTGTCGCATAATGCGTCGAACTGATATGAATCTCCCAGAAGCTTCCGCTCAAAACAGATTCCAGAATTGTCCCGTCTGTGGCTCAAATGACGTGAAGGAACTCCTTAACGTAGGAGAAGCACTAATATTTTGTAACGTTCTCAGCGCCAGCCGTCCAGCGGCGGTGGATGCGCCAAGGGGTAAGATCGACCTGGTGTACTGCGATCAATGCACGCATATTTATAATCGGTCCTTCCAGCCTGAGCTCGTCGAATACTCCGAGGGATATGAGAACTCGCTTCATTTTTCCCCCTTTTTTCAAAACTATGCCCGCTGGTTGGCGGATGAGCTGATCACCCGCTACGATCTTCATGGGAAAAATTTGATCGAGATCGGAAGTGGAAAGGGGGATTTCTTACGCATGTTTTGCGAGCTGGGCAGGAACTGGGGGACCGGATACGATCCCAGCTTTCCGGTCCAGGGCGAATTGGTGGAGCAGGACGGCCGGGTTCGTCTGGTGAAGGGATTATTTTCTCCCCATAGATTGGATTACCCCGCCGACCTTGTCTATTCCCGCCATACGCTGGAACACCTTCCTGATCCGGCTGGTTTTGTCCGCCTGGTCCGCGAGAGCATCGATAACCCGGGAAAAACTGTTTTATTTTTGGAGGTCCCGAATGCTCCACTCATTTTTGAAGCCCTCTCGATCTGGGACATTATTTACGAGCATTTTTCTTACTTCAGCCAGGTATCGCTGGTCAGGCTGATCCAGGAGAATGGATTTCAATTTTGTTCGGTTTATGAGACTTATGCGGGTCAATTCCTATGCATTGAAGCCAACCCAGATGGGTGTGCGGAAGGTTTGGGCCAAAGCACGAATGAAGCTCATGTGCGGTACAGAGAAGCCATCTCGCGGTTTGCTGACAATTATCAGAAAAAATTGATCGAGTGGAAGAAATGCCTGGCAGCCTTGCAGGAAGAGGGGAAAAAAGTGGTGGTTTGGGGAGCAGGTTCAAAGGGCGTTAGCTTTCTCAATCTCCTCAAAGAAGATACGCCCATTGAATTCGTGGTCGACATCAATCCCAGGAAAACCGGTCAATATATGCCTGCCAGTGGCCAGCAAGTGGTGGCTCCCGAATTTTTGTGCGCGTACCAGCCCGACGCGGTGATTGTGATGAACCCCAACTACAGGGATGAAATATCAGCCAGGCTACGAGCGCTTGGCCTGACTCCGAAATTACTCCTGGCGTAGACCCAGAAATTCTTCCACTCAAGATCCAATATTCATGCTCCAAAATGATAGAAAAACGCCAATCCGAGTACTGATTGCCCACTATCTTCCCGATGTGGTCAGCGGCGCAGAGCGGTCCATCGCCGATTTCGTGCAAAATGCCGACCCATCTTTGTTGGAATGTGTGATGCTTACCCCCGGAACGGGAAGCCTGGAAGATTTTTATCTTGGGCGCGGCTTTCGCGTGTGGACTGCTCACATCGAAACCCCGCGCAGGAAATATCCGGGCCTCCATCTGGCGCAATCGCTCTGGCTTGCGGCGCGGTTAAAACTGCTCGAGGTCGATTTTGTCATGAGCAATACTTTCTCAGCCGCGAGCAGGGTGGGAACGGCTGCACGCCTAGCTGGGATTCCCAATGCAATCTATATCCGCGAATTTATCTCTGACAGGCCGCTAAACCGGAAAATTTTACAGCGAGCCGACGGTATTATGACAATCTCCAGGGATCTCCAGGAGTATCTGTTCCACCTGGTCGACCCACAGAAATTATTTCTGGCTTACAACTACATCGATCCAGCCCCCATTCTGGAACGAGCCCGGCTTCACCGGGCAAGCGGAAAGCGTGTTCTTCCTTTCGAGAAAAATCATGCGGCTGTTGGCCTGGTCGGGCGAATTACCCCGTTCAAGCAGCAAGACCTGCTCATCCAAGCAGCTCCAAAGGTGCTGGAGCGATTCCCCGAAGCAAGATTTGTCATTGTTGGCAGCGCGCGGGAGACTGAAAAAACTTATGAGGAATCTCTCCACAGGCTGGTTCACGAATTGGGGCTGGAAAGGCAGGTAACTTTCCTGGGCCAGCGGCAGGATGTCGTCGAAATCACGACAGAATTGGCCATCTCCTGTCTCACCTCAGACCGGGAGCCATTAGGACGGGTGATCCTGGAAGCGAATATCATCGGCTGTCCGGTGATCGCTTCCGATCGGGGCGGCCCGGCTGAGATTATTGAAGACGGGCGGACAGGGCTGCTGTTTCCAACGAGCGGGGCAGACGCCAGCAGCCTCCTGGCTGACCGGATTTGCTGTTTTTTGGCAGATCCCTTCCTGAGAACCCGCCTTGCGACCGCTGCCAGGGAAAAAATAGGCGTAACTTTCGCGGGTATCGATTATGTCCGCAGGCAGGAGGAGATTATTTTGTCATTGTACCATTCCAGGCAGCTCAGTAAGCAAATCACTCGTGAGACGAAAAGTTTATGAGGACCATTCAAGATTTTCAACAGGCCATTCCCGGGCCTGGAAAAGAATATGCGACCACTTCGCAGGGAAACTCGGTCCAAATCATCGGTTGGGTTTTCCTCCTGGTCATTGCGGCGGTGACTGCAGCAAGCTATCCGCTTGGATTTCAAACAGCCATAACCATCCTGACCGTATTTGGTTTTGCGGCGGCAATCGTCGGAATAGTCTGGCCGGTCGTGGGGCTGCTCGGGATTGGGCTGCTATGTACTCTGGATGCGGTCACACGGAATTTCCTGCTGACCGGCGGGGTACTTCGCTGGAATACATTGAATTATTGGCTTCTGATCGTCATGGTTCTGAATCTGGGATTCCTTATTCGAATCAACGATATTCATAGCCGCATTCTTCAGCTCTTCGTTTTTGTCATTTCTGTGGAGCTGATTTACAGTTCCAATCTGGCCGGTGGGATCCAGGATGTTTTGAACGTGGTAACAACCTTTGGGATCCTGATTTATTTCATTCGCTCGGTGAAAGACAACGAGAAAAGTTTCTACTGGTTAGGAATCGTGAATGGGGTTCTGGGGGCACTGATTACGATGGTGTACTACCAGCAATCTGCCAGGCTTCCATACATTAATCCGAACTCGCTGGCTTTCTTTCCGGTGACGGCGCTTTTTTCGATCTGCCTGGGTTTCTCTTTTGCCCGCAACGGCCGGCAAAAGTTCGTGTTATTTGCTCTCGCGGTGATCAATTTTGTTTGGATTTTTCTCTCCGGCAGCCGTGGAAACCTCCTCACCGGCTTCTGGTGCCTTTTATTCCTGATCATCAAATCCCGCAGCTTTTCGTGGACAGTCTTATTGGTTGGTATGGTGGTCATTGGCGCTCTATTTGTCTCGTCACAGTATTTGGAAGAGCAAACTCATACCCTGGAAAGGGTACAAAGATTATTCAATCCCAACCTGTCGCTGGCATCGCGCACAAGCCAGCGATCTGATCTGGCATCCGGGGGAATCCAGTTGTTTCTCGAAAACCCTCTCGGGGTAGGCACCGGAAGCTTTGAGTCTGAATTTGCCAACATCGATATTTACTCCCGAATCAAACCAGCTCATTCGGCCTGGGTAAAAGTCCTGGCTGAAAATGGGGTCCTCGGGATCTTCCTAATGGTTGCTTTTCTCCTTTCGTTCGTTGTGGTTGGTTGGAAAAAAAGGAAGGAGGATCTTTTTTTGATCGGACTTCTGGTTGGACTTTCTTTTGCGGTAGTGTTCATCTCCAAGGAATTCCAGGGAAAAGGGTTGTGGTTTCTGGCAGCCGGGGGAATCTTCCTGCTTCACCGTGAAGAGATGACCCAAACCTTCGAAGGAAAAATCTTCCAGCGCTTTCAGCAAAAATATATTTTCAGAACGGATCGTCATTGGTACAGGTAAAGGATATGGTCGAGCGGCTGAGGATTGCCTTCATAACAGGAAGCCTGGCTCAAGGCGGCGCTGAAAAGCAACTGGTCTATATGATCAGGGCGCTTTGCGAGCGGGGGATCGAGGTACGGGTGCATTGTTCCACACAGGGAGAATACTATCAGGTCGAGCTGGAAAAAATGGGTGTTCAGCTTGAGTGGTCGGGGAGATGGGGGAATCCGGGGCTGCGACTGAGCAGCCTTTTTGGGGCGATAAAGACCTTTCGGCCGCATATCATTCAATCCGCCCAGTTTTTCACGAACCTGTATGCCGGCATTCTTGGTAAGATGCTGAACTCTGTTTCCATCGGCTGCATTCGCAGCGATATTCGAGAAGCACTTCGCCTGAATGGGATCTGGGGAAATGCCTTGCTGCGCACCCCTTCGGCAATAATTGCGAATTCAACTCTGGCTCAAAAGAAAATAATTGAGATGGGCTTTCCCACAAACAGACTTTTTGTCATCCCCAACGTGATCGATCTGGCTGCCTTTGATCGCCTGCAGGCAAACAGGTCCCCCGATTTATTCAGACGAAACGATCATTTCAATGTGGTTGCAATTGCGCGGTTGACCCAAGTGAAGAGGCTGGAGCGGTTCATTCAGGCGGTTGCGCTGGCCCGGCGGGAGGAGCCGGGCATCCGTGGGGTAATCATCGGCGATGGCCCGGAAAAACAGTTTTTGATGCAAACTGCCAAAAACGAGGGATTCACCCCCGAAGATTTTCTATTTACCGGCGCAAGGAACGATATCCCCGGGCTCCTGGCGATGGCAGACGCTTTGGCGCTCACTTCTGATTTCGAGGGATTCCCGAATGTGCTTCTGGAGGCAATGGCAGGCAGCCTTCCGGTCATCACGACCCCGGTTGGGGAAGCCGACAGGATCGTTCGAGAAGGGGTTAATGGCTACGTCATTCCCTTCGAGGATACCGCCGAACTAGCTGCCCGAATGATTCGCCTCTCTCGTTCAGAGGATTTGCGTAGAAGTATGGGCAAGGCCGGCCGCTGGTTGGTGGAACAACACTATAGTTATGAAACGCTAGCCGGTCAATTGCTAAGGATCTATCGTGAGATCGCCGCCAGGCTAAGAAATTCATCACTTTTAAGCATGCTGGCTTACCCGGAGGCTGGTTGATTTTTGCTTTTTTACCTCTCCTGGCAGCTGCGGTCACTCAACTACAATCAATGATCTACTTTAAAGTGATTAACAGAAAGGCGCCAAACTCCGGGAATGTGGATGGCGGCTTAAAATTCAGACCTGCGGGTTGGGCAACCGTCCGTCCTTCCATGGGGATTATGATCCCACTGCCATCGTATACTCCCTGGATTACATCCCCGTAAAAGTCCTGGACATTATGCAGTTCGTAATGATCCCCGGTTTTGAGTTCGATCTGTGAAAGATCCGCGGCGGGGACAGTGACTTCCGACAGGCGACTCCAGTTGTAGATGGTCAGATTCGCCCTACCTGGCTCGTATCGATTGGGGCGGACAAAAATGACGTTCTGGTCAGGGTCTGTGTTCAACCAGCTATTATCCGGGCTGGTATACCGGGTCAGCCCCTGGATGGCGCGGTTCAAGATCGTATTCCCTGTCAATATCAAGCCCTGGTTCAAGCCGCTGAGAATAACCCTCCCTTTGACAAAATAGTTATTTTCGACCACTGCGTTTTCACTGCCGGCGTTGTAACCAAGGGTAAAGGCAATCCCACCATTGGCAGGATAGTAGGTGTAATTCGAGACTACCACGGGATTGTGCGCCATTGAATTGCCGCCTACCAGGATATTTCGCATCAAATTACCCACGCTCTGGTTTGCCGGATTAAAACCGATCGTGCCGTTGTCGAATACCGTGTTGCCGGTTATGACATAGTTATCCAGAAAGGCTGACTTTGAACCAAAGACGTGAATCCCATGGCTGGCGTTATCGAAAATGAAGTTGTCGGTGATTTTCTTGTTCCCAACCTGGTTTTGCGTATAAATCCCATGATCCAAGGTGGTTGAGCCGTCATAGTACAACAAAGAGCCGTATAGTTCTGAATCTGAGTTTGTTTTCCACCAGGAGAGTCCGGTCCCAGGCATATCGTGGATCACAAGGTTAATAAATTTGATGTTGTTGGATTGGGCAATACTGTGGATCAGGATGCCTGTTTCCTGGTTGGGCTTTGGATCGCGCGTCCGGATTGGGTTTGGCTGAGTGATTTCAAAACCCCAAAAGTAAGTCCACTGTGAATCTGCGATGGTTAAAATAGGGCCGGGCCCGTTCAGTGTGGCGCGAGCTCCAGCAGCCTGGCGAACAATAATCGGGTGACCGGGTGCTCCCTTCAGGTGGCTGGTGAATGACCCCGTATATTGGCCGCTCAGCAGTCTGATGGTATCGCCTGGTAGGACCGCGGAGGGCTGGTTTAAAGCGGTCTGTAAGTCCCAGGGTTTCGACTGGCTTCCGTCTCCCTGGGGAGTTCCATCCGGCGCGACGAAATAGGTCAGCGAGGTGCTTCGGGTTGGTATCAGGAGCGGGGTAGGGGATGGAGATGCGGAAGGAGTGGAGACCGCGGGCGCTGTCGTAAGAACGGGGGTGTGAGCAGAGGCAGGGAGCAGGTTAATCGAAGGTGGCTCTGGCGCAGGGGCGAATCGCGTACGGACCAGATAGGCGACCAAAAAACCAAGCAATATGAGTCCAAATATTCCCAATAAAACCAGGAACGCTTTTCTTCTGTTCTTCATCTCCCACCATTAAGTCAATCAATAGATCTAAATGGTTGACAGGTATGATCGTCATTTGAAGTTTATCATAAATGATTTTCTGCGGTGGAGAATCTTTATTGGTTCATTGGGATCTCCCGTGGTGGATCACCCTCCCGCGGAGATTCCTAAAGAACCTCTTTATTTTGTAAACAGGTCAATTCATGTCTACAACGATTCTTCACTCTCAGGAAACCATTCAGGAAGAGCAGCAGTTGTTTCCATTCGTCAGTATCGTAATGCCTGTTCGTAACGAGGTCCAATACATTAAAAAGGCGATCAAAGCGGTCCTCGACCAGGATTACCCGGCAGATGCCTTTGAAGTGCTCGTTGCGGATGGGATGTCAATAGATGGAACCCGTGAAGTGGTCCAATCTTTCTTCAAGGATGCTCCGCAGGTCGTTTTAATCGATAACCCGGGAAAAATCGTCCCGACCGGATTGAATAAGGCGATCGAACAGGCCAGGGGTGAAATCATCATCCGGGTGGACGGCCATTGCGTGATCGCCCGAGATTACGTGCGCAAATCCGTCGCTTACCTGAAACACGACCCGCAGTTATCAGGAGTAGGTGGGCCGATGGAGACGATTGGAGAAACCCCGGTCTCCGCTGCCATAGCGGCCGCGATGAGCTCTTCTTTTGGCGTTGGGGGATCTGCCTTCCGGACGAAAAAAGATCAGAAGCTATTTGTTGAAACGGTTGCCTTCCCTGCCTATAAAGCCAGTACGCTTCACCAGGCAGGCCCTTTCGATGAGGAGTTGGTCCGCAACCAGGATGACGAATACAACTATCGGATCCGTGAGATGGGTGGAAAAATCCTGCTGGCTCCCGATATCCACTCTCGTTACTATTCCCGGGGATCGCTGCGCAGTTTATGGCGCCAATATTTCCAGTATGGATTCTGGAAGGTTCGGGTGATGCAAAAACACCCTCGCCAGGTGAAGCTGCGCCAGTACGTACCGCCCCTTTTTGTGCTCGGTACGGCCGGATCCGCCTTGTTTACCCTGGTATTCCCGGGTATTGGAAAATATCTCCTGGGTGTTGTTCTGGGCGGTTATGCGGCTGCCAATCTGACCGCCAGCCTTTTGACCGCTGCCCGGTCAGGCCTGAGTAATTGGTTCGTTCTTCCGGCCGCGTTCGCGACTCTCCACTACAGTTACGGCCTGGGATTTCTGGTTGGATTAGTGAAGTTCGCCAGATGTTGGAATATAGAAAAAAACCAATGGGGTAGCCGGAAACTTGCCTGAACAACTATGGGTAATGCACTGCGTATTTTAATGATCACAACCGAATGGCCCACGCCAGAATTTCCCCACCGGGTTCCATTTATCACCCGTCAGGCGAGTTATCTGCAGAAGGCGGGCATAGACGTGACCCTGCATCCATTTTTGGGTGCCAAGAATCCCCTCAACTACATGAAAGCCTGGGCTACTGTCCATAAAATGCTTCGCAGGGAACGCTATGACCTGATTCATGCTCAATGGGGACAAAGCACGCTGCCAACTTTGTTTCGGAACCTTCCCCTGGTAGTCACATTCAGGGGCGACGATCTTGAAGGCATCATTGGAAGAAACGGGCGCCATACCCTGGCGGGGCAGATTCTCCGTTGGATATCACTCTGGGCGGCAAAGACCGCGGATGAGGTGATTGTAGTTTCCAAAAGCCTGATCCCTTCCCACATCCGGAGAAATTATCATCTGATTCCCAGCGGTCTGGATATGGAATTGTTCCGGCCAATCCCGCGAATGGAAGCCCGATTAGCGTTGGGAATAACCACCGACAAGCCCCTGATATTGTTTTCTGGGGCGGCGAAAAACCCGCGCAAGCGCCTGGATCTGGCCCAAAAAACAGTGAACCATTTGAAATGCTACCTGGATACGGATCTGGTTGTAGCGAGTGATGTGCCTATCACACAAATCCCCCTTTTTATGAACGCCTGCAATACGCTGCTGCTCACCTCGATCCACGAAGGGTCGCCCAATGTGGTGAAGGAAGCTATTGCCTGCAATTTACCGGTTGTTTCGACCAACGTGGGAGATGTCGCCGAGCGGATCCAGGATCTTCCGGGCTGTTTTATCAGCTCCGATGACCGGCCGGAAACATTGGCTGGCTTATTGGCCCGGTCGATCCAAACCCATCCCCGACCGAAAATCCGCGACGCGGTGAAGGATCTGGACGAGCATTTGCTGACCAGGAAGGTGCTTTCGGTCTACGAGAGCGCTATCAAATCCTATCGATCTTGAGGTTGCCAGCATCGCAGCGAATTCATCCAATGGAATCATTCCATGTTTTCTTATTAGGGAAAGAAGGGGTAGCATGCCGAGACCGAAGAAATCAACGCAGCACATGGCCTCAGACCATCGGAATCATTATCAGGGGGGGTGGATCAAGCGAATCGATTCTGGAATCTCACGGATCTTGGATATTATCCTGGCTGTGATTGGATTGATCGCCCTCTCTCCTCTTTTTTTATTACTGGCTTATATGGTCAAACGAGACACCCCAGGCCCGGTCTTCTACCGGGGACGGCGCGCAGGGAAAAATGGCACCCTCTTTCAGATTTTGAAGTTCAGAACGATGTATGAAAAAGAGGAAAGCTACGCTGGCCCAAAGGTCACCGCTCAGGGTGACCGGCGGATCACCCCGTTGGGGAAGTGGCTGCGGGACACCAAGCTAAATGAGCTGCCGCAACTATGGAACGTGCTGCGCGGAGAAATGAGCATTGTTGGGCCACGGCCTGAAGATCCAGAGATCGCCGCACGGTGGCCAGAAGCTCAGCGCAGAGAGCTGCTCTCTGTCCGGCCGGGGATAACCAGTCCGGCATCTGTCCTTTACCGCAATGAAGAGGAGCTGCTCCAATCGAAGAATGTCATGGACAAATATCTCCTGGAGATATTGCCGGGCAAGCTGCGTTTCGACCAACTCTATGTACGCAACCGGACCGTGGTTACCGATCTGGATGTGATCTTGTGGACAGGCATTGCCCTGCTCCCCAGATTGAAACGTTATTCTGTACCGGAGCACCTCCTCTATTGGGGACCGCTGTCCTTATTTTTCCAGAGGTACCTGAGCTGGTTCATCATCGATGTGTTTGTCGCCTTCGGCGCGATTGGCACAGCGGGGGTGATTTGGCGACTTGGTGACCCTCTGAACCTGGGTTTCCGGTTGGCGGCAGGGATTTCTTTGCTGTTGGCGTTGCTTTTCAGCGTGATCAATTCGTTGGCTGGCTTGAACCGGATCGATTGGTCGCGCGCCCGCGCCAGTGACGCCCTGGATCTGGCAATCTCGACCGGGTTGGTAACGTTTTTCCTTTTTCTGGCAAATCTTCTCTGGAAACCCAACCCTCTGGTGCCTCCTGCGATGGTCGTAGTGGCGGGGACGTTCTCACTCGTGGGTTTCGTCATCGCGCGATACCGCCTGCGGGTGATCACCGGACTGGGTGAGCGCTGGATGCGGCTGCGGATGGGATCGATTCACGGGTTAGGCGAGCGCGTTCTGATCGTTGGCTCAGGCGACGCCGCAGATTTTGCAGCCTGGCTGCTCCACAAAGGGAATTTCGTCAACGCATTTTCTATCGCGGGCCTTGTGGATGATGACCCCCGGAAAGTGGGAACCCAGGTGGACGGGCTTCGGGTGATCTGCCAATCCAAAGATATTCCCGATGTCGTGGAAAAATATGATATTGGCTTGATCCTGTTTGCGCTTTCCTCCTCCTCAATGGAGGAACAGCAGCGAACTATGTCCATTTGCCATTCGACGAAAAGTCGTGTAGTCATCGTTTCGGATTTGTTGGATTCCTTGCAGGTCCATTTTCCATCGAACGACCTGGAAAAAGACCAGCTTCTGGGAAGAGTGTTGAATAATTCGGCTTTAG
>Ga0335070_10004167_pt1 | contig 16868 bp, 9 predicted proteins | sample Lox_Sample_13_FD_206722 | JGI IMG/M metagenome (GOLD analysis project Ga0335070, IMG submission 206722) | Soil microbial communities from Loxahatchee National Wildlife Refuge, Florida, United States - Lox_Sample_1.3 | ecosystem: Environmental > Terrestrial > Soil > Wetlands | place: USA: Florida... | reverse complement strand
CTGGCCCGGCATATCCCGTAAATTTACTATAGAGTACTCCACTCTCCAACAGTTGTTACCGACTAAGGTACCTACAACAAGCGGCCACGACGGCCTTCCATCAACGTGGCCCAACGCTCGCCGTAGCACTTCTATGGAAAATAGAATAGTGAGGCTGCTACGACTTCTAAAAAGTATAACTACTTCCGATGATTTCTTCGTAATCTGTTGAAAATAAAGTGGAAGTGATTGGCGACACGCTTGCACTACCCGTGTTGGGGCGAAGTCTGGATGTCGGCTTCGCTTGGTACTTCTCTAATCCATCAGCGAAGCGGAGAGAGTTGCTATGAATCGAACTGCACTGAGAATTGTTGCGGTGCTCGCGCTACTCGTCCTAGGCTCGGTCTGGCTATTCGGTCAGGCTGAATCGGGAACGATCTCGGGCACCGTCACGGACTCTACTAACGCGGTCGTATCGGGCGCCAAGGTCACCGTGGTTTCTACCGCCACGGGCCTCACACGCACTGCGGCCACCGGAAGCTCTGGCGATTATGCCATTACCAACCTGAAGCCCGATACCTACACACTGACCATCGAGCATGCCGGCTTCCAGAAATACACCAGGCAGGTACCGGTTTCGGTTGGCTCCAGAGTCGAAGTGTCGGCGCAGTTGTCAGTAACGGGCGTTTCGACCACCGTCGAAGTTTCCGCCTCGGGCGAAACCGCCGTGGTTAACACCGAGAGCCAGACCCTTTCGACCGTCGTCACCAGCAATCAGATCACCGACCTGCCGACCCTGACTCGCGATCCTTACGACCTGGTTGCCACCTCGGGCAACGTAGTCGAAGAATCGACGACCGCCCGCGGCGCCGGCTACGCCATCAACGGCCAGCGCTCGGCTGACACCGACGTCCTGCTCGACGGCGGCGAGAATGTCGACCTGTTCACCGCTACGGTGGGACAGAGCGTCCCGCTCGACTCCGTGTCGGAATTCCGCGTTGTGACCTCGGACTTCACCGCTGAGTACGGACGCGCGGGCGGTGGCATCGTCAACGTCACCACCAAGTCCGGCACCAACCAGTTCCACGGCTCGCTCTATGAATTCAACCGCGTGTCGGCGCTGGCAGCAAATACCTACCAGAACAATGCCAACGACGTCCCCAAGCCCGGATTCACCCGCAACCAGTTCGGCTACTCGGTCGGCGGGCCCATCGTAAAGAACAAGCTGTTCTTCTTCAGCAGCACCGAGTGGACCCGTGTCCGCAGCAGCGCCACCATCACCCAAAGCGTGATCGATCCGTCGTTCTTGTCACTGCCCTACGTCAACGCCAACACCAAGGCATTCTTCTCGAGCTATGGCCAGAAACTGGTGCCGGGTTTCCAGCTCCTGAGCAAGACCGACATTGGAACGGCCCTCGGCAAGACCAACTGCGGCGTTGCGGCTTGTTCCGATCCGTTCGGCGAGACCATCGCTTACAGCGCCCCAGCGGATTCCGGCGCTGGCACACCCCAGAACACCTACTCCACCGTCAACCGTGTGGACTGGAACATTTCCGACAAGTCAACCCTGTACGGCCGCTACGCGCTGTATAGCGCCGACTACTTCGCCGGTTCGGTCTACACCAGCCCCTACGACGGATATAACACGGGTGAGACCGATTACAACCAGAGCGTGATCATCAACTTCACCCACGTGTTCACCCCCAACCTGGTGAACTCGGCAAAGTTTCTCTACAACCGGTTGAACACCGTCCAGCCGCTGGGCACGGCTCCCGGCAATACGCCCACCCTGTACACCTCAACGTCCAGCATTCCTCCTCTGCCAGGCACCAACGGCCAGCTCGTGTTCCCGGGTTACTCGGAAACCACTCCTGGATCGGCGGTTCCTTTCGGTGGACCGCAGAACGTGTACCAGGTGTTTGACGATCTGTCCTGGACCAAGGGCCGTCACCAGTTTAAGTTTGGTGGTGGCTATATCCAGACCCGCGACAACCGCGCCTTCGGTGCCTACCAGAACGCGGTTGAGTCGTTGTCCTCGTCGGGCAGCGTCGCCAACGCGGTCACCGGCCTGATCACCGGCCAGTTGTACCAGTTCCAGGGCGCCGTCTATCCGCAGGGGCAGTACCCCTGCTTCCGCAACGCGGCCGGTCAGTACGTCGTGACCTCAGCCTGCTTGCTGACTCTGCCGGTGGGACAGCCGTCCTTCAGTCGCAACAACCGTTACAACGACGGTAACTTCTATGTGCAGGATTCGTGGAAGGTCACGCCGCGCTTGACCCTGAACCTCGGTGTCCGCTGGGAGTACTACGGTGTTCAGCACAACTCGAACCCGGCGCTCGATTCGAACTTCTACCTGGGAGCGGGCGCAAACCTGTTTGACCAGGTGCGCAATGGCACCGTACAGATCGCCGATCAGAGCCCCGTGGGCGGACTGTGGGCGCAGGACAAGAACAACTGGGCTCCGCGCGTAGGCTTTGCCTATGACGTTTTCGGAAACGGTACCATGAGCTTCCGCGGCGGCTACGGCATCGGCTACGAGCGCAACTTCGGCAACGTCACCTTTAACGTCATTCAGAACCCGCCGAACTATGCTGTACTGAGCATCGTCAGCGGAACCGACGTTCCTAAGGGAACACTTCCCATTTACTCGAACAACTTCGGACCGCTGGCCGGGGCAGGCAGCACCTGCGGCGGCAATCCGTTGGTCGTACCGGGTACCTCCTGCTTCCCGCAACCCAGCTTGCGCGCGGTAAAGCAGAACATCCCCACCGCCTACATTCAGTTCTGGTCGGCGGCCATCGATTACCAGGTCATGAAGAACTCGGTACTGTCGTTTGAGTACACCGGATCCAAGGGCACGCACGAATACGATATCGCCAACCTGAACGATGGCGGGTACGGTTCTGCGTTCCTGGGCGATGCCCGCACTGCTAACCGTCTCAACTACCAGTACACCAACATCAACTACCGTGGCTCCAGTGGCTTCAACAGCTACAACGGCCTGAACATTAAATTCCAGAGCAGCAACCTCTTCAACAAGGGGTTGTATCTGAACGCGAACTACACTTGGTCGCATGCCATTGACAACCTGTCGTCCACCTTCTCGGACGGATATTCCGGCGGATACGGACTGGGCTACCTCGATGCCTATAACGCTAATCTCGACAAGGGCAACTCTGACAACGACGTGCGCAATCGCTTCGTCGTCAGCGGAACCTGGAACATCCCTTGGGGGAGCAACATGAGCGAGGGCTGGCAGCGCCAGACGTTCGGCGGCTGGAGCTTCTCGCCCATCATCGTCATCCGCTCGGGCTATCCGTACTCGATTTACGATGCCACCAATGTGGGGTCAGTTGGGTACACTTACCCGCGCTGGATTCCCAATCAGCCGGTCAACCAGCACGGCGGCATCGGCAACTCCTCACTTGCGGCGGTTAGTCCGAACCTGTTCAACTGGTTGGCGCTGCCCATCGACGCCAGCACCGGCATTCCGGTCAACGCGGGTGACGCGCTGGCGGTTCCGACTTGCCAGTATCTCGACCACGGGAACTGCGTGTACAGCATCAGCGGGCTGCCGCAGGGGCCGCGCAATGCCTATTCCGGCCCGAGCTACTGGAACTTCAACTTTGTGATCGCGAAGACGTTCAAGCTGACGGAGCGCTTCAACCTGCAGTTCCGCAGCGAGTTCTACAACGCCTTCAACCACAGCAACTACTACATCCAGACTGGAAACCTCGACGTCGAAGACGGAACCGGTGTCACGTCCATTCAGGCTTCGAAGGGTCTCCCGCCCGCCGGCGGCGCGACCGAACGCCGTAACGTCCAGTTCGGATTGAAGCTCAACTTCTAATTCGCTAATCGAGCGTGTTCTACTCGGGGAGCCTGCGGGCTCCCCAATTTTGTTGTCCAGCAGGCATGGAACGCAGAGGGAATTTTTGGAATTCTCGTGCGGGGATTTTTAGGACGAGTTCCAAATTGGAACTGAGCGGCGGAGTCGAACCGGATCCCGGGTCAGATTGGCCGGGCGCCAGCGTTACAACACATTATAACTAAGGTTATAAACGGGGTTTTTGGCAGCTATCGCTGGGCAAGCGGAATCGATGGAACACGAGTATTTGCGGAAGGGATTCGAACTGAAATCTGGAAATGCCGCTCGTGAGGCTCGGACCCCATCTACGCAACCCTTTACCGAGCCTCACGCTGAATGGCCGGATCGACTCCTGGCCTTCTGAGCAGGCACGCCGTACCTTCACAACGGCAACTTCATCTGCGCCACAACCCGACTGCTTATTTCCACTGCAAATGCGCTTCCAATGGGATACGCGCGCAAGTTGTTGAAATTTCGTCATATTGTTGGCAACGACCGGTGCTTCTCTCTAGAAATCTGTAGCGCCAGACTCGGGTGAATACAAGTTCTTGAAGTCCATCGTATCCCTGCTTAGGCAATCACCACGAACGTGCTGTGCCCGCTTCATGAACCGGTCTCTGCTATACATACCTCCAGGAGTAGCAGCGAGCACAAGTAATGGCCATCCGCGGACGATCCACACTGGAGAAACTCGCGGTCGAGGGCGGAATCCCTGTGCGGATCACTCCCTTTCCCGCGTGGCCCAGCTTCGAGCCGGAAGATATTGACGCGGCGGCTGCGGTGCTGCGTTCGGGCAAAGTCAATTACTGGACCGGCGACGAGGGGCGTCTGTTTGAACAGGAGTTTGCGGCACACACCGGCACGAGATACGCAGTGGCTTTGGCCAACGGGACCGCGGCCTTGGAGTTGGCACTCCACGCCCTGGACGTCGGCCCGGGTGACGAGGTCATCACCCCGTGCCGTTCCTTTATCGCATCGGCCAGTTGCATCGTGATGCGCGGCGCCACGCCGGTAATGGTCGATGTCGACCGCGACAGCCAAACCATCACGGCGGATATCGTGAAGCGGGCCATCACGCCGCGCACCCGAGCGGTCATTGCCGTGCATCTCGCTGGGTGGCCTTGCGACATGGACTCAATCCTCAAGGTGGCCGCCCTGCACAATCTGGCGGTTATTGAGGACTGTGCGCAGGCGCATGGCGCGAGCTACAAAGGGCGTCGCGTCGGTTCGATGGGCCATGTCGGCGCATTTTCGTTCTGCCAGGACAAGATCATGACCACGGGCGGCGAAGGTGGCATGTTCACTACGAATGACAAGAGCCTGTGGGGCCGCGCATGGAGTTACCGGGACCACGGCAAGAGCTACGATGCGGTGTACAACCAGCAGCACTCCCCGGGATATCGCTGGGTCTACGAGTCATTGGGGACGAACTGGAGACTGACAGAAGTGCAGTCCGCACTGGGCCGGCGTATGTTACGCAGACTCGATGACGATGTTGCGCGTCGCAATTGCCACGCTGCACGGTTGAATGAAGCGTTCGCGCGAATCGCGGCTTTGCGAGTGACCCGGCCGCCCACGCATATCCGGCATGCATACTACAAGTACTATGTATTTGTTCGCCCGGATCGGCTCCGGGAAGGCTGGAACCGCGACCGAATCATGGCCTCGATAACGGCAGAGGGGATTCCTTGCTATGCTGGCAGTTGCAGCGAGATCTACCTTGAGAAGGCCTTCGACGGACTTCATCCGCAACGCCGGCGACCGGTCGCGAGCGCGCTTGGCGAGATGAGTCTCATGCTTTTGGTCCACCCAACGATCTCGGATGACGATCTGGAAGACACGATAACAGCGGTGCGGAAGGTCGTGGAACACGCCTCCCGGTAGCGGGCAGCCTCGCCCAGTCTATGAGGTGACACTTGAAGCGGATCATTGCAGTTTCTTTTGCGACACTTGTCTTGGTTCTCCACGGGGGGGCGCAGCCCGCGCCGCGCTCACACGAACAAGCTTCGGCCGAGCCAAGGAAGTTCGTCTTCGTGGACGGCAAACCCATTCCAGCCAATCGCACTATTGTTCGGGAGGGCGTCAGCTATGTAGACGCCGCGGTGCTGGCCGAGGCGATGGGCGGGAAGGCCCAGACAGAAGACAACAGCGTCATCATTCACAGTGGCAAGTCCACCTGTGAATGCAACAAGACAGTGGCCGAGGGGCAACACTTCTCCCCGCAGTTTCGTAGCGACGTCGCCGGCGTCGCCGACGAAATCGAGAGCCTCAGAGCTGTTGTGTTGAAGAAGGAGAAGGTCTCCATTGGCCCAAGGTTCGACGCCATCGACCGCAAATTGACGCTCTCGACCGTGCACGTTCAAACCGACGCCGACATGGCGGTGTACTACGCGCTATCGTATGCGAACAATTCGCTGGCGATCGCTTATTACAAACAGTCACGCGGCGTTCCTCCCGAGGAGGCGCAGAAAGGTCAGCTCGATTCCATGATGTGCGCGATGGAGAGCAAGTTCGCACTCATGAAGGGTGTGCTGCTGCCGGGCGGGACGTGCAGCGTGTTCAAGCGCATGGAGGCCCAGCTACCTGCCCAACGACCCACCACCTCGGAATGAGTGGTGCCGGCGATGGGTCGCGTTTGGTGAATCCCTAGCCCCACTCTACGAGGTTGTGGGTCCGTGCAACGAGTTGCGTGACTGCCTGTAGCCGCACGCGGCGCTTTCCTGGCTCCTCTGGGGCGCACCCTCAGAGTCTGAGGCGTGACGCGGGCTAGGGCCAGATCTGCGACCAGAGCACGATTAACACGAAAGCCGCGAGCAGATGCCGGCGGCTAACGTTAGTGGGCCTTCGGTCCCATCTTCGAGTCGCAGACTACCTCCAACTCCAAACGAATCCCACCTTGGGTTCCAGCATTACCGTCCGGGCGGCGTGATACTTCACATCCGAGAAATCAGGCGCGCGGAACCAATCGACGGCCATCCCGGAGCGAAATGACAGGCGGGACCTGAGTTTCACATCCACTCCGATCTCTGCCGTTAGCAATCCCCGACCGTCAATTCCCAATCTTTCCCCCGGAAGCGCTCCGCGGAACCATCCTCCATTTGTGATGAATCCCCCGCCGCCGATCTTGGCGTACGGCGCACGATTGCCACGATTCCAGCGATGGATGTAGGCGACGGTGAATTCATGCCGCTTGAGGGCGCTGGGAGTTTCTCCGGCGGAACAGATGAAGTTGGCATTACTGGCGACCGCAGAATAGCTTGCAGAGATTCCATTTGACCGCCACCAGAGGCGATATTCGATGGATGGGCCAAACGCAGTAGCCGAGGTTTGCCGCTGGAAAAACCCATATCCATATCCCGTCGAGTCGCGCGTAATCTGGGAGATGCCGAGCACTGCGATGTTGTTCTCTGCTACCGAGTTGGTTGCCAGAAGGACCACGACGATAGCTGCCAGGAAGAGAGATGCAGTACGCTTATAAGTAGCCAAAGGGAAGCCTCCTTAACAGGCTTTGCTTGGGTCAGCGCCGTATCTGTGCTGCGAACACCGATACGGCGTGCTTACATCGAACGGCCGGATCCTTTACGCCGCGCTTTTACCGCTTCCACTCATCGCGGCTGCCGGCGCATTCGTGACGTTGAATCCACGGAGATTATCGTCAGTGAGCGACGCGAGCATTAGATTCCTTCAAGGTCAATGGTCCACAAGTCGGGCGTGACTCGTATTTCCGCTTGAAGCTATTCCGGTATGCTTCTCGACCACATCGGTGATAACTACGGAGTTGGACGAAGTACGCTTTGATGGATTCAATTCAAGAACATCTATCCGACGGGGCAGAACCGCCTGCGGATGTTGCGCTTCTCGTGCTCGAAGCAGGACTCCGAACTGGAGAGGCGCCCGGTCTGAAGTGGGCGGACGTGGTGCTCGACCCTCTGGCTGGCTTGCGCTTGGGTTGAATCCGAATCAAAAACGGCAAGAATAGAAACGCAAGGCGGGAACCATTCCGCTGACCGACAAAGCCGCTCAGATGCTTTGCCATCGCCGGCAAATCGCCTCAGGCGAGCCGGTGTTCGCCAACCGGGAAGAAAGACGCCACCTGGTGACGTTGATCAATCGCCTTCGGCAAAAGGTTAGCGCCCTGGTCGGCCTAGGAAGGGACTTTGTGATTCATTCCCTACGCCCTACAATGCTGACTAGGCTCGGAGAAGCCAAGCAAATCGAGCCAAAAGTGCTTTTACCGCCTACAAAATTCCCGACAGTCGGCGGAGCGGTGCTCGTAAGTCATGGATGGGCCTGTAGCTCAGCGGTTAGAGCAGGGGACTCATAATCCCTTGGTCGGGGGTTCGAATCCCTCCGGGCCCACCAAAATTCCCGGGCGATCCAAATCCAGTAGAGGTCCCTCGCCCGCCACGGCGGGACTCGGGATTTCGGCTGCCGGCTCTGACGCCGGCCTTGCGCCTCAAGTTCGAATCCCTCCGGGCCCACTAACATCCTCGACCCCACCTGTGACTTCCTTGCGCCGGATCGTATCCGCGGTCTTCAGCTATACGGATAAAAGACAAAGAAGAGTAACGACAGCCCGGTCAGCGCCCACAGGCCGGGTTTGAGCTGCGACGCTTTCCCCGACACCAGCTTGCAAATGGGATAGAGCACAAAGCCGGCCGAGATGCCGATGGCGATGTTGAAGGTAAACGCCATGAGGGCAACGACGGCAAAGGCGGGAATGGATTCGCTGTAGTCGGTAAAGTCGATGCGCGTGACGGGCGAAAGCATAAACAGTCCAACGATAATGAGCGCCGGCCCATAGGCTTGCGCGGGGATCGCAGCCACAAACGGCGCAAAGAAGAGCGTCAGGAGGAAACACGTCCCCGTGACCAACACGGTGAGGCCGGTGCGTCCTCCCGCCTCTATGCCGGTAGCCGATTCCACGAATGCACCTGCAGTCGTCGTACCCAGCGCCGGCGACAAACTGGTAGCGATTGCGTCCACCAGCATGGGGCGCTCGATTTGTGGCAACTCCCCGTTCTCGTCGAGAAAGCCCGCGCGCGCGGACAGGCCAATCAGCGTGCCCATGGTGTCCACGAAGGCCATGATGAAGATCGTTAGCACAACCGGGACAGCACGCCAGGTCAGCGCTCCGCGGAAGTCGAGCTGCCAAAGAATGGGACGGAGACTGGGTGGCAAACTGACCCAATGCCTCGGTGGCGCGGCGATACCCACCGCGAAGGCGAGAATCGCCGTAATGATGATTCCCACCAGGATGGCTCCGGGAAACTTGCGGATGGTGAGGACCGCAAGCAGCAGAAAGCCAAACATCGCCACCAGGCTGGATGGCGAAGTCAAGTGACCTGCCTGCACTGGGGCCCCCGGCACGCCGAGTGCTACTAATCCTGTCTCGTTTAGGCCGATGAACGTCAGAAACAGCCCAATGCCAACGGCAAAGCTGTAGCGCAACGATGTCGGGACGCCCTCTACCACCCATTGGCGCAGCCGTAATAAGGTCATCACAATGAAGAGGACTCCCGCGATAAAGATCGCTGCCAGCGCGGTCTGCCAGGCGAAGCCCAGCATCTTGCAGACGGTGAAGGCGACGAAGGCGTTCTCACCCATATACGGCGCGATGGCGAAGGGCCGATTAGCGTAGAAGGCCATCAGATAGCATCCGGCCGCAGCGACAAGGACCGTGGCGACGAACGATGGGCCCTCAGGAATGCCGGCAGCCGACAAGATGGCTGGATTCACCACCGCGATGTAGGACATCGTGGTAAAGGTGGTGAGGCCGGCGACGATCTCGCGGGAAACGGTGGTGCCGTGGCGATCCAAGTCGAAGAGCGCATTCAACCAGGTCAAGTTTTGCTCCGATCGGGGAGACTGCAACAGAGACCGTACACCAAATGGCGAAGGTAATTCTGCGGGGAGCGCAAGTCAATCACCGGCGTCCGTACACGCGAATCCGCGTGGTATGGTTGCGATGCAGAACGCCCAGCGATGAGAATGACTTTATCCGCTTGTGGGGCGTGCCTTGACCAAAAGAACGCAGGCCAATACGGCAGAGCTTCCCTCCGGGATTGAGTTTCGCGATCCTGCTGAGGCCGCGCGCGCGCTGTCTGCGATTCATGATCGCCTGACGCCCGCGGCGTTCGACGCAGCGCTTCGCTTTTTGGCCGAATCGCCTGACCCGGATACTGCGGTCACCCAGTTGGGGCGCCTGCTCGACACTGCGCCGCCGGACCTCGCGGGCCGGTTCGCGGCACAGCCCAGCCTCTTGCACTATGCACTGCTGGTCTTCGGATACAGTGCATGGCTGGGTGAGACGCTGATCCATAACTGTGACTTGTTGCAAACATTTGGGCGCGGTGTGGGTCTGCAGCGATCGCTGTCGAGTGAAGAGCTACGGGAGGAATTCGCCCGCCTGCATACCCGCTCCCGCGACGATATCGCGCTGACCCTGGCGAAATTCAAGAAGCGCGAGTACGTGCGAATCTTCCTGCGGGACGTATTGGGCGTCGCCAAACTGGCGGATACGACCGGGGAGATTTCTGCTCTCGCTGACGCTTTACTGGAAGAGGCCCTGGCGGCGGCCAGCACGGATTTGCAGAGGCGCTACGGGACCCCCCAATGGGCAGATAGGGGCGGTCGCCTACACCAATCGCGGATGGCAGTCGTTTCGCTCGGCAAGCTGGGTGGCAATGAGCTGAATTACAGTTCCGACATTGACTTGCTGTTCTTATATGACGGCGGAATAGAGCCGCCGGAAGCGACGATCTCCAACCGCGAGTATTTCATTCGTCTGGCCCAGCAGACCACGGATCTCCTGTCACGGCGCACACGCGAAGGGCAGGTTTTTCGCATTGATTTGCGACTTCGTCCCCAGGGACACGAAGGAGAACTGGCGGTGTCGCTGCCGTCGGCGATCGAGTACTACTCAAAGGTTGCCCAGGATTGGGAGCTGCAGGCCATGATCAAGGCCCGTCATTCAGCCGGCGACGCGGAACTCACGCGCGAGTTCACCCGCGCGATTGCGCCCTATGTTTATCGTCCGAACGTGAATTTTGCCGCCGTCAAGACGGCCCTGCAATCGCGGGAGAGAATCGACAAGCGCGGCCGCAAATCCACCTCCGGTTCAACCGGCGGCGGCGCAATCAACGTCAAACTGGACCGCGGCGGCATTCGCGACATCGAGTTTCTGGTGCAATGCCTGCAGCGTGTGTACGGCGGCGAAGAGCGGTGGCTGCGCTCGCGGGGCACCCTTTTCGCCCTGCAAAAGCTCCACGACAAGGAGCACATCAGCGGCAAGGACTTCCACAATCTGACCAAGGCGTATGAGTTTCTGCGCCACCTGGAACACCGATTGCAACTTCGGCATGGCCGGCAAAGCCACCAATTGCCCAGCAGCCAGGCCGAAAGGAGCGTGGTGGCAAGATGCATGTCCCGCACGGACGCAAGACTTCTATCGCCCGACGAATTCATAGTGCAAGTCGAGGCACGTATGGCGGCAGTCGCCGAGATCTACCGTCGCATCGTGTACCGGGAACAGAGCCAGCAGTTTATCGACGGCGAAGGCAACTTGCGCCTGCAATCGCAGGTTCCGCCTTCGGCGGAGAATTCCTATAGCCAAATCATGCAACGGCTGGCGATGGATTCTCCCGCATTGCTGGCATCCGTCACCCGCGCCGAATTGTCGCAACATGCGCGCCGAAATGTTGACCGCTTCTTCAGTTCGGCTGCCACCAGTTCCGAGCGTTACGCAGCCGTGTTGCGGTCGGCGAGTGACGTCCAGAGCGCATTCCCGATCTTCGAGTGCAGTGATTACCTGACCGAAGTGCTGGTTCGTCATCCTGCAGACATCGTTCTCGTGGAGGAACTCTGCGAACCATGCGCCGAAGTTCCATCCCGCATGTTCCCCGCTGTACCAGAACAAGTTTCGATGGGTCCCGATCCGGTGCTCGCGTACTTATCGCGAAGCGCTGTCGAGCGTCTGCAAGTGCTTGGGATATTCCGGCAGCAGTTCCGTCGTGCCATGTTTGTGGCCAACGCCCGCGACCTGTACCGAGCACAGGGCGTGTACGCAATCCTGCGAGAAAACAGCGATGCTGCCGACAGGGCACTGGGATATGCACTGGCGATCGCCGACCCGCCCGCAGGCTTCGCTGTGATGGCGCTGGGCAGGCTGGGCAGCCAGGAGTTTGACCTGCTCTCGGATGCGGATGTGGTGTTTGTGGCCGATGACGCCACCGAACCCGAAGCGGCTCGCCGCGCCGCCGAGCGCATCATGGACGCCCTCATGGCCTACACGCGCGAAGGCACAGTCTTTCCCGTGGATGCCCGGCTGCGCCCGCGTGGGAGCGAGGGCGACCTGGTGACCACACCCGGCCAGCTCGCTCAGTACTTTGCGCGGGACGCCAGGGCCTGGGAGGCCATCACCTACCTGCGATTGCGATACGTTGCCGGCGACCGCGCGGTTGCTGAGCAGACCGCTGCGGCGGTGCAGCGGGGAATTGCCGCTGTTGCGGGCCGCCCGCAGTTTCACCGCGAGCTCGAAGAAATGCGCCAAAGGCTCGAGGAGAGTGATTCCAGCCCAAACCTCAAGACCGGCCAAGGTGGTACCTATGACATCGACTTTTTGCTCGGAAGATTGCAGGCGCAGCACGGCATTTGTAGCCACGGCAACCTGTCGGAACGAGTCACCTTGCTCGGCAACCATGGCATGCTCGAAGCTGTAGACGCCGACGAATTGGCCGGGAATGCCGAGTTCCTGCGCGCCTTGGAGCATTACGTAAGGCTGGTGACGGGACGGGCAGGTAAGTGGCTGCCTTCGCAGGAACACGCTCAGGGATGTGTCGAATTCCTGATGCGGCGGCAACCGAAACTCTCGGCTGCCGGGGACATGACTCAGCAACTGCTCGAGGTGGCCCGGCGCACCCGCCAGATCTACCGCAAATACCCTTTTTGATTGAAGGGGTTCTACGGCGGATGATAACGTAGAAGGTTCGGGTAAGCCCGGTTACCCCCTCTGTACTGGTTTGGGCCCTTGCCATCAAACAATATTCAAAGCCAGCATGCGAGGCTCCGGTGACCGAGAAGTTGGCACTCATCACCGGAATTCTGCGACTGACCCGACACACTGAAATTCATAACACTCCGGGTTTCATACCCGACCCCTTACTCCTGAGGTGTTTCGTGTCAGCTTCCTTCAACGGCATTCCTTTACCCACCAGTGGAACGAAAATCACATTTGAAAACGGCAAGTTCGTCTTCCCTGACAAACCCATCATCCCCTTTATCGAAGGCGATGGAACCGGCCGCGATATCTGGAAGGCTTCGGTACGAGTCTTCGATGCGGCCGTCGAAAGGGCCTACGGCGGCAGGCGCCGCGTGGCATGGTACGAAGTGTTTGCGGGCGAAAAGGCCATGGGACGGTTCAAGACATGGCTGCCGGACGATACCGTCGCAGCCTTTCGCGAGCTGCGCGTCGGCATCAAAGGGCCATTGACGACCCCGGTCGGAGGCGGCATCCGCTCGCTCAACGTCGCGCTGCGGCAAATCCTCGACCTCTATGCCTGCGTGCGTCCGGTGAAGTACTACAAGGGCATCCCGTCGCCGGTCAAGCACCCCGAGCGCATGAACATCGTCATCTACCGCGAGAACACCGAAGACGTTTATGCCGGTATCGAGTGGAAGCAGGGCACGCCCGCCGCGACCAAGCTGATCAACTTCCTCAACAACGAGATGTTGGCCGGTGCCAACAAGAAGGTGCGGGAGGACTCCGGCGTCGGCATCAAGCCCATCTCCATCACTGGCACCAAGCGCCTGGTTCGCATGGCCGTCAAGTACGCCCTGGAAAACGGCCGCAAGTCGGTCACCATCGTCCACAAGGGCAACATCCAGAAGTTCACCGAGGGAGCGTTCCGCGAGTGGGGCTACGAACTCGCCACCCAGGAATTTCGCGATCAGGTGGTCACCGAGCGGGAAAGCTGGATCATCGACAACAAAGACAAGAATCCCGGCCTGACCGTCGAGGAGAACGCCAAGATGGTGGAGCCGGGTCTGGAGTTTGCGCCGCAGGACTTCCGCGACGCACTTTGCGCAGAGGTCACGGGTGTGCTCAACAGCATCTACGCCTCCCACGGGCACGGCGCCTGGAAGAAAAAGCTGATGGTCAATGACCGCATCGCCGACAGCATCTTCCAGCAGATTGTTACCCGGCCCGACGAGTATGCCGTGCTGGCCACCCCAAACTTGAATGGCGACTACATTTCCGACGCCGCCGCAGCACAGGTCGGTGGGCTGGGCATCGCCCCCGGCGCCAACATCGGCGACCAGCATGCCATCTTCGAGGCTACCCACGGAACTGCCCCGAAGTATGCCGACAAGGATGTCATCAATCCCGGGTCAGTGATTCTGTCGGGCGTGATGATGTTCGACTTCATGGGTTGGCATGAAGCGGCCCGGCTGATCGAAGGCTCCATGGAGCACACTATTTTGCAGAAGAAGGTCACCTACGACTTCGAACGCATGCTGGAAGGCGCTACCAAAGTCAAGACCAGCGAGTTTGCCACGCACATGATTCACAACATGGAACCCATTGCCGAGTTGCACGCCGAGTAGGTCGGCAGGAAATGATGTAATACCTTTAGAAATGTCTGTAAAATGCTGTTCGCAAACCATTTACTGGAGTGAGGAATTATGCGAAAGAAAGTTACGGTTGTAGGATCGGGAAATGTAGGCGCCACTGCGGCGCACTGGATGGCGGCCAAGGAACTCTGCGACGTTGTCCTGATCGACATCATTGAGGGCGTGCCGCAGGGCAAGGGCCTGGATCTGCTAGAGGCCATGCCCATTGAGAAGCGCGACTCGTATGTGGTCGGCACCAACGACTACGCCGACACCGCCAACTCCGACATCGTGGTCATTACTGCCGGCATTCCCCGCAAGCCCGGCATGAGCCGCGATGACTTGCTCAACACCAACTACAAGATCATGAGCGATGTGGTCGGGAAGGTCGTGCAGTACTCGCCGAACTGCATTCTCATCATCGTCTCCAACCCGCTCGACGCCATGGCGCAAGCTGCCTACAAGTTGAGCGGATTCTCCCGCAACCGGGTGATCGGCATGGCGGGAGTGCTGGATTCGGCGCGCTTCCGCGCCTTCATCGCACAAGAGCTCAAGGTTTCGGTGGAGAACGTCACCGCCTTCGTTCTCGGCGGCCATGGCGACACCATGGTTCCGCTGAGCCGCTATTCCACCGTTGCCGGCATTCCGATCACCGAGCTCATCGAGCCTGCGAAACTGGAGAAGTTGGTGCAGCGGACCCGTGACGGTGGAGCTGAGATCGTGAAGTACCTGAAGACTGGCAGCGCCTACTATGCGCCTTCGGCCGCCGCAACGGAAATGGTCGAGGCCATCGTCAAGGACAAGAAGAAGATCCTCCCCTGTGCCGCCTTTCTCGAAGGCGAGTACGGCATCAACGGGCTCTATGTTGGGGTGCCCTGCAAGCTGGGATCGGCAGGCATCGAGGATATCATCCAGATCAAGCTCACCGCCGACGAGCAGGCCGCCCTGAAGAAGAGCGCCGACGCGGTGAAGGAACTGGTCACTGTAATCGGCGTGTAGCTTCGAACTGACATTGACCGTCTCTCAGTACAAATCCCGCCCGCAAGGGCGGGATTCTTGCATCACAAGGGGTTCCGCTACCTATGCCGCCACGGCGAGAGTTCACTGCTCGTCGCCGTTGTATCCCAACTCTTCGGCTTTCTTGAACGCCTCTTGCGCCTCGGCTTTCATACCCTTAGCCATGTAGGCTGTGCCCAGTCCGGCGGCGGCCTCGGCGTATTCCGGATCGAGCCGCAGCGCCTCCTGAAAGGCCGCGATTGCTTGATCGGGCTGGCGCTGCATCAGGTAGGCCGCGCCCAGCAGATAGCGTGGCTCAGCCGATTTTGGTTGCTGTTCGATCGCATCCTGCAACAGCGCAACGGCCTCGTCCGGCCTGCGTTGTTGTAGTGCGCGCCTGGCGCTCGCGACTTGTTGCGCCGCAATCACCTGTGGGTTTGCCAACAGCGACATATGCGGATACTGGCGGCGGATCGCTCCATTCGCGGCGAAGAGTACGACCGCCATCGCGATCCACGTCAGTCGCGCCCAGGTTCGGCGCACCTCATGAGGCACCAGGATGTGTTTCGAGAGCGCGGCTCCCATGGCCAGACCGGCAACCAGACCGCCAATATGGGCGGAATTGTCGATGCCCGGGCTCAACCCGAACAGCAAGTTATAGCCGACGAAAGTCAGCAAACTGCGCAGGGTGCCTTGCATCGCTGCCCGTGCGACGGGCAGATGGCCCATGTAGAACACCGCGATGGCAGCGCCCGCCAATCCGAAGATCGCCCCGGACGCCCCGGCACCGACCGTCATGGGATGCCACCACAAACTGGCGAGGCTGCCGGCCAGGCCACAAAACGTGTACAGGATCACGTAATTCAAGCGTCCCAGCACACGCTCCGCCAATTGCCCGAGGTTCCACAGGCACCACATATTGAAGCCAAGATGGATGATGCCCACGTGGACGTAATTCGAGGTCAGCATGCGCCACGGCTGCGCTCCCAGCGACAACGGACCCCAGTTCGCGCCCCAGCGCAAAAGTTGCTCGCGGCTGGGACTCAGCGCCGACGCCCCGGTGAGCACCATGGCGGCGAACACCAGCAGGTTGAGTCCAACGATGACATGGGTCGCCGAGATTTCGTGACGCGGCAGCAGTAATCCCGCCGCGCTGCCCGAGGTGGCCAACGGCTTGGGCGCGGGATTATGCGCTCCGCAGTAGGGACAAACCGTTCCCACCGCGACTTCCCGCCCGCAAGTGTTGCAAAATGTCATCGATCGTCCCTGTTCTCCAGCATACACGGCGGCGCCCGCCGTTCGGCATGCCAGCCGGCAAGTACCCGGTGACCTTTCTTCCGGTCTCGCGTCCAAAGTGCAAAGCGATAATTCAGGGAACGATTACCGGGTTGCACTCGTACCACTAGACGTGAGG
>Ga0335070_10004166_pt1 | contig 16871 bp, 10 predicted proteins | sample Lox_Sample_13_FD_206722 | JGI IMG/M metagenome (GOLD analysis project Ga0335070, IMG submission 206722) | Soil microbial communities from Loxahatchee National Wildlife Refuge, Florida, United States - Lox_Sample_1.3 | ecosystem: Environmental > Terrestrial > Soil > Wetlands | place: USA... | reverse complement strand
GAGGCGTCCGCGCGCGGCTCGTCGCTCGCGCGGCTCGGAGCCCTCGCCGGCGCCCGCGCGGGCGTGAGCGTCGCGGCGCTCGCCCTCGCCGCGGGCTCCGTCGGGTTGATCGCCCTCCTCCGCCGCATCGCGCCGCGCATCCCCGGAGCGCTCGTGGCGCTCGTCGCTGCCGCTGCGGGGTGTCACCTGCTCGGCTGGGACGCAGCGGGCACCGTCGTCTTCTCCGGCGCGATCCCGCACGGCCTTCCGCGCTTCGCGGCGCCGGCGATCCAGCCGAGCGCGCTCCTCGGCCTCGCGCCCTCCGGCCTCGCGCTCGCCCTCGTCGGAATGACCGAGGTGGTGTCGATCGGGAAGGCGATCGCCGCGATCACGGGCCGGCCGCTCAAGACCGACCGCGAGCTGCGGGGCCAGGGCCTCGCGAATCTCGCGAGCGCCTTCTTCGCGTGCCTGCCGAGCTCGGTCTCCTGGTCGCGCAGCGCCGTCGCCCTCGAGGCGGGCGCGACGACCACCGCCTCCGTGCTCTTCGCGGCGCTCACCGTCGCGGCGGCCACCCTGGCGGGCGGCCCCCTCGTGCAGCGCGTACCGCTCGCCGCGGTCGCGGGCGTCGTGATCTCGATCGCCCTCGGGATGCTCTGGCCGCGCGCCGAGGAGAACGGCGTGCGCTGGGACCGGGCGGACCGCGCGGTCCTGGCCGTCACCGCGGCCGCGACGCTCCTCCTTCCCCTGCCCGCGGCGGTCCTCTCCGGCGTCGCGCTCTCCCTCGGCCTCGTGCTCCACCGCGCGAGCCTCCTCCACGTGTCCGAGTACCGCGCGACCCCGTCCGGGCGGCTCGTCGAGCGGCCCGTCGACGCGGAGACGGGACGCAGCACGGTGACGGTCCTCGCCCTCGAGGGAGATCTCTTCTTCGGCGTCGCCGACGAGCTCGAGCGCCTGCTCCTGGAGGTCGCGGCCCGCGGCGCGCGGGGCATCGTGCTGCGCGTGCGGCGCACCCACGCGATCGACGGCGCCGCTGCCGCCGCCCTCGCACGCTTCACGGTGGCGCACCGCGCGCGCGGCGGGGCGCTCGCCGTCTGCGGCCTCCACGCCGCCCTGCGCCCTCGCTTCGAGCATTCCGGGCTCGGGCGCGCGCTCGGCGACGATGCCCTGTTCGAGCCGGGGGACACGCCCTTCGGCGCCCTCGCGCGCGCGCTCGAGCGCGTGCGCGGCGAGCTCGGTCTCGCGCCGGCAGAAGCCCCGCTCCGGCGGACGTCCGACGCGGAGGGCGAAGGGGAAGGCTGGTCGATCTAGCGCCCCGCGGCGCCTGCCGCGGCCCTATCGCACCGAGACCGACTCCACGAGCATGAGCTCGCACGCGCCGCCTTCGGTGTCGCCCCGCGAGAGCGAGCTCTTCCAGCGGAAGCCGTCGGCGCCGTGGACCTCGACGAGCCATCCCCGGAGCGTCACGACCTGCCCCGTGCGAACGGCGAAGAGCTGGCTCTGGATCTCGTCGGCGGCGGGGATCAGGTGCATGTTCGCCGCGTGCCGCACGATCTCGCCCGGATCGATCAGCGGCTCCGTGTCCGTCTGCCAGAAGAAGAAGCGGCCGTGCTGGGAGATGTCGAGGGTGTCGAGCACGGCGTTGGTCGACATGGGCCCCCAGCCCACCGCGAAGTCGATCGGCGAGAGCTGCGACTCGCGGTCGAAGCGGTAGCGCTCCGTGCCGAGCACGCGGGCCTCGATGTCGTAGCGCGCCAGCGCGTGGAGATCGTAGTCGCGGATCTGCCAGCGCGGCCCGTCGGCGACCTCCTGCTGCACGGGCTCCCGGGGCGCGAGGAGACCGTCGGGCGGCCGGATCGGCCCGAAGAGCATGTGGTGGACGATGTAGAGCGCCACCAGCAGCGCGAGGATCGCCCGGAGCATGCCCTCCGGGTCGGCCGGCCCGCGACCCGGGTTGAGCCCCGGGGTGCCGGGTCAGTCGCGGAGGCGTTGGCGGGCGGCCTCGCGCAGCGCGCCGACGCTCGAGACGGTCGACACCACGTAGGGCACGACGACCGTGAGGCCCATCTGGAGCACGCTCGTGGGCGTGACCGCGCCCGCCACGAGGCGATCGCCGTGGTTGATCGTGACCAGCACGCAGCCCACCACGAGCGCGATGCGCAGGGCGCGGCGAACCACGTCGCGCCGGAGGGCCAGCGCGAGGAACGAGTCGTCGTCGGCCTTCATGCGCCCTTCGCCTTGTCTCCCGATTCCCGCGCGGCCGCCCCGAAGATGCCGCGCGTCATGAGCGCGCGGGACTCCGCCGTGCGCGCCTCGTAGATCTCGGCCCGCGCGGCGTGGGCCGCGCGGCTCCCGGGATCCGCGAAGACGGCCCAGTCGGCGAGGTGGCACGCGAGCCGGAGGTTCCCCGCCTGCGCGAGGGCCCGCGCGCGCGCGACGAGCGCATCGATGCCCCCGGCGAGCGCCGCCACCTCTGCACCGAGCTCGGCCTCGGGCGCCGGCTTGAGATGGGACGGGATGCCGTCGTACCAGCCGCCGTAGAGGCGCCAGACGTTCCGCACCACGTAGTCCGGCTCGTCGTAGACGGCCTGGAGATAGGGACGCCCCTCGAGATGCGCCGGCGGGCGCACCTCCTCCAGGATCGCGTCGAGCGAGAGTCCCGCGTTCATGCGCGCCACGGTCTCGCGCTCCAGGTGCTCCAGCCACTCCGCGGTGTCGGTCAGGGCCTTCCGCGCGCGCTCCGCGCCCACGATCGGGAGGCCGTGGCCCGGCACCAGCACCTCCGGCGCGAGGCGGGCCATCTCGCGCAGGGAGAGGGCCCAGTCGGCCGCGTAGCGCTGCACCTTCTGCGGGTTCCCGGCGTTCGGCGTCACCCAGATGAACTGGTCGCCCGTGAACAGGATCCGGCGTTGCGGGAGGAACACCCAGGTATGATCGTCGGTCTCGCCGCGTGCGTGGTGCAGCTCGAGCGCGAGGCCCCCGACCTCGAGCCGGAGATCGTGCTGGTACGTGGTGTCCGGTGCGTCGAACTCGGTCGGCCAGGAGGCGGGCGTCGAGAACTGGCGCGCGTTGATCGTGGCGTTGTAGCCGTGGGTCTTCCGGTAGCGCTCGAAGCGGGCCGACACGTTCTCGTGGCCCACGATCCGCGGGCGCGGCAGCCCCTTCGTGTTCGCCTCCTCGAGGAAGGGCGGGAGGCCGAAGGCATGGTCGGCGTGGCCGTGGGTGTAGATCGCGGTGTGGAGCCGCGAGGGATCGATCCGCCGCACCAGCCCGAAGGTCCGATCGCGGCCGAGCCAGGCGCCCGTGTCGATCAGCACGAGCCCCTCGTCCGTGCGCAGTACGCTCACGTTCGCGAAGACGTGCACGAAGAAGAGACCGTCCGCGATCTCCTCGTACTTCCCCGTCACCTTCCAGGGATGGCCGTCGGCAGCCGTTCCCTGCCAGTAGCGGTCCGCGAGCTCGAGCAGCTCCCCCAATGCGCGCTCCTCGTCGTCCCCCGTCGGCCGCCGATGGAACCACGGCGCGGGAGCCGCCGCTATCGGGCGGCGCGCTCGCCGCTCGGCCGCTCGCCGCTCGCCTTGTCGCCGTTCATCTTGTCGCCGTTCGTCTTGTCGCCGTTGGCCTTGCGCAGCGCGAGGCGCACCCGGCCCGGATCGAGGTTCTCGACGGCGAGGGCCTCGGGCCTCCGCACGTCGGCGGCGTCGATCTCGAAGCTCCTGCGGCCCATCGCCGCGGCGAGCGCGTCGACGTGCACCTCGAGGCTGTCGGGGTTCAGCAGCAGGTAGGCCCGGCGCGGACCCGTGAGCGTCACGCTCACGGCCGCCGGCTCGGTGTGATCCAACGTGAAGCCCTCGGGCAGGTTGTCGACCACGACGGGCAGCGTGTACGTGCGCTCGACGGTCTGGGAGCCCGGCACGAGGGCCATCCAGAGCACGCTCGCGAGGCCCACCGCCACACCCTGCTCGGCCCAGCGCAGACGCCGCAGCCGCGCGCGCGGAGAGGCGGTGCCGGCCTGGCCGCCGGGACCGATCGCGCGGAGCAGCGTCGCCAGCTCCTCGGCGCCCGCGAGCTGACGCAGCACGCCCTCGCGGGCGACGGAGATCGTGCCGCGCTCCTCCGACACGACGATGCACAAGGCGTCGGTGCGCTCCGCGAGCCCGAGCGCCGCGGCGTGGCGCGTACCCCGGCGCTCGAGCTGCGCCATGTCCGCCGAGAGCGGAAGGTGCGCCGCGAAGACCGCGACCGTCTCGCCACGCACCACCACGGCGCCGTCGTGGCTCGGAGCGCCCGGGTCGAAGAGCGAGAGCAAGAGCACGTCGGAGACGAGGCCCTCGAGGCGCGTCCCGCCCGAGAGGTGTCGGTCGAGGGGGTCGCGGCCCTGCAGCACGATCAACGCGCCGGTCTCCGTGCGGGCGAGCTCGGCGCAGGCGCGCACGATCGCCGCGGTCGTGTCGTCGGGCGGCACGCGGGCGCGACCGCGGCGCAGCCCGAGGGCCGCGATGCGCTCGAAGACCGTGCGCAGCTCGCTCTGGAAGACGACCACCAGCACGACCACGAACACCGCGAGGAAGCCCTGGAGCAGCCAGGCCGTGAGCTGCATCCCGAGCTGCCGCGCCGCGAGCGAGGTGGCGACGAGGATGCCCATGCCCGCGACGGCGAGCCCCGCCCGCGCCGCCCGCAGCGCCACGATCACCGCGTAGATCAGGGCGGCCACCAGGGCGATGTCGAGCAGGTCGACGATGCGGACGTCGAAGAGGAACTGGGGCAGCGGAACCTCCGTGACCCGTTCCATAGCAGGGTGGCGCCGCAACGGGCGAGCGCGGCTCCCAGGTCCCTTGATCCCCTCCCCTCCCCCTGCTTCCCTCCCCAGGCTGCCCGGCCGATGACGGCGCCAGGGCCCGTGCCCGCAGGAGGTCCGCGTGCGTCGCAGCCTCGCGCTCGTGCTCGCCGGGGGAGAGGGGCGCCGGCTGTTCCCCTTGACGCGGGAGCGCAGCAAGCCCGCGGTCTACTTCGGCGGGCGCTACCGGCTCGTGGACTTCGTGCTCTCGAACCTGGTGAACAGCGGCTTCCATCGCATCAAGGTGCTGACGCAGTACAAGGCCGGATCGCTGATCCGCCACGTGACGCGCGCCTGGTCGCTCGCCTCGTCGAACCTCGACCAGTTCATCGAGCCCGTGCCCGCGGCGATGAACATCGGCCCGACCTGGTTCCGCGGCACGGCCGACGCGATCTGGCAGAACCTCGACCTCCTGCGCGACATCCGGCCGGAGGACGTGCTGATCTTCGGCTCCGACCACGTCTACAAGATGGACGTGGCGCGCATGCTCGTCGTGCACCGCGCGGCGGGCGCCGATCTCACGGTGGCGACGATCCCGGTGCCGCGCGCCGAGGCCCGCGCCTTCGGCTGCGTGCAGGTCGACGGCGAGGGCCGCGTGGTGGCGTTCGTCGAGAAGCCGGAGGAGCCGCCGTCGATGCCCGGGCACCGCGACTGGACCCTCGTCTCCATGGGCAACTACATCTTCCGGCGCGACGCGCTGCTCGAGGAGCTCCGTCGCAACGTGAAGCTCGCGGGGACCTCCCACGACTTCGGCAAGGACATCCTGGCCTCGGCGCACGAGCGCATGAAGGTCCACGCCTACGACTTCTCGACGCAGCTCTGCCCCGGCGAGTCGGAGCGCTCGCGCGGCTATTGGCGCGACGTCGGCTCGATCGACGCGTACTTCGCGGCGAACATGGATCTCGTCTCCGTCGAGCCGCACCTGAATCTGTACAACGAGGCCTGGCCGATCCGAGGCGTCCAGCCGCCCACGGGGCCGGCCAAGTTCGTGTTCTCGGACGAGGCCCACGGTCGCGTGGGCCACGCCCACGACTCGATCGTGGGCGCGGGCACGATCGTCTCCGGCGGCCAGCTCGAGCGCAGCGTGGTCTTCCACAACGTGCGCGTGAACAGCTTCAGCCAGGTGCACGAGGCCGTGCTCTTCCCGGGCGTCGACGTAGGGCGCGGCGCGCGGCTCACGCGCTGCATCGTCGACAAGGGCGTGCGCATCCCACCCGGCGAGGTGATCGGCGAGGACCCGGAGCACGATCGCGCGCGCTTCACGGTGAGCGAAGGCGGCGTCGTGGTGGTGTGTCGCGCCGACTTCGGCCAGACCGACGAGTACGACGTCACGTGACGGCGCGGCGGCGCGGGCGCGCGCGATGAAGCTCCTGTTCGCGGCGGCCGAGAGCGCGCCGCTCGCCCAGACCGGCGGCCTCGGCGACGCCGTGGGCGGGCTCGCGCGGGCGCTCGGCGAGCGCGGCCACAGCGTGACCTGTTGCCTGCCCGGCTACCGCAGCGCGTGGGCGGCCTACGAGCGGATCTCCGCGGCGCGCGGCTGGCCGGCCCTCGAGCCCGCGGCCGAGATGCGCCTCACGCTGCCCGATCGCGCCCTCGCGGGCACCTGGTGGCGCGCGACGGTGTCACCCGGCGTGGCGTTCGAGCTGCTCGAGCTGCCGCTGCTCTACGATCGGCCGGGCCTCTACGGCTTTCCCGACGACGCGCTGCGCTTCGTCGCCTTCGCGCGGGCCGCGGCCCATCGCGCGGAGGTGCTGCGCCCCGACGCCCTCGTCGCCCACGACTGGCACGCCGCCCTCGCGATCGCGCTCTTGCGCACCTCCCTCGACCGCGGCGCGAACCGCGGGATCGCGGGCGTGCAGGTGGTGCACAACAACGCGTACCAGGGACGCTGCCCGGCGTCGCTCCTGCCCGCGACCGGTCTCGCGCCCGAGCTCTACCACCCCGACGGCGTCGAGGCGTGGGGAGAGCTGTGCCTGCTCAAGGCCGGGATCGGCTGGGCCGACCGCATCGTCGCGGTGTCGCCGACCTACGCCCGGGAGATCCAGACCGCCGAGTTCGGAGAGGGCCTCGAAGGCGTGTATCGGTCCCGCGCGCATCGCCTCTCCGGGATCGCGAACGGGATCGACGTCGAGCGCTTCGATCCCGCGCGCGACGACGCGCTCCCCGCGCGCTACGACGCCGAGAAGCCCGAGGGGAAGGCCGCCTGCCGCCGTCTCGTGCTGGCGGAGCTCGGCCTCGCGGAGCCCGCGCCGGGACGCTTCCTGGTGGCGATCGGCCGGCTCGCGGCGCAGAAGGGATGGGACGTGCTGGCGGACGCGGTCGACGGCCTCGTCGAGCGCGGCGCCGCGCTCGCGCTCCTCGGCGACGGCGAGCCGGCCCTCGCGGCGCGCCTGCGCGCCGCGGCGGCGCGGCACCCCCACCACGTCGTCCTGCGCACCGGCTTCGACGACGCGCTTGCGCGTCGCCTCTACGGCGGGGGAGACGCCGTGCTGGTGCCCTCCCGCTTCGAGCCCTGCGGTCTCGTGCAGCGCATCGCGCAGCGCTATGGAACGCTCCCGGTCGCGCATCGGGTGGGCGGCCTCGCCGACACGATCCACGACCCGGGACCGAAGACCGCGCCGCGCACGCCGGCCCGCAGGCGCATGACCGGGGTCCTGTTCTCGCCGCTCGACGCGGAGCACCTCGTCGAAGCCGCGGAGCGCGTGGCCACGCTCGGCGCGCGCAGCGAGCTCGAGGACGTGCAGGAGCGCCTGCTGCGCCTCGACGTCTCGTGGCGCGCGCCGTCGGCCGATTGGGAGGCGGTGCTCGTGCGCGCCTGCGACGAAGCCCGGGCGCGCCTTTGAGCGTCGGTGGCGCGACGCCTCTCGGCACGCCGCCCCTCGGCGCCCGCTTCGACGGCGCGGGCACGCGCTTCGCGATCTTCTCCGCGGGCGCGGTCGACGTCGAGCTCTGTCTGTTCGACGCGGAGCGCCCGGGCCACGAGTCCGCGCGGCTCCGGCTCGCCCGCGGGCCCGGCGAGGTCTGGCAGGTCTACGTCCCCGGGTGTCGGCCCGGAACGCGCTACGGCTTCCGCGTCCACGGTCCCTGGGATCCGGCCCACGGCCGGCGCTTCAACCCGCGCAAGCTCCTGGTCGATCCCTGGGCGTTCGCGCTCGACGAGAGCCCGGTCTGGAGCGACACGTGGCTGGGGCACGACGCCGCCCCGGGCCGCGAGTCGAAGCCGAGCCCCTTCGACAGCGGCCCCTTCGTGCCGCGCGGCGTGGTGGTCGATCTCGACGCCGAGGCGCCGCCGGGCTTCCGCGACGACCGCCCGCCCCGGGTGCCCTGGACCGACACGGTGCTCTACGAATGCCACGTGAAGGGCATGACGATGCGCCATCCCGAGGTGAAGCCGCAGGACCGCGGCCGCTACCTCGGCCTTGCCGCGGAGCCCATCGTCGACCACCTGCGGCGCATCGGGGTCACGACGCTCTCGCTCCTCCCCCTGCACCAATCGGCGCCCGATCGCTACCTCGCGGCACGGCGACACCCGAACTACTGGGGATACTCGACCCTCGGGTTCTTCGCGCCCGACCTGCGCTTCGCCTCGGCGCCGGGCGGCACGGTCGTCCGCGAGCTGCGCGCGATGGTCACGGCGCTCCACCGCGCCGGCCTCGAGGTGCTCGTCGACGTCGTCTTCAACCACACCTGCGAGGGCGGCGAGGGCGGTTCCACGCTGTCGCTGCGCGGTGTCGACAACGCCTCCTACTACCGCCTCCGCCCCGACGATCCCTCGCGCTACGAGGACTTCACGGGCTGCGGGAACACGCTCGACGTCCGCCAGCCGATCGTGCGCCGGCTCGTGATCGAGAGCCTTCGCCACTTCGTGAGCGAGCTCCACGTCGACGGCTTCCGCTTCGATCTCGCGCCGGTCCTGGGCCGGGACCGCGACGGCTTCGATCCGGGCGCGCGCCTGCTCGAGACGATCCTCCTCGACCCCGTGCTCTCGCAGGCGAAGCTCGTGGTCGAGCCCTGGGACCTCGGGCCCGGCGGTCACTGCCTCGGCGCCTTCCCCCCCGGCTTCGCCGAGTGGAACGACCGCTACCGCGACGGCGTGCGGCGCTTCTGGCGCGGCGATTCCGGGACGCTCGCGGACTTCGCCTCGCGCATCGCCGGCTCGAGCGACGTGTTCGGCCCGGCGCGCCGTCCGCCCCAGACGAGCGTCAACTTCGTCGCCTGCCACGACGGCTTCACGCTGCGCGACCTCGCCTCCTACGCGCACAAGCACAACGAGGCGAACGGCGAAGAGAACCGCGACGGGGCCGGCGAGAACTGGAGCACCAACCACGGCGTCGAGGGCGAGACCGACGACCCGGCGGTGCTCGACGCGCGGCGCCGGACGGTCCGGAGCCTGCTCGCGACGCTCGCGTTCTCCCTCGGCACGCCGATGCTCGGCCACGGCGACGAGCTGGGCCGGACGCAGGGCGGCAACAACAACGCCTACTGCCACGACGACGAGACCAGCTGGATCGACTGGGCGGCCGCCGATCCGGATCTCGTGTCGTTCGTCGCGGAGGCGTTCCGGCTGCGGCGCGAGTGCCCCGAGCTGCGCCGCGCGCGGCACTTCAGGGGCGAGCCCGTGCGGCCGGGCGGCCCCCGCGACGCCGCGTGGTTCGGCGCGGACGGCCACGAGCTCGGCGAGCGCTCGTGGATGGATCCCGACCGCCACGTCTTCGGGCTCGCGCTCGCGGGAGACTCCGAGCACCTCCTGCTCGCGAACGCCGGCCCGCGGGACGTCCGCTTCACGCTCCCGCCGGCGCTGCGCGGAGGCGTCACCACGCGGTGGCGGGCGCTGCTCTCGAGCGCAGGCGCTAGGCTCGGGCTCGTGCGTGGAGGAGGGGTGATGCTCCCGGCCCGGTCGCTGCTCTGGCTCCGTCGCGAGGCCCGGCGGTGAGCCCGCGCGCGCGCCTCGCGCCCTCGCCCCTCGACCTTCCGCCGGGCGCGGAGCGGCTCGTCGCCGGCGCCTCCGCCACGCCCCACGACGTCCTCGGGGTGCATCCCGCGCCCGGCGGGCTCGTCGTGCGCGCGCTCCATCCCGACGCCGTCGCCGCCGCGTGCCTGCGGGTGCGCGACGACGGCAGCGTGCACGAGGAGCACGCCATGGAGCGGCGCGGCGGCCTGTTCGTCGCGTTCCTCGAGGGCGCATCGCTCCCGCTCCGCTACCGCCTGCGCTTCCGCTTCGCGAGCGGCGCCACGTGGGAACGCGAGGATCCCTACCGCTTCCTGCCGACGGTCGGCGAGCTCGATCTCTTCCTGTTCAACGAGGGGACGCACCGGCGCCTGTGGGAGGTGCTGGGCTCCCATCCGCGCCGCGTCGACGGCATCGACGGCACGGCCTTCGCCGTCTGGGCACCGAACGCGACGCGGGTCTCGGTGGTCGGTGACTTCTGCGGCTGGGACGGCCGGCTCTTCCCGATGCGCGTCCTCGGCGCGTCGGGCGTGTTCGAGCTCTTCCTGCCCGACGTGCACTCGGGGGCGCTCTACAAGTACGAGATCCGGACGCGCGAGGGAACGCTCCGGCTGAAGACCGACCCCTTCGCGTGCTCGACGGAGCTCCCGCCCGGCTCGGCCGCGCGCGTGAGCGCCTCTTCGTATCGCTTTGGAGACGACGCCTGGATCGCCGCCCGTTCGAAGCGCGATCCGACGCGCGAGCCGCTCTCGATCTACGAGGTGCACCTCGGCTCGTTCGCGCGCGTGCCCGAGGAAGGGAACCGTCCGCTCACCTACCGCGAGCTCGCGCCCCGCCTCGCCGCGCACGCGAAGCACCTGGGCTTCACGCACGTCGAGCTCCTGCCCGTGGCGGAGCACCCCTTCAGCGGCTCCTGGGGCTACCAGGTGACGGGCTACTACGCGCCCACCTCGCGCTTCGGCACGCCCGACGACTTCCGCTTCTTCGTGGACCACCTGCACCAGGAGGGGATCGGCGTGATCCTCGACTGGGTGCCGGCGCACTTCCCGCGCGACGACTTCGCGCTGCGCCTGTTCGACGGCACCGCCCTCTTCGAGCACGCCGACCCGCGTCTCGGCGAGCACCCGGACTGGGGCACCCTGATCTTCAACTACGGTCGCCACGAGGTGCGGAACTTCCTGGTCGCGAACGCGCTCTACTGGCTCGAGGAGTTCCACGTCGACGGCCTCCGCGTCGACGCGGTGGCCTCCCTCCTCTACCTCGACTACAGCCGCAACGCCGGAGAATGGCTGCCGAACGAGTACGGCGGACGCGAGAACCTGCACGCGATCGCGTTCCTGCGATCGCTGAACGACACCGTCGCGAGCGAGCACCCCGGCTGCGTGATGATCGCCGAGGAGTCGACCGCCTGGGGCGGCGTCACGGCGCCGACCTTCGAGGGCGGCCTCGGCTTCACCTTCAAGTGGAACATGGGCTGGATGCACGACACGCTGACCTACTTCTCGAAGGACCCCGTGCACCGCCGCTGGCACCACGACGAGCTCACCTTCGCGATGCTCTACGAGCATCACGAGCGCTTCGTGATGCCGCTCAGCCACGACGAGGTCGTGCACGGCAAGGGGCCCCTCTACGACAAGATGCCCGGCGACCCGTGGCAGAAGCTCGCGAACCTGCGCCTGCTCTACGCCTATCAGTGGACCCGGCCCGGGAAGAAGCTCCTGTTCATGGGGAGCGAGCTCGCTCCCATGCGCGAATGGCAGAGCGAGCAGAGCCTCGACTGGCACCTGCTCGACGACCCGGCGCGCCGCGCGCTCTTCGAGTTCGTCCGCGAGCTGGGCGTCCTCTATCGCGAATCGCCCTGCCTCTGGCGCTTCGACCACGATCCCCAGGGCTTCCGCTGGCTCTCCTGCGACGACCGAGACAACTCCGTGCTCGCGTACGAGCGCTGCGACGGCGACGCGCGCCTCGTGGTCGTGCTGAACCTGACGCCGGTGCCCCGCGACGACTACCGCGTCGGCGCGCCCCTGCCCGGCCGCTACCGGCTGCGCCTCTCGAGCGACGACGCGCGCTACGGCGGGAGCGGCTACCGCACGCACGCGCTCGTCGACGCGGAGCCCCTGCCCTGGCACGGACGCGCCCAATCGCTCTCGCTGCGCCTTCCGCCGCTCAGCGCCCTCGTGCTGGCGCCGGCCGCCCCTTGAGCGAGCGGCCCTTCCTGCGTGGCCTGGCGGAGCGGCGCGGGATCCTGCCGTCCTACCGGGACCAGAGCGGGCGCGAGGAGCGCGTGACGAGCGACGCCACGCGCGAGGCGCTCCTCGCGGCGATGGGCCTCGACGCCTCGACCGAGACGGCGGCCCGCGGGGCGCTCGATGCGGCGGACGAGGCGACGCGCGAGCGCGCGCTCGAGCCCGTGCGCGTATGGCGCGAGCAGGCGCTCTCGTTCCCGACGACCCTGGTGCGCGTCCCGCGCGCGCTCGATGCCCCCGTGAGCTACGAGCTGCGGCTCGAGCTCGAGGACGGCGGCGTCGCGACGAGCGTCGGGAGCCTCGCACGGAACGACGGGGCGCCGCTCGCCCTCCCGCTTCCGCGACGGCCGGCGCCCGGCCATCACCGTCTCCGGCTGCGCCTGCGCGGCTCGAGCGCCGAGCGTACGGCCGAGCAACGCTTCGTGGTGGCGCCGGCCACGGCGCTGCGCTCCGCCGAGGCCCTGGGCGATCGTCGGACGTTCGGCCTGGTCGCGAACCTGTACGCGGTGCGGAGCGCGCGAGGCGAGGGGATCGGCGATCTCGGCGATCTCCGGGCGCTCCTCTCCGCGTGCGGCGCGGCCGGCGGCGACTTCGTCGGCGTGAACCCGCTCCACGCGCTCCGCAACGAGGGCCTCGGCGTCTCGCCGTACAGCCCGATCTCCCGCCTCCACCGCAGCGAGCTCTACCTCGAGCTCGAGGCGGTGCCGGAGCTCGAGGCCGAGCCTTCGCTGCGCGCGCGGCTCGCCGATCCCGCGCTGCGCGAGGCCGCCGCGCGGCTGCGCGCCGGTGCGCACGTCGACTACGCATCAGTGCGACGTCTGAAGCGCGAGATCCTGGGCGGCCTCCATCGGGCCTTCGTCGAGCGGGATCGCGGTCGCGACACGGCGCGCGGTCGCGCGTACGCACGACATCTCTCCGCGCAGGGCGCGTCGCTCGAGGACTTCGCGACGTTCGTCGCGCTCGAGGCCTGGCTCGCCGAGACGCGCGGGCTTCCCCCGGGCTGGCACGGCTGGCCCGCGGAGTACCGCGACAAGCGCTCGCCGGAGGTCGCGCGCTTCCGCGCGGAGCACGCCGAGGCGATCGACCTCGAGCGCTGGCTCCAGTTCGAGCTCGCGCGCCAGCTCGAGGGCTGCGCGGAGGCCGCGCGCAGGGCCCACCTCGGGCTCGGCGTCTACCAGGACCTCGCGCTCGGCTCCGCGCCCGACGGCGCCGACACCTGGGCGTTTCGCGAGCTCTTCGCCTTCGGCGCGAACGTGGGCGCGCCGCCGGACGACTACTCCCTGACCGGCCAGGACTGGGGCTTTCCGCCGCTCGACCCCGAGCGGCTGCGGGAAGACGGATACGGCTACTGGATCGCGCTGCTCCGCGCGGCCCTCGCGTCCGCCGGCGCCGTGCGGATCGATCACGCGCTCGGCCTGCGCCGCCTGTTCTGGATCCCGGCGGGCCGCTCCGGCGCCGAGGGCGCCTACGTGCTCCAGCCCGCGGAGGAGCTCCTCGGCATCCTCGCGCTCGAGAGCCGGCGCCACGGCGCCCTCGTCGTGGGCGAGGATCTCGGCACGGTGCCGCCGGAGGTCGCGCAGCTCCTCGCGTCCTTCGGCGTGCTCTCGTCGCGCGTCCTCTACTTCGAGCGGGAAGGCACGGCGTTCCGCCCGGCCGCGGCCTACTCGGCGCGCGCCCTCGTCACGGCCAACACCCACGACCTGGCGCCGATCGCGGGCTGGCTCGAGGGACGGGATCTCGTGCTGCGCCGCGAGGCCGGTCAGCTCGACACGCAGGAGGCGCTCGCCGCGGCGCAGGAGCGGCGCGCCGCGGATCGCGCCGCGCTGCTCGCGCTGCTCCGGGCGGAAGGCCTCCTCCCGGCGGAGGGGCCGGAGCCCGAGGCCGCCGCGTGGATCGAGGCCATCCACGCGATGCTGTGTCGGACGCCGGCGCCCGTCGTCGGCATCTCCCTCGACGACGTGGCCGCCGAGCGCGAGCCCGTGAACCTTCCGGGGCTCGCGCTCGATCGCTACCCGAGCTGGCAGCGCAGGATGGCGAAGCCGCTCGCCGCCCTGCTGCGGGAGATCGCGGGCGGCATCCCGGGCACGGCCGAGCGACGCCGGCGCGCGTGATACGCTGCGCGGCGGCGAGCGGGGGAAGTCGATGTCGGCGAGGCGGCGAGAGAAGCAGCGGGAGAAGGCCTTCCACCGGCGGCGGCCCCCGGTCGGAGCGGCGCCGGGCGCCCTGATCTTCCCGCCCGGCGCCACGCGCATCCACGTGATCCGCTACGACAAGGAGCGCCAGCTCGAGCGCAGCGACGTGCCCGTGGAGGACCTCGCCAGCCTCGTCCAGCCGGGGCAGGTCACGTGGGTCGAGGTCGAGGGGCTCGGCGACGAGCGCGTGATGCGGCGCCTGGCCGGGATCTTCCGCATCCACCCGCTCGCGCTGGCCGACGTGGTGAACGTCGGCCAGCGGCCGAAGTCCGAGGCCTACGCCGACTTCGAGTTCATCGTGTGCCGGATGGCCTGCGTGCGCGGCCCCGGCGAGTTCGACCTCGAGCAGGTGAGCCTCGTCCTCGGCCGTGACTTCGTGGTGAGCTTCCACGAGAGCGCGCGCGACGTGTTCGAGCCGGTGCGCGAGCGCCTCCGCCGCGGCGCGCTCATCCGCTCGATGCACGCCGACTACCTGGCCTACGCCCTCCTCGACACCTTGATCGACGGCTACTACCCGGTCGTCGAGACGCTCGGGGAAGAGCTCGAGCTGCTCGAGGCGGAGGTGAGCGAGCGGCCGCGGCGCGGCTGCCTGCAGCGCATCCACCTGACGCGGCGGGAGCTCCTGACCTTCGCGCGCGTCGTCCACCAGCAGCGCGACGCCGTCGCGAGCATGATGCGCGCGGACCACCCGCTCGTGGGCGAGGCCGTGCGCGTCTACCTCCGCGACTCCTACGACCACGCGGCCCAGATCAGCGACGTGCTCGACTCGCTGCGCGAGCTCGCCCTCGGGCTCACGGACGTCTACCACTCGAGCGTCAGCATGCGCACGAACGAGGTGATCAAGGTCCTGACGATCCTCTCGAGCATCTTCATCCCGCTCACGTTCATCGTCGGCGTCTACGGGATGAACTTCGAGTACATGCCGGAGATCAGGTGGCGCTACGGCTACGCCTTCGCGTGGCTCCTCATGGTCGGCGTCGTGCTCGGCCTCGTCGTCTACTTCCGTCGCAAGGGGTGGATCGGCGAAGAGACGGACGACGCCCCTTCCGCGCCGGCGGATCGGACCCGCCGCGAGCCGTCGACGGGGCCGCGGGGATGACTCGCCGCGGCGTCTCAGCCGCGCCAGTGCTGGTACGGCGTCTTCCGCCGGTCGCCCTCGAACGGGAGCGCGACCTCCGCGCCGCCCCGACCCGCCGATGCGTAGGCTGCCGTCGTGATCTCGAGGATCGCGCGGCCCTCGGCCACGTCGGGGCCCGGCTCGCTCCCGCTGCGGAACGCGGCGAGGAACGCCTCGAGCTCCTGGACGAAGCCCATCTTCGCGGCGTAGCCCGCGGTCGTGCCGCGACCGCCGCCGGTCCAGGGCAGCCGCTCCTCGGCGCCGCCGCGTCGCAGCAGAAGGCGCGAGCGCGGCTCGAGCGCCATCTCGACCGACCCGTCGTCGCCTTCGACCTCGGCGCCCGCGCGCGGGCTCGACTCGCGCCAGCTCACCTCGACCCGCGCCTCGACGCCGCCCGCGAGACGCAGCACGACGTCGGCGTACACGTCGCCCTCTCCCGCCGCGCCTTCGAGCGTCGCCCGCACGCCCGCCACGGGAAGGAACCCGGCGAGCATCCAGGCCCACCAGAGCGCGTGGGCGCCGAGATCGAAGAGCGCGCCGCCGCCGTACTCGGGGCGCAGGAAGTCGCCGTAGCGCGGCCGCGGGTGGAGCGTGAAGACGTGGAGCCGGCGCAGGCGGCCGACGCGCCCGCTCGCGATCACCTGGCTCGCGGCCACGAGCAGCGGCGCGAAGGCGTAGTTCTCGGCGTAGGCGATGCGCGCGCGCCCCGCGGCAGCGAGCAGGCCGAGCTCGTCGGCCTCGGCGAGCGTGCGGCAGAGGGGCTTCTCGACGATCGCATCGCGGCCCGCGGCCACCGCTGCGCGGACGTGCTCGAGATGGACGGAGGGCGGCCCCGCGACGAGGACCGCCCCCACGTCGCGGCGCACGAGCAGCGCGTCGAGCTTCTCGAAGGTCGTCGCCTCGCAGCCGAAGCGCCATGCGCGTCGCTCGGCCGCTTCGAAGCTGCGCGAGGCCACGATCGCGACGCGCGCCTCGGGCATCGCCTCGAGGATCGGGCCGTGCAGCGCCGTCACGCTGCCGGCGCCGAGCAGCGCGACGCCGGTCGCGTCCGAGCGCTTCTCGGGGGCTCGCGCGGCCGCGCGGATCATGCGCTCCACGAGCGCGACGTCGGCCGCGCCGGCCGCGGCCGGCGTGAGCGGCACGGCGGCGCCGCGCGCCACCTCGTACAGGTGGCGCCACTGCGCGCGGAACCCGGTCTCGTGGCGCGCGCCGAGGCGCGTCGTCCGCAGGAAGCCGTCGGCGCTCTCGTGCACGAAGGCCTCGGTCGCGTTCGAGAGCCCCCAGGTCTGGGGAAAGCGCACCTCGACCTGGCGATCCGCGCGGATCCAGCGCAGCCGCCAGTCGTTCAGCCGAATCTTCGACTCGTAGGCCACGAGCCGCGCCGTCGTGCCGGCGTACTGGAGCGTCGCGTACCAGCCGCTGCCGGAGGTCGCGCCCACGTGCTCGATCGCGGTCGGCTCGCCGAGGAGCGTCCGCAGCAGCGCGAGGTCGTGGGTCGAGAGCGTGAGCGCCATCAGCGCCGCGGCGCCGAGCTCGGCGGGCGCGGCGAGTCCCG
>Ga0335070_10004165_pt1 | contig 16875 bp, 18 predicted proteins | sample Lox_Sample_13_FD_206722 | JGI IMG/M metagenome (GOLD analysis project Ga0335070, IMG submission 206722) | Soil microbial communities from Loxahatchee National Wildlife Refuge, Florida, United States - Lox_Sample_1.3 | ecosystem: Environmental > Terrestrial > Soil > Wetlands | place: USA... | reverse complement strand
AATCCCGCGACTGCAGCATGATGGACGCGGAGGAGTGCGGAGGCAGATTCACCACGGCTCCGCGAATGCTCAGGCTTGGAGTTGGCGTGAGAGAGAAATTCACCGGAAATTCGTCGCCCGGCCGCAACTGGATCGGCGCCGCCTGGCTGCGGTCGGGAGTGCCGGGATAATACGTCGTCTGATAGGTGGTCGCGGGTTTGTCGGCGGACTCCTTCGTGTCCGCTCCGGCCCCGCCTGCCGCGATGAGCGACTTGAAGTCTGGCGGCGGACTCACCGACACGTAGTAGTTTCCCGAGGGCAGGTTAGCCACGCGAAACTCCCCTAGATCATTCGATCGTTCCGAACCGACCTGTTGCCACTTGCTGTGACCCGAGACGTAGGTTTGCCGCAAGATTGCGACCTGCGCGTCTGCCATGGGATCGCCGTCTTCGTCCGTGACCCGTCCGCGCACCACCGCGGCGGCTTCAAAGCGAATCTGCACGTCTTTCAGTTCCTGGCCGGCAGTGAGTGTCAGGACCCGACCCTCGCTGCGTCCGCGATGCCTGCTCTCTTCGAGGAAGCCAGTGCGCTCGGCAAATAGCCGGTAGCGCCCCGGGAGGACGCCGTCGATGTGGAAGGCTCCGTCCGGGCCTGTAGTCGCAGTATAGTCGCCGCCTTCCGTCTGATTTTCTGCGATCAGTTCGATCAGGGCCTTCTTCACGGGCTCGCCGCCCGGCTCTTTCACGACGATACCCTCAACCGTAGCGCGGGATTCCGGCTTCACCGCCGGGCTTTGCCCAAGGCTGGCGGCGCCGATGGATAGGCCCAGAAGAAGTGCTGAGAGAACTTTCATGAATCGGTATTGGAGAGATGAGAACCGCAAAGAAACCAGGCCGTGAGGGTCGGCGACTCCCCTCGATTTTACGCTGAAGTGCGCTACTCCCAAAGCATCTTCTGGCATGGCCTTGACACGAAGATTGTATTTAGATATATGTCTAATTAGAACTGCGACTAAATATGGCGGCTTCCTCCAAAGCATTCAAAGCATTGGCCGATCCCACCCGGCGGGAGATCCTCAACCTGCTTCGCAAGGGCGAGATGACAGCCGGAGATCTTGCCGAGCGCTTCGATATGACGAAGCCCACCATGTCGCATCACTTTGCCGTGTTGAAAGATGCCGACCTGCTGAGCAGCCGCCGCGACGGGCAGACGATCTGGTACTCGCTGAACACCACGGTTGTGCAAGACCTCATGGCATGGGCAATGGACTTGATCCGCAGCAGCGAAGATGCTTCCGCCAAGGAAACATCGCAGGAAGAAGAATCACAATGACACTGAATCAGCGTTACTACTTCGGCGCGGCGGCGGTCAAATGAACGCGCGCGCCGCGCGTTGCCTGCAGCGTTCGATCGACGATCTCAACGCGGCGGAAAAGAACGTTTAAGTTTTGTTTTCTCAGAACGGTTGAAACACGGAGAGCAGAGGGAGAGCAATTCATGAAATACTGCTTGATTTTTCTGACGTTGCTGATCGCGGCAAGCGTGGCCCAAGGCCAGGACATTGCCGGCGATTGGAAAGGCAAACTCGATACCCCAATGGGCGAGCTTCGTCTCGTCCTGCACATTGCGAAGACTTCGGACGGCGCTCTGAAGGCCACGCTCGACAGCATCGATCAGGGCGCCAACGATATCCCGGTCAAGACGGTCACGCTGAAAGATTCCAAGCTGGAGCTCGATGTGGAGATCGTTCACGGCACGTACGAAGGAACCGTGGCTCCAGACGGTCAGTCCATCAAAGGCACGTGGACTCAGGGCGAGACGTTTTCTCTCGAGTTCACCCGCGGGACATTCGCAGCCGAGGCAAAGACTGATGCAAAACCAGCGAAACCATCTGACATTGACGGGGCGTGGATGGGCACGCTCGATACCGGGACCGTCAAACTCCGAGTCGTCTTTCACATCACCAACACGGCAAGCGGCCTCACCGCCACATTGGACAGCCCGGACCAAGGCATGAAGGGATTACCCACCACTGCCGTAAAGCGCGATGGATCGAACCTGAAGATTGAGGCGGCCAAAATCGGCGGAACGTTCGAGGGCAAAATCTCTTCCGACCTGACGGCGATTGACGGCAAGTGGTCGCAGGGTGGAGGAACCCTGCCGCTTGCTCTCAAGAAAGTGAAGGATCAGGCTGAGCTCGAACTGAAGCGGCCGCAGGTGCCGACTAAGCCTTATCCCTATCGCGAAGACGAAGTGACTTACGACAACAAAGCCGAGAACGTAACGCTGGCCGCCACGTTTACCATTCCGCGGGGAACCGGGCCGTTCCCTGCGGTTTTGCTCATTACGGGATCCGGCCCGCAAGATCGCGACGAGAGTCTGATGGGGCACAAGCCATTCCTCATCCTGGCGGACTACCTGACGCGGCATGGGATCGCCGTGCTGCGCGCGGATGATCGCGGCACCGGAAAATCGACGGGCGTATTCGCTAACGCGACAACGGCTGACTTCGCGACGGATGCGGAGGCCGGAGTGGCTTACCTCAAGACGCGGGCAGAAGTGAATCCGCGGAAGATTGGCCTGATCGGGCACAGCGAAGGTGGAGTAATTGCACCCATGGTCGCGGCGCGCAATAAGGACGTCGACTTCATTGTGATGATGGCCGGAACCGGTGTGCCGGGAGACCAGGTGATCGTAGCGCAGGGTGAGGCGATTGAACTGGCCATGGGCAAGCCCGCGGATGACGCGGCAAAAGACGCGGCAAAAGAAAAAGAAATGATGACGCTGATCGAGACGGAGAAAGATCAAGCAGCGCTCGAAAAGGGATTGCAGGAAAAGATGAAAGGCGAAGTGCCCGACGGCCAGATTGGCGCACAGATCAAGCAAGTCACGTCGCCATGGTTCAAATATTTTCTGACGTACGATCCAGCAACCGCGTTGCGCAAAGTCACGTGTCCCGTTCTCGCAATTAACGGCTCACTCGACAAGCAGGTGCTGCCCAGCCAGAATCTGGCGCCCATCCGCAAGGCGCTGGAAGAGGCCGGCAACAAGCATTTCGAAATCGACGAACTGCCCGGCCTAAATCATCTATTCCAAACCGCGAAGACCGGCTCGCCCACAGAGTACGCGCAGATTGAAGAAACCATGTCGCCGGTGGCACTGGAGAAAATGTCGAGTTGGATTCTGCAGCAGTAGGCGCACGAAGCACGACAGCCAGCCTGGCAGCTGTCCTACATTCTATCTTTCCCTAACTGTCTTTCCGATAGAGCAGGTTGCGCATCGCCTCACGGCGCGCGGCATTGGCGCCTTTGTCGGTCTTCAGCGGGTCCGCGGACTTTGGGCCGGTGCCATCATCCTCTTCACTGCAGGACGGGCAACGATTGGCGAAGCCGGGCTTGCCGGGCTTCAGTTCGAACTCGTCACCGCAGACTGCGCAGACTTTGATGGGATAAGTCATGGTTGCGATTTTAGGACACGATTGCGCCGAGCTGCACGAGCGCGTTCGAACCTCCCCTTGAACGGCGCGCGAAAAAAGAGATCGTAAACAATGAACGGTCCGGCCAAAAGTGAAATAACACAGACGAGCCACGCCAGTCTGACTGTGAGAGCCCTCATACCCAAGGTCGCTATTTCACCAAGCACTATTAGAAATATAATTCCAACCCATTTTGTGATCGGGTTGGCCTTGATATTTTTCCATCCTAACCAAAGGGCGACTAGTGAAGCGATCAATACGGCAAAGACTGCCTCAGTGTTCGCAAGCTGGCGATGTGAGAGCAAGCCAACCAGTGCGGCGACTATTAACAATGGAACAGATCCCTTGATAAAGGATTCGACAACTTCGCGGAATGCCATCGCCCTTTTCTCAGGAGCCACCAAAGCAACTCCCCTCCGGTCAATTAATTCAAAAAATACTGCCGGTACAACGTATCTCTTTGCGCGGGTCGGAAGCCGGCATCACGGATAATGCGGCGCAGTTCCTCTTCTGTCGTGCAATTCGTGACTCCCGCTGCCTTCACCACGTTTTCCTCCAGCATCACCGAGCCCACGTCGTTGCCGCCGAAGCGCAGGCCCATCTGGCAGACTTTCAGTCCTTGCGTCACCCAGCTTGATTGCACGTTCAGGAAATTTGAGAGATACAAACGCGAAATCGCCAACACTTTCAAATATTCGACGGCAGTGGCCTCGTCCCAGTGGCGGCCGCCGAGCGCGGTGTTCGCCGGCTGAAAGCTCCACGGGATGAAGGCGGTGAACCCACCCGTTTCTTCCTGCAGATCGTAAAGCTTCTGAAAGTGATTGATGCGGTGCTCGTACTTCTCGCCCACTCCAAACATCATGGTTGCAGTCGTGCGCATGCCGATCTGGTGGGCGGTGCGGTGAACGTTAATCCAGTCTTCGCTGAGGCATTTCAGGCGCGCGACCTTGTAGCGGACCTCATCGTCGAGAATTTCGGCGCCGCCGCCCGGGATCGAATCGAGTCCGGCATCGCGCAAGCGCAGGATCGTGTCGCGGATCGAGAGGCCACTGTATTCAGCGATGGCAATGATCTCTGAAGCCGAGTAGCAGTGCAGATGGACTCTCGGAAAGCGCTCGCGAATCCCGCGCAGCATCTTCTCGTGCCAGTCAATTTTCAAATCGGGATGCAGGCCACCCTGCATGAGCACGCCCGTGCCGCCGAGTTCCACGGTCTCGCGAATCTTCTCGTAGATCGTGTCGAAGTTGAGAATGTAGCCTTCCTTCGCGGCAGGCCCCTTCAGAGGACGATAGAACGCGCAAAAGGTGCAGTATTCGGTGCAAAAGTTCGTGTAATTAATATTGCGGTCGATGATGTAGGTGACCACGCCTTCGGGATGAAGGTTGCGGCGCACGGCATCGGCTTCCATACCAATGCCAATCAGATCATCCGACTCGAACATCTCCAGCGCTTGCGCTTTGGTTAAGGACATAGGGCATCCACAGAACATTTAATTTTAGCAGGGGGTGCGGGATACTCGGCAAACCTCCTGAAACCTTCGCTGCTCGAAGCGCATCTGTAAACCATTCTCGCTGTACATTCGAACACCACGAACTGATGACCTCCACCCAAATGACACGACCTGGACCGCCGCCGATTAATCCGTGGCTGGTTGCAGTCGCGGTAATGCTGGCAACCTTCATGGAAGTGCTCGACACTTCCATTGCGGCAGTCGCGTTGCCCTACATTGCCGGCAGTCTCTCGGCGACCAACGACGAAGCTACGTGGGTATTGACTAGCTACCTTGTAGCGAATGCGGTGGTGTTGCCGGCCAGTTCGTGGTTCTCGCTGCGCTTTGGGCGCAAACGTTTCTTGATCTTCTGTATTGCTTTGTTCACGGTGTCGTCATTTATGTGCGGAGCGGCGACGAGCCTGGGGATGATCCTGATCGCGCGCGCCGTGCAAGGCGCCGGTGGTGGCGCGTTGCAGCCGCTGTCGCAATCGATCCTGCTGGAAACCTTCCCTCCGGAAAAACGCGGCCTGGCGATGGCCGTGTTTGCCTTGGGCGTGGTCGTCGCGCCGGTTTTGGGGCCAACGCTGGGCGGATGGCTGACGGACACCTACTCGTGGCGCTGGGCGTTCTACATCAACATCCCGGTCGGCGCATTTGCCGTTTTCATGATTTCCCGCTACGTGGAAGACCCCGACTACATACGAGAAGCAAAACCGGGCAAGTTCGACGGAATCGGGCTGGGACTGCTGGCGGTGTGGTTGGGCTGCCTGCAGATCATCCTCGACAAGGGGCAGGAAGACGACTGGTTCGGAGCGACGTGGATTCGCTGGGCAGCAGTGGTTTTGATCGTAGGCTTCGTCGCGTTCCTGATTCGTGAATTTCGCCACGGCAAACCGCTGGTCGATCTCCGCGTGTTCAAGCATCGAAATTTTGCAATCGGTTGTTTGCTGATTGGATTATTCGGCGCGGCGATCTACGGACTGGTAACTCTCCTTCCGCTGTTTTATCAGGAACTGATGGGGTACACGGCGCTGGCGGCGGGTTGGGCAGTAAGCCCGCGCGGGGTGGGAGCGATATTAGCCATGCCAATCATCGGATACTTGACCGCGAAAATCGACAACCGGTATCTGATCGCGTTTGGCTTTACCTTGTTCGCGGTGTGCAGCCTGTGGTTCAGCTATATCAATCTGTCGATCGGGCAATGGACCTTTCTGTGGGCAATCATTTTGAGCGGGTTTGGATCGGGCTGCGTGTTTGTGCCCCTGTCCACAACGACCATGTCGTTTTTGAAGAATGAAGAGATTGGCAATGCGAGCGGACTGTACAACCTGCTGCGCAACATCGGCGGGAGCATCGGCATTTCGGTGGTGAACACGATCGTGGCGCGGCATGAGCAAGTGCATCGATCGGAATTGGCACGCGGCTTAGACCCCGCACGGCCTGAGGTGCGGGGCGCGGTGCAAGGGATGCAGCAGTACTTGAGCGCGCAAGGAGCGTCGGCGACAACCGGGCTGGAGCGGGCTTACGGGTTGATTGGGCAGACACTCGAAGGCCAGTCGCGGCTGTGGTCGTATGTCGACGACTTCCGCTACATGGCGCTGATGTGTTTCGCGTGCGTGCCGATTGTGTTTGCGCTGAAAAAGACCGTGGGACGCGGGCGTCCCGGGGCCGGACATTGAGAGATATCCGAAGCGATGAGGCGAACTTATCCCGCGAGTTCTAACGGATGGACGCTGGTAAAGTCGCGGAGGCGTTTCAAGAACTCTTGCTGATCCAGATGAATTCCGTGCATGGGAATGTTCGCAGCGACATGGAAGACTGTGTCGTCTAGTCTTGGTCCATGCTGCCATTCGGCAAGGAACCCTTCCCGGTACAGCGTTCGAAGTTCGGTGTGGCGCAACCACACAGCAGGAAGGTTCGCTTCGGGGTCGCAGGCTTGCGACATGGTTTCGACGCTGAGGACGCCGTCTTTTCCGCAATACTGCCGGGAGCGGTCTACGCACAATTGATGAAGACGCCGGAGATCGTGTTCCGACACCGCCGGAATGACTGCTCCACTCTCCGCTTCCGCGATGAATCTCTGGAACGTCTTGAGCAGAGCCAGTTGATCGTTCGCCATAAGAATCACCCCAACTGAGCGCATTGTAAGCCCGGACATGGAGCGGGCAAAGCAAAGTTTTCCGCGGGCCGGGACACGAGAGCGCGATCTAATTCAGGTCCCTTACCCAGATGTTGCGGTAGCTGATGGGCTCGCTGGGGTCACCGTGAGCTTGCAGCTTGATGGGAGCGCTGTCGAATTTCTTGTAGAACGGCTGCCCGATGTAGCGGGTCTCGCCTTTCAGTTCGAAATGGTCCTGCACTAACACTCCATTGAAAAACACGGTGACGTAGGCCGGAGTCTTCACCGAGCCGTCGTCGTGGAAGACAGGCGCGTTCCAAACGACGTCGTAGCTCTGCCATTCGCCGGGCTTGCGCGCCGAGTTGGCCAGCGGAATCGCCTGCTTGTAGATGCTCGCGACCATGCCGTTCACGTAGGTGGAGTTGTTGTAGGAGTCGAGGACCTGTAGTTCGTATCCGGCGTCGGCGGGGCCGGTGGAGGCGAGAAAGACGCCGCTGTTGCCGCGGCCCTGTCCGGAGCCGGTGACGTTCTCCGGAATCCTGAATTCGAGGTGGAGTTGGTAGTTCTTGAATTGGCGCTTTGTTTCGATATTACCCGCGGACTTATTTACGGTCATGATGCCGTTGGCCACGATCCATTTTGCGGGAGTGTGGTCCTGGGCAGAGACCCACTCGTCCAGGTTCTTACCGTCGAAGAGGATGATGGCGTCGGAAGGCGCAGCGGCGCAGTTCGCGCCCGGCGTCACGACTTTAGGGACGGGCTGCCAGACTTCGGTATCTTCCGGCTTGGCGGTGGACGCGGCTTGACCGCTTGGTGCCGAAGGCGCGGGCGACTGTTGTGCGGGGAGGAAAGCGGTCATGGTGACGAAAAATGCCAGGAGCATCAGAACTTGAGGTCGCATGATGTGCAAAAGCATATACCCAGCGGAGTCGATCGGTGCCACAACCAGTTCCTTACAGCCAGCGGCGCACCCGGCTGCGGTATTGATCGTAGTCATCTTGAAACACTTCCCGCAGCTTGGCCTCTTCCACTGGAATCACCGTCCAATGCAGGTACGCGATCGTTAGCGGCAAGAGAATTACTGGCCAGATCTGTTTGAGCAGTGCAGCCTCGCCCAGGTAGGCGAGGGTCAGCCCAATGTACATGGGATTGCGAGTGAAACGGTAAGGCCCCGACGTCACCAACGTGGCCGACGACCTGCCTGGCACCGTGGTGGTGCGCGCTCGTCGGAAGAGCACGAGTCCCCAGCCGGCAATAACTGCGCCCGCAGCGAACAGTACCCATCCGGCGATGGTGGTGGCCTGCAGCACGGCGGGAGACAGAACACGAGGATGGTGAAATTCCAACGCCACTCCGAGCAGGTAAGTCAGGACGAAGACCCACGGCACGGGGACGCGCATCAGCCAGCGCAGGGGAGTGATCATGCAGCTTGCCCTCTCAGCAAGAGGATGGCTTTCATGGTCTCATAACGTCCGTTCGCGAGTTCACAGCAGAGGCGGCTTGGAGTGATCCCTTGATCGGAACAATGAATGATCCTAACCCCTTGATTTTTACTGTATTGAACGCGTTCAACTTTTCCCTTGACGCGCCGGATGCCTGGATCTATAGTGTTTTTGAACACGTTCAATATCGGCAAAAGGGGGCCGCGAACATGCAGAACGCAAACAACATCATCGTGACGACCTACCTGGTTTACATCGTGATCAGCGTCGGTTTAACGATCTGGGTGGCCCGGACGCTGCACAAGCGCGGGGCGATCTTTCTGGTGGACGCCTTTCACGGAAACAACGAGCTAGCCGATTCGGTCAACCATCTTCTGGTGGTGGGGTTCTACCTGATCAACATTGGGTTCGTCTCGCTGGCACTGAAGACGGCGGATGTCATTAGCACATCGCGGGCGGCGATCGAACTCCTCAGCGACAAGATGGGAATGGTGATGCTGATCCTGGGCGGCATGCACTTCTTCAATCTGTATGTGTTCTCGCGCATCCGGAAGAGCGCGCAACCGCGGCGTCCGGTGGTACCCCCACCGCCAGTGGCTCCGGATGCGATGTTGTCAGGGGCCAGGGTCTGAGCAGGGGTTAGTGCTCAAGGGGCAGCGTTCTGGAATTGCAGTGATGGCCTGGGACTGGACCGAGGGGGTGCTTATATGCAGAAACTCTATGTTCTTTACGATCCGAAGTGTGAATTGTGCTGCCGGTTGAAGAATTGGATTCTGGTGCAGCGGTCGTGGGTGGGGATTGCGCTTGTGGAAGCGGGCTCGGAGAAGGTAAAGAGGATGTTCCCGGGGCTGGAGAAGATTGCCGGCGAGAACGACCTCGTAGTGATCAGCGACGAAGGGGCGGTGTACCTGAACAACAGCGCCTGGATCATGGTGCTATATGCCATGGTGGAGTACCGGGACTGGGCGGTGCGGTTGAGCCATCCTCTGCTGGCTCCGCTGGTGAGGCAGGCCTTTGCGTCGCTGTCCAAGAACCGGCATTTCATTTCAAGTTGGATGAGCGCGGAGAACACCGAGGCGATTGCGAATGAACTGCGCAAGGTGGAATTGCAGCCTTGCGCAGTCCCGGCTGGCAGGCCAGTTTCGACAATACGGGAATTCTTGTTATGACCACGACCACGTTGAAAAATCGAACGACCGCGCGAGCGGAAGATACCCGCCGCAAGATTTATGAAGCGGCGATGGAGATGTTCCGCGAGAAGGGCTTCGAAGAGACCACCATGCGCGACATTGCGGCGAAAGCCGGTGTCGCGCTGGGTGGTGCGTATTACTACTTCTCGTCGAAAGACGCGATCGTGCTGGAGTTCTATCGCCTGATGCAGGAATCGAGCAACTCGCTGGTGCTCGAAACGCTGGCAGGAAAGAAAAAACTGAAAGATCGGATTCACGGCGTGCTCGACAAGCGACTGGAACTACTCGCGCCGAACCGGAAATTCTGCGCAGCCCTATTCCGACATGCGCCGGACCGAAACGATCCTCTTTCGCCGTTTAGCGACGAAAGCCGGGCGATTCGCGAAGGAGCCGTCGAGCACATGCGGCTGGCGATCGAGGGCAGCGACGCCAAAGTTCCCGCCGACCTGAAGCCGCGCCTTCCCTACTTGCTGTGGCTTTACCAGATGGCGCTGATCATGTTCTGGCTCTACGACCACTCGGCGAACCAGGAGCGCACCTCGAAATTGATGGACAAGAGTTTGGGGCTGCTGGTGAACCTGCTGCGGGTCTCGGCGCTACCGCTGATGAAGCCGTTACGGAAGACGGTGCTGGAGTTGGTAGAGGCTGCGGGCTAAAAGAGCACAATATGATCAAAGAGAGCGCATCCACCGAAACAGTCGTGATCACCGGGGCGTTCAGCTACACGGGCAAGTACGCGACTCGCTTGTTGCTTGATCGTGGATATCGAGTGCGAACGCTCACGAATCATCCCGATCGAACGGATCCGTTCGGTGGGAGGGTTCAAGCATTCCCCTATAACTTCGATCGTCCCGACCAACTCAAAGGAAGCCTCCGTGGAGCAAGCACGCTCATCAACACGTACTGGGTTCGCTTCCCGCATGGGAAAGCGACGTTCGAGTCCGCCGTTCGGAATACAGAAACCTTGATCCATGCCGCCACGGATGCGGGCATCAAGCGCATAGTTCACGTCAGCATTGCTAACCCATCACTCACATCCCCGCTGGGCTACTACAAAGGAAAAGCTGAGCTGGAACGTTTTATTGAGGATTCATGTCTTTCCTACACCATCTTGCGCCCAACAGTGATATTTGGTGCTGAAGACGTCCTCATCAACAATATCGCGTGGTTTGTGCGTCGTCTTCCGGTGTTCGGAATACCAGGAGATGGAAAGTATCGTATTCGTCCCATCTACGTGGAAGACATGGCTCATTTGCTAGCGAGTTCGGTGGAAAATTCGAGCAGTTCGACGGTCGATGCCGTAGGGCCAGAGACGTTCTCCTTCGGAGAGTTGGTGGGATTGATTGCAAGTACTGTTGGGCGCTCAACCCGGCTTCTTCGCATGCCTACTATCTTGGCCTACATGGCGACGAAGGTGACTGGATGGAAGGTCGGGGACGTAATTCTGACCTGGCAGGAGTACAGGGGTTTGATGGCAGATTTGCTGGCGACCGAAGGACCATCCGCCGGAGACACGAGCTTGAGCCAGTGGCTGGCGGAGAACCGCGAGACTGTGGGATTGAAGTACGCCTCCGAAGTGGCCCGCCATTACCGCACCTCGGCGGAAAGCTTCGTTGACACCGCTTCTCAGGCCACCTAGACTGCTGGGGACGCACCTTGCAAGGTCTGTCCTGACGAGGTTTCCTGAATGGGCTGGCTGCAAAACAAATTTGAAAAGAATTTCATGATCAGCACAGTTGATTATGTTTTCAACTGGGCGCGGAAGTCTGCCGTTTGGCCGATGACCTTCGGCCTGGCCTGCTGCGCGATCGAGATGATCGCGTCTTCTACCTCGCGCTTCGATATCGCCCGGTTCGGTTCGGAGGTGTTTCGTCCCAGCCCGCGACAGAGCGATCTGATGATCGTGGCCGGCACCGTGACCCTGAAGATGGCTCCGGTGGTGAAGCGCATTTACGACCAGATGCCGGACCCGAAGTGGGTGATCTCGATGGGCGCGTGCTCCTCCGTCGGCGGTCCGTTCAATACGTACGCGGTGCTGCAGGGCGTGGACAAGATTGTCCCGGTCGATGTGTACGTGACGGGATGTCCTCCGCGTCCGGAAAACCTCTTCTACGCGCTGCTCAAGTTGCAGGACAAGATCGACACCATGACGCTGGCCAAGAAGCCCACCGAAGTACGGCTGGATCCGAACATGGTGGAGAACTTCAAGAAGCAAGTGATGATCGCGCAGACGCTCCAACCCAAGTAGGCTCGTGTGGGGACGGACGCATTCGTCCGTCCCGCCAAGCGCAGCGAGCCGCCCTCGCAAAGAATCCACCCTGATGTCATCATTCATCAAACTCACCGCTCAAGCGAACCTGCCTCCAAACAACGAGGCCAAGGAATTCCGCTGTGGCGACAAGGAGATTTGTGTCGCCAACGTGAACGGCGAATATTCCGCGATGGATAACATCTGCCTGCACCGCGGCGGACCGCTCGGACAAGGGATGATCGAGAACGGCAAAGTGATCTGCCCGTGGCACGCCTGGGCGTGGGATCCGAAGACAGGCGAGGCGGCGCACAACGCGAATGCCAAGCTTGCGGTGTATGAGCTGAAAATTGAGAATGGCGACGTGCTGGTGAAGATTTAGCGCACCAATATCATGAGCCCGGTCACGCACTTCCTGAGCGGATGGGTTTTCGCGAATTGCGCGAAGCTGAATCGCAGAGACCGTGCGCTGGTCACGATGGCGTGTGTCATCCCCGACATTGACGGGGTTGGAATCATTCCTGAATTTCTGACTCGTCACTCCTCGCATCCCTTGTTATGGTTCACCCTCTATCACCATCGATTGCATAATCTGATGTTTGCTCTCGTGGTTGCGGCCATCTCATTCGTGGTTGCGACGCAGAAGTGGAAAACCGCGGCGCTGGTTCTCCTGAGCTTCCATTTGCATCTTTTCGAAGATGTCCTTGGCTCGCGCGGGCCGGATGGCTATCAATGGCCGATTCCCTACCTCTGGTCGTTTTCGTCTTCATGGCAGATCACGTGGAGCGGAGAGTGGGCCTTGAATGCATGGCCGAATGTAGCGATCACCGTCGTGTTATTGGTGGTGACACTGTGGCTGGCATGGCGGCGTGGGTTTTCTCCTGTCGAGATGATCTCGCAGAGCGCTGATGCGGCGTTGGTGAGAGCGCTGCGCACGCGGTTCGGTCCGAAGCATGATTTGCCCTCAGCAACGGTATAACGATCGTTCCTTCTCCCTGAGTCATCACAAACTCAGAAAGGTATTGGGAACCGACTGTAAACGCGCCCTTAGGCCCAAGCACCGCAGCAATTTCCCGGCTGATTGTCGTAGCCCTCTTCCATTTTGTTTTCTTGAGTTTGAATGTCATGACGATATTGTGCACCCGTAATCGTCATCACATTGTGTTCCGTAAGGAACATTCCTCTGGGCCGCCACCCACCTCTAGGACCGTAAGCCTATCCCAGCACTCTCAGGAATTTAGCGGGTTGGTTGTCGTAGCCGGGGAAAACGCTGGATAAATTCTTGTTGCCCATATGCCGGGCGACGCCTTCGCCGATCACTTGGCGGAAGTCTGTGGTCAAGGCAAGGTCACGGCCTTCGTACAGTTGCGATGGATCGAGGCCGGGCCAGTGTCCATACACCCGTCCACCCTTGACTGGGCCTCCCAGAACGAACATCACGTTGGCGTGGCCATGGTCGGTGCCGCGGTTTCCGTTCTCGCGCGCGGTGCGACCGAACTCCGACATCGTGACGACGACCGTGTCCTCGGCGAGATCGCCCAGGTCCGTCCAAAAGGCGGAAATGGATTGTGAGAAATCGGTCAGCACGTTGCTCAGTTGGCCTTCGACCGAACCTTCGTTGACGTGATGGTCCCACCCGCCGATATCGGCAAAGGCAATCTGCACGCCAAGATTCGCTTTGATCAGTTGCGCCAACTGGCGGATGCTGTCTCCGAAGCGTCCCTTGGGATAGTTGGCGCCAGAGGCAGGCGTGTACTTGCCGGGATCGGCGACCTTGAGCATCTTCACCGCGTCGAATGTTTCCTCACCGGTACCGTGCAGCACGCTGTCGGACGAGTGATCGTACATGGCCTCGAACGCGCTGGCCGCTTGCGACGGCCTCGAACTGCGTCCGCCAATGGAAAAATCGTTGATGTTGTTCATCGCAACCGCCGGCTCCGATCCGCTGAGAATGCGCGGCAGAGACGGACCTAGAGCGATGGCGCGAAACGGAGAATTCTGCGGCAACGATGGAAGATTGTGCAGCGAGCGGTTGAGCCATCCGTCTTCCGTGGCCTTCAGGCCGGGAGTGCCGGTCTCCATGAAATCTTGCGCGTCGAAGTGCGAGCGAGTGGCGTCGGGCGACCCCGCAGCGTGCACGATGGCGAGATGCTTTTGTTGCCAGAGCGGTTGAAACGATGCCAGCGATGGATGCAGCCCGAAGAAGCCATCGAGATCGAGAACCGCCTTGCGCGGAATATTGATGTTGGGGCGCATGGCGTAGTACTGCGGCTCGCCGTGAGGAACTACAATGTTCAGCCCATCCGCAGCGCCACGCTGAAAGATCACGACCAGCCGCTTGGCGCGTCCGCCGTTCTCGACGGCGCCGAATGCGGCACGCGTGAGAAAACTCGGGACGGCCGCTGTGCCAACGACGGCGAGCGCGCTATTGCGAAGAAAGATGCGGCGAGTGACCATAACAGCTCCTGGCTCTTAGCTCTTAGCTCTTAGCTCAAAAACTTTTGTGCACGCGAGAGATTCAGGCTAAAGAGCTCACTGCTGACCGCCCGAACTCTCACCTTCTCTGAAATTCCGGCGAGCCCAGCAACAGGCCCGCAATTGTGTTCGCATCCGGCGGATGCGGCGCATCCGGCTTGCGATTCTTGTTGGTCTGCGCCGGCATCGTGTTTCCTTGCGGATTCTCCACTTGCGCCACGATCGAATCGTGCGTTTGCTTTGACACGTCTGCCGCCAGGAGCTTCGCTTCCATCGTCGACAAGACCAGGCTCGTGTCGATCGGCGGCGGAGGATTACCCGCCAGTTCCGTCGTATCGATTTTCACTCCGCGGATCTTGCCACTCGTCAGTGCGAGGGCGAAGTTCATGCGATTCAGCAATGCCGCCGAACTCACCCAGGTTTCGGCCTTCATCGAATAGCCGGTCGGCGGCTGCGCTCCGTACAGCTGCATGCCCATGTTGTTGAGCTGACGGGCGAGCGGCATGGCATCGTCGACTTCGGCGCCCGAGGCGCGTACGGCAGAAACGACAAACTCCAGCGGGGTCTTTACCTTTGCGCGATACGTGCCTTCCGCCCAGAATTCGGGCGAGTGGAACAGAGTCGAGAGCACTTCGCGGATGTCGCCTTTTTTCTTCTCGAAGGTCTTCGCCATGCGATCGACCAACGCAGGCGGCGGATCGTCGGAGACAAATCGTTGCGCCAGTTTCAGCGAGATAAAGTGCGCCGTCTGCGGGCTCGAAGCCAGCCGGTGCAGGACTTCCCTGCCCTCGTCTTCGCCGCCCGCTTTCACTTTCTTGCCTAAGACCATTTTCGGGCCCGGCTCGTGCGTGCGCGGATCGAACTTAAAGCCTCCACCTTCGAACGGCTTCTCGATCGTCCATCCGGTAAAAACCTTCGCGACCTCGGTAACGTCACGTTGCGAATAGCCGCCGTTCACGCTGAGCGTGTGCAGTTCGAGCAGTTCACGGCCATAGTTTTCGTTCAGCCCGCTGCGGCGACGTTTTTCGTTCGCATTCGGATTCCGCACCGGATAGCGATACGGCCCACGCGGTCCGGGACGCCCGGGCATGCCCATCGCCTGCATGGAATTCGGTCCGACGCTCAACCAGTTGTCGAGATAGAAAAGCATCGCAGGGCTTTTTGCGGTCGCAACTAGCAGATCTTCAAACTTGCCCATGGCATGAGGGCGAATCACATTCTGTTCGTAGTCCGTGATGAGCACGCGATCCGCGCCTTTGCCCACAAACACGTTGAAGTGGTTGAACCAGAAGTCGGTCATGACCTCTTCAAGCTGGCGCTCGCTATAAATGGCGCGCAGCAGCTTGGCCTGTATGAGCTCGTCCACGATGACGCCCTGGGGATTGTTCATGGCCAGCAGCGTCTCTTTCTGCTTGGGATCGAGCCCGGCGAGAAAATCCTGACCCTTGCCGCCCCGGAGAGAATCGGCCAGTGCAAGTTGCTCGTCGGCCGACATCGCCATCACTTTTTTGTAGCGCTGGTCGGGTGGGAGATCGACCAGTCCCTGCACATTGAGATCAGCGTAGAGACGTTCTTCGCGGCGGCGAGCCTCGGCTTCTTCCGCCGGGGTCATCTTGGTCTCGGCTTTCTCCGTGTCGGCTTTTTCAGGCGGCGACATCACCGAGTTATCGTTGCCCGGCTGTTCGCTGGCGGGAGTCGGCGGATTCATGGAGTTGGCATCGGCCAGTCCGTTGGGAGCAGGCCCGCTGGAATCCGCACTGGCGGCTGCGGCTGCCGCAAGTTCCGCTTCCGTCTTGGCGCCTGCCATGGCATCGTTCGCGCTGGTTTCAGCGGAGTTATCCTCAGCGGCTTTTGTATTCGGAGCTCCGGGCGGATTGAAATTCGTCGCCGCCGTGGCCAGCTTCGCTTCTTTCTTTTCCTGCATGCGAGCGATTTGCACTTGATACACCGCGCGCTTGGCGGGATCCGACGGCATCGACTTCTTTCCGTCCATCACTTCGCGAATCACACGCTGGTCGGGACACTCCTCAACCATCTGCCGCGAACTCATGTGCAAAGTGCGGAAGGGCGCCAGCCGGGATTCGATCGCGTTATCGCTAATCTTCTCGGGATGGAGTTGCAGGTCGATCCACTTGTCCACACCCATGGCCATGACTTGCTGCATGTCGCCGGGACGTGGTCCGAACGTCAGCCGATTCAGGGCGTGCACGGCGCGTTTCTGTTCGTTCGAGGAAGAATCTGTGGCAGGATCTTTCTTCTTGGCTAACAGTTGCGGTACCGCGCAGGCAAGGCTCAGGCAAAACAATGCAAGGCCAATCTTGCCAAGGCTGGATCTCATGAAGACTCCCCGGGAATCAAGTGCTCTCCATTATGAACCCGAATGGCGGAAAAAGTTGCTGGCTGCGAGGATACCGGAGCACCCGGAAATAACTGAGCAGTCTTGAGTTAGCAGGGTC
>Ga0335070_10004164_pt1 | contig 16887 bp, 20 predicted proteins | sample Lox_Sample_13_FD_206722 | JGI IMG/M metagenome (GOLD analysis project Ga0335070, IMG submission 206722) | Soil microbial communities from Loxahatchee National Wildlife Refuge, Florida, United States - Lox_Sample_1.3 | ecosystem: Environmental > Terrestrial > Soil > Wetlands | place: USA... | reverse complement strand
CGGGATCGTCGTGATCCTGGGCGCCGCGATAAGCGCGGTCGGCGTGGAGGTCCGGCTCACGCGCGCGGGCTTCCTCGGCGCCGGCGCTCTCTCAGGCTTCTTCGGCACGACGGCGGCCATCGGTGGACCGCCGATCGCGCTCCTCTATCAGCACGAGAAGGGCCCGGTCGTGCGCGGGACGCTCTCGGCGTTCTTCGTCGTCGGCACCGCCATCTCGATCGGGGGACTCGCCTGGGCCGGCAAGTTCGGGCGCCCGGAGCTGCAGCTGACGCCGGTCCTGCTGCCGGGCGCCCTCGTGGGCTTCCTGCTCTCGGGCAGGCTCACGCGGTTCATGGACCGCGGGTGGCTGCGCCCGGCGATCCTCGTGCTGAGTGTGCTCGCCGGCAGCATCGTCGTGGCCAAGCACTTCATCCACTGAGCGCGGACAGCAGATCCACATAGGCGCCGGCGACGAGATCCTCCTCGCCGACCCGCAGCGCGGACATCAGCCGGCGCGCCTCGCGGACCCCGCCGTCGGCCGTATCGCCGGGCGCCAGCTCGACCTCCAACTCCAGGAAGGCCCCGAGGCCCCGCACCTCGTCCAGGTGCACGCGCGTCCGCCCCACGCGATAGACGAGCCGGCGCTTTCGGACCGTGCCGGCGGCCCCGAGCGCCGCCGCGAGCACCTGGCGCATCGCGGCCGCGTCACGTACCGCCGCGGTCTCGTAGGTGGATTCCTTGGGGCCCGTCGCGTCCGGCCGCCGGTAGTAGATCAGCTCGGCGCCGGCGCCGGAGCGCTCGCGGAGCTTGAGGCGCCCGGAGGCGACCCGGAAGAACGTGTCCTCCTGCTCGACTTCCTGCGGCGGGCCGTCCGCCAGCGGCTCGACCAGCCGCCGGGTCGCCGCGACGTCGCGCAGTCGCGCCTTGATCTCGACGTTGCGGGCCACGCGCGAGCGCTATGACGCCGCTGCCTTCGCGCCGGCCACCTTGATGCCGGCGGTCCACCGGTGCCCCTTGATCTCCGACCAGGCCGTCAGCCCGAAGTAGAGCACGCCGAACGCGATCACCTTCTCGGGGTGCGCGACCCACAGGCCGCCGCCCGGGATCCGCTGCGCCGCGACCACCTGCGGCGTGATGCCGAGGCGCGGCACCGGAAGGAGGATCGTCGCGAAGGCCCCGAGCAGGTAGAACAGCGCCGACGTCCCCCATCCGGCCATCACGAAGGCCTTCTGGCCCGCATCCTGCGCCTGGCCCAGGATGACACCCAGCAGCCGGTTCAGCGTCTGCCCCCAGAAGGCCGCGAGCGGCCACCAGCTCTTGAACCCGAGCGACATCGCCCCGGCGAACAGCGTGTAGAACGCCCCCAGCCCGAGCACCTTGGTGCTCCGCGCCACCCGTCCGCCGGGCTCGAACGCGGCGACGCCCATGAAGGCGGCCGAGTGGATGATGATGAACTCCATCATCATGACCAGCAGCAGCCACTTCACCATGAAGGGGCCGAAGGTCGCCGGCCGGATCCAGGTGACGAAGAAGACTCCGGCGAAAGCGATGTCGGGGAGCGCGGACAGGGACCCGGCCCGGGAGCTGGTCATGCGGCACGAAGCTTACGCCCGCTCGATCCACGGGCAAGCGCGATTCGTCAGCGGCCTGTCATCCTCCCGCCATCCGACGCTCACGCTGGCGAGAGGCCTGCGCGGTACGGTCCAACTGTACCTCACGGGAGGCACGCATGTTCGACTCGCTCATCGAGTCCAGGCACACCACGGCCGCGCGGAGCGCGTTCGGCGGCGGCGCCGTCTCGCTCGTCGTCCACTCGGCGCTCATCGCCGGCGCCGTGTACGCCACGCTGCACGCGAGCGAGACGCGCGAGGCGCTGCGGGAAGTCGGTCCGATCACCCTCGCCGTCACGCCGGCACAGCCGCCGCGGCCAACCGCACCCGGCGTCCAGCTTCCGCTCCCGGGGCCGATCCGGCTCGCGGTCTCCCCCGAGATCCCGCCGGTGATCCCGCCGCCCTCCGCGGTGCCTTTCGACCCCACGGCGTATCTCGGCGTCGGGCCGGATTCCGGCGACATCCTCGGCCGCGGAGTCGTGGGTCCCAGCGTCAGCGCGGTCCCCATCTACTCCGTCAACGTCGTCGAGGAGCAGCCGGAGCGGATCGGCGGACCCGTGCCGCGCTATCCCGAGGTCCTGCGACAGGCCGGGATCGAAGGGGAGGTGGTCGTCGAGTGTGTGGTCGATACGCTCGGCCGCGCGGAGCCCGGTTCCATCCGGGTCGTCTCGAGCACGCACGCCCTCTTCGAGCAGCCGGCGCGCGAGGCGGTCGCATCGTCCGTCTTCCGGCCCGCGCGCCTCGACGGTCGGCCGGTGCGCGTACGCGTCCAGTTGCCGCTGAACTTCCGGATGGCGCGCCGTCCGAGCCCGTGAGAGGGCGCGCATTGCCGAGACATTCGGTCCCCTTCCCGGCGGCGCGCGGTTTGCACCGCCGGCATCCGGAGGGCACATACCCAGGCGGGGCGCCGCGCGCCCTCGCAACCAGGTGACGACCGGAGGCAGCAATGAAGGGCGACAAGAAAGTGCTGACGGTGTTGAACGAGCTGCTGGCGGACGAGCTCACGGCCATCAGCCAGTACATGGTCCACTCCGAGATGTGTGACAACTGGGGCTACGAGAAGCTCCACAAGTCGATCGAGGGTCAGGCCGTGGATGAGATGCACCACGCCGAGTGGCTCATCCAGCGCATCCTCTTCCTCGAGGGCGCACCGACCGTATCGAAACTGCACCCGATCCGGATCGGGAAGGATGTGCCGGCGATCATCGGGACCGACCAGGAAGACGAGGTCGGCGCGATCAAGTCATACAACGCCGGGATCAAGGTCGCACGCGAGGCGCTGGACCACGCCACCGTGGACCTCCTCACCAAGATCCTGAAGATGGAGGAGGGCCACGTGGATTGGGCGGAAGCCCAGCGCGATCAGATCGCGCAAATGGGCCTGGAGAACTACCTCGCCAACCAGGTCGGGGGCGCGGCCGCCTAGAAGAACAGCTGTCCCATCAGGCTCACGGCGCCAAAGGACAACTCGAGCTGATGGCCCGAGGTCGTCCCGCCGGGGGTCATCGTCGACGTGTGCGTGTAGAGGGCGTCGACCCGCCAGCTCGCGCCGACCATCAGGTGCGGCGACACCATCCAGCCCGCGCCCAGGTCCCCGAACACGCCCGCTCCCCAGCCATTGGTGGTCGTGGGGCCGGCCGCGGCGTAGCTGTGCGAGTAGTCGACCTGGAGGCCGAGGGTATGGAAGAGTTGGACGCTCGGCGCCAGGCCGCGGTAGCGGCGTACGCCGAGACTCAGTTCGGCACTGTTGACGTTGCCCCTCGCGCCCCCGCCGTTGGACGTGCTGGTGGAGATGTCGCCCTGCAGATCCATCACGACGGCGCGATCCGGGGCCATGAAGCGGATCGCCCCCGCTCCGGCGAACCCGAACGCTACGACGAAGTCCGCGCCCCACTGCCGTGCATGAAAGGGTGAGCGCTCCGCGGCCTGGGCGAATCCCACCCCCGGTGCCAGGGCCGGCGCCAGCGCGGCGACGGCCAGTGCTGTCCGCAACGCACGCATGCATGCCTCCGTGTTGGAATTCAGGATTGCTGCTCTAAGACACGGGAGGCGTGGCCGAAGTCACGCGCGAGGGCGTACCGAGGTGCCGCGCAGCATGGTGCGGTGACGCCCGCAACGGCCGGGTCGAGGCCCGGGATGACGCGAGGCTTCTACCGCCGCCAGGTCCAGGCGAGGTCGCAGAACCGCGGCAGCAGCTCGCCGGCCCAGGCGCGCACGTATTCGGGCAGCCCCCCGGTCGCGACCGGGGCCCCCCAGCGCGCGGTGGCCGCGCGATGGATCGCGGCGCTCACTTCCGCCCACGTGGCGCGGTTGGGCGGCAGGAGGTCGGCGAGTCCGGTCGCCGATGGGGCGTCCGCGTCGCCCTGCGTCACCGCGGCCACGACGTCCTGTCCGGCGGTGAGCAGCACGGAGCCGTGCTGGAGGAACGCGCCGCCGCCGCGCACCTGGGCGCTGCCCACGACCTTGCCCCCGGTCGCGGCGACGACCTCGCCGCCCGCCGCGCTGGCGAAGCACGCCCCGGCGCCGACGCCGGCGGCGGGCCGGTCGGCCGCGAGCAGCACGTGCGCTCCGAGGGCGGTGAACGCGGCGGCGAGCATGGCGTGGATCTCCCGGTAGGTCTGGCGCAGCGAGCCGAAGACCTCCGCCGGCGCCGCCACCGCGTACGTGACCTCGCGGTCGTGCCACACGGCGCGGCCGCCGGTGGGCCGGCGCACGACCGCCAGCGCGCGCGCGGCGATGGCGCTGCGGTCGTAGCGGCGGAGCGCGGGCTCGTTGCGTCCGAAGGAGAGGGTGGGGGGATCCCAGGCGTAGAGGCGGAGGGTGCGGAGGCCTTCGGTCTCCGCCGCCTTCAGCAGCGCCGCGTCGAGCGCCATGTTCCAGGGGCCGGACTGCGCTGAGTCAATCAAGACGAGCCACGAACTGCCCACGAGTCTCCTTGCCGGCAAGAGGTGAGGCGTAAGGAGTGAGAAGGCGAAGTGAGAGGTGAGAGGTTCAAGTGAGAAGTTCAGGTGAGAAGGGTCCCACCTCTCACGCCCTTGCTTCTCACTTCGTCATCTCACTTCTCACCTCGCCTTCTCACCTCTCACTCCTCGCTCCTCACTCGATCAACGTCCTGCTCTGCTCCTTCATGTACTGCTGCACGTAGTACAGCCCGCCCGCCGACTTGCCGGTGGAGCCCGACCCCTTCCACCCGCCGAACGGCTGCAGGCCCGGCCACGCGCCGGTCGTGGCGCCCTGCGGACGGTTGGCGTACGTGGTCCCTGCCTCGATGTGCTCGAAGAACCACGCCGCCTCCTTCTTCGTCCCGTAGAAGCCGGCCGTCAGACCGTAGTCGGCGTCGTTGGCCCGGCGCATCCCCTCCTCGAGCGAGTCCACGCCGGCGATCATCGCGATCGGGAGGAACATCTCCTCCCGCCACAGCCGGTGGCTCTCGGGAACGTCGTCCACCAGCGTCGGGGCGCAGAAGTAGCCCTTCGCCAGCGCGCCGGTCGTCAGGCGCCGGCCGCCGAACAGGATCCGTCCCGTCTTCTTCAGGTCCTCGACGTATCCGTCGTAGCTCTTCGCCCCGGAGGCGTTGGCCACCGGCCCGAGCCAGTTCTCGCGCTGCGTCGGATCGCCGATGTTCGTCCGCTCCAACTGCTCGAGCATCTTCTTCACCAGCGCGTCCTTGACCGGCTTCTCGACGAAGATGCGCGACGCGGCGGAGCACTTCTGGCCCTGGAGGCCGAACGCCGAGCGGTAGCAGCCGAGCGCCGCGCGATCGAGGTCGGCGCGCCGCGAGACGATCACCGCGTTCTTCCCGCCCATCTCCGCGATGCAGGGCCGCGGCGCCTTGCCGCCGGCGAACGCGCGGTAGATGTGCATCCCGACGTCGTACGAGCCGGTGAAGGTGATCCCGTCGACGCCGGGATTGGTGATCAGCTCCTCGCCCAGCGTCCCGCCCGGCCCGGTGACGAAGTTCACGACGCCCTTGGGCAGCCCCGCGTCGAGGAAGCAGCGGGCGAGGAAGCACCCGACCCACGGAGTGTCGGTCGCCGGCTTCATCACCAGCGTGTTCCCCGCGACCAGCGCCGCGCCCGATGGCCCGCCCGACAGCGCGACGGGGAAGTTCCACGGCGAGATGACGACCCAGACGCCGTGCGGCCGCAGCAGGCTCGTGTTCGTCGCCTTGAACCCCTTGAGCGGATCGCGCCCCATCGGCGTCACGTAGCCGCGGTGCCGCTCCACCTGGTCACAGTAGTAGGCGATGAGGTCCGCCGTCTCCTGCACGTCGGCCAGCGCTTCCATCCGGTTCTTGCCGACCTCGAGCGCGTCGATGGCCGCGAACTCGAAGACCCGCTCGTTGATGATCTGCGACGCCTTGCGGAGGTACTGCACCCGTTTCTGCCAGGGCAATCCGCTCCACCCCGGGAACGCGGCGCGCGCGGCGGCGATGGCGGCTTTCGCGTCCGCCGCCGACCCCTTCTGGAAGCGGCCCAGCACCCAGTCGGTGTTGATCGGGCTCCTGTCCTCGAACTGCTCGGCGGCTCGGCGTTCCTCGCCGCCGATCAGCAGGTGATGCTCGCGGCCCAGCCGCGCCTTGATCGTGGCGAGCGCGCTCTCGAAGTGCTCGTGCAGCGCTTCCGGCGGGTCGAACATCGTGGCGTAGGTGAGCTTGAAGGCCGCCTTGCGGCGCGGCGCTATCTTCTTGGTACGCTTCGACTTGGCGGGCACGGGAATCCCCCGACGTTCAGGTCGGTGCGGCGTGGTCAAGCGGGGAGAAGACTAGCAAAGGCCGGGCCAGGCGGGAAGGCTGATCCGGAATCAGTCGATCGTGGCTTGCACCGACAGCGCGATGAGGAACTGTGCGGCCCAATAGGTGGAGAGCTCGACGGGCTGCGCCGCAGGGAAGGAGCGGCCGAACCGGCGCAGCGCCACGACCCCGTCCGACACGAGGAACAGGCAGGCGCCGACGGCCCCGCACAGGAACGTCTGCCGCGGGATCAACGGTGACTGGCCGCGCATCGCGGCGCGCCACGCCATCGCGCAGACCGCCAGCCCGTAGACGACGAACGGGATCCTCAGTTTCCCGAGCGCGCGCCAGCGGTCCGCGACGACCGCGCCGCCGAACGCGACGAACGGCACCAGCCACGGGAGCTGCGGGAGCGTGACCGGGTTGCCGAGGCTGAACGCGGCGATGTAGGCGAGCTGCGCCCCGAGGAAGGCCGCGACGCCTCCCGTCATCCGGCCGCCCGGGAGCATGAGCAGGATGTCCCCGCCCAGCGAGAACGCCAGCCCGACGACGACGAGCGCGCGGTACGGCGCCGGCGCGGGCCGGATGAGCCACGCGGCGCCTACCAGGATGATCAAGGTGGTGAGCGGCTTGAAGAGGTAGAAGCCGGGTCGGTCGTCCCGCTGGGCCGCGACAATGGCGCAGGTGGCCGATACGGCCACCGTCGCCAGGAGCAGCGCCGTGGAGGGCCGGATCGCCAGCCGTCAGCCTCCGAAGGCGTACCGCACGTTCGGGTTCCGCGCCGCCGCCGCTTCGTCGAACCGGTTTACCGGCGTGACGTGCGGCGCGCCGGTCACGAGGTCCGGCGTCTGCTCCGCCTCCTCGGCGATCGTGAGCAGCGCGTCCGCGAAGCGATCGAGCTCCTCCTTCGTCGCGGTCTCGGTCGGCTCGATCATCAGCGCCTCGTGCACGATCAACGGGAAGTAGACCGTCGGCGCGTGGAAGCCGTGGTCGAGCAGGCGCTTCGCGATGTCGAGCGTCTTGACGCCGTACTTGTCCTTGAACGGCGTGCCGGTCGCGACGCACTCGTGCATGCCGCGGCCGTACGGCATCGGGTACTTCGCCTCGATGCGCGCCGCCAGGTAGTTCGCGTTGAGCACGGCGGCGTCGGCGGTCGCGCCGATCCCCTCGCGCCCCAGCATCGTGATGTACGTGTAGGCGCGGACCATCATCCCGAAGTTGCCGAAGTAGCCGTGCAGCTTCCCGATGGACTGCGGCCGGTCCCACTCGCGGTAGTAGCGGTCGGCGGTGCGGACGACGAGGGGGACCGGGAGGAACGGCTCGAGGTGCTGCTTCACGGCCACGGGGCCCGAGCCGGGCCCGCCGCCGCCGTGCGGCGTGGAGAACGTCTTGTGGAGATTGAAGTGCATCGCGTCGGCGCCGCAGTCGCCCGGCCGCACCTTCCCCATCAGCGCGTTCATGTTCGCGCCGTCCACGTACAGCAGTGCCCCGGCCCCGTGCACCAGCTTCGCGATCTCCGTCACCTCGGTCTCGAACCGTCCCACCGTGTTGGGCAGCGTGAGCATCAGCGCGGCCGTGTCGGGCCCGAGGGCGGCCTTGAGCGTGGCGAGGTCCATCTGGCCCCGCGCATCGGACTTGATCGCCTTCACCGTGAAGCCGGCCAGCGCCGCGGTCGCGGGGTTGGTCCCATGCGCGCTGTCGGGGATGATCACGGTCTTGCGCGCCGTGTCGCCCCGCGCGCGGTGGTAGGCAGCGATCAGGAAGATGCCGGTCATCTCCCCCTGCGCGCCGGCCGCGGGCTGGAGCGTGATCGCGTCCATCCCGCTGATGTCCTTCAGCCACTCGGCGAGCGTATGGATGAGGCGGAGGGCGCCCTGGCACGCGACGTCGGGCGCGAAGGGATGCAGCGCCGCGAAGCCCGGCAGCCGCGCCATGTCCTCGTTCACCTTGGGGTTGTACTTCATCGTGCACGACCCCAGCGGGTACATCGCGCGGTCCACGTGGTGGTTCTTCAGCGACAGCTCGACATAGTGCCGCATCACCTCGAATTCCGGCACCTCCGGCAGGCGTGGCGGGTCCTTCCGCAGCGCCGCCGGCCGCACGCAGTCGGCGAGGCGCTTCGCCGCGATGGGCTTCGGAACCTTCGTGCCGCCGCGACCCGGCTTCGAGCGCTCGAAGATCAGCGGCGTCGGGCGGGGCAGGAACGGGAAGGGGGTGGGGGTAGCAGTGGGCTGCATGGTCTTCCTCTAGAAGTCGTAGGACTGGCCGGGCTGGAGCACGACCACCTGGGCCTGCTTCCCCACGGCCTGCGTGAATTTCTGCGGGTCGGATTCGAGCACCGGGAACGTCCCCCAGTGCATCGGGATTGCGACGGCAGGCTTGACGAACGCGACCGCACGCGCCGCGTCCTCGATCCCCATCGTGAAGTTGTCGCCGATCGGGAGGAGCATCACGTCCACCCGTCCCGCCAGCAGCTGCATGTCCATCGTCAGCGCCGTGTCGCCGGTGTGGTAGACCGTCTTCCCGCCCACCGTGACGAGATAACCGCACGGGAAGGTGGTGAACCGTCCTCCACCGCCGCCCTCGACCATCCCGCCGTGGATCGCGACGACGAGTTTCACCCGGCCGAACGGGAAATCGCGCGCGCCGCCGATGTGCATCGCGTGCACGTTGGGCGCGCCCTGCTCCTCGCAGTACAGCGCCAGCTCGTACGGGGCCACCACCAGCGCGCGGTCCCGCTTGGCCAGCGGCACCGCGTCGCCGAGGTGATCGCCGTGCCCGTGCGTGAGCAGGATCGCGTCCAGGTGCGGCAGCTTCGCCGCGTCCACGTCCGCTTTCGGGTTGCCGCCGAGGAACGGGTCGATGACGATCCGCTTGCCGCCGTGCTCCAGGACGAAGCATGAGTGGCCGTGCCAGGTGAGCTTGGGCATGCCGGCCTCCCTCAGGCCTTCCTGAGGACTTCCACCAGGCGGTCCACGTCCTCCGCCGTGCGCTTCTCGGTGACGGCGATCAGCAGCGCGTTGGCGTCCTCCATCGGTGAGGCGAACCGGTCGAGCGCGACGCCGGCGAGCACCCCCTTCGCCGCGGCGGCGTGCACGATCTCCGCGGCCGGCTTGGGCGTCTGCACCGCGAACTCGTGGAAGAACTGGCCGCCGGGGCAGAGCGGGGCGTAGCCCTTGAGCTTCGTCACGGCGTCGAACACCGCGTGTGCGTTGACGCACGACGCCTCCGCGACGCCCTTGAGGCCCTCGAGCCCGACCGTCGCGAGGTAGACCGTGGCGGCGAGCGCCATGAGACCCTGGTTGGTGCAGATGTTGCTCGTCGCCTTCTCGCGCCGGATGTGCTGTTCGCGGGTCTGCAGCGTGAGCACGAAGCCGCGGCGTCCGTCGTGGTCCTGGGCCATGCCGGCGATGCGGCCCGGCATGTTCCGGATGTAGTCGTTCTTCGCCGCGAAGATGCCCAGCACCGGGCCGCCGTAGCTCATCGGGATGCCGAGCGGCTGGCCCTCGGCCACGGCGACGTCGGCGCCGCAGCCGCCCGGGCTCTTCAGCACGGCCGCGGCGATGGGGTTGAACGCCACCACCAGCAGCGCGCCGGCCGCGTGCGCGGCCGCGGCGCACGCGTCCAGGTCCTCCAGCACGCCGAGGAAGTTGGGCTGCTGCACCACCAGGCAGGACGCCTGGCCGAGCAGCTTCCCCGCCGCGGCGAGGTCGAGCGTGCCATCGGCCTTCCGGGGCGCGACGGCGATGGTGCGCCCGGTCGCGCCGAGATACGTCTGCGTGACGCTGCGATAGTGCGGGTGCACCGTGTGCGCCATCACGACCGTGTGCCGGTCCTTCTTCACCCCGCCCGCCAGGATCGCCGCCTCCGCGCAGGCGCTCGCCCCGTCGTACATGGAGGCGTTCGCCACGTCCATCCCCGACAGCTCGCACATCATCGTCTGGAACTCGTAGATCACCTGCAGCGTCCCCTGCGACACCTCGGGCTGGTAGGGCGTGTACGCGGTATAGAACTCGGAGCGCCGCAGCACGTGGTCCACGATCGAGGGCACCCAGTGGTCGTACAGGCCGCCGCCCGCGAAGCAGACCAGCGGCGGGTCCTCGCCGGCGAGCGCGCTCACCGAGCGCACCGTGTCCCACTCGGACAGCGCCTCGGGAATGGCCAGCGGGCGCTTGAGCCGCAGCGCGGCGGGAATCGCGGCGAACAACTCGTCCGGGGACGCGATGCCGATCGTCTTCAGCATCTCCCGGACGTCGGCTTGGCTATGGGGCACGTAGGACATGGGAGTCGAGGCTGAGGGAGACAACGTGCAGCGCCCCGGATCGGGACCCGGGGCGCTGGGGCTTACTGGCCGATGTGCGAGGCGTAGTCCGCCGGGCCAAGCAGCTCCTTGATCTCGGCGGGGTTCTTCACCTTCAGCTTGATCATCCAGCCGGCGCCGTAGGGGTCCTTGTTGACGACCGAGGGGTCGCCCTCGATCGCCCCGTTGACCTCGACGACCTCGCCGGCCACGGGGCAGAACAGCTCGGACACGGCCTTCACGGCCTCGATCGTGCCGAACGGCTCCATCTTGTCGAACTTGGCGCCGACCGCGGGCAGGTCCACGTAGACCACGTCGCCGAGCTCGCCCTGGGCGTAGTCGGTGATGCCGACCGAGACGATGCCCGGGCGGTCGGTCTCGTGCAGGTACTCGTGCTCCTCGGTGTAGACGCGATCTTCCGGGATTTTCGACATCTGCGGCTCCACTGGTCCGCGAAGGTTAGTGGCGGTGGCCCAACGCTATCCGGGGCCCTCGCCGGTGTCAAGCGAAATTCATGCCCGCGATGCGTGGTGGTACACGCGTCAGGCGGGATCCCGCGGGCGGCGCAGCGGAGGTGTCAGGTGCGATGCCCCTCTCGTCCGGCGCGCTCCAGCGCGTCCCACGCGGCGCGCGCGCTCGCCGCGAGCGCGTCCGTGGAGCCGTCGTTGTCGATCACGAGATCCGCGCGGTCGCGCTTCAGCCGGCTCGGGAGCTGCGCGCCGATGACGTCGTCCGCTTCGTCGCGCGAGTAGCCCCTCAGCTCCATCAGCCGGCGCCGCCGCAGCTCCTCGGGCGCGTCGACCAGCACCACCTTGTCCCAGTCGTCCGGGTCGAGCACTTCGAACAGCAGCGGGATGTCGCAGACCACGATGCGGGCGCCGCGCTGCTCCGCGTCCGCGAGCCGCTCGGCCAGCAGGCGCTCCACGTCCGGATGCACGATCGCGTTCAGCACCGCACGCTGCTCGTCGTCGCCCATGACGCGCCGCCGCAGCGCCGCGCGGTCGAGCGCGCCGTCGGGCCGCCGCAGGTCGGCGCCGAACCGCCGGAAGATGGCGGCGAGCGCCGGCGAGCCCACGGCCACGGCTTCGCGCGCCAGCAGGTCGGTGTCGATCGTCGCGGCGCCCCAGAGCGCGAAGTGCGCCAGCACCGTGCTCTTGCCGGCGGCGACGTTCCCGGTGAGCGCGACGCGCAGCATCAGCGCACCGATACGCTCTCGCGCAGCAGCTCGCCCTGTCCTTCGTCCTTCTTGGGCACCTGGTGACAGTGGCGGCAGCGCGCCTCGTACGACTCGCGCCCGCCCACCATGATCTGCGGCGAGTCGTACGGCGCCGGCTTCCCGTTCACCAGCCGCTGGTTGCGCGTCGCGGGGCCGCCGCACACCACGCAGATCGCGTACAGCTTGTCGACGATCTCCGCCGCCACCATCAGCTCGGGCATCGCACCGAACCGCTCGCCGCGGAAATCGATGTCGGTGCCCGCGAGGATCACGCGCACGCCCCGGTCGGCGAGCGCGTTCGCCACGTTCACGATGCCCGCGTCGAGGAACTGCGCCTCGTCCACCGCGACGACCTGGGTGTCGGGACGCAGGTGCTCCATGATCTCGCGCGAGTCCTTGATCGGCTCCGCCTCCACGATCGTGCCGTCGTGGCTGCTCACGCTGTAGAGGCCCGCGTAGCGCTCGTCGAGATGCGACTTGAACACCTGCACCTTGTTGCGCGCGATCACCGCGCGGCGCACGCGCCGGATCAGCTCCTCGCTCTTGCCGCTGAACATCACGCCGCTGATGACTTCGATCCAACCGGGTTTCGTACCGTGAAACATGGCGGGGTCCTGGTGGGCGAATCGGCCGCGGGAAGTATGAGAGCGGGGGAAATCGGGGTCAAGCGCGAAACTGCCTATTGCGGAAAATCAAGGAAATACCTAGGTTTTCGGGCATCTCGGGGCATCCCCGCCCCCGTTGTGCGAACCCCCCTCTGGAGGAATTTTCCGGTGAACAAGTCCGATCTCGTAGGCGCGCTGGCGTCCAAGACCAAGATGTCGAAGGCCGAAGCCGGCCGCACGGTCGAGGCGCTGTTCGCGACGAACGGCGTGATCGCGAGCGAGCTCAAGAAGGGCGCGAAGGTACAGATCACCGGCTTCGGGAACTTCGAGACCCGCAAGCGCGGCGCCCGCAAGGGCCGTAACCCCCGCACCGGCAAGGAGATCACGATCAAGGCGTCGATCGCCCCCGTGTTCCGCGCCGGGAAGGGCCTCAAGGACGCCTGCCGCAAGAGCAAGTAGCCCGCGAAGCGGTAGGTAGATAATCGAGGCGCCACCTCGGGTTTCCCGGGGTGGCGCCGTGGCGTTTACGCCCGTCCCGTAGAGCCGGGGGGGCCGCCGCGGCGGGGAGCCGGTCGGTGGTGGGCCTGCCCGCGGTCGAGCCGCGCGGTGATCCGACGGCCGCGGAGCGTGGTCCCGTTCAGGGCCTGGATGACCGCCTCGGCCGCCTCGGGGCGCACTTCGGCCAGACAGAACAACTCGCGAACCTCGATCTTCCCCACGTGGGCGGCCGGGATCCCGGTCTCCCCGATGATCGCGCCCAGCAGGTCCCCCGGTCCCACGTTGTCCTTCCGCCCCACGCCGATCCAGAGTCTGGCCCAGCTCGGCACCGCTCCCGCAGCCGCGATGGTCTCCGGGGGCGGGCCGCCCGTGGGTTCGACTGTCGGCGCAAGGCCCTCGAGGCCGCTCAGGCGGAGCGCCGCGGCCGCGACCTCGGCGGCGTCGAATCGCTCCAGCAGAGGGCCGATGAGGAACAGCTCGCGGTCGAGGTTCTCTTTCTCGAGCGTGCGCGTCAGGCGCGCGCGCACCGCCTCGGCGCGGTGCTCCAGGGCGGCCAGGGCGGTCGGGAGCCTGAGCGGGGTGAGCGGGGAGAAAAGACTGCGGAGCCACGCGAGCTGCACCGGCTCGAGCACGAAGACGATGCGCCCGGACGCGTCCGGCGGCTCGTGGCGTAGCGCAGCGGCCTCCTCGCGGCTCGCCGGGCACGGCGCGATTGTCACGGCGTCGTCGGCCACGGGATCGAGGGCGTCGAGAATCCGGCGGCGCGTCGCCTCGAGCTGCGACGGCCGCGCGAGGACGTAGCTCGCCGGACCGAGGCCGGCCGGCCGCGGCGCGTCCGCGGCCGTGAAACCGAAGGTGACGGCCTTGAAGGCGTAGCGCTCCAGCAGCGCATCGAGGTCGGGCCCCGCCACGGCGGTGAGGATCATGCGCTGCGAGTCGCGAGCCGTCTCCGCCATCACGGCGCCGAGCGCCTCGTTCCCTTCCGCGTCGAGCTGCTCGGGCCATGCCAGAACGACCGTCTGGAATTCAGCGCACTTGAGCTGCGAGCGCTGCAGCAGGCGGAGCGCGTCGGCCGCCGCGACTGCGAGTGTCTCGGGCGCTCCGGCGGCGAGGCGTCGCGCGGCCCGGGCGAGGCCGGAGACCGCGAACGCCGGGGCGTGCACGGCCGCGAGCGCGACCGCGCGGTCGGCATCGGCGGTGAGGATGAGGGTGGGGCGGTGCTCGGGGATGGCCTGGAGGTGCGGCGCTGCCGCCGCCGGGACGGGCGGGACGAAGACGGCCAGGTTGTGGCCACGGGCAATGACCGGTGCGGCGTCCACGAATACCCCCGAGTTGTCAAAGAGAACGGCACATCCCGCCAGCCAAGGTAGCCGCCGCGGGAGCGCGTCTCAAGCAGTCACTTGGTCGAGTCGAGCGCGGCCCGGAGTCCGTGTACGACGTCGGCGAGGGGGCCGTCCGCCCAGAAGTGGATGAAGTACACGGTCGGCGACTCGCCGATCAGGTGCGTGTGCAGCGCGTCCGCCGTGATCCCGCCGGCGGCGAACGCGCCGAGCACTCGGGGCACTGCGTCCGCGAGCACCGCGAAGTCGCCGGTGGCCACCGCGCGGCCCGGGTTCACCATCTGAATGTTGATCGGCGTGGCGTAGGCGAGCGCCGGGACCAGGGTGCGGCCCTGCCAGCGGACGCGGCGCCTCACCAGGTCGAAGCCGAGCTGGGCGACGCTGCCGGCCGCGTGCCCCCCTCCCGACGCCCCGAGCGCGCGGAAGATGAGCGCGGTGTCGATGGTGACGGGGGGAGCCCGCACCGGCGCGACGGGCCGCGGCGTGCCGGTCAGGGCGAGGACGGCATCGAGCCGCGACGCGAGGTCCGCCGGCGTTCCCATCGCATGGAAGTGCACGTACGCCAGGCGCGGCACTTCGCCCACCAGGTGGTTGTGGATCGCCGTCACGGCGATGCGCCGCCGGGCCAGCTCGGCGAGCACCGGTCCCAACTCGCCCGGCGCGAGCACGAGGTCCCCCATCGCCTCCGCTTGGCGCGCGGTGCCGGCGAAGCCCGCCCACGCGCCGAGGGCCATCGGCACGGCGAGGGTGACGCCGTTCAGGGTGACCGTCAGGTCGCGGCGCGGGAGGTTGAAGCGGACGTAGCCGGCGGACGGCACCGCCGGCGTCCGGAGGATGGCCGCGACCGTGTCGAACGGGGAGGCCGGCGCGGTCTGCGCGCCGGCAGTGGCGGAGATCCCGAGCGCCGCGGCGCAGAGCAGAACGCCGGTGCGAACCCGCATGGCCGTGACCTCCCGGGGATGCGCCTTCACCTTGCCCGCCGCCGGGCGGCGCGGCGGCCGCGCGACCCGCCCGCCGGCCTGAGCACGACACAGCACAACCCCGGCTGGCTGTCCAGCGCCGCCTCCAGGCGCGGACCGGCCCGCTGCAACTCCGAAACGAAACCGCGCAGCAGGGCGAGGTTCGCGCCGCAGACGAGCGCCTTGTGCCGTTCGGTCAGGGCGTGGAACGGGCAGTTGCGCAGCCGCACTTCGCCGTTCGGCCGGCGCACCGGCTCGTAGCCGAGCGCGGCCAGCGCCGCGAGCAGGTCCCGCGTCCTGGCGGAGCCGCGGGCCGGGGCCGCCGTCCCCGCGTCCGGCGCGGTGCGGCGTGCGAGCTGCTTGCCGAGCGCTCCGGCCAGCTGCGGCAGCTTCTGCACCGCGGGGCCGTGCCCCCCGGCCGCGTCGAGGGCCTGCGCGAACAGCTCGGCCGCGAGGCCGTAGCTGCGCGGCGGGAAGGTGACGTCGAGCTGCTCGGGCGCGCGGCTGTAGAGCTTCGCGGGCCGGCCGGCGCCCGGGCCCGTGCGCCCGGTGAGCCGGCGGAAGGACGCCACCAGCAGTCCCGCGTCCACCAGCCGGTCGAGATGGAACGCCGCGAGCGCGCGCGAGACGTGCGCCCCCGCCGCCGCCTGGTCGCGCGAGACGGCGCCGCCGCGCTCGACCACGTAGTCGTACAGCGCGCGCCGCGCCGGCTCCTCCAGCGCCGCGATGCCGGCGATCTGCCGGGCCAACCCCCGCCGCGTCATGCCCGGAATCTAAGACAAACCGATCCTGGCGGTAGAACCTTGACAGGGCGGGGCCGGCGTCTTAAAGTAACAGCCATTAGCGTTACAATTCGACCTACACACGGAGGGAGCGATGCCGATCGGCGGCTTCGTCAACGCGGTCCCGATGCCGGTGTTCCTGCTGATCCACGCGGTGGCCTTCATCATCGGCGCGACGTTCGCCCGGAAGGCCTTCGCGGCGGGGAAGGTGGAGTTCGGCTGGGGCTTCACGCTCTACGCGATCGCGGAGCTCTGCTACATCACCTACCACCTCGACTGGACGGTGATCCTGTTCGCGCACACCCTGGCCGAGGTGCTGGACCTCGTCGGGTTCATCTGCGTGTTCGTCGGGATGACGAAGCGCGCGGGCGCCGGCGCGAGGTAGCGGGATGCAGCCGAGGGCCGTCGGGGCGGCCGTCGCGGCGGCCGCCCTCGCGGGGTGCGCGGGCGGCGCCGCCAGGGTCGCGGCGACCAACCGGGTGGACCTGCCGCGATCGTACTACTACGCGCCCGCCGCCATCACCGTGGCCGCCGGGACGCGGGTCACCTGGGTCAACCATGACGTCTTCACGCACTCGGTCCGGCTCCGCGAGATCGGCGACAGCGACCAGGTCCTGAGGCCCGGCGACTCCGCGTCGTACACGTTCAGCCGGCCCGGCCTGTACCACTATGACTGCATCTTCCACACGCAGATGATGAAGGGAACGGTGCGGGTCACCGGGCCGTAGCCGAACCCGGCCGGGGGGATTCGCCGCTCCGGCCTCTGGCCATCGGTGCGGCGCGGCTTCATCTTGGCGCACTCTCTCTTCGGAACGACGTGCGATGCCCGCGGCCCGGAAACTCGATCTCTACAAGCTCCACGCCGC
>Ga0335070_10004163_pt1 | contig 16887 bp, 15 predicted proteins | sample Lox_Sample_13_FD_206722 | JGI IMG/M metagenome (GOLD analysis project Ga0335070, IMG submission 206722) | Soil microbial communities from Loxahatchee National Wildlife Refuge, Florida, United States - Lox_Sample_1.3 | ecosystem: Environmental > Terrestrial > Soil > Wetlands | place: USA... | reverse complement strand
CATGTGGCGGAAGATGTTTTCGAGCACGATGACACCGTTGTCGATGAGACGAGAGAAGACAAGCGCAAGACCGCCGAGGACCATGGTGTTGATCGAGCCGCCCATGGAGTTGGTGATCATGAGGCATACAATCATCGACAACGGCACGGCAAGCAGCACCGCGATGGTTGCGCGCGGGCTGCCGAGAAATATGAGAATCATGATGCCGGTGAGGACAAGCCCGATGACGGCCTCGCGGACAACGTTGCTGATCGCGAGCTTGACGAAGATGGATTGATCGAAGACGACGTCGGTCTTGAGTATCTCAGGGATATCGACGAGCTTTTTGACCGCGGCCTTGATGCCGTTCACGATCGTGATGGTGTTTGAGTTGCCGCCCTGCTTGAAGATAGGGACATAGACTGAGCGCTGGCCGTCGATGCGGACAATGTTGTATTGAAGCGCGCCGGAGTCGATGGCCCGGCCGATGTCAGCAACCAGCACCGACGAGTTGCCGACGGTCTTGAGCGGCATGGAGTTCATCGACTTCGCATCAGGGAACTGTGAGTTTGCGTAGATATTGAAATCCTTTGAGCCGATGCGCACGTCACCGGCCGGCAGGATAAGGTTGGAACTGTTCACGGACTGTACGACATCGTTGAGGCTGAGATTTCGCGCTTCCAGTTTGAGCGGATCGACGTAGATCTGAATCTGGCGATAGGTGCCGCCGTAGGGCTGCGGGACAGATGCGCCCTGGACATTGGAGATCTGGTTGCGGACCTGGAACTGCGCGAGGTCTTTGAGATTGGTTTCGTTCAGTCCCTCGCCTCTGAGCGTGACGAGACAGACGGGCTGCGTTGAGGCGTCCATGCCGAGCACGACGGGCGGCAGAGTGCCGGGAGGCAGGCGTCGCAGATCAGCCATGGCGAGGTTGGCGATGTTCCCGACAGCGACATTGGGGTCTGTGCCTGGCTTGAAGTAAATCTTGATCAGGCTCACGCCCGTCAGTGAACGCGACTCGCTGTGATCGACATTGGCCGCCAGGGTGAAAAATCGCTCAAACGTGTTGGTAATGTCGGCTTCGATCTGCTGCGGTGGCATGCCGTTATAGAACGTTGCGACGACGACCACCGGCATGTCGATCGAAGGAAACAGGTCGACCGGCATGTTGGCAACCGTGAACGAGCCTACCAGTGCGACAGACAGGCAAATCATGAGGATAAAAAAGGGGTACTTCAAAGCGAACTTCGGCATTAGCGGGCACCTCCGTTCGAGATCGTGGTCTTCGGTTTGGGCACTGGAGACTTGCTGGGGCCCGGTTCAACGGCCACGTTTGTCTGCGCCGGCTCGGCACTCGTTTCATCTCCCGACTGATCGCCGGCTCGGAGATCGATCGTGCCGCCAGTCTCCTGCTGGGTCTCAGAGGCGGGTACTTCCGTTGCAACCGGACTGACCGCTTCCCCTTCCTGGTACTTCTCCTGTCCTCCGAGAATCACACGCTCTCCTGCCTGAAGACCGCGTTTAATCTCTGCCAGCTTCGAGCCCTGCATGCCGACCCGCACTGTGCGGATGTGGACATGGTTGGTGTCGTCGAGAGCGTAGACAACATGATCCCGACCCTTGATCACCAGCGCTTCAACAGGTAATGTGACCACATTCTCCACATGCGCCAGGCGGAGCATCGTATTCGCATACATGCCGGGCGCGATGGACAGGTCTTTGTTGTCGACGTCGACCTCGGTTTCCATCGTGCGAGTCTCAAAGTTGACGTCGCGCGTGAACCGAACCACTTTGCCCATCATCGAGCGATTCAACGCATCTACGCGCACCATTACCTGGTCGCCGGCGTGCACATACTGCACGTCGTTCTCCGGCACGGGCAGGCGCAAGCGCAACAGCGTGCTTTGCGCTAGCCGGACGATGGGCAGGTCCTGGCTGTTGGAATTTGTGCCACCCTGAATCAGCGCACCGGTGTCAGCGTAGCGCCAAACGACTACCCCGCTGATTGGAGCAGCGACCGTTGTGTAATCATGCAGCGCCTGCACGCGCTGGTTGTCGGCCTGAGCGGCGCCGAGGTGCTGTTTCGCCGCAGCCATGGCGGCCTTGGCTGAGTCAACCTGGGCCTCAGAGGAGAGGTCGGCGGCCTGCGCGTTGTCGAGTTCCTGCTGAGCAATGAGGCCCGGATGCCCCTCTGACGCCTGCTGCAGGCGCGCGAACTCTTCGTGCAGAGCCTTGTGCTGCGCAATGCCGCGATTGATCTCATGCTGCGCGCGATTAATCTCCTCCCTGCTCTGGTCAACCTGATAGACGGTCTGCTGAAGCTGGGCCTTGAGTTCGGGGACTTCAAGCAGAGCAAGTGTCTGGCCCTTGTTGACGATATCGCCGATATCGACGTTGATCTTGCGCATATATCCACTGACTTTGGGATGAACATCGACGACCTGGTAAGGCTGGAACTGGCCCGCAAGCGTCAGCACATGGCTGATCGCACCGCTTTGCGCCGCCGCCACACGGGCCGAGGGAATGGACGCCGCCCGCGCATTGCCGGGTTCATCGTCATTCGAGCGGCAGGCCGTCATACTCAGTGTGGCCAGGAGTGTCACGCATCCGGCGATGAGTCCGGTGCTCCTTCTAACAAATCGGTTGTGCATTTCATAACTCGCTTCTTTTGTCGGCTATCCATGGGTAGGACCGCGGATCGAAAACGAGGTCGATCGAGCAGTCAGACAATCTGACGCCCGGAATCGAGTACCGCGAACCTGTAGTTACCAATCCGGCGAGTAGTGTCTTTGTGGGCGCTGAATCTGGATGCGAGAACGAAGCTCGGACGCGCCTTCTCACCAGCGGCGGGACGCGGAATTAGCGGGCCGGCGGAGGGCGGAAAAAGAGATGCGGGGAGAATCTGAAAAGGAGGGACGGTGCCGGTAATGCTTCAACCGGCTGGAGAGCCCATCTTGCCAAACCGAGCAGCAGTGTCAACGAAACAACGGCAGCAATCCCGGAAAGACGCGGGACGAGTTCGGACGTTGCGATGGCCTGTGCAACGAGTCGCGGCGCATCTGCCAACTGGAGCTTCGAAGATCTGATCTGCGATGCAGATCCGCCGTCCGGCCCGTACCAGGCTAACTTCGCTTCAACAGCGAAAAGGGCAGCCAGAAGGCACAGGACGACACCCAAAGCAGTTGCCTGCCAATGCCTCGTCCTGCACATGGAGCTCACAGGTCAAGTCTAGCATTGGCGCAGGCCCACTGCGCGGCAAGCGCCATGTCCTATGTATCGTTTAACTTGCGGGTCGCTGACCGTCCGCATGTGTCGATACGCCCTGATCGCGGGCGGCCTGGAGAACGATCCTGAAAACGCCCCTGCACGCCAACATTTGGCCTTTGTGGATCCCGAAGCCACCCCCTCGATAACACGCTGTTTGCAGGAGGATGTAACGAACTCGCTCCACCCTGACTCTTTTCTAGTGGACCTGGGGAATGTCCATCTTGCGCACGATCGGTCTGACGAGCCAGGTTGCAGAATTCCTCGCGTGGACCACCTCAGACGCTGAGGGAGCGTCCACCCTATTCGCAAAAGACCGAGAGGTGTTCATGTCTCGCTCACGAAGAAGTTTCTCGAAGGCTGTCTCTGGCGATACCGTGCCCATGCGGTTCGGCACATTGACTCAAACCCGAAAGATGAACCATCTCAAGGATGAAGTCTATCGGGAGATGTTGCTGCTTGAGGTGGATCACCCCGGTTCTGAGATGGGACTCGCGTTGGCGCTGTTGCGAGCCTTCGTTCAGTCCGACTCCCTTGCCGCCAAGGAAGATTTTGGGGGATGGCTGAGAGCCGTATACCCCATCGGGCTTCAAATGATCGAGAAGTCCCTCGGAAGGCGTTCCAAATGCAGTTTGCAGGTAATCTAGACTGGCGCGAGCGGGTTCTGCCAATGGAAGCATGTACCACTCAAAGGCTGTCTATACTGAGAGTGGAACACATTGGCACTGATGCGACCAGAATTGATCCAGGCATCCGAACTCTTGCAGAAGAACACTCCCGAAGCAATTGAAGAGGCGATCGGGCTGCTGCAAAATACGGTGTTTTCGTTCAGCATGAAGATGTGTGGGCATCGACAGGATGCAGAGGACACCATGCAGGAGGTCCTCTCCCGATCGCTCAAACATCTCACCAAGCTTGAGGGCCCCAATGCGCTGGCTGCCTGGCTCTACACCGTTACGCGAAACCGCTGCCACAGAATGAGGCGGAGTCAGCCGGAGGCCGACGGGAAGAAGCTCTCTCTTGAAGAATTGATTCCCGATGATGAGGAACTCAGGCGCCTTCTGATCGGCGCCGAAAGCGGTCCGGAACGCGATGCCATCAAGGCCGAACAGCACCATCTCCTGCATGAAGCGGTCTTGCGCCTTCCCACTGCACTGCGATTGGTCCTTGTCCTTCATGATATGGAGGAGCTGACCTCTGAGGAGATCGCCAGGATACTTGGCCTCCAGATTGGAACTGTTCGTGTGCGCCTTCATCGCGCAAGGCTGGCAGTCAGACGCGAAATGCCGAGGCTTCTCAAAGGACTACCCGAACAGAGAACACCAGAAAGTGTGACTCTAACCCAGCGGCCCAATGAGTGCCGCGATCTGTTTGCAGGTCTTTCCGAGTACCTGGATGGCCGCGTTGAATCGCGCTCCTGCGAAGAGATGAGAGTTCACATCGAAAAGTGCCCTGCTTGCATTGCCTTTATCAAGGATTTGAGAGCTGCAATCGATCGTTGCCGTTCCTTCCAGGTAACATGCGACCCAACGGTCGCCCAGCGCATGCGAGCACTCATGACTCAGGAATACCTGCGGCTTGTGGGAAGGTCCACTGTCGAAAGCCAACGAACTCATTGAGCCAATCTCTGTCAGAAATGAGAATGGACCACGACTCGGCCAGTCGAGGATGAGCGGCTGAAGCTATTAGCGCGAGTCGGCCTGCGCTTTATGGGACTCAGAGAAACCATCTCTGAAGATGGAGATCCAACTGATCACAACCACCAGCGCACAACCGACGATTCCCGTGAAGAACAGTATCTCAACTACGCGGGTTGCAAGAATCATCAACGGATGAGCCATAAGTCGCCTCTGATGAGCCTCCCCTTTGCCGATCAACAGGCCGGTAGAGGCTTCGAAAACAACGGAAGTATATCGATTCCCCAGATACCACGACAAGGTATACGAAGGTATAGAAGGAATGACCGTATCTGAGGTCCGTGGACATGGCCGTCAGAAAGGTCACACCGAGGTCTTTCGCGGAAGAGAGTATGACGTTGATTTGCTTCCTAAGATCAAAGTCGAACTCGTCTTGTCCGATGACACGGTTGAATCTGCCATCGAAGCCATCTCCGATGCTGCTTATACCGGAAAGATTGGAGACGGCAAGATCTTCCTTTATAACGTAGGCGGCGCGATCCGAATTCGCAGCAAAGAACGGGATGTCGCTGCAATCTGACAACCTTCTTGTCCAGGCGCTCGCTTCCACGGCGTGGTTGCCCCGGCTCATCTATTCTTCACGCAACAGGACAAGCGGATCGACTGCGAGCGCCCGACGCGCAGGAATCAGAGTGGCCAACAGACCGAGCAGAAGCATCGTCAACGCCACCCCGCACAGCACAAGCGGATCCTTTGGTGTGGCCTGGTAGACAATGAACGACAGCACACGCGTAGCAAGCACCCCCAGAATGATGCCCGCCACGGATCCGATCGCGAGCAGACGGAATGCGCGGCCGAGGGAAGTACATTCCGGGCTGTTTGTTCCCCGAAAGGGAGAGTGCTCTTTCACCTTCCACGGCAATCCCAGGCACGTTCCTTCTCCAGGAGGGCAATGCTGCAAGCCATTGATTCTTAAAACCTCTCATTGATCCCGCGCACATGGGTCGAGCAGAACCCCGGTCTGGATCAGCCTTTCCGAAGCGCCCAAGAGCACGTTGCCCACGCTCGCAGCATGCGGATAGTTCATGCGCAACGTTCAAATCGGGCTATACTCAAGCCGATGTCGGCTCATCCCCTTTCTTTTGGGACAGTTCACCGCAGGTTGGTGCCTCACATGAAGCCGGCTTGAATTTGAGCGCGCGATCATCTACTTGAAGCTGGATTCCTGATTCCCTCCAGCGGAGCGACCTGGAGTCAACTGATCCAACTGCGAGAAGTCGTTCGTAGACCGCTCTCTTCTTGATCAGCCGTACACGGTCAGGACCGACGGTCGGTCCACCCCATATTCACGAATCCGTTGATTCGGGCTTGCATTCGAACTCCTGGAAGTGCCATGACACCGGAACTCTGGGCGCGACTCAATCCGCTTTTCAATGCTGCCGTGGAGATGCCTCCCGGCGAGCAGAACGCTTTCATTGCGGAAGCCTGCAGAGGCGATGAAGAACTGCGCAAGGAGCTGCAGGCACTTGTGGACGCGCATGCCCGCCAGGAAGCGACGACAGACAAGGTTGCAGAAGGCCTCAAGGCGCTAATCAACAAAGCCACCGCCAAATATCGTCCCGGCGACATCATCCATGGCAGATTCAGAATCGTTCGCCTGCTCGGCAGCGGAGGAATGGGAGAGGTCTACGAAGCATTCGATCTGGAACTGTCCCAGAGCGTCGCGCTAAAGTCGATCCGCCCAGACATTGCAGGAAACGCCGGCGTTCTCTCCCGATTCAGAAAAGAAGTGCAGCTTGCCCGGCGCCTTACAGGCCCGAATCTGTGCCGGATCCACGAACTCTTCGTGGCTCCCGGCATCACAGGCTCCCCTGTTGATGTGTTCCTGACGATGGAGCTTCTGGAGGGGACGACCCTCGCAGATGAACTAAAGCAAAAGGGTCCGATGCCATGGATTCGTGTCCGGCAGATCTCCATGGATATCTGCACGGCTCTCACAACCATGCACGAGGCGGGAATCATCCATCGCGATTTGAAGAGCCGGAACATTATGCTCGCGGACAGAAACGGGAAGTTGTGCGCAGTCGTGATGGATTTTGGTCTGGCGCACGAGACCTCACCGAGGACATCCGATGCAGAGACGACACTGACCGGTCCAGGCACCTTCATCGGTACGCCGCAATACATGGCGCCGGAACAGTTCGAAGGCAAGGTCCTGAGTCCGGCCACGGATATCTATGCAACTGGAATTGTGATGTACGAGCTTCTGACAGGGAGGCATCCGTTTGCCGCATCCAACGCTCTTGAAGCCGCCGTGCTTCGAGGAAAGAAGCCACAGTCGGCCTCTTCCCTGCAGGCTGACGTACCACGGCATATCGATCTCGTCATCGAGAAATGTCTGAGGTTTGATCCAGCTGAGCGGTTTCAATCGGCGAGCGAACTGGCTCGTGCTTTGCAGAGCCCGCGTGCCCTTGTGCAATCTCCGTTGCAAGCGATGGGCCCTTCGGCAAAGAAAGCCGCGCTCATTGCGCTCGTTCTCGCACTTGCGGCAATACCTTTCTTTTGGAAGCGCCTCTTTCCCACGTACCGGATTCCCGATCAAAGGGCAGTGAGATGGTACCAGGAGGGAACGGCTGCTCTGCACGAGGGGGCCTATCTGAAAGCAACCAGTGAGTTGCAGGAAGCCGTAAAGATTGACCCCGCGTACGACCTCGCGCATGCCCGCCTCGCCCAGGCTTGGGCCGATCTCGATTTCACAGGCGCTGCCGAACACGAAATGTTGATTGCCTCGACGCCGGAGCGACAGAGAAACCTGCCGGAACTGGACCAAAGGTATATCAGGGCAATGCGCAACTCACTCATGCATGACTTTGATGGTTCGGTACATGACTATTCGACCATCCTCGCGGACCTTCCCGAAGATCAAAAGGGCTTCGGCTATCTCGATCTCGGCCTGGCACAGGAGAAGGCCGGAAAGACTCCCGAGTCAATCAAGAGCTTTGACGCAGCGGCGGCCCTTACGCCAGACAACCCCGCTCCTTACCTTCATCTTGGCGTGCTGAGGAGCAGGCAGCAGGATGGTGCGGGAGCTGAAGCCGCTTACGACGAAGCCGAACATCTGTACGAGCTCAAGCACAACCTGGAGGGCCTGGGAGAGGTCGCGTTCCAGCGCGGACATTCGGCAAACGAGCGCGGCGATTCAGCACTCGCCAGGGATTCGCTTGAGAACTGCATGAGCATCGCGAAGCAGATTCCAAGCACTCAACTCGAGGTTCGTGCCCTGACTCAACTAAGCAATGTCGAATACCTCGCTGATGAGAACGATCAGGCGATCGCGGACGCAAGGAAAGCGATTCAGCTGGCACAGGAGAACAATCTCGAGTACTGGGCCACCGACGGCTTGATTCGCGAAGCCAATGCCCTTTTTGGCAAAGGCAGCCCTGAAGACCTGGCCAATGCGGAGAATCTGTTGATGCAGGCGCTCAAGCTTGCCCAGGCAAACCAGCACCCTCACCTTGAGGCCAACGCGCAATTCTCTCTCGCCAGCCTGAGCGACATTCGGGAGAAGCCCGATGACCAGATCCGCTGGGCTCAGCCTGCCTTGAAGTACTATGTGGACTCCGGTTTCCTTAGCCAGGCAAACGATACAGAGATTCTGATTGTGCGCGGCGAACGCGGAAAAGGAAATCTCGCTCGCGCTCTGCAATCCTCGCTTGAACTGCTTGAGGTTGCGCAGAAATCAGGCAGAACGGTTCTGATAGAAGGCGCTGAAGAAACGATCGGAGGTGTATTCCTCGAACTGGAGAACTATCCGCAAGCGCTTGCGCACTATCAGGAAGCGCTCAGGCTCAGCCGAATCACAAACGAGAATGTTCCCTATCAGACTCTCCACTGCGCAGAAGTGCTCTGGCGGCTCGGCCGCTATGAGGACGCGACAACGATGCTTGAATCTATCACAGCCCAGGATGCCAAGCGGCCCGATATCGCACGCAATATCGCTCAAACTCAGGCTGGAATGTTGCTAAGTCAAGGCAAGTTCCCTGAGGCAATGAAAATCGCATCGCGCGCAACGCAGCAATATCCGAAGCTCCCAACGGGCACCGTCATTGACCTAAAATCCGTGGCGGCCTTGGCCCTGGCACAGACCGGCCGAACTCGGGAGGCGCAGGCAGCTAGTCAGGAACTGCTTGCATTGGCTCAGGGAACGCAGGATGAAGGGCTCATTGCGGAAACAAGCATGACCCAGGCAACTCTCGATCTGCTGGCTGGCGCCCCTGAATCGGCAAGAACCCTTGCCCAGAGCGCGAATCTCTATTTCTCTGCCAAAAAGGAGGTCGAGTCTGACTGGATGAGCCTCTTGTCCGCGGCCGAGGCATCGAGCGCGTTGGGCGACAAAGCTCATTCCGCGCAGTTGGCAAAGCAGGTTGTTGACAAGCTCCACGTCATCGAACAGAATTGGTCCTCCCCGGTTTTCGGCCAATATCGCTCCCGCCCTGATATCCAGACAGCGTTCAAGACACTCTCCAAACTGGAAACCCAATGAAAGGAGCCTTCACGTATGGATGTGGCCAGCAGGAGGTTCACCTCAACCCATCTGATCATCGCTGTTGCACTGGCGGCAATCGCGGCATTTGTCGTGGCGCGGCTGATTCAGCTCGCCTTCACAGGCGGGTCATCCGACTCTCCGGTGAAAGTGCGCGGAGGGGCAATGACCTTCCGCACGAAATCCGGCCAGTTCCAGCAGGTTGGCACCAGCAACAGCTACTGCGTTGTCCTGAGCACGACGAGCACCAATGTGTCTCTCGATCTCTACCAGCCCGGGAACCACACAAAAACACCCAACAAGTCTTTCTCGTTGACGAGCCAGTTGCAGATTGACTTCTTTGGGCGCAACGAGAAGGGAAAGGTCAAAAGGAACGGCAATGAAATTCGGGTACTGATCACTTCATCCTGCAACGGCATGCAAGGGATCAGTGCAACGCTCACGCCTGTAGGAAACGCCGCGTTCTATGTAAACCAGAAGAACGGGGCGTCACAGGATGCAGACGATAACCCGGATACCTCGAGCAGCGTCCGGTTCCAGGATCTGGATTGTGCCCAAAATTTTCCTCCCACACCAACTCCCGGCGGGCCAGTCCAAAACCCCAACGGCGATGAGGACCTTTGCGAGAACATGGGATTCATCTACGTGAATTCCGCACCGACAACGACTCCAACCACTGTGGACCCCTGGGCGCGGTGTCATAACGGGGATTGCTCAGTGGAGTTCAATGTGCAATGACCCTTCCTGAAGCGCCTCTGCAGGATCGGGAGGAAGGTTCACCACGGATCCTGCGGAGGCATTCACGTCCTGAAACCCTCCCGACCAATATTCGAAAATCGGCAGCCTTCCAGATTCTTCTGCCCGAGGCTGCACTTTTCTCTCTCCAATCTCGCTGTAGAGATTGAAGGGTTCAATAAGAACCCGTTCAGAGGGAGATACTCACATGAACCGGAAAGCTGCCATCACACTCTTCGCGGCGATTGTGAACGTTGCAATCGCTGCCGCATCGGCACAAACCATCGCGAAAGCAGACATTCCCTTCAGTTTCCGAGTTGGATCGGCCCTCATGCCGGCTGGGGAATACAAGATCAAGCCTGCCGAATCCGGGGTGGTCTGGATTAGCCAGGTGGACGGAAGATACAGCGCTGTTGCGCTGCCTCTTACGACCTCCGGCTCAACCTCAGCTCCGTCCTCACTGGTCTTCGACCGCTACGGCGATCAATACTTCCTTCATGAGCTGCGCTCTGCGAACGGACAGCCTCAGATGACGTTCTCTCACTCGAAGCTTGAGAAGAGGGCGCAGAGAGAGGAAGCATATCGAGCCCAGGAGGGTCAGACCCTCGTGGCCCTGAAGTAGGCTGACCATCCGCCCGAGCTGACGGCCTGGAGAACAGATTCTCCGGGCCTTTCCTTTTTCACATGTGGGAGTTGATTGCTCGCACCGCGCCTAAAGCAAAACCAGAGTTACTGTGTCTCTGGCTTCAACAGCCCCGTTGACGCGACCATCAGGGAGCGGCAACCTTCCGTTAATATCTCCAGGGCTACGCCAACTCTGGCTTTGCTCTGAGTGGCCCCAGCATGCTTTCATCGCCTTCTCAATTTGCCAGTTGCTGATATAGCCACGCGCGCGCCATTCTCCAGTCACCCTTGACTGTGCGCGGAGAGACCCCAAGCTCAGTCGCGATCTCATCGAATGTCAGGCCGCCGAAGAAGTGAAGCTCCAGGATGCGTGCCTGTCGGGAATCCAGATTTGCAAGACGCGTCAGGGCTTCGTCAACGGCCAGAACATCGACAAGCGTGCCGCTCGAGGCCTTCAAGCCTTCATCGAGAGTGACTTGAACTGCGCCCGCCCCGCGCTTACCTGCACCATGGGCTCGCGCGTGGTCGACGAGAATGTGCCGCATGGCATGAGCTGCCAGTCCCAGAATCCTCGAGCGATCAACCCATGCAGACTGGGGCTGATCTGCCAGCCGCACAAACGCCTCATGCACGAGTGCCGTTGGCTGCAGAGTGTGGTTCCCTCGTTCACCGCGCATCTTTGCTGAGGCAATCCTGCGCAACTCCCGGTACAGGCTGTCATTGATCTCACGCTGCGCGTCCTGCTCCGACGCTGGAGCCTGCGGCCTCGGACGTTCTCCCTGCTCATTCGCCATGCGCAACCTCGTGAGAACGAGGACAGTATAGTCCAGGCCCAATTTCACGCCTCCGGAATTCTCACAACCGGAAAGCAGAATGGGCGTAAGCTCAACCGATCTGGCTACATGGCTGTATTGACGGCAAGACACCTGCCTTCGTTGCGCCTTATCTCACAGCGTCGTCTCAGGCTGTCTGGCTTTGTACCGGATCGTTGACACGAGAATGAGCCCATGCCCTCGGCCCGCGATATCGGCATGACTCCGAGGCAATCCTCACGGCCTCGCTGAGAGCCGAATCGAATTCGCGCCCGATGGAAGCGTAATAGCAGAACGCTCCATGAAACACATCCCCCGCGCCCATCGTGTCGATTGCCTTTACGCGCGGAACTCGCAGGCTGCCAGCCGAAGACCCGGAGGAAAAAAGCACTGGATCCATACCTCTTGTCATCGCAATGTTGTCGACACCGTGCGTCTTGAGGTAATCGAAGACGTCGGATTGCTTCGTGCATCCGGGCGGCAGGAAATCGGATGAGCAAATCACCGTGTCAATGCACTTCAGAAGTTTCTCGGTGCCATCCTTCCAACTTCCCGCATCGAGCACAACTGGAACACCCTGAGACTTTGCAGTACGGGCCCAGGCCTGGCAACTTTCCATGTAGTGACCATCCACCAAAACGACGCGCGCGCGCAAGACCTTGAGGTCCACGTCTGTCGGCGGCGCAGCGACTCGATTCGCATTCGCTGACACTACATTCCGATTTCCCACTTTATCGATAGAGACGCACGAGATGACCGGGACGCCCTGAAAATCAGGATTGAGGTCGACCAGGCGGACGGAGTGCTCTCGCAGTTCTTTTCGGATTAGGAATGCAATCGCGTGGCGGCCAACCACCGTGACAAGAGACGATCTTCCGCCGAGAAGGCTGAATGTGATTGCTGCGTTTGTCGCAGGCCCGCCGATGAACAGTCTCTGGTCATTCGCTGCAACCTTCGAATTCGGCGCAGGAAAATGGTCGACATCGTAGATGACATCGATTGTTGACAGTCCGACAAAGACGCCGCGAGCCGCCATTCGAACCTTTCAACCCTTTACCGCTCAGATTCTATCGCTGACCGGGTTTCGCGTACGCGACATTTCGGCATCCGTTCGACCGCGAGGAGTTACGGCATCCGCTAAGACGAAGGGAATAAGCCTTTCCGGGCGTCCGCCTCTGCCTGCAAAACACTCTCAGGTCGCCCGAGGTCGCGCCAGTAGTATTCGTCCGTGCGAAAGCCGAATATTCTCTCTCCCTGGGAAGCCAGTTTGAGATAAGTCGAAATGATTGAGAATGCTCCTTCCTCCGTAATCATCCCAAGCATGCGCGGAGAGATGACGTGAATACCGGAGAAAGCAAATGCATGCGTCTCGCGAGCACCACGCGCAATCTCTGGTTCGCCAGCACGCCCCGCCTTGCGGCCACATAGCTCGCTATTCTCATCAAAGAGAAGATAGCGCGAAGTCTCCCGTTCCTGCACCGCCAGAGTCGTAAGAGCATCCTGTTCCCTGTGCATATGCAACATGCGAGCAAGGTCGATTGTGCTGATGACATCCACGTTGTGCAGGATGAATGGTTCCTGCGAACCGGCGCCCTCTTGCAGAAAGAACCAGGCAGCCTTCTTCAGGCCACCGCCCGTGTCGAGAAGCTCCTCCTCCCGAGAGATTGCAATACGCATGCCAAAGTTGTCGTGCGCTTTCAGATAGTCATCCATCATCTCGGCATGATGATGCGTATTCACGATCACTTCGCGAACGCCGAAGGAGCGCAGTCGCAAGAGCGTGAGTTCGAGCAGTGTGCGGCCGGCGATAGTAACGAGCGCTTTGGGGCGGTCATTCGTGAGCGGCCGAAGGCGCGTTCCCAGGCCGGCAGCGAGGATCATCGCCCTCATTTGCCCATCTTCTCCAGTTCGACGTGCCTGACGGCCACTTCCACTCTGCCCCTGGTACGCAGATGCTTCGCCAACTGCTCAGCCAAATAGACCGAGCGATGCTGGCCTCCTGTACAGCCAAATGAAACCATGAGATTCTTGAAGGCGCGCTGCTGATACGCATCTACGCTCGCATCCACAAGTGACTCAGCGTTGGCCAGAAACTGGTGCACACTTTCCTGCTGATTGAGGTATTCGATGACCGGTGCATCTTTCCCGGTTAGCGTTTGAAAGCGCTCTTCGCGCCCCGGGTTTGGAAGGCTGCGGGCGTCGAAGACAAATCCTCCGCCATGCCCCGAGGGATCGGCCGGCATCTCTCGATGAAACGAGAAACTGAAAACCCGCACCGTCAATCCCTCGCCAGCGGATGCGATGCCCCGTAACTTGTCTGACGTCGCCATGCTCTTGAGAGCCTGTAGCAACGTCGGCAGTGCAATGGGCAGTTTCACGTTCTCTTGAAGCCACGCCAGGTTCTTGAGTGCATAAGGCACGCTCTGCAGGAAATGGGCCTTGCGTTCATAGAAGCCGCGAAAACCGTAGGCTCCGAGCGCCTGAAGGATGCGAACGTAGACAAACGCGTAATAGTGCTCCATGAACGCACTCCGGTCGACCTTGATGAATCCAGAGAGACGTTCAAGATAGTGGTCAAGCAATTCCAGGCGCACCCGGGGCGGGAGATCCGCCTTGCCGTCATACAGCAGGGATGCAATGTCGTATTGCAGTGCGCCCTTGCGGCCGCCCTGGTAGTCGAGAAAGTAAGGTTTGCCGTCGCGCAGCATCACGTTGCGTGACTGAAAGTCGCGATAAAGAAAGTAGTCGTGATCGGCGCTCAACAGGAACCTTGCCAGGCGGCCGAAGTCATCCTCCAACGCCTGCTCATTGAAAGAAATCCCTGCCAGCCGCAGAAAGTAGTACTTGAAGTAGTTCAGGTCCCACGCAATCGACTGGCGATCGAAACTCGCGCGTGGATAACACACCTTGTAGTTCAGATCGCGACCAGCCTCGACCTGGAAGCGCGGGAGCTCGGCGACGACCTTGCGATAGGCCTCGATTGCCTGCGGCGCGATCACGTCTCCGGTGCGATTCGTGCCGAGGAATTCGAAGAGTGTCGTGTCTCCCAGGTCCTCTTCAAGGTACGCACCCTGGCTCAGATCTTCCGCGTAGATCTCGGGAACCGGCAACCCGTGGCGGCGAAAATGCCGGGAGAATTCGAGGAACGCGACATTCTCCTCCCGCATGGGGTACACAATGCCGATGGCGCTCTGCCCGCCCCCGGACAGCCGGACAATCGCCCGACCAGATCCGCCCAGCTGGCCCTGGAGTGGCCGAACCCTGTCTGCCGTGTGATGGAAATGCTCCTCGAAAAGCCGCTCTAGAACGCCCATGAACCTCTTTTCTTGCATGTCCTCATATGCTTCACCAAGATACCCAGCCTACGGAAGTGCGCGCAAGGTAGCGATGGCGCCCGTTCTTTCCCGCTTGACATTCTCACGAACCGGAGTTACTTTGCATTGTAAAGCTAATTGCGATGGACGACCTGCACAGAGCTCTTGGGGACATCAGCAGCATTCGCCGTCAGATGGCGCGAAGCACAGAGTTTCGCGGCTACGGACCCGTGACACTCGCTGCGACGGCGGTCTTTGCTCTCCTGGCCGCCGGAGTCCAGGCGATCTGGGTGCCCGATCCTGCCAACCACATTGGCCTCTACCTTTCCATCTGGATTTCAACGGCAACCATATCCGCCGCGTTGATTGCTGCGCATGCGGTTACGCGCGCGCATCGCATCCACTCGGGACTCGCAGATGAGATGATCCGGATGGCTGTTGAACAGTTCCTTCCAGCCGTCGGGGCCGGAGCATTCATCACGATCGTGGTCGTGTATTTTGCTCCTTCGGTACTGTGGATTCTTCCTGGCCTTTGGCAGGTCATCTTCAGCCTCGGGATCTTTTCTTCCTGCAGGTTTCTTCCGAGGGCCATCGTTCTGGCAGGCGGATGGTACCTGATCACCGGGTTGGCGTGCATCGCCATGGCGGGAGATCGCGCCCTTTCGCCTTGGACCATGGGCATTTCCTATGGCGCCGGACAAATGCTGGTGGCGGGCATTCTCTACGCCACGGCGCAGGAGGCCGGCGATGAAAACTAAGGACGTCTCCAGCGAAGCGAGGTTCGCATACAAGGGGCTGGACCGCGTCATTCATGAGCGCGCCCGGCTCAGCGTTCTCACCTCTCTCATTAGCAATCCGCGCGGCCTCACCTTCAACGACCTCAAGCAACTCTGTGCCTTGACCGACGGGAACCTCAGCCGCCATCTTCGCGTTCTCGAGCGGGCAAAGCTCGTTGAAATCCTCAAAGGCCATGAGCACAACCGGCCCCAGACCATCTGCCGCATCACTTCCGCCGGCCGCAAGCGATATGTCGAATACCTTGGCACGCTTGAGCAGGTGGTCCGCGATGCTGCAAAGGGCGCCAATGAAGAAACAGAATCCGGCCTCGTACGCGGATTCGTTCCGTCGCGGGCCTGAGTTTTTTTGCAGTGAAACTTTGCAATGTAAAGTACTTTGCAACACGGAGGAGAAATAGTGAACGACATGTCCATGCTGTATGCGGGAGTCCCGATCAGGACTGGCTCGCGTTCGATGGGTCTGAAACTCATCGTTGTCGGATTTCTGGCTTTGCTGATGACGATTCCTGCCCTCTTTGTCTGGGATCTCGTGAACGAGCGCATGCATCGGGCTTCAGATGTATTGAAGGAAGTGAGCAGCCATGTGGGCGGCCAGCAGACCTTCCTTGGTCCCACGCTTGCGATTCCCTACTCCATTCCATCGCAAAAACCGTCCGAGCCCGGCAGGCATGGCCTCTACATCGTCTTCCCTTCAACGGCTTCCGCCACGGTGAACACCACAACGGAAGAACGTCATCGATCACTGTTCAAGGTTCCTGTCTTTCAGGCGCATATGAAGTTTGAAGCGAGGTTTGACCTCCTCGGCGTGCCCGCGGCCGCGCCTCAGGGTGCCGAACTCGACTGGGACCGCGCCGAGATCGTGGTGGGTGTGAGCGATGCCCGCGGCGCTCTTGCAGACGCGCTTCTGACGATGGATGGAAAGACCTCGACGATGACTCCTGCAGCGATCGCGCAGGATCTCTCCATTGGCAAGCGTGAAGGCGGAGATGTCAAACTCACGCTTCTTGGCAACACGGCGGGAATCGTCGCGCGGCCGGGCGCGCAATTCGACGTGGCCTCATCTCTCAGGTTCTCTGGCGCGCAGCGGATCGCTCTGCTCGCCTATGGAAAAACAACGCACCTTTCCATGCAGGGCGATTGGCGAAACCCGGGCTTCGATGGAGGATTCCTTCCGGTAGACAG
>Ga0335070_10004162_pt1 | contig 16890 bp, 14 predicted proteins | sample Lox_Sample_13_FD_206722 | JGI IMG/M metagenome (GOLD analysis project Ga0335070, IMG submission 206722) | Soil microbial communities from Loxahatchee National Wildlife Refuge, Florida, United States - Lox_Sample_1.3 | ecosystem: Environmental > Terrestrial > Soil > Wetlands | place: USA... | reverse complement strand
ATCAGCTCGGACTGTATGTAGCCGACGCGCACGCGCGTGCCCGGAGGAATCGTCCGCCCATCCGCGGTCGCCGGCTCTACGAATTCCAGCTCCTGCCCGACTTGAAGTGCAAACATGGCGTCCTCGAGCGAGTTGACCTGCGGCGCACGGGCGCACGCCCCACTGGGGCAAGCCTACGTTCGCGAGCGCAAGCCGTCTTGACCAGGATCAACGCCCGCTCTCAGCGGTCCGGGACTCCGGCCAATGGAACTCCAGGGAAATCATTTCCCGCAGGCCCGCTTCCGCCGCAAGGAACGCCCGCACCGCGAGCGGATCGAACTGGCGGCCGCTGTTGGCGACGATTTCCGCCTTCGCGTCGTCGAAGGCAATCGCCTTGCGGTAGGGGCGGTCGAACGTCATGGCATCCAGCGTGTCGATGACGGCGAACAGGCGGGCCGGCAGCGGAATCGCCTCGGCCTTCAGGCCGCGCGGATAGCCCGATCCGTCGTAGCGCTCCTCGTGGCAGAGCACGATCTCGCTCGCCAGCGCGAGCATCGGCAGCTTTTCCAGGATGCGGAAGCCGTGCTCGGGGTGTTGGCGCATGAGGTCCCATTCTTCGGGCGTCAGCGCGCCATGCTTGAGGAGCACTGCGTCGGGCACGCCGATCTTGCCGATGTCGTGCAGCAGGCTGCCCCAGTAGACCTCCCGCAGGTCTTGCGCCGCGGAGTAGGACTGGCGCGCGAGCAGCAGCGTATTCAGCGCGACGCGCTTCGAATGCAGCCCCGTCTCGCGCTCGCGCAGGTCGAGCGCCGCGGCGAGCGACTCGACAAAGGGCTCGTAGGGGCTGGCCGCGAGGCCTATGTGCTGCTTCCTCGCGTCCAGCACGCAATGCTCGCAGGTCCACCGGCCGGGTGCGCGCACGTAGCGGCGGTTCGTCGCGGTCGATCCGCAGTCGGCGCATTTCGGCGTCGCGCGCATGCTAGCGATCCCACAGCTGCGCCGCGCCGCGCACGCCGCTCGTATCGCCGTAGGCGGCGCGGGCGAGCGCCGTGGCGACGCCGTCGGCATAGACGAAACTCGACCAGAGGCGCGGAACGGCCTCGTACAGGCTGGCGATGTTGGAGAGTCCGCCGCCCAGCACGATGACGTCGGGGTCGAGCAGGTTGATGACGTGCGCGAGCGCGCGCGCGAGCCGCAACGCATGGCGCTCGAGCGTAGCGGCGCAGGCGGCGTCCCCCGCCGCGGCGCGCGCGGAGATCTGCGCCGGCTCCAGGCGCGCGCCGCCCGCCTGCCGGTGATCCTCGGCGAGCGCCGGGCCGCTGACGAAGCGCTCGATGCAGCCCAGCCGCCCGCAGTAGCAGCGCGGCCCCGGGAATTCAGCGGCGCTCATCCAGGGAAGCGGGTTGTGGCCCCACTCGCCGGCCACCGCGTTTGCGCCCCGGAGGGCGCGCCCGTCCACGACGATGCCGCCGCCCGCGCCCGTGCCGAGGATCGCGCCGAACACCACGCGCCGCCCGGCGCCGGCGCCGCCGTTCGCCTCGGACAGCGCGAAGCAGTTGGCGTCGTTCTCGACGCGCAGCTCGCGCCCGAGCAGGCGCTCGAGATCCTGCTTCAGCGGCCGGCCGTTGTACGGCGTCGCGTAGGCGTTGACGACGAGCCCGGAGCGCGGCGACAGCGCGCCGGGCAGGCCGACGCCGACCGAGGCGGTCGCGCCGAGCTCGCGCTCGGCCTCGTGCACCAGCGCGGCGATGCCGGCGAGCGCCGACGCGTAGTCGCCGTGCGGCGTGGCGGCGCGCCGGCGCAGCCGCTCGCCGCCCGCCTCGTCGAACGCCGCGAGCTCGGTCTTCGTGCCGCCGATGTCGATGCCGATGCGCAGCACCGGCGCCTCAGTAGGCCTGGTGCCAGGGGACGCTCAAGCGCGTCGCGCTCTTGATCATGCCGACCATGCTGTAGGTCTGCGGGAAGTTGCCCCAGAGCTCGCCGCTCGCCGGATCGATGTGCTCGGAGAGCAGCCCGAGCCGGTTGCGCCGCGCGAGCATGGCCTCGAACAGCGCGCGCGCCTCGTCGCGCCGGCCGAGGCGCGTGAGGGCGTCGATGTACCAGAACGTGCAGACCGCGAACGCGTTCGCCGGCACGCCGAAGTCGTCGGCCTCGTTGTAGCGGTACACGAAGTCGCCGCGGCGCAGCTCGCGCTCTACGGCGGCGACCGTGCCGGCGAAGCGCGGATCCTCGGCCGGCAGGAAGCCCAGGTCGGCGAGCAGCAGCAGGCTCGCGTCGAGCGTGTCGCCGTCGAAGGCCGCGCTGAAGCTGCCGCGCGCAGGATTCCAGGCGCGGCTGCAGATCACCGCGTGGATGCGCTCGGCGTGCGCCTGCCAGTAGCGCGCGCGCTCGGGCAGCACGAGCCGCGCGGCGATCCTCGCCAGGCGGTCGCAGGCGGCCCAGCACATGATGCTGGAGAAGGTGTGCACGCGCGCCGTCGAGCGCAGCTCCCACGGTCCCGCATCCGGCTGCGCGTGCGCCGCGACGGCGCGCTCGCCGAGCGGCTCGAGCTGGCGGAACAAGTGCTCGTTGCCGAGCGCCGCGAGCCGGCGGTCGAAGAAGGCGTGCGCCGCGGCGAGCACCGTCGAGCCATAGACGTCGTTCTGCACCTGGCGCCAGGCCTGGTTGCCGACGCGCACCGGGCCCATGCCGCGGTAGCCCGGCAGCGTCGTCAGCTCGCGCTCGTCCATCTCGGGCCTGCCGTTGACGCGGTACACGGGCTGCAGCGCGCCGTCGGCGGCCGCGACGTTGATGATGTAGCCCAGGTAGCGCTCCATGGTGCGCGTCGCGTTCAGGCGGTTGAGCGCGTTGACGACGAAGTAGGCGTCGCGCAGCCAGCAGTAGCGGTAGTCCCAGTTGCGGCCGCTGCCCGCCGCCTCCGGGATCGAGGTGGTGGGCGCGGCGACGATCGCGCCGGTGTCGTCGTAGGCCGCGAGCTTGAGCGTGATCGCCGCGCGGATGATCTCTTCCTGCCACTCGAACGGGATCGACAGATCGCGCACCCAGTCCTGCCAGTAGTCGGTCGTGTGCTCGAGGAAGCGGCGCGAGACCTCGGCCACCGCGCCCTGCAACGTCTCATCGGGCCCGAGCAGCAGCGCGATCGGCTCGCGCAGCACGAACGGCGTTTCCTCAAGGATCGCCGTGATCGAGCCGTTGGTGGTCAGGCGCACCACGTAGTCGGCGCCGAGGTAGCGGATGTGGTTCGAGCCCCAGGTCGTCTCGCGGCGCGCGCGCCCGTAGTCCTGCGCGGGCCGCACGCGCAGCCTCAGCTTCGGGCTGCCTGCGAGCGGACGGATCATGCGCACCAGCTGCGCCGGGCAGAACAGCCGGCCGAACTGCCGGAAGCGCGGCGCGAAATCCGTGATCTCGACCGCGCCGCCGCTCGCGTCGACCAGGCGCGTGACGAGGATCGGCGTGTGCGGCACATAGGCCTGCTCGGCGTGCGCCCGCTCCGCGAGCTCGACGGCGAAGAAGCCGAAGTCCTGCGCGTCGCGGCGCTCGCGCAGCAGCGAGCAGAAGACGGCGTCCGCGTCGACGCGCGGCAGGCAGGCCCAGCACATCTCGCCGGCCGCGTCGATCAGCGCGCTGACGCTCGAGTTGCCGACGATGCCCAGCTCCAGGCTGCTCACCGGCGCGCCTCCGCGGCGCCCGGCGCGAACTGCTCGACGTAGGCGCCGAGCCAGCCGCGCACCGCGGCCGCGTCGAACAGGTGCCAGCGCGCGCGCGTGATGCCCGGGCCGACCTTCACGGAATGGCCGCCCGCGCGGTTGACCACGTCGAACGCGGGCTCGTCGGTGAGGTCGTCGCCGATGAACACCGGACGCCGGCCCGCGAACGGCGGCTCGGCGGCGAACTCGGCGATCGCGCTGCCCTTGTCCTTGCCGCTCGGCTTGATCTCGACGACGAACTTGCCGCTCTGCAGCTCGAAGGCGTCGCCCAGCGCCCCGGAGATGGCGCGCATCTCGCGCTCGGCCAGGGCGCGCAGGCCCGGCGCCTGCCGGTAATGAAGCGCGAGCGCCATGCCCTTGTTCTCGAAGACCAGGCCCGCGTGCGCGGCCGTGAGCCGCACGATCTGCGCGGCCGCGCGGCCCAGGCTCTCCAGCGGCGGGGTGTGGCGGTGCACGGCGCCGCCGGCGTCCCGGCGCTCGGTACCGTGCTGGCCGGCGGCCGGGAGCGCGAGCGGCGCGAACAGCCGGTCGATGTCGTCGACCGAGCGCCCGCTCACGAGCGCCAGCGCGCCGCCCGCGGCGGCGTGCAGGCGGCGCAGCAGCTCGATCAGCTCCGCGCCGACGCTCACCTCCTGCGGATGCGCGGCGTACTCGAGCAGCGTACCGTCGACGTCGAGGAAGAACGCCCAGTCGCGGCCGAACGGCGGCATGCGGCGCGGCGTCATGCGCGTCGCAGGTCGACGATCTTCGCCGCGGCGCGCGCGCCGCCGACGCGCCGGCGGTTGCGCATGCGCGCCGCGTCGAGCAGCATGCGCCCCGCCCAGCGGTAGACGTTGAACTCCTGGATCAGGCTGCGCATGCTGCGCATGCGCTGGCGCTGCTCGTCCGGCGGCATGCCGAGCGCGAGGCTCAGCGCGGCCGCGCACTGCTCGGTGTCGTACGGATTGACGATGAGCGCCTCGGACAGCTCGCGCGCCGCGCCGGTGAACTGCGAGAGCACGAGCACGCCGCGCTCGTCGTCGCGCGCCGCGACGAACTCCTTGGCGACGAGGTTCATGCCGTCGTGCAGGCTCGAGACACAGCAGACGTCGCTCGCGCGGTAGTACTTGTACACCTGGTCCGCGTCGTGGTGCTCGATCTTCAGGACGATCGGCTCGTAGCCCGGCGAGCCGAAGCGCGCGTTGATGCGCGTCGCGGCGGCGCGCACTCTCGCGTCCAGACTCTGGTATTCCTCGATGCTCGAGCGCGACGGCGCGGCGATCTGCACGAACGCGAAGCGCCCGATCCATTGCGGCTCGAGCTCGAGCAGGCGCTCGATCGCGGCGAAGCGCTCGAGGATGCCCTTGGTGTAGTCCAGGCGGTCTACGCCGACCCCGAGCTGCACGTCCGCCTTGAGGCCGAGCGAGGCGCGCACCGCGGCGCGGCACTCCGGCACGGGCGGCTGCGCGGCGAGCGGCGCGGGCGGCCATTCGATCGAGATCGGGTAGCGGCGCACCTCGGTAGGATTGCCGCCGTAGTGGATGCTGAAGGTTTCGCGGTCGACGCGCGCCTCGAGCGTCCGGTCCACCGTGTCGAAGAAGTTGTTGCAGTGGAACTGCGTATGGAAGCCGATAATCGAGGAGCCGAGCAGCCCTTCCAGCAGCTCGGTGCGCCAGGGGCAGACGCCGAAAGCCTCCGGGTTCGGCCAGGGGATGTGCCAGAAGGCGATGATCGTCGCCTGCGGCAGCCGCTCGCGGATCATCCTGGGCAGCAGCGCGAGGTGGTAGTCCTGCACCAGTACGATCGGGTTGTCTGTGCGCGATTCCTGCTCCACGGCCTGCGCGAAGCGCCGGTTGACCGTCTGGTAGTGCGCCCAGTCCGAGGCGCGGAACACGGGGCGCGTGTGCGCGATGTGGCACAGCGGCCAGAGGCCCTCGTTGGCGAAGCCGTAGTAGTAGCCGGCCTCCTCGTCGCGCGAGAGCCAGACGCGGCGGATGCGGTAGGCGGGCTTGTCGGGCGGCACGCGCACGCGGTCCTGCTCGTCCACGGTCTCGCGGTCGGCGCTGCCCGAGCCGTGCGCGATCCAGGTGCCGGAGCAGGCGCGCATCACCGGCTCCATCGCGGTCACGAGGCCGCTCGCCGGGCGCTGCACCTCGACGCGGCCGTCTCGGCGCACGTGGATGTAGGGCTCGCGGTTGGAGACCAGCAGGATCTCGTCGCCCTTCAGGTCGTCGCGCAGGATGGCGCGCAGGTTGTCCGGCGTCCAGCTGATCTGCGACTCGTCGCGCGCGCGCCGCTCGGCCTCCAGATCGCGCACCAGCGCTTCAAGGTCGCGCGCGATCGGCCGCAGCTCGCGCGACTTCGGCTCGGGCGAGAGCGCGAGCGACTGGCCGCGGATCAGCGCCTTGATGCCCGACATCCAGCCGCGGAACGACAGCTCGGCGATCACCACGGTGATCAGCGCGATCACCGCGCCGATCGCGGCGAACAGCCAGACGATGTACTTCTTCGTATCGGCGCTGCGCCGCTCGATGAAGCTCATGTCGTGCACGATCAGCAGCTCGCCGAGCGGCTGGCCGTCGACGAGCACCGGAATCGCGGCCTCGTGCAGCGAGCCGCCGGGCTGGCGCAGCACCTCGCCGCCCTCGAGCGGCGGCTCGTCGGGCTTGCGGCAGGCGACTGCGTGCGGCAGCGTGGGAGTCTTGTACAGCAGCTTGCCGTTCGCGTCGCAGTAGCCGAGCGCGTACAGGCGCTCGTCCTGCAGCATGCGCGCGAAGAACGCCTGCATGCGCTGCAGCCGGACCTTGTCGCGCAGGTCGTTGGTGAGCAGCTCGCCGAGCGGCTCCTGCGCGGCCGAGGCCACGAGCTTGGCGCGGATGTCGAGGTCGCGCACGAACCACTTGAGCGTCAGATCGTCGACCAGGGGCGCGACGCCGTAGGCGATCGCGCCGAGCGCGAGCGCCAGAGGTACGATGAAGCGCAGCGAGAGGCGCATGGCGATTGGGGGTGGAAATGGGATTGCGCCGACCCGGCACATTATAGGTTTGAACCTCCCGGTGCAGGCCTGCGGGGGGCACGAAACCTAGGCGCGGCGCGCCTGTCAAAGGCAGCCGGCGCCTGTGCGACCCTATAATCCGCGCTTTCCTGGGAGCGAGGATCGATGAAAAGCGTGGTGATGCGCCTGCTGGCGCGGGAGCGGGGGCTGTTCGCGGGGGCGCTCATCATCGGCACGGCCGCCGCGGCGCTCGGCGTGCCCGTCGATTTCGTCCTGTTCGGCCTCACGCTCGCGGGCGTCGCGCTGTTTCACCACCACACGCTTCAGGTGGCGCTCACCGGCCTCGGTGTGATCACGCTCTACAAGCTCGGCTTCACCGGCTTCAAGACCGGACCGGGACTGGCGGGCCTCGGCCTGCACCTGCTGCACGAGTGGGTGATTCTCGCGAACCTCTTCGGCCTGCTGCTCGGTTTCGCGCTGCTGTCCAAGCATTTCGAGGACAGCCGGGTGCCGGCCATGCTGCCGCGCTGGCTGCCGGACGACTGGAAGGGCCCGTTCGTGCTGCTGGTGATGATCTTCGTGCTGTCGTCGTTCCTCGACAACATCGCGGCCGCGCTCATCGGCGGCACCATCGCGGCCTCGGTATTCCGGCAAAGGGTGCATATCGGCTACCTCGCGGCGATCGTCGCGGCCTCCAACGCGGGCGGCTCGGGCAGCGTCGTGGGCGACACGACCACCACCATGATGTGGATCGACGGCGTCAGTCCCGCCGACGTGTTCCACGCCTACGCGGCGGCCGGCGCGGCGCTGGTGATCTTCGCCATCCCCGCTTCCCTGCAGCAGCAGAAGTTCTCCCCGATCACGAAGGACGCGCCGGCAGGCATCGCCATCGACTGGGCGCGCGTCGCCATCGTCGCGATCATCCTTGCGGCGGCGATCGTCACGAATATCGTCGCCAACGTGGAATACCCGGAGCTGTCCGACCGGTTTCCCTTCATCGGCGCCGCAGTATGGGGAGCGATTCTCGTCTGCGCGCCCTGGCGGCGGCCGGACTGGAAGCTGCTGCCCGGCGCGTTCACGGGAAGCATCTTCCTGCTCTCGCTCATCCTGTGCGCCTCGATGATGCCGGTAGAGAAGCTGCCCTTGGCGTCCTGGCAGACCGCGCTCGGCCTGGGCTTTGTCTCGGCCGTGTTCGACAACATTCCGCTTACCGCGCTCGCGCTCAAGCAGGGCGGCTACGACTGGGGCTTCCTCGCCTACGCGGTCGGCTTTGGCGGCTCGATGATCTGGTTCGGCTCGAGCGCCGGGGTGGCGCTCTCGAACATGTACCCGCAGGCCAAATCGGTCGGACTCTGGCTGCGGCACGGCTGGCACGTGTCGCTCGCCTACGTGATCGGATTCTTCGTACTGCTAACGGTTCTCGGTTGGCAGCCTCATGCACCGCACAAAACCCGAGCCGCAGGCCCGACGCCTCCGGAGTCAGCGCGAGCGCATTTCACATCGTGAAGTTGTCTTGCGGGTCGCGCGAAGCGGGGGGTAGAATCGTCCGGCATTTCCGCAGGGGTGCGGACCCCGCGCCAAAGTCAATTTCCTAGGGAGGAGAACTCAGATGAGCAAGCACAAGGTCACAACCGCTGCATCGCGCCGGAAATTCCTGTCGGGCGCGGCGGCAGCGACGGCGGGCGCCGCAACCCTCGGCTTCCCGATGATCGCCAAGGCCCAGGGGCCGATCAGCATGCGCTGGCAGAGCACTTGGCCGACCAAGGACATCTTCCACGAGTACGCGCTCGATTTCGCGAAGCTCGTCAACGACATGACGGGCGGGGACCTCAAGATCGAGGTGCTGCCCGCGGGCGCCGTGGTCCCGGCGTTTGGCCTCCTCGACGCCGTCTCGAAAGGCACGCTCGACGGCGGCCACGGCGTGCTCGTCTACCACTACGGCAAGCAGAACGCGCTCGCGCTCTGGGGCTCGGGGCCGGCTTTCGGCATGGACGCGCAGCAGCTCATGGCCTGGCACAAGCACGGCGGCGGCAAGGAGCTGCTCAACAAGCTTTACGGCTCCATCGGCGCGAATGTCGTCTCGTTCCCGTACGGCCCGATGTTCACGCAGCCGCTAGGCTGGTTCAAGAAGCCGATCAGCGCCGCGGCGCAGTTCAAGGGCCTCAAGTACCGCACCGTCGGGCTGTCGGTGGACATGTTCACCAACCTGGGGGCGGCGGTGAATGCGCTGCCGGGCGGCGAGATCGTGCCGGCGATGGACCGTGGCCTGCTCGACGCGGCCGAGTTCAACAACATGAGCTCGGACCGCCTGCTCGGCTTCGCGGACGTCTCCAAGGTCTGCATGCTGCAGAGCTACCATCAGAACGCCGAGCAGTTCGAGATCCAGTTCAACAAGACCAAGTTCGACGCGCTGCCGGCCAAGCTGAAGGCGATCATCGAGCACGGCGTGGAGGCGGCTTCGCAGAACCTGGTTTGGAAGGCGATCGACCGCTACTCGCAGGACTACGTCGAGCTGCAGACCAAGGACAAGGTCAAGTTCTACCGCACGCCGCCCGCGATCCTGCAGGCGCAGCTGAAGGCCTACGACGACGCCGCCTCGAAGAAGGGCGCCGGCAACGCGCTCTTCAACGAGATCGAGGCGTCGCAGAAAAAATGGGCCGAGCGCGTGGTGAAGTGGGATCTCGACAACAACGTGCGGCGCGAGATGGCCTACAACCACTACTTCGGCAAGAAGGCCTGACGTCTCCCTGACTGAAGACACCATCCGGCGCCCCCGGGTGGTGTTTTTTTTTGCAGATAGAATCGAGCCATGCAGAAGCTCCTGCTCTTCGTCGACAAGGTAAGCACCTGGGTCGGGCACGCGTTTTCCTGGATCATCGTCCTTCTGACCCTGCACGTGACCTGGGAAGTGTTCCGGCGCTACGTGCTGGAGAGCCCGCGGCCCTGGGCGTTCGACGCGATGGTGATGATGTACGGCACCCTGTTCATGATGGCGGGCGCCTACACGCTGTCGCAGAACGGGCACGTGCGCGGCGACGTGCTGTACGGCTTCTTCACGCCGCGCGTGCAGGCGACGATCGATCTCGTGCTCTACGTCGTGTTCTTCATACCCGGCGTCTTCGCGCTCACGTACGCGGGCTATTTCTACGCCGGTGACTCTTGGCGCATCCTCGAGCATTCCAACATCACCGCCGAGGGTCCGCCGGTCTATCCGTTCAAGACCGTGATTCCGCTCGCGGGCGGCATTCTGGCGCTGCAGGGCATCGTCGAGATCATCCGCTGCGTCATCTGCCTCAAGCAGGGGTCCTGGCCTTCGCGCGAGGAAGACGTGGTCGAGGTCGACGTCGACAAGCTGAAGGAGATGGTGCATGTGAAGGACGAGGACATCCAGAAGCTCGATGAGTTGGTCGTGAAGCAGGAGCAACACAAGTGAAGCTGCGCAAAGAGCTCTGGTTCGGCTTCTCGCTGATGGGGATCATCCTCGTCAGCATCGCCGTGTTCACACCTTGGGGCCACCTGACCAACGGCCACCTTGGCCTGATCATGCTGGCGCTCATCGTCGTGGCGATCATGCTCGGCTATCCGACGGCGTTCACGCTCATGGGCCTGGGCGTGTTCTTCGCCTGGCTCGCGTACCGCTCGGTCGACCCGAGCACGGCGGTGCGGCAGGTGCTCGACCTGTTCGTGCAGCGCTCCTACGGCGTCATGTCGAGCGACGTTCTTACCGCGATCCCGCTGTTCGTATTCATGGGCTACCTCGTCGAGCGCGCCGCGCTCATCGACCGGCTGTTCAAGAGCCTGCACCTCGCGACGGCGCGCGTCCCCGGCTCGCTCGCGGTCGCGACCGTGATCACCTGCGCGATTTTCGCGACCGCGACCGGCATCGTCGGCGCGGTCGTGACGCTGATGGGCCTGCTCGCGTTCCCGGCGATGCTGCGCGCCGGCTACAACATCCAGATCTCGGCGGGCGCGGTGACCGCGGGCGGCTGCCTCGGCATCCTGATTCCGCCCTCGGTGCTGCTCATCGTCTACGGCGCGACGGCGGGAGTCTCGGTGGTCCAGCTCTACGCCGGCGCGTTCCTGCCCGGCTTCATGCTGGCGTCGCTCTACATCGGCTACATCGTCATCCTGGCGAAGTTGAAGCCCGACTTGATGCCGCCGCTCCCGGAAGAGGAGCGCCGCATCGCGTTGCCGGCGCTCGCGCAAGCGCTCGCGCCGCGCGGACGCAATGCCTTTCTGGGGCTGGCGCGGTCCTTGGCCGGCGGCTCGGATGTGCCGCGCTCGAAGTCCGTGTCGCAGTTCATCGTGTCGCTTGTCCCCGCGCTGGCAATCGCGGGTATCGTCGCTGCGACCTATGCCGTGGCGACGGCGCCGGCCGAGAAGATCGACACGGCGGGGCTGGTCGAGACCGGTTCCGAGACCACGCTAGGTGCGCCGCAGGACGAGTCGTCGTCGGAAACCGGCCTCGCGGAGGCGCCGGGCGCCGAAGAATCCGCGGGCGCCGCGGCTGCCGCGCCCGAACCGGTCAAGAAGGCGGCGCCGAGCACCGAGGTGAAGGGTACAAAGAAGCCGGCGACGATGCGCGCGCCGGCGGCCGACGCGGAGCGGCTGCCCACGCCGGACTGGTTCAAGTGGATTCTGCTTGCCGGGATCGGCGTTGTCGCGGTGATCTACTGGATGCTCAGCTGGGAGCGGCTCGAAGTGTTCAAGATGCTGCTCTCGTCCTTCTTTCCGCTGGCGATCCTCATCCTCGCCGTGCTTGGCTCGATCGTGATGGGCCTATCGACCCCCACCGAGGCGGCGGCGGTCGGCGCGTTCGGCGGATTCGTTCTCGCGGCGGTCTACCGCCTCGTCGAGCATTGGCGCGACAGCCAGGACCGCAAGTGGCGCGCGTTCGCGACGACGTTGAAGGAGCTTGGCGGCATCGTCAAGGAGTCCTCGTTCCTGACCGCGAAGACGAGTGCGATGGTCTGCTGGCTGTTCATCGGCTCGGGCATCTTCTCCGCGGCGTTCGCGATCCTCGGCGGACAGGAGGTCGTGGAGAAATGGGTGCTGTCGCTCAACATGACGCCGGTGCAGTTCATGATCCTGGCGCAGTTCATCATTTTCATCCTGGGCTGGCCGCTGGAGTGGACCGAGATCATCATCATCTTCATGCCGATCTTCATTCCGCTGCTGCCGCACTTCCACATCGATCCGCTGTTCTTCGGGCTGCTGGTGGCGCTCAACCTGCAGACGGCGTTCCTCTCGCCGCCGGTGGCGATGGCGGCGTTCTACCTGAAGGGCGTGGCGCCGCCGCACGTGACGCTGAACCAGATCTTCGCCGGCATGATGCCGTTCATGGCCATCCAGGTGCTCGCCCTGGTGCTGCTCTACGTCTTTCCCGAGATCGGCCTCTGGCTGCCGAGCGTGTTCTACGGCAAGTAGCCGCTAGGGGGCTGCGGCGACCGCTCTGAGCACGCGCAGCTCCTCGCGCATGCGCTCCATCTCGCTGCGGTCGGCGAAGGCGAGCACCCAGTGCGTGAGACGGCCGTCCACGCCGTGCACCATGCCGATCGACAGCTCGACCTCCACCGTGACGCCGTCCTTGCGTCGCGCACGCGTGTGCAGCCGTGCGGGCGCTTCGTTGAACATGTTCGCCGCGCCGTCGGCCTCCGGAAACAGCAGCGTGATCGCGGGCCGGCCGAGCGCCTCGTCGGCGCGGTAGCCGAAGAAGGACTCGAACGCCGGGTTGACGTAGGTGAGCGGCCGGCCCTTGGCCGCTGCGTCGGCGAGCGCGACCGGAAAGCCGCAAGCGGCGAGCGCGGCGCGACTTAGCGCACTATCCGAAAGAAGCCGGGCAAGTGCCGGCGCGGGCTGCGGATTTTTGCCGTTGGGAATCCTGTCAGAAAGTGTCATGCCCTGCTTGTGCCATGGGCGCCCCCGCGCTGCAAGTGGGGACGCCGCGCAAGCGGGGGAATATTCAGCGGGGTGTGACAAACCCCACAGAAATCAGGCGGCTTTGCTCGGCTTGCGGGACAGCGAGTAGCAGGCGCGGCGCAGGCGGTGCAGGTCCGCGCTCTCGATCGCCTCGCGCAGGTATTTCATGTTGGCGTCGATCTCGGCCTGGTAGAGGCTCGGGCCGTCGAAGTGCGCTTCGGCCCAGCGGTCGGCGGCGCCCAGCTTGCGGTTGATGCGGTCGCGCGCCACGTACTCGTAGAAGCCCGGAGTCTTGTAGATGAGGTCCTCGGCCGAGGCGTAGCGCACGATTTCGCGCCCGTCGGAAAGCGTCTCGCGCGCGATCGAGCCCAGCACGAACTCCTGGTAGAGGAACTCGCGGCACTTCTCCAGGTACATGCGGTCGGACATCTGGCCGATGAGGTCCGCGGTGCCGACCATGTAGCCGAGCAGCCGGTCCTTCGGCTCGGCCACCTTGATGTCATCGACGTCCATCTCGTAGCCGGTGAAGTGCACCAGGCGCGCGGCGGTTTCGGCCTCGGCGCCGAAGCCGAGCGCAGGCAGGTAGCGCGCGAGGAAATCCGCGCTGCGGCTGACGTGGATCTTGGTAAACACCGCGCCGTTCTCCACGCTTGCCTCGGAGGCGCGGCGCATGTAGCCCGAATCGTGCAGCAGCGCGATGACCACGCCCAGCACCGCGCGGCGCGCGCCGAGCGCCTCGGCGGCCGGGCTGATCCGGTCGTGCCCTTCGACCAGGCGCGCCATCGCGAGCGTCATGTCGAGCGTGTGCCGCGAATCGTGGTAGAGGGTGTCGCAGCGCAGGTAGCCGGGATACCGCCCGTCGAACAGGGCCTTCACGTCGTCGAACGCGCGCGCGAGCGACGCCAGGTCCGCGCCCGGATAGCGCGCGGCATACAGCGCGATCACCGCGTCCCGGACCTGGTCGGAATCTTCGACGTTGACCCGGTTGGTCACGTCGTTCTGATTTAGCCGGTTGTGCATTGCGCCGGTTATTTCCCCAATAGAAGAATTATCCGCGCTGCCCTCCGGCCCGGGCAAGCAAATTTATCCCTTTGTCCCGCATTCCCTTAGCCATGGTGCGGCGCGCAAAGATAGCGGGAGCCGGCCGATAAGCCGGGTTCTGTGGCGGGGAACCCCCCGAAAGGGGCGCCCCCGACAGCCATTCCTCTAGGCCTTCGATCGCTCGAAGGCTCAAGCCACCTACCCGCAGGCTTCGGTCGAGCCGACCGCAGTGGCGTGTTCCCCACTACGCCTGCCTATTTGGTGTTGCTCCGGATGGAGGTTGCCGCGTTTCACCCCCGCCGGTGCCCGTTCTTTTACGAACGGGACTTTGCGCCGCGCTTGCGCGCATCGCAAAGCCCGGCGGGACTCGTCTCTGTGGCCCTGTTCGTCGCGTCGCCGCGCCGGGGCGTTAGCCCGCATCCCGCTCTGTGGAGCCCGGACTTTCCTCTGCACCTTGCGGTACAGCGGCTGCCTGGCCGACTCCCGCCATCATTCTACCGCGCCGGCGCGGCGGCGGGCCGGAACCAGCGCGTGTCGGCGTAGAATTCTGGTCGCCCGCTCTGCGGCAGCCAACCCGGATAGCCGAACACGGGCAGCGGCGGCAGCTCCTTCGGCGTGCGCAGACTGCCGATCGCGCGCGCGGCCTGCGCGTCGAGATCGAGCGCCGGGTCCGCGAACACCACCTTGCAGGTGATTCCCGCGTAGGGTGCGAGCGCCTGCTCGAGCACGGCATGACCCACGACGACGATGCGAAAGTCGCGGTGCCGCTCTACGAAGAGCTCGCGCCAGCGCGCCGCGCGCACGAGCGCCTCGACCTGCGCGCCGCCCGCGACGATCGCGCCGCCCTCGTCGAAGATCGTCAGTAGGTCGCGCCGCCGGCCGCGCCGGCCGCCGGATTCGTCGCGCTCGCGCGGGATTTCCGCCGCGTGCAGCGCGTTGATGCGCGCCTTGGTCTTCGGGAACGCGAGCCAGCACAGCGCGTTGAACAGGTCGTGCCTGTTCTCCGGCCGCGTCCGGACCTGGCCCGTCTCGAACAGGTGGACCTCGTAGTAGGGATCGGAGGGGGACGGCGGAACGAACCGGACCGCCTTACCGCTCTCGGTCCTGAGATGCCTCTCTTCCGAAAAGCAATTCAGGATCTCGAGGGAAGCATTGCCGTCAATCCTGTCCAGCCATTGCCGAACCGGATCAAAAACAGGATGCGCTAGGCGAGCTTCCACGGGATCGTCTCGCCCGCACGGAACGGCACCAGGTCATCCTTGCCGAAGCGCAGCGTCGCGGGTGCGGTCCAGGCTTCGCGCACGAGCGTCACCGTTTCCGTGTTGCGCGGCAGGCCGTAGAAGTCGGCGCCGTAGTGGCTCGCGAACGCTTCCAGCCGGTCGAGCGCGCCCGCCTCCTCGAAGGCGGCCGCGTAGAGCTCGAGCGCGGCGTGTGCCGTGTAGATGCCGGCGCAGCCGCAGGCGGCTTCCTTGGCGGGGCGCGCGTGCGGCGCGCTGTCGGTGCCGAGGAAGAACTTGGGGTTGCCGGAGGTCGCGGCCTCGACGAGCGCCTCGCGGTGCTCCTCGCGCTTGAGCACCGGCAGGCAGTAGTGGTGCGGCCGCAGCCCGCCGAGGAACAGGGCGTTGCGGTTGAGCAGCAGGTGGTGCGCCGTGACCGTCGCTGCCACGTTCGGGCCCGTCACCTCGACGTAGTGCACCGCGTCGCGCGTCGTGATGTGCTCGAGCACGACCTTCAGGCCGGAGAAGCGCTCGACCAGCGGCCCCAGCACCTCCTCGATGAACGCCTTCTCGCGGTCGAACACATCGACCATCGGGTCGGTCGACTCGCCGTGGATCAGCAGCGGCAAGCCGAGCTGCTCCATCTTTTCCAGCGCGGAGAAGCAGCGCGAAATGCGGGTCACGCCGGCATCCGAATGCGTCGTCGCCCCCGCCGGGTAGAGCTTGACGCCGTGGACGTGGCCCGAAAGCCTGGCGCGCGCGATCTCCTCGGCCGTGGTGTCGTCGGTGAGGTACAGCGTCATGAGCGGCTCGAAGGTGCGGCCCTCCAGCGCGCCGAGGATGCGTTCGCGGTAATGCAGCGCCTGCTGGGTCGTGGTGACCGGCGGCTGCAGGTTCGGCATCACGATCGCGCGCGCGAAGCGCCGCGCCGTATCGGCGAGCACCGAGGCCATCGCCGGGCCGTCGCGCAGGTGCAGGTGCCAATCGTCCGGCCGGGCGATGCTGAGCCGATCCATGCGCGGATTTTACTGGCTGTCCTTGAGCGCGGCCTTGTAGAGCTCGTTGCGCGGCACGCCCGTGATGCGTGCGGCGAGCTTCGCCGCTTCGGCCGCGGGCAGCTTTTCGGCGAGGATCCTCAGCACCCGCAGCGCCTCGGCGCGCTCGGGCGCGCGCGCTTCGCCGGGACCGAGCACGAGCACGAATTCGCCCTGCTGGCGGTGCGGCCCGGCCTCGAGCCAGGCCGGCGCTTCGCCCAGCCGCAGGCGCGCGATCTCCTCGAATTTCTTGCTGAGCTCGCGCGCGATGACGATCTCGCGCTCCGGCCCGAAGCGCGCGAGCAGCGCCCGGACCGTGGCGAGCACGCGGTGCGGCGCCTCGTAGAGGATCACCGGCCAGGGGCCGGCGAGCTCGTCGAGCGCCTTGCCCGGCCTGGCCGGCAGGAAGCCGGCGAACAGGAACCGGTCCCCGGCGAAGCCGGCCGCCGAATAGGCGGTCACCGCCGCGTTCGGGCCGGGCACGGGCACGACGCGCAGGCCTTCGCGGTGCGCCGCCGCCACGAGCAGGGCTCCCGGGTCGGAAACCCCGGGCGTGCCCGCGTCGCTCACGAGCGCCACCTGACTGCCCTCGCGCAGGGCGCGCAGCAGCTTCTCGGTCGCTGCGCGCTCGTTGTGGGCGTGCAGCGCCACCGTGCGGGCGGCGACGCCGTGGTGCGCGAGCAGCGTGCGCGAGGTGCGCGTGTCCTCGCAGGCGACCAGGTCGGCGGCGCGCAGGACCTCGATCGCGCGCGGGCTCGCGTCGGCGAGATTGCCGATCGGCGTGGCGACGACATAGAGCGTTCCGGGCATGGGCGGCGGCGAAGGTCAACCTGGTGCGCAGGCGGTCCGTTAAGCCTGCCATGAACCGGGCCGGCGCGCGAGCCGAGGAACTCTGCGCGGAGCTGATGCAGAGGGCGGGGCTGCGCGTGCTCGCCCGCAACTGGCGCTGCCGGCATGGCGAAATCGACCTGGTGGCGGAGGAACGCGGCACGCTGGTGTTCGCCGAGGTCCGTTTCCGC
>Ga0335070_10004161_pt1 | contig 16891 bp, 12 predicted proteins | sample Lox_Sample_13_FD_206722 | JGI IMG/M metagenome (GOLD analysis project Ga0335070, IMG submission 206722) | Soil microbial communities from Loxahatchee National Wildlife Refuge, Florida, United States - Lox_Sample_1.3 | ecosystem: Environmental > Terrestrial > Soil > Wetlands | place: USA... | reverse complement strand
TCGGCCAGCCACCCGCGGTGTCTCACGGCTCCAACCCCGCGTACCGCTTCCAGTCGAGGTACGCCTCGTAGGTATCGAACTGCCTCACGCGGCCGCCGCGGCGCGCCGCCCCCCTCCCACCGCGCCGCGGGGCGCTCCTGGCGATCTCCTCGGAGATGCGGACCCGCTCCGCGGGGCTCCGCGACAGGTCGACCTCCACACGCGCGCGCTCGGCGGCTCGGAATGCCCGATCGAGGGGGGGAGTCGCGGCGCCGTCCGGCTCCAGGTGCAGCCGGCGGATCGCCTCGCTCACCACCCAACTCCGGGAGCGATCGAGGCGGGCGGCCAGGCGGTCGGCCGCCTGCAGGACCTCGGCAGGTATGGTACAGGTCACGCGCACCGTGGTGCTCATATCTTATCATATCCACTCATACGACCGCCTGCAAGCGGAGCGCCGGGGCTAGTCCCCTGCCTTGATCGCCCGGCCCGCCAGCACGCTGCGGCGCGGTCCCCGGGGATCCAGCGCGACCTGTCCGCCGACGATCACCCAGGAGATCCCTTCGGACGCCAGCTCCGGGTGCTCCACGGTCGAGCGGTCGCGCACCCGGGCGGGGTCGAAGATGACGATGTCCGCGTCCGCCCCGACCCGAAGCCGCCCCTTCCTGCGCATCGCGGGCGCCCGCGCTTCGAGGGTCTGCGCCGGGAGCAAGGTCATGCGCCGGACGGCCTCCATCAGGCCGAGGGTCCCGCGCTCGCGCACGTAGACCGCCAGCAGGCGCGAGAACGCCCCCGACCCGCGCGGATGGTTGTTGTTCCCGGGGTTGAGGATCGCGTCGCTCCCGATCATCACGAACGGCGCGTGCAGCGCCTGCACGACCGCCGTGTCCGGGATCGCGTATGCCACCGCCAGCTTCCCCCGCGCGCGGTAGCGCTCGAAGCTCTGCGCCGTCAGACGCTCGGTGGTCCCCGCGATCTGGAGGTCGGCGTAGGAAATGCCGAAGCGCTGCTGCCAGCCGGGATCGAAGCGCGCCTGCGCCAGGCTCGTCGCCCAGAAGTCGTAGGGGTAGAGGCACGCGGTGACGTTCACGCCGGCCCGCCGCGCCGCGGCGAGCGAGTCCAGCGCCGCCGCCATGTCGAAGGTGGCCGCGCTGGTGATATGGTCCACATGCACCGCCGCGCCGGTCCGCCGCGCCGCCTCGAGGATCTCGTGGATCCCCTCGGCGTCCGTCCCCGGCGGGATCGTGTCCGAGTAGCGCGCGTGGAAGAACACCGGCGCATGGTACTGGGCCGCGACCCGCGCCAGCGCCAGCACCTCCTCCTCGGTCGCGCCCGGCGTGTACTCCAGACTCAGCGAGACGCCGAGCGCTCCCGCCTCCAGCGACCGCACGGCCATCGCGCGCAGCTGCGCCAGCCGTTCAGGCGTCGCCGCCCGGTACCGGCTGATCTTGAGCTGTACCCGCGCCGCGGGATCGGAGAACGAGCCGCCGTAGTTCACGGGCCACCGCGAGCGCGCCAGGCCGGTGTACCACGCGCCGACATCGGCCGCGGCTCCGTGCATCGCCAGGTTCGTCGTCACGCCGTCGGTGAGCTTCCGCCAGATCCCGTAGCTGTTCGGTGTGTACGACAGGACGTCGATGAATCCCGGCGCGACCACCTGCCCTTCGGCATCGATCGTCTGGCGGCCGACGAGCGCGGTGTCTGCGATGGCCGCGACGCTGTCGCCCTGGATCCCGATCCACAGGCCCGCGCGGTCCACGCCCGTCTCGGGGTCCATGACGTGGGCGTGGGTGATCACAAGTTCAAGAGACGGGGGTTGGGGGTTTGGGGTTGGGGATTGGGGAACAACGGGGCCCGAACCCGCCCGCTCAACCCGCAGAGCCACGAGGAGCGACAGCAAGCCGATTAGGAAGTTGTACGGAGAGCGAGCGATTCTCATTCGCGATAAGTTATATCCGAGATGAAAGCCACGAAGCCCGCCGCACTACAAGGGCGACGCATCGTCATCACGCGACCGGCCGAGAAGGCACGCCGTCTCGCCGACCGGCTGCGCTCGCTCGGCGCCGTGCCGATCGAGTTCCCCACGGTCAGGATCGAGCCGGCGGAGAGCGGCCCGCTCGACGCGGCACTGGGCGCGCTCGCGCACTTCGACTGGATCGTGTTCACGAGTGCGAACGGCGTCGAGGCGGTGTTCGCGCGCCTCGCGGCCGCCGGCAAGGATGCACGCGTCTTCGCCGCGCGCAAGGTGGCCGCGATCGGCCCGGTGACCGCGCAGGCGCTGCGCGAGAAGGGTGTCGAGCCGGCGTTGGTGCCCGGCGAGTACGTCGCCGAAGCGATCCTGGACGCCCTCGGCGACGTGCGCGGGAAGCGCTTCCTGCTGCCGCGCGCCGACATCGCCCGCGAGGCGCTGGCCGACGGGCTCAGGCGGAGCGGCGCGGCCGTGACCGAAGTCGCGGCCTATCGCACGGTCGGCGCGGGCGGCCCGCCGCCCGACCTGTCGGGCGCCGACGCCGTCACCTTCACGAGCTCGTCCACGGTGCGCCACTTTCTCGCGTCGGGCGCGGCCGTCGGGCGGGCGAAGGTGGTGTGCATCGGTCCCGTCACGGCGGCGACCGCGCGTGAGCTGGGCCTCACCGTGGACGCGATGGCGACGGAATACACCGAGGACGGCCTGATCCAGGCCCTCGAAGGAGCGTTGAGCACGTGACGCAATTCCCCGTCGTGCGGATGCGCCGCCTGCGGCGCACGCCGACCCTGCGCGCACTCGTGCGTGAGACGAGCCTGGGTGCCGGCGACTTCATCTATCCGCTGTTCGTGACGGCGGAGAAGAACAGGCGCAAGGAGATCACCAGCATGCCGGGCGTCGCCCAGTTGTCGGTGGACGGCGTGCTCCAGAAGGAGATCGAATCGGTCACCGCCCTCGGCATCCGGTCGGTGCTCCTGTTCGGGATCCCGGCGACGAAGGACGCGACCGCGACGCAGAGCTACGCGGACGACGCGCCCGTGCAGAAGGCGATCGGCCTGATCAAGAGGACGGCGCCCGACCTCGTGGTGATGACCGACGTCTGCCTGTGCGAGTACACGGACCACGGGCACTGCGGGATCATCAAGAACGGCGCAGTGGACAACGACTCGACGCTCGGGATCCTCGGCAAGGTCGTGGTGAGTCACGCCGCCGCGGGCGCCGACGTGGTTGCGCCGAGCGGGATGATGGACGGGATGGTGGGCGCCATCCGGAAGGCGCTCGACGGCGCGGGCTTCGCCGAGACGGCGGTGCTGAGCTATGCGGTCAAGTACGCCAGCGCGTTCTACGGCCCGTTCCGCGAGGCCGCGGAGAGCCCGCCCTCCTTCGGCGACCGGAAGAGCCACCAGATGGATCCGGCCAACCTGCGCGAGGCGCTGCGCGAGTGCGCGCTCGACATCGCCGAGGGAGCGGACGCGCTGATGGTGAAGCCGGGGCTTCCCTACCTCGACGTGCTGCGCGCCGTCCGCGAGACGTACGACCTCCCGCTCGCCTCGTACAACGTGAGCGGCGAGTATTCGATGGTGAAGGCGGCGGCACGGAACGGGTGGATCGACGAGCGCACCGCCGTGCTCGAGCTGCTGCGCGCGTTCCGCCGCGCCGGGGCCGACCTGATCCTCACCTATCACGCGAAGGACGCCGCGGCCTGGCTGAACGAGACGCCGGGCGATGCCTGAGCCGCGATTCCTCACGGCCTGCCGCCGCAAGCCGGTGGACGTCACGCCGGTCTGGTTCATGCGGCAGGCGGGTCGCTACATGCCGGAGTACCGCGCCGCGCGCGCGCAACAGTCCATCCTCGAGATCTGCCACCGGCCCAAGCTGGTCGCCCAGATCAGCCTCCAGCCGGTCGAGCGCCTCGGCGTGGACGCGGCCATCGTCTTCGCCGACATCCTGCTGCCGTTCGAGCCGCTGGGGCTCGGGCTCTCCTACGCCGCGGGCGAGGGGCCCAAGATCTGGCGCCCGATCCGGCGGCCGGCCGACGTCGACAAGCTCCAGAGCGTGGACCCGGCCCAGCACCTGGCGTACGCGATCGAGGGGGTGCGGCAGACCAAGGCCGCGCTGGCGGCCCGGTTCCCCGACGTCCCGCTCATCGGCTTCGCCGGGGCGCCGTTCACCCTCGCGAGCTACGCGATCGAGGGCGGCACGTCGCGCAGCTTCACCACGACCAAGCAGTTCATGTACGAGCAGCCGAAGGCCTGGCACACGCTGGCGGAGAAGCTCTCGATCCTGGTCGGCCGGTTCCTGGCGCAGCAGGCTGAGGCCGGCGCCGACGCGCTCCAGCTCTTCGACTCCTGGGCCGGGTGCCTCTCGGTGGACGACTACCGCGAGTTCGTCCTGCCGCACACCCGGCAGGCGCTGCAGCTCGCGGGGGCGAGCGGCGTGCCGATCATCCATTTCGGGACGGATACGGCGACGCTGCTCGAGGCGATGACGGAGGCGGGGGGCGACGTCATCGGCGTGGACTGGCGGATCCCGCTGGACGAGGCGTGGGCCCGCATCGGCGAGCGCGCGATCCAGGGCAACCTCGACCCGGCCGTGCTCCTGGGGCCGCGTCCCGACCTCGAGCGCCGCGTGAAGGAGATCCTGCGGCGCGCCGGCAAGCGCCCCGGCCACATCTTCAACCTGGGGCACGGCATCCTCCCGGGCACGCCGGTCGAGAACGTGAAGGCGGTCGTGGACCTGGTGCACGGGGCGGCGTGACCACGCGGAAGTCCGAAGAGCTGTTCGCCACGGCGCAGGCGCTCCTGCCGGGCGGCGTGGACAGTCCGGTGCGCGCCTTCCGGAGTGTCGGCGGCACGCCCCGGTTCATCGCGCGGGGCGAGGGACCCTTCCTGGTGGACGCCGACCGCAACCGGCTGGTGGATTTCGTCCTCGCCTGGGGCCCGCTCATCCTCGGCCACGCGCACCCGGACGTGGTCAAGGCCGTCGGCGCGGCCCTGGCGCGCGGTACCGCCTTCGGCGCGCCGACCGAGGCCGAGTCCGAGCTCGCGAAGCGCGTGATCCGGACCTTCCCCTCCATCGAGCTGGTCCGCTTCGTCAACTCGGGCACCGAGGCGACGATGAGCGCGCTGCGTCTCGCCCGCGCGTTCACCGGCCGCGCGAAGATCGTGAAGTTCGACGGCTGCTATCACGGCCACGCGGACGCGCTCCTGGTCAAGGCGGGCTCCGGCGTCGCGACGCTCGGGCTCCCGGACTCGCCGGGTGTGCCCGAGGCGGCGGCGCAGGACACGCTGGTCGCGCCCTACAACGATCTCGGCGCCGTCGAGCGGCTGTGCGAGGCGAACCACGGCGCCGTCGCGGCGATCATCGTCGAGCCGGTGGCCGGCAACATGGGCGTCGCGCCGCCGGCGGACGGGTTCCTGCAGGGGCTGCGCGCCCTGGCGACGGCGGAGGGCGCGGTCCTGATCTTCGACGAGGTGATGACGGGCTGGCGCGTGCATCCGGCGGGGGCGCAGGCGCTGTACGGCGTGACGCCCGACCTCACCTGTCTCGGGAAGGTGATCGGCGGCGGGCTGCCGGTCGGCGCCTACGGCGGACGCCGCGCCCTGATGGAGATGGTGGCCCCGGCGGGCCCTGTCTACCAGGCAGGGACGCTCTCGGGCAATCCGCTGGCGATGGCGGCGGGCATCGCGACGCTGGACGCGCTCGCGGTGGGCGGCGCGTGGCAGAAGGCCGAGGCCGCGGCTGCGGGCGCGGCGCAGGCGCTGGCAGACGCGGCGCAGGCCGCACAGGTGTCGCTGCGGGTGCAGCGCGTCGGGACCATGTTCACGCCGTTCTTCACCCCTCGGCCCGTCACCGACTTCGCGTCGGCCAAGAGCTGCGACACGAAGCTGCACGCGGCGTTCTTCCACGCCTTGCTGGACTCCGGCGTCTACCTGCCGCCCTCGCAGTTCGAGGCGGCGTTCACCTCCGCCGTGCACACCGCGGCGGAGATCGAGACGCTGGCCACGGGAGCCGGGCGCGCGCTCGCGGCGGCCGGGTTCCCCCCGAAGCACGCCGGCACCCGGCGTTGACCGCCGTCACGCGCGTCAGGCTGGGGAGCCGCGCCAGCGCGCTGGCGATGCGTCAGGCCGAGCTGGCCGTCGCGGCGCTGAAGCGCGCGCATCCGGACGTGACGTTCGAGGTCGTGCAGTTCACGACGAAGGGCGATCGGGACCTGGAGCACCCGCTCCCCGCGATCGGCGGGAAGGGTGTATTCACCGAGGAACTCGAGCGCGCGCTCCTCGCAGGCGAGATCGACGTCGCGGTCCATAGCCTGAAGGACCTCCCGACCGAGCAGAGCTGGGGACTCGCGGTGGCCGCCGTGCTCGAGCGGGCCGACCCCGGCGACGTTCTCGTCTCCCGTTCGCGGAAGAGCCTCGCCGAGCTGCCGCCGTCGCCCGCCATCGGCACCTCGAGCACCCGGCGCGCGGCCCAGATCGCGGCGCTGCGGCCCGACGTGCGACTCCTCGAGCTGCGGGGGAACGTTCCGACCCGTGTGAAGAAGGCGCTCGCGGCCGACGGGCCCTACGACGCGATCGTGCTCGCGGCGGCGGGCCTCGACCGGCTGGGGCTCGGGCCCGCAGTCAGCGAGCGCTTCTCCCCCGCCCGGCTCCTCCCCGCGCCGGGCCAGGGCGCCATAGCGCTCCAGTGCGGGACCTCGGATCCCGTGCGGAAGCTCGTGGCGGTGGTGAACCACCAGGCGACCTGGGCGGCGGTGACGGCCGAACGGGCGTTCCTGGCGGGCCTCGAAGGCGGGTGCGCGGCGCCGGTCGCGGCCTACGCGCGGCTCGACGCCGGCACGCTGATCCTGCACGGACTGGTCGCGTCGACGGACGGCACGAGGGTGCTGCGGTTCGAGGCGACGGGTGAGCCTGCCGGGGCCGTGCAGCTCGGCCGTCAGCTGGCCGAGAGCGCGCTCGCTGCCGGCGCCGCGGAGCTGATGCCCCGCTAGCTGTCGGCTCCAGGTCCTAGCTCGTTCTGCTCCGCTCTACTTCGGTCGCCGCAGGATCACGCAGGCCTGGCGGTCCCCCCCGGCGCACGCGCGCTGATACAGGCTGCGGGCGCGGGCGGTATCCGCCTGCACGCCCAACCCCCGCTGGTACAGCATCGCCAGGCCCGCGCAGCTTCGAGGCGCGCCCAGCTCGCAACCCCGCTGGTACAGCGTCGCGGCCCGCCCGTAGTCCTGGATCACACCCCTGCCGCTCGCGTATGCGCCGCCGAGCATCAGGCAGGCTCTTCCGTCGTTGCCGTCACACGCGTGGCTCAGGCTGTCTACGCTCGCCGGCGGCACCGGGCCGCCGACAGAGCGTTGCGGCTGGACGGCGGCGGGCGCCGGCGCCCCCGCCGTCGGCGCGGGGGCTGACGTGGTGACCGGCGGCGTCACGGGCGGCGGGGCCGGCGCCGGCGTCACGCGCACGGGGGCCTCGGCGCTCCGGCTGTTCGCTCCCGACCCGGTCCGGACCGTGATGATCGCGAGGCCGGGGCCCACCCCGGTCGCAATCCCCGTCGAATCGACGCCAGCGACGGCGGGGTTGCTGGTGCTCCAGGCGAACGCGGCTCCGGGGAACGGATGCCCCGCCGAATCGCTCGCGCTCGCGACGAACCGCTGGTGAGCGCCGACCGCGAGGCTCGCATCGGTCGGCGTCAGGGCGACTCGCGCGGGCGCCGGCGGCGGGGGCGGCGCGACAGCCTCGGGGGCCACGACCTCGATGGGAGCCTGCGCGGTGCGCGCGGAGGAGCCGGTCCCGGTACGGACCATGATGATCGCGAGTCCCGGGCTGCGCCCCGTGGCGATGCCCGACTGCTCGATGGTCGCGACGTCCGAGTTGCTGGAGCTCCACACGAAGGTCGCTTCGGTCAGCGGGTTCCCGGCGGCATCGTAGGCGGTCGCCACGAACGGTGTCTGCGCCCCGACCGTGATCTTCACGTCGGACGGAACGATCTGCACCTGGGCTACATGGGCATGCTGGGCCAACGCATTGGAGGCGGCGCAGGCCACGGCCGCTGCGGCAATGGTCAGCGCCCGCCGGGAGCCTCGCCAGTACAAGAACACGGTTCTTTGCCCCGGTTCTGTGGTTGTGTGAGCGGAAGAATCACGGCAGCGGGGCCGAGTGTCAACACTCAGTGGGCGGGTGATGGCCCCGCCCGATTCTGCAGCGGCGCCTCGTCATCCATGGGTTGCGGGGTGATGCTGAGGGATGCGCCCGGGGCCGGCGCAGGCGGGCGTGCTAGTGCGCGGCCAGGGCTGCCACGTCGGACAGGATCGCGCCGGCGGTCGCCTGGGCGCTCGTCACGCAGTCGTTGAGCGCGATGCCCCGGTAGCCGTTCCCCAGCAGGAACAGCCCCCGCAGCCGCTGCAGCTCGCGGGCGGCGCGCGCCAGCCGCGCACCGTGCCCGACCGTGTACTGCGGGATCGCGGCCGGCCAGCGGATGATGCGCACCATCTCGGGCGACCCCGTCAGCCCCATCGTGCGGTCCAGCCCGTCGAGGACGAAGCGGAGCAGCTCGTCGTCCGGCAGGTCCACGACGGCCCGATCGCCGGGCCCGCCGAGCAGCACGCGGAGCAGCGCCCGCCCGGGAGGAGCGCGATGCGCGAACGTGGTCGAGGACCAGAGGCAGCCCAGCATGCGGAGCGGCTCGTTCGGCGGCACGAGGAAGCCGAACCCGTCGGGCCGGCGCCGGAGATCCGACAGCGCGATCCCCAGCGCGACGACCACGGCGGGTGCGGCGGGAATCTCCGCCAGCACGGCCGACAGCTCGGCGCTGGCCGGCGCCACCAGGCGTACCGCGCTCCACGGCTCCGTCGCGACGGCCACCGCGTCGCAGATCTCCGGCGCGCCGTCGCCGAACTCGACGCGCCACCCGGCGCCCGTGCGCCGCACCGCCGCCGCGGGCCGGCCGGAGACGAACCGCTCCCCCAGCGACTCCGCCAGGGCCCGTCCGAAGCACGACATCCCGCCGACGAACGAGGTCAGCCGCCCTCCGGGCCCCGCCGGTCCGCCGCGGGCCGTGCCGTTCCGCCGCCGCGCGATCAGGGCCTTCACGAGGCTGCCGTACTCCTTCTCGAACGCCGCGAGTCGCGGGAACGACGACGGCATGCTCAGCGCGTCCGCCTCCCCGGCGTACACGCCGCGCACCATGGCGCCGACGAGCGTCACGGCCGCCTCGGCGCCGAGCCGCCGCCGCGCGAAGGCGGCGACCGACTCGTCCCCGTTCCGCGACGGCTCGCGGAACGGCTCGCCCAGCACCGCCAGGCGGCCGCGGAGCGTCAGGATGCCGCTCGCCAGGAAGGAGACGGGATTCGTCGGCACGGGGCGCAGCGCCCCGCGCGCGTACAGGTACCGCGTCTTCGCGGCGTCGGATGCCGGCAGCAGGCGGTCCGCGATCCCCAGGTCCCGTGCCAGGGCCAGCGTGGCGGGCGCGTTGTCGAGGAAACCTTCCGGCCCGCGCTCGATGAGGTAGCCGCCCCTGACCTCGGTCCACGCCTTCCCGCCCGGCCGGTCCTGCGCCTCGTACACGGTGACATCGGCGCCGCGCCGCATCAGCTCGTACCCGAGCACCAGCCCTGACGGACCGCCGCCGACGACGATCACCCGCTTCACAGCGCGGCCTCCACCACGTCGGCCAGCGCGTCGAGGAAGCGGGGATCGAGGTTCAGCGACTCGGCGCGGCGGAAGTTGGCGATCCCCGCCGCCTTGGCCTCCTCGGCGAACATCACGTCGATCTCGTACAGCGTCTCGATGTGATCGGAGACGAAGGCGATCGGCGCGACGAGCACGTCCCGGCGTCCCTCGCGGCCCAGCTCCCTGATCACATCGCTGGTCTGCGGCCCGAGCCAGGCCACCGGGCCGGTCTGGCTCTGGTAGGCCAGCAGGCAACGCGGCCGCGGCTCCCCGAGCCGCGCGAGCACGCCGCGGAAGGTCGCCTCGATCTCCGCGGGATACGGATCGCCCTCGTTGACGAAGCTCATGGGCAGGCTGTGCGCGCTCATCAGCACGACCGCGCCGTGCCCGCGCCCGTCCGGGAACGCCGCCAGCCCCTCCTCCACGTGCGCCGCGAGCACGTCGAGGTAACTCGACCGCTCGGACCAGCGGTCGATGGTCGCGAGCTCGAACGCTCCCCTGAGCCCGGTGCGGACCAGCGCCCGGTCCAGCTCGCGCAGGCTCGATCCGGTCGTCGCCACCGAGTACTGCGGATAGAGCGTGAGGACCACCGCGCGCTTGACCCCGTCGCGCTGCATCGCGCGCAACGCATCGTCCGAGGTCGGGGGCGCGTAGCGGAAGGCGACGTACGGCTTGAACGGGGCGAGGTCGGGCCGCCGCGCGTCCAGCCGCCGCGCGAGCCCCTCGCCCTGCCCCGTCGTGTACTTGAGAATCGGGGAGCCACCGCCGATCGCCGCGTAGTAGCTCCTGACCTTGGCGAGACGCGCCCGCACGATGATCCGCGACAGCAGCCACTGGCCGATCGCTCCGCCCGGCAGGCGGATGATCTCGCGGTCCGCGAACAGCGCGTCGAGGAACGGCCGGATCGAGGCCAGGTCGGCCGGCCCGCCCAGGTTGAGGAGGATCAGCCCGGTGGCACTCGTGCCAGGGCCGGACCGAGCGGGCGGCGCATCGGAGGTGTCGGTCCCGGTTCGCCTCCCGTCCGGCGCGGTCGGCGCAGGGGCACTCGTGTCGCGGTGGGATCGAGCGGCCGGCGCATCGGAAGTGTCGTGTGGCGGTCGGCGCACGTCCGGCGCGGTGGCACTCGCCGCGGGGCCGGATCGAGCGGCCGGCGCATCGGAAGTGTCGTGTGGCGGTCGGCGCACGTCCGGCGCGCTCATACGGTGCGGCTGAACCGCGGCTTGGCGGACTGTTGCGCCGCCGGCAGGTACTTGTCGAAGCACATCGCCAGGTTGCGGACGAACAGCTCGCCCAGCGGCGTCACGCGGATCCGGTCCGGCCCGATCTCCGCCATCCCCTCGGCCGCCAGCGTGGACAGCTCCCGCAGCTCGGCGCCGAAGTAGCGGCCGAACGCGATGCCGTAGCGCTGCTCGATCGCGCCGGTGTCCACGGCGAAGCGGCACATCAGTGACTGGATGACGTCGGCGCGCAGCCGGTCGTCCGCGCTCATCGCATAGCCGCGCTCGATCGGCAGCCGGCCCGCATCCAGGTCCGCATAGTAGTCGGACAGCTTCTTGTCGTTCTGGGCGTACGCGCCGGAGACCTGCCCGATCGCCGACACGCCCAGGCCGATCATGTCCGGCGCGTCCTGCACCGAGTAGCCCATGAAGTTGCGCGTCAGGCGCCCCTGCTCGAGCGCGACACACAGCTCGTCGTCCGGCTTGGCGAAGTGGTCCATCCCGATCGCGCGGTAGCCGGCCGCCAGCAGCCGCTCCCGCGCCAGCAGGAGCAGCGCGATCTTGGCGTCGCCGACCGGCAACACCTCCTCGCCCAGCCGCTTCTGGTTCCCCTTGAGCCAGGGGAGGAACGCGAACGAGTAGATGGCCAGGCGGTCGGGCGAGAGCGCGATCACCGAGTCCAGCGTCTCGCGGAACGACGCCAGCGTCTGGTGCGGCAGGCCGTAGATCAGGTCGATGTTGATGCCGCGGAAGCCGAGCCGCCGCGCTTCCTCGACCGTCGCCGCCGTCACGGGCATCGGCTGGACGCGGCCGATCGCCTCTTGCGTGTCCGCGTTGATGTCCTGCACGCCGAGCGACAGGCGGTTGAACCCGCGCGAGCGGAGCGCCCGGAGCTGTTCGGCGGTCGTGACCCGCGGGTCCACTTCGATCGCGATCTCGGCCCCGGGGGCGAAGCTGAAGTACCGCTGGAACTGGTCGAGCAGCGCGTGGATCTCCGCCACGCTGAGGTAGGTCGGCGTCCCGCCGCCCCAGTGGTACTGCGCCACGGTGCGGCGGTGCGGCAGCGCCGCGGCCACCAGCTCGATCTCGCGGAACAGGTGCGCGAGATACGGCTCCGTCACGCGCGTCCCGAGCGGCGACGCGATGACGTGACACGCGCAGAAGTTGCAGCGCTCGGCGCAGAACGGGATGTGCGTGTAGACCGAGAGGGGCGCGGGCGAGGCGTCCGCTTCCGCCAGGCGCCGGCCGTACTCCTCGGCCGTGAACGAGGCGTTGAACTCGATCGCCGTCGGATAGGAGGTGTAGCGGGGACCCGGCCTGTCGTAGTGCGCCACCAGCTCCGGGGTCACCCGGTCCGTGGCACTCGTTCCAGGGCCAGATCGTGCGGGCGGCGCATCGGAGGTGTCGTGTGCGACTCGCCGCGCGTCCGGCGCAATCACCGAGGGACCGCCTCCTGGCGCCGAACGGACGCGGGCGCGGCCGCCGGCTGCTGGGCCTCCTCCTCTTCCAGCCTGGCACCCACGGCCGAGAGGAACGTGTGCGCGGCGGCCACGCCGTGCTCGGCCGCGACCTTCCGCATCCCCACCATCGGCAGGTGCGCCAGCCGGTCGACGAGTGACGCGGCCCAGCGCTCGATGCGCTCCCGCTCGTCCTCGTTCCAGCGTCCCTCCTCCGACTTGAAGAGACGCGCCAGTCCCTCGTCCAGCGTGTGCTGCGCGCGGCGCCGCCACGCGGCCAGCACCGGCGCGAGCGTCTTCTCGAGCATCGCGCTGCGGAACTCCGCCAGCTCGTCGTCCAGCACGACGCGAGCGGCGGCGATCTCGGCGTCGAGCTTGCGGCGGTTCTCCTCGCCCTGCGCCCTGAGGTCGTCCATGCCGAAGTAGCGCAGCCCCAGCGCGCGGGCCGCCGCTCCGTCCACGTTGGCCGGAACGCCAAGGTCGATCACCACCGGCAGCGAGCCGCCCGCGGCTGCGGCCTTCACCCGCTCCAGCACCGCGCGGGAGAAGAGCGGCGCAGCCACGGACACGGCGGAGATCAGCGCGCCGATCCTGGGCGGATCCGCCAGGAAGCGGTCCAGCTGCGTCGCGCGTCCCCCTGAGAGCGAGGCAAGCGCCTCGGCCCGCGCCACCGTCCGGTTCGTGAACAGCAGCTCGAGCCCCTGGCGCTTCTGCAGCCGGTCGGCCGCCTCCTCCGCCATCTCACCCGCGCCCACCACCGCCACGGTGCTGCCGGCCGGCAGGTCCCCTGCCACTTCGAGGGCCAGCGACATCATGGAGACCGGGCGCGCGGTGAGCGCCGTCTCACGGCGCACCCGCTTTGCCGCGCGCAGCGCCGCCTCGAACAGGAGATGGAGCCTGGGGCCCGCCAGGCCCAGTTCGCTCGAGCGCCGGTACGCCTCGCGCACCTGCCCCACCACCTGCGTCTCGCCCGGGTTCATCGAGTCGAGCGAGGCCGCGACCTCGAAAACGTGCCGCGCGGCCGCCTCGCCGACGAGCTGATAGCACCGCGCCGCCTCGACCGGGAGCTGCTGCTGGATCGCCGCGAAGCAGTCCTGCGGGTCGGCATCGTCCGTCGGCACGAACACCCACTCGACACGGTTGCACGTCGCGAGGTAGACCGACTCGGCGAAGCCGCAGCGCTCGTGCATGCGACGGATCGTTTCGCTGAGCGGCGCGGCGAGGGCCGAGCGCGCGATCGCGCTCTGGTCCGCCGTGCGGTAGGATAGGCCGAGCAATCCGAGTCTTCTCATCGCGTTTCCGAATCTCCTCTCAGAGCATCACTTATGCCATTCGGAATGTTCGTATCGGGATATCCGGGGAAGTACGGAGGCGAGCGACGAGCGTGTGGCGTTTCTTGTGGGATTCTCAACGACGTGCGCACTGCCTACCAGTCCGTGGCGCCCGCCTAACTCGGTGAAAGCAAGACGGTTGGGGCGCGGAACCCGGGCCCTGCTCCGCGATCAGCCCGCACACGACACGCTGCGGGCCCCCAATTCTCGAGGCGGGACCGCCTCCGAAGTTGAGGCAATGTTGGACACGGCAGAAGACAACGTCGGGACGCGTCCTGACCGGTTCCGACCGCCGCTGACAATCGCGGCTGTCGAACTCCGTTCCGCTCTCCGCGACCTGGAGCGCGCCACTCGAGCCAGCCGCGCGCATCCTCCGGTCATCACGTAACCGCCTCTCCCGCTGGATCTTGGGTGTGTGACTCCGGTCATTTGCGGTCCGGCGCCCAACGGGTAGATTTTGGGCCTTCGTGCGTCATCCCAAGACACTTCGCTTCGCCGCAGTCGCGGCTGCGCTGGTCATAGCGGGCTGCGCTGGCGACAGCACCGGCCCCCACCACGGGGGACCGGGCCGGCTCTCGCTCGCGCCCGTCTTCGAGACGAGTGCCGCGGCGTCGGTGGTGTCGTTCGACCGCGTGCGGATCAGGCTGACGCGATCTGGGGGCACGGCACTCGACACGACCGTGACGTTCCCGCCGGGGGCCGACAGCCTGGTCCTCTCGCTCCTGGTCCCGATCAACGGCGCGACCGAGACGCTGACGCTGAACCTCGCCTTGATCAACGCGGCGGGCGACACGGTCTTCCGGGGCGGCCCCGAGCCGGTGACCGTAACGGTGGGCGTCTCCGGCGCCGGCCCCGCCACGCCCGTGTCGATCCGGTACGTGGGCGTCGGCTCCAACGCCCGCAGCGTCAAGATCGGCACGAAAACCACAGCCCTCTTCTTCGGCGACTCCATCCAGCTCACGGCGACGGCACTCGATAGCATCGGACAGCCGATTCCGGGCACGCCGATCGCCTGGCACTCGCTCGACAGCACGATCGCGCGCGTCCCGGTCGACAGCGCAGGCAAGGTGATCGCTCGCTCCGCGCGGGGACTCGCCCACATCCAGGCGATGCTGCTCACGTATCAGGCCGACACGGCGCAGGTGACCGTGCAGCCGCTGCCAGCGGCGATCGGCGTGCAATCCGGTGGGGGACAGACCGGAGTCGTGGGCTCCACGCTGGCCCAGCCGGTGGTCGTGCGCGTGAAGGGGGCCGACAGCATCGGCGTGCAAGGCGTGGTGGTGAACTTCACCGTGGCGAGCGGCGGCGGATCGCTGTCGAAGGCGGCCGACACGACCAACGCCAGCGGCGACGCGACGACGGTGTGGACGTTGGGCGGCGCGACCGGCGCGCAGTCGGTCACGGCGACCGTGAAGGTCGCGCCGAGCGTCGCCACCGCGATTCCCGCCACGGGCATCGCCCTGACCCCGAGGTCCCTCGCCTTCCAGGTGCAGCCGTCGAGTGCCGTGGCCGGCGCCCCCATCGCCCCCTCGATCCAGGTCGTGGCGAAGGACAGTCTCGGCAACACCGCGACGGGATTCACGGGAACCGTCACGCTGGCGATAACGGGCGGGACGGGCACGGCGGGAGCGGCGCTCCGCGGAACGACCAGCGTCGCGGCTGTGGCCGGTGTCGCGACGTTCGTCGGCGTCAGCATCGACAGCGCCGGTACGGGTTATACGCTGACCGCGAGTGCGAGCGGGCTCTCCAGCAGCGCCAGCACGGCCTTCACGATCTCGACGGCGTCTCCGGCGAGGCTGGTCGTGACGACGCAGCCGCCGGCGTCGGTGACCGCGGGAGCCGGCTTCGGCGTCGTGGTGACGGCGAAGGACTCCCTGGGCAATACCGTCACCGCGTTCACCGGCAACGTCGCTCTGGCGATCACCGGCGGGACGGGGAAGGCCGGCGCGGCGCTGCGAGGCACCGCGAGCGTCGCGGCCGCGGCCGGTGTGGCGACGTTCTCGGGGCTCAGCGTTGACAGCGCGGGCACCGGCTACACCCTGACGGCCAGCGCCCTGGGGCCGGCGAGCGCTGTGACTTCGGGGTTCACTGTCGCGGCTGGAACGGCGGCCGTGCTCGTCTTCTCCACCCAGCCGCCGGCCAGTTCCCTCGCCCAGACGCCGTTCGCCTTCACGGTGACGGCGAAGGACGCCGTCGGTAACGTCGCCACCGGTTTCGCCGGCAATGTAACGGTCGCCATCGGCACCAACCCGGCGGGCGGCGCGCTGTCCGGCACGTTGACGGTCCCGGCATCCTCCGGCGTGGCGACCTTCAGCGGCATCTCGATCGACAACATCGGCACAGGATACACGCTCGTCGCCAGTGCGACGGGACCCAGCGCCGGCACCAGCTCCACGTTCGCCGTCACGGCCGCGGCCAATGTCAACGCGTGGATCAACCCGTCGGGCGGTTCCTGGTCGGTCGCGACCAACTGGAGCAAGGGCACGGTGCCGGTGGCGACCGACACGGTGCAGATCAAGCAGTCGGGCACCTACACGGTGAACCTGGACGTCAGCGCCTCGTTCGCGCGGCTGGACGTCGGCGCGCCGAGCGGGACGCAGACGCTCTCGGTGGCGGCGAACACGCTGACCGCCGGCAACGGCTCCTTCGCTGCGAACACCATCCTCAACCTGAGCGGGGGGAGCATCGGCGGCGCCGGGACGCTGACCGTGGCAGGAGCGTTCAACTGGACGGGCGGCAACCTGGCCGGCAGCGGCGGGAAGGTCCAGGTGCTCTCGAGTGGGACGCTGGCGATCGGACTGACCAGCGCGCCGAACTTCACGAACTACACACTGGAGGTGGCGGGCAGCGGGACGTGGAGCGGCACGCAGACGGTCCACAGCGGCCAGAGCGCGATCCTGCGGGTAGCCAGCGGGGGGACGCTGGCCATCACGGGCGACCCGAGCTTCCTCAACGACCAGGGCGGCTCGGCCCCGCTGCTGAACGTCGGGTCCGGTGGGACCCTGAGCCGGACGACCAGCGTGAACGCCGCGGTCGTCAACGCGGTCGTCAACGACAGCGGCACGATCAGCGTGACGAGCGGCACGCTGCGGCTGGCGGGCGGCGGCACCAGCACCGGCGCCTATAGCGTGGCGACCGGGGACACGCTGGACTTCAACGGCGGGACGCACACGCTGGCCGCGGGCTCGAACGTCACCGGGGCCGGGACCGTGAAGTACTCCGGCGGCACGGTGAACGCGGGCGGGAGCTACGGGCCGAGCGGGCTGAGCCTGGTCAGCGGCGG
>Ga0335070_10004160_pt1 | contig 16894 bp, 21 predicted proteins | sample Lox_Sample_13_FD_206722 | JGI IMG/M metagenome (GOLD analysis project Ga0335070, IMG submission 206722) | Soil microbial communities from Loxahatchee National Wildlife Refuge, Florida, United States - Lox_Sample_1.3 | ecosystem: Environmental > Terrestrial > Soil > Wetlands | place: USA... | reverse complement strand
TGGAAGATCCGCCGGCGCTCGGTCTCGTCCTCGTGACCCTGCGCCTCGAGGTACGCGAGCCCGTCCTTGTGCGCGAGCGGCTCCGCCTCGGCGAGCGCGCGCACGTCCTCGTGCACCTCGAGCGCGTACGCGAGATGCGTCGGCCCGAACCACGTCGGCATCTCCTCGAGCGCGAAGTAGTAGACCGGGTACTCGCGCGCCGTGACGAGGTGCAGCGTGCCGCGCATCACCGTCGGCTTCACGACGTCGCCGCGCAGGACTGCGCGCTCGAGCGTCTCGCGCCTGAACCCGTCGAGCCGCGACCAGAGCCCGATGTACGGCGACGGCGGCCATTGCGCCTGCAACCCGGCGAGCCGCTCGATCGCCGGGAGCACGCCCATGCGCTTCCGCTCCAGCAGGAACTGCCGCGCGAGCGTCGCGCGGTTCAGCTCGCGCAGCGTCAGGACCCGTTCCACGCCACCCGCTTGAACGCGACCGACGCACCGGTGACGACGGCGAACTGCGCGAGCCCGTCGTCCGAGACGCCGACCGATCCCGGGTTGACGTAGAGGGCGCCGTCGACGATCCGCGTCCACTGCAGGTGCGTGTGCCCGCCGGCGAGGACGTCGACGCCGCTCCCGCCCCAGCGCCGCTCCGCCTCCGCGTCGGACGTCTCGGGGAGGAGGACGTCGTCGTACGAGCCCGGCGAGCCGTGGAACGCGCGCAGCGTGAGCCCGCCGTCGAGCTCGACGTCGAGCGTCGGCGCGAACGCACGGATCTGGTCGAGGTGCGACGCGTCGAGCTGCGCGAGCGTCCACTCGCGCTTCTCGAGCTGCGCAGGCGTGATCTCCTCCGGCGAGTCGGCCGGGAGCTCGAGGAGGAAGTCGTCCGCGTTCCCGAGGATCACGGGCCAGCCGAGCGCCGCGAGCCGGTCGAGCACCTCGCGCGGCTCGTCTCCGCCCTGCACCGCGTCGCCGAGGCAGACCGCGTCGCGCACGCCGAGCCGCTCGAGCTCCGCGACCACCGCGGCGAGCGCGCGGTCCCTGCCGTGGATGTCGGAGACGAGCGCGAGGGGCACCGCTCTACGATACGAGGACCGTGTCAGTCCGCGTCCGCATGGCCCCGAGCCCGACGGGGCTCCTCCACATCGGCGGTGTCCGCACCGCGCTCTTCAACTGGCTCTTCGCGCGCCACGAGGGCGGCGAGTTCCGCCTCCGGATCGAGAACACCGACACGAGCCGCGAGGTCGCCGAGGCGGTCGACCAGATCCAGGAGTCGTTCCGCTGGCTCGGGCTCGACTGGGACGGGGAGGTCACGTTCCAGCTCGACCGGATGGACGACTGCCGCGCGGTCGCCGAGCAGCTCGTCCTCGACGGGCACGCGTACGTGGACGACGGCGCGATCCGGTTCCGGATGCCCGACGACGGCGTCACCGCGTGGGACGACGTCGTGCGCGGCCGCGTCGAGGTGCAGAACGAGACGATCGAGGATCTCGTGCTCGTGCGCTCCGACGGCCGGCCGACGTACAACTTCGCGTCGCCGATGGAGGACGTGTGGGACGGGATCACGCACGTGATCCGCGGTGACGACCACGTCTCGAACACGCCGAAGCAGATCCAGATCATCCGCGCGGTCGGCGCCGAGGTGCCGGTGTACGCGCACGTCCCGTCCGTCTTCGGCGAGGACGGGAAGAAGCTGTCGAAGCGGCACGGCGCCGTGAGCGTCGAGGAGTTCCGCAAGGACGGCTATCTCCCCGAGACGCTGCTGAACTTCCTCGCGCTGCTCGGCTGGGCACCGGACGGCGAGACGACGATCATGAGCCGCGACGAGCTCGTCGAGCGCTTCTCGCTCGAGCGCGTCAGCTCGAGCCCCGCGCAGTTCGACTACGCGAAGCTCGACTGGATGAACGGCGTCTACATCCGAGCGCTCGAGCCGCACGCGTTCGCGCACGCGCTCCTGATCTGGCTCGGCGAGCAGGGCTACGAGTGGGATGCGCAGCTCGTCGCGAAGGCGGCGCCGCTCGTGCAGGAGAAGATCCAGCGGCTCGCGGAGTTCCCTGCGTACGCCGGCTTCCTCTTCCACGACGTCACGCCGGACCCCGCGGACCTCGACGGCGGCGCGCCCGTCTGCGCGGCGGCGCGCGACGCGCTCGCGTCGCTCGAGCCGTTCACGGCGGAGGCGATCGAGGCCGCCCTCCGCGCCGTGCTCGACGAGCTCGGCCTGAAGCCCCGCCAGGGCTTCCAGCCGATCCGGGTCGCCGTCACGGGCTCGAAGATCTCGCCGGGCCTGTTCGAGAGCATCGAGCTCCTCGGCCGGGAGACGACGCTTGCGCGCCTCGATGCGGCGGCTTGACGCCGCCGGTACCATGCCGCCCCGTGGCAACAGCCGGTGAAAGGCGCACCGTGCTCGTCGTGGACGACGAGCCCGCCATTCGACTCATCTGCAGGGTGAACCTCGAGCTCGACGGCCACCGCGTGCTCGAGGCCTCGGGGAACGACGAGGCGCGGGCGCTCCTGGCGGCCGAGCCGGTCGACGTCGTCTTCCTCGACCTCCATCTCTCCGGGGAGCGCGGCGACGGGCTCCTCGACGAGCTGCGCGGGCACGTCCCCGTCGCGCTCGTCACCGGCTCGACCGAGGCGACCGCCGCCGACCGGCCCGAGGCCGACGCCCTCCTCCTGAAGCCGTTCGAGCCCGCAGAGCTGTCCGAGACCGTCCGCCGTCTGACCCCCTGACCTTCCACCGAGAGGTAGGCGACCCGTGGCGACAACCGCAGTCCGCACTCCCGCCGAATACGAGGACGTCCTCCGCCGCTACTACGTCGAGCGGTCCGAGGAGAGCCGCGCGGTCCGCGTCGGCGAGAAGGAGGTGTCGGAGCAGGCGGCGATCGTCGCGAAGTACTCCGACCTCTTCTCGCGGGCGCAGATCGACGCGTTCCGGGAGGCCGAGGCGGCCGCCGACGGCCAGGAGCGCGAGTGGCTGTACCGCCTCCGCAAGACGTGCGAGGCCGGGCTCGTCTCGGAGTCGCTCACCGAGCGGGAGGACGCGCTCGAGAACGCGATCCTCGCGGCGCGGGTCGAGTTCCGCGGCGAGGAGCTGCCGCTGCGCTCCGCGCTCGCGAGGCTCGCGGTCCTCGACGCCTACGCCGACCGCGAGGAGCTCGGCGAGCTCGAGCGCGCCGGCTCCGCGCAGTTCAACGACGACCGGCGCACGCTGCTGACGCTCGCGGACGAGCTCGAGGCGGACGTCACCGGCGAGCCCGACGCGATCGCGCGCAACGAAGAGGAGAAGGGGATCTCGCTCCGTGAGCTCGAGGCCGTGCTCGTCGCGGCGAGCGACGCGACGACGGACGCGTGGAACGTGCTCCGCGAGCGCTGGTTCGACCGGCTGCTCGGGCCCGACCGCGCCGAGGTTCCGACGAACGCGCACGTGTCGTATCTCCGCCGGCTCTCGCCGCTCGAGTCGACGTACTCGAAGGAGCGCGCGGTCGAGGTGTGCCTCGCGACGACGAAGGCGCTCGGCTTCGACATGGACGCGATCCCGAACATCAAGCTCGACCTCGAGGACCGCCCGCAGAAGAACCCGCGCGCGTGCGTCATCGCGACCGACCCGCCGGAGGTCGTGCACCTCATCACCCGGGCGCAGGGCGGCATCGCCGACTACCAGGCGTTCATGCACGAGGCCGGGCACGCGCTCCACTACGCGGGCGTCGACCCGCGGCTCCCGTTCACGTTCCGGCGGATCTCGCGCGACCACGCGCTGACGGAGATCTACTCGTACATCTTCGAGGCCGTCACGCGCGAGCCGGGCTGGCATGCCGAGTACTTCGGGCTCTCCGACGAGGAGGCGGAGCGGAACGCCGAGGCGACGCTGTTCCTCGAGGCGCTGCTCTACCGGCGCTACACGGCGAAGCTCCGCTACGAGCTCGGGTTCTGGGCCGCGTTCCCGGAGGAGGGAGGCCGCTCGCCGCGCGACTACTCGGAGCAGCTCACCGCTGCGACCGGCATCCGGTACGACGCGCGCGGCTACCTCTCCGACATGGACTCCGGCTTCTACTCCGCCGACTATCTCCGCGCGTGGATCCGGTCGGCGCAGCTGCGCGCGCACCTGATCCGCGAGGTCGGCGAGGACTGGTGGCGGAGGGAGGCGACGGGCGAGATCCTCCGCGCGCTCTTCGCGGAGGGGACGCTGCCGACGAGCGAGGAGATCGCCGGACGGATCGGCTTCGACCCGCTCGACACCGGCCCGCTCGTCGCCGACTTGAAGGCGTAGACTCGCGCCGGTGAGACGAGGGCTCCTACTGGCGGCGACCGCGTTCGCGTCGGTCGTCCTCGTGCTTTCGGCATCCGCGGCGCACACCGTGGCGCCGTGGGTGATCACGTCGAAGGGCGCGTCGTTCAGCGGCGTGTTCACGAACACCACCGCGTCCGTGATCAACGGCGTCTCGATCGGGACGGCCGAGAAGACCGACAACCCGATCACCTCATGGAACTTCGAGGGCCAGCCATGCAGCCTGTACCCCGGATACGGAAGCGCGTACTGCTACGAGAAGATCGACGTGGAACCCGGGAAGACCGCGACGTTCACCGGGACGACGCAGAAGCCGGTGTCGACCGCGGGCTACGTCGCCTGTTCCTCCGCCGACGGCGGAATGGACAACACCTGCACCGACGTCGGCGCCCCGTCGACGCCGAAGGTCGACGCGGCGGCGGCGAAGGCGTTGCTCGCCGAGCTGGAGAAGGGAATCGCCGCCGAGCGGGGCATGATCCGCAGCCTCAACGCCGGGAAGAGCGGGAACGTCGTGATCGTCGTCGAGAGCTGGAACATCTTCTTCGCGAAGCTCCTCGATCAAGCCGCGAAGGTCGGATCGGAGGTCGTGATCGCCGACGTCGTGCGCGCCCGGAAGGACAACGCCGGCATCGCGGGCGCGCTGCAGGGGCCGAAGTCGACGCGCCTGAAGGACGCACGCGCGCTGCTCGAGGATGCGATCTCGCACCTGCAGGACGGCCTGAAGGTCGTCGGCGGGCTCACGAAGTGAGCTAGCCCGTCTGCTTCGTCAGCAGCGTGTGGATCTCGCGCGTGAGCGTGGCGATCTGCTCGGTCAGGTCCTTGTCCTGCTGGGTCAGCTTCGTGTTCGTGTCGAGCAGGCCGACGAGCATGTCGGTCTCGCGCTTCGCGGCGGTCTCGAGCTTCGTGTGCCGCGCCTCCGCCTTGTCGGCGCCGATCTTGTCGCGGTCGGCCTGGCGCGTCTGCGCGAGGAGGATCAGCGGCGCGGCGTACGCGGCCTGCGTCGAGAAGACGAGGTTCAGCAGCACGAACGGGTAGACGTCGAACGGGTGCACGAGGAAGATCCCGTTCATCACGATCCAGACGATGACGACGATCGTCTGGCCGACGATGTACTGCGGCGTCCCGAGGAACCGCGCCGCGTGCTCGGCGAAGCGGCCGAAGGCGTCGTCGCCGAACGCGCCGCGGTGGTGGGTCGGGTGCGCCGCTTCCTGCACCGTGAGCGAGGCTACGCCCGGGGCCGGACGGGGGAACTAGGATCGCGGCATGCGGATCGAGCAGCTCGTGGCGGCCGAGTCCGGCTGGAGGGCGGTCTTCAAGGAGCCGGACGGCGGCGAGAGCACCTCGCGGATCGTCGGCTGGGCGGTCGGCGACGACGGCGACGTCGTCGGGCTCATCGTCGACCCCACCGAGCCGAGCCGCATCGTCGGTGCCGCCGGAGCGGCGAGCCCGGACGGCGGGACGTTCCTCCGCTACCGCTACGTCGCACCGGAGCCGATCGTCGTGCCGGCGCCGCCCCCGCCGCCGCCTCCGCCGAAGGACGACACGGCGGAGCAGCTCGCCAAGGGCTTCCTGAAGCGCAAGAAGTAGCCGGCCGCAGGCGAGCGGTGCGAGGTCCGCGTGCGCGCAGCGGCGGACGGGGTCAATCCCGCGGACAGGTCCGGGGGTCAGACCCCCGGACCTGTCCGGAACGGCTAGCCGGCGTTGATCGGCACCTTGCGGAGGGCGGGCGGCGCCGTCTTCGGCGCGCGGATCGTCAGCACGCCCTGCGCATACGTCGCCTCGATCCGCTCGGTGTCCACCTCCGGCGGGAGCCAGAAGCTCCGCTCGAACGTGGAGTCCGGCCGCTCGGCGCGGGTGCCCTTGATCGTCAGCGTCTGCTCGCGAAGCTCGACCTCGAGCTCGGTCTCGGCGAAGCCGGGAACCTCGAGCTCGATCACGAGCCGCTCGGGCGTCTCCTCGATCGACGCGGCGGGGAGGAACGCCGGCGACACGACGAGCTCGGGGAACAGCCGCCGCATCCTCCGCTCGATCGCCTCGAGGTCGACGAGCGGCGTCCACTGGTCCAGAACGGGCATGGTTCACCTCCTTCGAACTCGCGCCCATCGTCGCGCGGCGCGGGACCGCGGGCATCGGCAGTCGGCGGCAGCGCGCCTTCCCGGAACTACGGACTTACCTCGTCCACGTCTTTCCGAGAATGTCGCCGCGCGTCGTGCACGGGTCCTTCACCTTCGTGAAGGTCACGCTCTTCGCGGACGCCTTGAAGCGGTAGGTGCCCCACGCCTCGGTGGCGCAGAGCCGACCGAGCGAGCCGGGCTTGTCGCGCACCTCGACCGTGCCGCCGCTGACCTTGATCTGCTCGACCGGCTGTCCGAGGCCGGCCGCCGTCCACACGAGCAGGGTCGGCGTGATCTTCATCGTGTACGTCCCCGACGGAGCCTCCTCGGCCTGCGTGAAGTCCTGGATCCCGAAGTGGCGGGTGAATGTTCCCTGCACCGAGGCGGGCACCGAAGCCGCCGAGGCTCCGACTGCGACGAGCGAGCAGATCAGAACGGACGCAATGACGAGCAGTCTCAACGTCGACTCCTTTCGAGAGCGGGCGCCTGCCACCGGTCGGACTACACCACGCGCCGCTGCGCTCGAACAAGACCCAGACGGGGCGATGTCTGGCAGACTCCGGCCGGCTGCGGCGCCTGCCATTCCGCCGACCCGGAGGTCACCGCCATGCCCGCACCGAAGCTCACGACGTACTTCGAGACGTTCACGACCGACGCGCAGGGCCAGATCCCGGTGACGGGCATCGTGGACGTGTCCGCATGGGACACCGTCAACGTCGAGATCATCCAGTTCCCGCACGCTGCGGTCGCGATGACCGTGACGTGCCTGATGGGCAAGCTCAGCGGCTCGACCCTCGGCGAGACCGTCGCGACGTTCCCGCTCGGCACCGCGGGCGTGATCCACAGCTTCGACGTGATCGGCCCGGAGTTCAACCTCGTCCTGAGCGGAGGCCCGCCGAAGACGAAGGTGCCGATCCAGGCCTGGATGTTCCTGCACTAGAACGGCTACCCTGGCCGTGCGCATAGACCTGGTTCGGAAGCCGCCGAGGCTCCACCTGCTCCTCTCTCCGACTTGCCTGCTGGCCTACGTGTATCGGGCGAGCCGACTTGTGGCATCGCCGCAGCACGCCGAGTAGACAGGAGATCGCAATGTATGCCACCGTCCGCCGCTACGAGGGCATCGACCGGGTGCGCTCGGAAGAGATCACGCGCAAGGTCGCCGACAGCCTCATCCCGAGCCTCGAGAAGCTGCCGGGCTTCGCCGGCTACTTCCTCATCGACGCCGGGGCGGGCGCCCTCACGTCGGTCAGCATCTTCGAGACGTCGAACCAGGCGCACGAGTCGACGCGCGTCGCCGCGAGCTGGATCCGCGACCACGACCTCGCCGCGGCGCTGCCGAACACGCCCGAGATCTCGGCGGGCCCGATCATCGCCCAGGCGAAGTCCGGAGTCTCGGTCGGTGCATAGCACGGCGACCGACGATGTGACCTTCGTCTTCAACCCGCGCCGGAGGGTCGTCGTGACGCGCGCCGACGCGATCTGGCTCGAGCGCGACTGGATCGACGCGGAACAGAGGACCGGCGCCGGCGGCTGGCTCGGCGTCGCGATCCGCGGAGGCCTCGACAAGGGCCGGGACGTCCTGCTCGACCCGCACACGCTCGCCGACCTCAACAAGCTCCTCACCGAGATCCGAAGGCAGGGCCGCCTCGAGACGCCGGGCCTCGAGGATCTCTACGCGGCGTCGCGGGAGCCGTACTCGAGCTAGTCGCACACCGACGGCCCTGGCTGACGCTTACCCCACGATCGAGATCTGCCCGGGAGACGTCGCCTCGATCTCCGGGACGCCGTTGTAGCTCGTCACGAGCCCGCGGATGCACAGCACGTGGTTCCGGTACTTCGTCTCGGGAGCGCCGAATCGAGCGCGGTTCTCGCCCCAGATGACGATCGTGAACCTGCGCGAGCTCGGATAGGCGACCCCGACGTCGACGAACGTCGGCGAGCCGTTGCTCCACGATGCGTACTTCGTACCCGCAACGCGTCCCTTGATCGTCGCGTACGTCCCGACCGCCTTGCGGGCGGACTGCCACGCGATCGCGTTCTTGCATGTCGTCGAAGCGCCCCAAGCCGAGCTCGCAGCGGCCAGCGCGAGCACGGCGACGGCGGAGGCGAGAATCCGTCTCACGTCCTGCCTGCCTTTCGGTCGTTTTGACTCCTTGCGGCCACACCCTCTTCGTGACGGCCGCGGGGTCAACCCCCTTGTGGGTCAAGTGCGCACGTGGCGGCACGAAAAAGCCCCTGCTTCGCAGGGGCTTTCGGAGGAGGCGCATACGGGATTCGAACCCGTGCCGCCGCCGTGAGAGGGCGGTGTCCTAGGCCACTAGACGAATGCGCCCCGGAACGTCGGGCATTGTAGCTACCTGCGCGCGAGGCGGATTGCGAGCGCGATCGCGGCGACCGCGGCGAGGGCTCCGACCGCGGTCGGGGCGAGGCCGCGGACGGCCGGGGCGCCGGCGACCGCGATCACGAGCGCCGAGGCGACCAGCCCGGCGCCGCACAGCGACGCGACCGCGACGGCGCGCGCACGGACGACGCCGCGCTCGGCGACCACGTGGATCCGCTCCTCGAGCGACCACGACGCGAGCTCGCCGCACAGGAGGAGGCCCACCGCCACCAGGGGCGCGCGCTCGTCGACGCTCGCGCCATGGACGACGACGGCTCCCGCGTACGCGCCGCCGAGGAGCAGCAGCGCTGCGGCGAGCGAGCCCTGCCACCCGAGCACGAGCATGAACGCGAGCAGCAGGAATCCGAGGCCGCCGAGCACCGCGGTCACGACGGCGAGCCTCGGGTCGCGCGCGATCGCGTCCGCGAGCACCGCCGCGTACACGACGACCGACGCGCCGGCGAGCGCTAGGCGCGCGCGGGCCTTGCGTATCGCCTGAATGCCGCCACCTCCTCCAGCGGGACGTTGAGCGGGACGCCGTCCTGCCACTCGACGACCGGGACGCCGGCGCGCTGGTAGCGCGCGCGCAGCGACTCGCGCGAGAGGCGCCACAGCCGGTACGAGAGATCCGCCAGCTCGCCCTTGCCGGGATCGACGAACGGGACGGGGGAGACCTCGATCACGACGAGATCGAAGCCGCGGGCGCGGAGGTCGAGGAGCGCCGACGCCGACCGCGTGTCGAGCAGCGGCGTCAGCGCGATCACGAGCGCCTTCGGCGGCAGCGTCCGCGGCGGGAGGAAGTCGACGCCCTTCGCTGCGAACGTCAGGACGATGTCCATCTGTAGCAGCGAGTCGACGATCTTGTAGAGCTGGAGCGTCCCCGACGCCGGGAAGAGCCACGAGAGGAAGCCGCCGAAGCTCACGAGCCCGACGCGGTCCTTCCGCCCGAGGTAGCGGTGCGCGAGCGACGTCGCCGCGCGCACGGCGAGGTCGAGCGTCCCGCGGCCCGCGTGCTCGACCTCCGCGAAGGTGTCGAGGAAGAGCACGACGTCCGTGTTCCGCTCCGGGTGCTCCTCGTTGACGTGCAGCTCGCCGCGGCGCGCGCTCACCCGCCAGTTGATGCGGCGGACGCGGTCGCCCGGCGTCCATGCGCGGATGTCCGCGAACTCGACGCCCTCGCCCTTCGCGCGCGAGACCTGGTTGCCGATGAAGACCTGCGTCTCGAGCGGCGGGAGCAGGGCATGGAGCGTCTCGACGCTCGGGTACACGCGCAGTGCGGCCGAGTGGCCGACGCGGCCCTCCCACGAGTGGAAGCCGAGCGCGTCGCGCGCGCGGACGAGCGCGGGGCCGACGCCGAGCGCGCCCCACCGGACGCAGCGGAGCGGGAGCTCGAGCGTCCGCGACTCTCCGGCCGCGAGCCGGATCCCGCGCGGGTTCGGCCGCGTCGCCTCGAGCTCGTCCGGCAGCGGCAGGAACACGTCGAGCCGGGCGGCGCCGGCCTCCGTCCGGAGCTCGATCGCCGCGACGACCTCGTCTCCCTCGAGCGCGCGTTCGCGGTCGAGCGCAAGGCTCGCCTCGAGCTGCGGCTCGCGCTTCAGCGCCGCGCCGACGACCGCGGCGAGCGCGAACGGCGCGGCGAGCGCCACGATCTCGACGCGGCCGACCGCGAGGCCGACGATGAGCCCGAGCGCGGCGAGCCCGACGTAGCCGGCGAGCCGCGGCGAGGATGCGAGCGTCACGACGCGGCGTCGCGGAGCGCGTCCTCCGCGGGCGGCGTCGGCACCGTCGCGAGCGCCTCCTCGACGATGTCCTCGCCGCGGATGCGCTGCACCCAGAGCTCCGGCTTCAGGGTCAGCCGGTGCGCGAGCGCCGGGACCGCGACCGCCTTCACGTCCTCCGGGACGACGAAGTCGCGGCCGGACAGCGCGGCCCGCGCACGCGAGAGCTTCAGCAGCGCGAGGCTCCCGCGCGGGCTCGCACCGACCGCGAGCCGCTTCGAGTCGCGCGTCGTCGCGACGAGGTCGACGATGTAGCCCTCGATCGAGTCTGCGACGTGCACCTGCTCGAGCGCGCGCTGCATCTCGACGAGCGTCGGCGCGTCGACGACCGGCGCGAGCTCGACGTCGTCGGCGCCGCGGTCGAGCCGGCGTCCGAGCATCTCGACCTCGTGCTCGCGGCTCGGGTAGCCGACGCCGAGCCGCATCAGGAAGCGGTCGAGCTGCGCCTCGGGGAGCGGGTACGTCCCTTCGTACTCGATCGGGTTCTGCGTCGCGAGCACGATGAACGGCGCGTCGAGCGGACGCGTCGAGCCCTCGGTCGTGACCTGGTGCTCCTGCATCGCCTCGAGGAGCGCCGCCTGCGTCTTCGGCGGGGCGCGGTTGATCTCGTCGGCGAGGAGGAGGTTCGTGAAGATCGGGCCCGGGAGGAACGAGAACGCGCCGCTGCGCTGGTCGAAGATCGACGAGCCGGTGACGTCGGACGGCATCAGGTCGGGCGTGAACTGGATGCGCGAGAACCGGAGCGACGTCGCGCTCGCGAACGACCGCGCGATGAGCGTCTTCGCGAGGCCGGGGTAGTCCTCGAGCAGCACGTGGCCCTCGGCGAGCAGCGCGAGGAGGATCAGCTCGAGCGCGTCGCGCTTGCCGACGACGGCCTTCTCGACCTCGTCGAGGATGCGCGCGCTGCGGTCGCGAAGCTCGCGGAGATCCATCAGAGCGCCTCCAGCGTGTCGACGACCGCGCGCACCTGCGCCAGCGGGACACCCGGCGCGTACGGATCCGCGGGCTCGACGCGGTCCGGCCGCACGACCTCCCACGCGTCGTCGCCGAGCAGGCGCCGCGCCGCGTCCGGCTGGCGCTCGAGGTCGACATTGTGGTGCGCGGCGAGCCGCGTCGCGGCCGCCTCGCGGAGCACGGGGAGGACGCGCGCGTGGAAGTGTCCCGCGTTCGAGCTGCCGAGCGTGATGTCGCGCTCGGTGACGACGAGCGCCGGCGGGCGCATCGGCGCCTGCGTCGTGCGCTGCAGCGCGCGGTCGAAGATCCAGAGCGCGTCCGGCGCGGCGTCCGTCCGGAGGACGCGCTCGAGCACGACGAGGACGATCGCCGCGAGCACGAGGACGTACGCCGCGAGGATCCGCTCCGTCGCGACCGGCCGGAGCCCGAGCGCGATCACGAGCGCGACCGTCGCAGAGGCGAAGCCCGTGACGAGGCTCCGGCGCGGGTTCACGCTGCCGCCGCCTCCGCCGGCTCGCGCAGATCGTCGCGGACGGCCACGAGCGCGGCGATCGCCTCGTCCCGCATCTGCGGCTCCGGCTCGTGCTGGCTGAACTTCGCCCACTCGAAGAGCACCGTGAGCCGTTGCGCGGCCGGCGCGCTCGCGTCGATCGCCGTCAGGGCGCGTTCCATGTACTCGAGCGGCGCCTCCGACGGCCGCCGCGGAAGTCCGGCGAACGCGAGCGCCGCCTCCATCCGCGCATACGCCGCGATGATCGCGCGGCGGAGGTCGGGGTCGTTGCGCAGGTCGTCGAGCGACTCGTCGAGCGCGAACGCAACCGCCTCGTGCGAGCGGTAGTCGCGCGAGCCCGCGGGAGAACGGCGGTCGCGGAGCCGCCCCGCCGCGACGAGCGCGGCCGCGCCGAGCACGAGGGCGACGAAGACGACGATCTCGTCCCACCGCACCTTTGCGCCGCGGGCGTGCGTCGGGATCGTGCCGGGGCTCGCCGCGCCCGTGCCGGTCTTCTGCGGGTGCTGCGACTGCTGCGCGAGCTGCTGGAAGCGCTCGAGGAAGTGCGAGTGGCGGAGGAAGTACGCGATCACGAACGCGCTCGCGATGAACATCAACGTGCTGACGAAGTAGTTCGACGACCGCGGCTCGGACCTGCTGCCGCGGGCCTCCGCGAACGCCCAGATCACGACCGCGACCACGACGACGGCGAAGACGAGGATCGTCGTGTACGAGTAGTCGAAGAAGGCCGCGCTCGGCCCGGCGCCGCCGGCCGAGCCCGCGAGCGGCCGCCCGCGGCTCGCGGCTCCCGCGAGGACGACGAGAGCGGTGACCCCGAGTCCCAGCAGGAGCACGCGGCGAGGCGCCATCGCGCGGAGGCTACTCCAGGACGCGCCGGACGACCTCCGCGTCGAGGCCGTCCACGATCTCCTCCGCGGCGGCGAGCCGGTGCGGGTCGAGCGTCCCGCGGACGGCGATCACCCGCATTCCCGCTCCGAGAGCCGACTCGATCCCCGCCTCGGTGTCCTCGAACGCGAGGACGTCGCCCGGCTCCGCGCCGAGGAGCGATAACGACCTCAGATAGCCCTCGGGGTGCGGCTTGCCGTGCTCGACGTCGTCCGCGGCGACGATGCCCCGGAGGAGCGGCGCGAGCCCGGCCGCCTCGACGACCGGCTCGATCTCGGCCCGCATCGCGCCGGAGACGATCGCGACCGGGACCCGCGACGCCGCGAGCCGCACCGCCTCCCGCACCGGCTCGTGGACGGTCCGGCCGTCGGCGACCGCGGCCCGGTAGCGGCGGATCCGCTCCTCGATCACCGCCTCGACGTCCGGATGCCCGTCGCCGAGCCAGCGCCGGACGATCTCCGGGTCGGAGTGGCCCGCGAGCTCGTCGAAGTACTCCTGGGCCGACAACGGGCGGCCGTGCTCGGCGAAGAGCTCCCCGAAGATCGCGCAGAGGACGGCCTCGTCGTCGGAGAGCGTCCCGTTGAAATCGAAGGCGATGGCGCGGACGGGCACGCGGCCAGCCTACCCCGGTGGTGGAAACGTCCGGCCCAACGCCGTAGACTCGCGCGAATCTCTGGCGGCGGCTTCGGGAGGCCCACCAATGGAAGGCACAGCGGTTCAGTCGGCCGGAACGATCGACAGCGAGGACGCACGGCTCGAGAGCCTCGGCTACAAGCCGCAGCTCAACCGCGTGCTCGGGTTCTTCGCGAACTTCGCGGTCGCGTTCACGTACCTCTCGCCGATGGTCGGGATCTACTCGCTGTTCATCCTCGGCGTGGGGGTCGGCGGCCCGGCGTACCTCTGGCTGACGCTCATCCCGGTCGTCGGGATGCTCTTCGTCGCGCTCGTCTTCGGCGAGCTCGCGAGCCACTACCCGGTCGCCGGCGCGCTCTACCAGTACAGCAAGTTCAACGTCGGCGCCGGCTTCGGCTGGTTCGTCGGCTGGTTCTACGGGATCGCGCTGCTCGTCACGGTCGCGTCCGTCGACACCGGCGTCGTCCCCTACGTGACGTCGCTGTTCCACAACTGGTTCGGGACGAACTGGAACCCGGCGCACCACTCGACCATCCTGATCATCACGCTCGTCCTGCTCGCGATCCAGACGACGCTCAACATCACCGGCGCCCAGGTCATGGGAGACGTGGCGAAGTTCGGTGTCGGCGTCGAGATCCTCGGCACGTTCGGGATCGCGATCATCCTCGCGGCCCACGGGTTCCACCACAGCTTCGGCTTCCTGTTCTCGACCCAGGGCTCCCAGCACGCCTCGACCAACGCCTTCGGCGTCGGCTTCGGCGGCAGCTGGCTCGCCGCCGCGCTCGTCGCGGTGCTCGCGCCCGTCTACATCTTCTACGGGTTCGAGTCGGCCGGCGACATCGCGGAGGAGACGAAGGACGCGGGGCGCCAGATCCCGAAGGCGATGCGCTGGGCGCTGATCTGGGGCGGCATCGCGTCGCTCGTCCTCACGGCCGCGCTCCTGCTCGCCATGCCGAAGGTCGACCCGGTCAAGGCGACCGTCGGCGGCGGCGGCGTGCCGTTCATCCTCGGGCAGCTCTCGAGCGGGATGCAGGACTTCCTGCTCGTGCTCATCATCTTCGCGTTCTTCTCGTGCGGAACATCGGTGCAGGGCGCGGGCAGCCGGCTCGCGTTCTCGTACGGGCGTGACGGCGCGCTGCCGGCCGCGAGCTGGATCTCCCGGGTGAACAAGAGGTTCCGCACCCCGGTGAACGCGCTGCTCTCCGGGGCCGTGATCTCGCTGCTGTTCGTCTTCCTCGTCTACTACTCGCCGAGCAAGAACGTGCACATCTGGTTCATCACGTACCCGGCAAACATCAACGCCCTGTACTCGCTCATCTCCTTCGGCGTCAGCGGCATCTACCTGTCGTTCCTGCTGACCGTGATCGGGGTGATGATCGCCCGCGCCCGCGGCTGGGTGCCCGAGGGCAGCTTCCGGCTCGGGAAGTGGGGCTGGACCGTGTGCATCATCGCGGCCGTGTACCTCGGGCTGATGCTCGTCAACGTCGTCGTGCCGACCGGGCTGACGAGCGGCCGCGGCCTCTTCAACTACGACTGGATCACGCTGCTCGTGATGGTGATCATCGCGGCCGTCGGCGCGATCTACTTCTTCATCGCGCGACCCGACCGGAAGGTCGCGACCCATATGCACGACACGCTCGAGGCAACGGGAGCAGAGCGGGGATGAGCAAGGGGAAACCGAGACAAGGGAGGCAGATGTGAGTACCAGCGCCCCTGCGCCGGGGCCAACGATCTCCGAGGACGAACGAATCCTCCACCGCCTGGGCTACGCCCAGGAGCTGTTCCGGGGAATGGGCGGGTTCCAGAACTTCGCGATCTCGTTCACGATCATCTCGATCCTCGCGGGCTGTCTGACCTCGTACTACATCGCGTTCGAGAGTGGCGGCCCGATCGCGGTGACGTGGGGCTGGCTCCTCGTCGGGCTGATGGCGACACTCGTCGCCCTCGCGATGGCGGAGATCGCGTCGGCGTTCCCGACGGCGGGCGGCCTGTACTACTGGGCGTCGAAGCTCGGAAGCCCCGGCTGGGGCTGGGCCACGGGCTGGTTCAACCTCATCGGCCAGATCGCGGTGACCGCCTCCATCGGCTACGGCCTCTCGACGTTCGCGACAGTCCTGTTCGACGACCTCTTCTCGTTCGAGAAGCACACGAACGACTGGTTCGGCTTCAACTACAACGAGACGGTCTACGCGCTCTACGCCGTCCTGCTCCTGGCCGTGTGCCTCATCAACGTGTTCGACGTCCGGATCACGGCGCTGCTCAACACCGTCTCGGCGTACTGGCACATGGTCGGCGTCGCGGTGATCGTCATCGTGCTGATCGTCGTGCCCAGCCACCATCAGTCCGTGTCGTACGTGTTCACGGGCACGGTCAACGCGACGGGCTACGGCAACAACGTGACCGGCTTCCAGCATGCCGCCTTCTGGCTCGTCTTCGGGCTCGGCCTGCTGATGTCGCAGTACACGATGACGGGGTTCGACGCGTCCGCGCACATGGCGGAGGAGACGCACAAGGCGTCGCGGATGGCTGCGGTCGGCATGTACATGTCGGTGGTCGTCTCCGCGGTCTTCGGCTTCATCCTCCTCGTCGCCGTGACGTTCGCGATCCCGAGCACGAAGGGCGCCCTCGACAACATCGGGGCGGTCGTGCCGTGGATCTGGAGCACGTCGATGAACCAGAACTGGTCCGACGCGCTGCTGGCCATCTGCGTCATCGCGCAGTTCTTCTGCCTCACGGCGTCGACGACGTCGGCCTCGCGCATGATGTTCGCGTTCTCCCGCGACGGCGCGGTGCCGGGTCACCAGATGTGGCGTCGCGTGTCGAGGCATCGCGTCCCGGTCTACGCGGTGTTCGCAATCGGCGTGCTGTCGGCGCTACTGATGGTGCCTGCAATCTGGAACTATCTCGTCGGCTACGCCGCGGGCACCGCGATCGCCGTGATCGGCCTCTACATCGCGTTCATCCTGCCGGTGATCCTCCGGCTCCGGCTCGGCGACAAGTTCGAGCACGGCGCGTGGAGCCTCGGCGGCTGGTACAAGCTCGTCGACATCGTCGCGATCGTGTGGGTCGCGATCGTGACGGTGCTCTTCTGCTTGCCGTTGTTCTACGACGGTCTGCCGTGGTCGAGCAACTTCTCCTGGTCGCTGACGAACTACACGATCCTCTGGTTCGTCGGGATCGGCATCTGCTTCGGCGGCTGGTGGGTCCTCTCGGCCCGCAAGTGGTTCAAGGGGCCCGTCCGCCAGGGCACCGAAGAGGAGCTGGCGAAGATCGAGACCTCGGAGGACTTCCTGCTCCCCGCGGAGGGGTAGGCCGTCTAGTCCTCGCGCTGCACGTCCGCGAGGAGCGCTTCGAAGAGCGGGCCGTCGAACTC
>Ga0335070_10004158_pt1 | contig 16897 bp, 9 predicted proteins | sample Lox_Sample_13_FD_206722 | JGI IMG/M metagenome (GOLD analysis project Ga0335070, IMG submission 206722) | Soil microbial communities from Loxahatchee National Wildlife Refuge, Florida, United States - Lox_Sample_1.3 | ecosystem: Environmental > Terrestrial > Soil > Wetlands | place: USA: Florida... | reverse complement strand
TTCAGCGTCGAAGTAGAGCTTGAAGCCGCCCTGATTGACCAAGGTCAGCTTCTTTCCCTTGTAGGAATCGGTGTCACCGCTGCTGGCCGTCTGGTTTCCAGGCGTGAGTTCGGTTCCGCCGGGAACGCTGCCTTCCACAGAGAAGGAGGCCGTGTCCGAATTGAAGGCGATGGTGGTATCCCCGGACGGTACCTGCACGTCGCCGGTGGAGTTACCCTGCGCGTCGGCTTTGCCCATTAGGGTTGCGCCGTGCAGGCCGAATTTTGTGATGCCCGTGTCGTCACTGAACTGGATCCAGTTCGACGGATCGGTTGGGTTGGCGGGGTCCAGTTGCTGGTTCTCGCCCTTGCAGACGTTGTTCCAGTAGTCGATGTCGCAACCGAAGCGCAGGTGTGCGCCCGCGACGAGCGAGCCTCCGGAATGGTCCGGCAGGTTTGCGCCGAACTCCGGCGGAGGAGGATTGGACGGAATCAACTGCCAGGTTTTGCCGTCGACCGCGTCAGCCGACCAGGGTCCGGTGACCAGCCCCAGTTGCGGAACGTCGATGTAGCTGACACCCCGCCAAATCGTGTAATCCGAAGGAGCGAGCTTCAGGCTGATCCCCGTCACCATGTTCACGTTGTTGCCGACCGGCATTTGGCGGGCGAGATCGAACGTATCCTTGAAATCTCCGGAATTGTCAGTGGCGTAGTAAATGCAGGAGTGGTAGCTGCTGGCGGGGGCGTGCGGGTTCTCCGGCGGCGGGCCACAACTACTGTGGCCGTCTGCCGAGCCGTCATAGACATGGAATTGGACTGACTTCTTTCCGAAGCCCGGCACCACCAGGTCGGTATCTAGGGCCATGTAAGGCCACCCATTGCTCGTGTCACCGGCGCAAGCGACAAAGTTGTCGAAATTGATGTCGTGCAGCGTGGCCGCCAGCCCGCCGATCGTTTCTTTTTCATCGGCAGACGTGTTCATGTCTGCAAGCCTGGCGCACTGGTGTTTCGAGTCATCGCGAAACACCAGGATTTTCCCTTGGTGCGCAGTGAACCCTTGAACCTCATTCTTATAGTTGCGAAGCAGCGCGATATAGAAGATGCCATCGAAGACAATCGTGCGTTCCTTCAGAATGACCACATTCGGAACAATGGAGATCGGGCTCTCTTTGCCTAGTTCCCACTTTTCGGGGACTTTCAATTCGCCGCCGACGAAGTTCACGTCGTTTGTGGGATCCACTTCCATGTTCACGAGTTCAAATTCAAGGTCGCCGAAGGGAATGTGCAACGAGGCGTGGATCTGTGAGTCGGCGAGCCGGCCCCGGGCGAATTTCAGGGTAAAATCCTCGAACTCGATGTTGAAGCCTTCGTATTGCGAAAACCCGATGGCAGGGAATTCAACGCTCCGGTCGATTTCGTAATGCATCCCGCCGTAGGCGCCGGTTGCCGTCAGTACGAAGCCGTCATTCTTCCCCGTACTGTTGAAGAAGAAGATGGGAGACGCTCCGGTTTTCGTAGGATCGTCTTCGTCCTGGGCGCCTAGCCAGGGCGTATTGAGCCAACCGTTTTGGATTTGCAGCCCGTAACTCGGCGTCGGCTCATCCACTAGTTCGTGGCCCTTCCCCCAGACGCTTAGCGTGGCTTGACCCAACAGCAATGACCACAAGATGGGCTGATTGATGATCTGCGCGATATCGCCAAGCTGCGACGGCCGCACCACACTGGCCTTGCCGGAATAGCGTGCCACAGTGGCTGCTTCCAGGCGCGCCAGTGCCGGAGCGTAGTTACGGATTTCCGGCTGGCTGCTGCGGGCAGCATACTGGCTTGTCGTCATCAGCGACACAGCGGCAGCCTGTTGCGTCATCGCGACTACATCGGCGGGTTTGATCGCGCTCACAGCCAGCGGCGAAACTGCAGGCTGCGCGGCTTGGGGTGCAACTCCAGCAGGGGCCGTAATCACTGGTTCGACCTGGGGGAGAGTCCTCAGACTGGCTGCCGAAATCGCGCGCGGCAGGAAAATCCGAATCGCTGGCGGTTGCGGAAGGCTGGCAAAAGAGTCCCACTCAATCTTCGGATCGCCGCCATTCGAAAGAGGAAGCAATTTTACCGGCGCGCTCAAACTTCCGGTTGCATCGAGCGTGCCGTTGAAGGTTCCGCTCACCGCATGGTGATTATCGTCCCAGTAGTTGCCGGGCAGCGTGACTTTGCCGGTCATCGTGCCGCTGGCGATCGCGCTCGCAGAAATCTGGTACTGCCCGGAACATCCGTTGAGTGTGAAGCTGTCCGGGAAGAGCGGGGCAAAATTGGCGTTGGCAAAACTGGCGTCCCCTCGAATCCCGTCCGGGGCCAACGCCAGGCTGGAACTGCTCGGCACCATCACCGAGTCCAGCTTGTCGATGAAAGGAGACTTCAGATAAACCGGCCCCTCATAGTCCGCCACAATCTGGCTCGCCACGGGCTGCGAGGCGAGACTGGAGAGGGATTGCGTCGCGGCTGGATTGACGGCCGTAGTCTGGACCGTTTTCGACCGCAGCGACTGTATCGGGGCCAGCGTCCCTGTAGCCACAGAAGCGGCCGGCGGCCAGTTGATCGCGAATGCGCTGGGCGTCTTTGTAGCGGGTCGCACCGCTTGCAAATGGCGACCTTCGACGGCGAGGCTTCCCGGATCACCGAGATATATAGGAGTCGTACCTACTTGCCAGGCGGCGGGCAGTGGACAGGACGCCTGCAGCAGCCCGTCGCCCAACAACGCACGAACGTTGCACTTCAGCTCGCCCTCAATGATGCGATCCCCGGCTGACGGCAGACGGAGGTTCATGGCCGTGGTGATGATCAGATCCACATCGCCGTTAGCGAAGCGCGGCTCGATGTGCAGGGAATGGATAGAGAACTGGAATTCATGCAGCGCCAAGGTGTAGGTGTGCGTGTCGCTGGCCGGCGCGCCCGGATTGAAGTCGGCGACGTCGATCTTTCCTTCGCTCACCTGACCGTCGGGTTCGAAGTGGAGCTTCGAGAAACTCACCGCGAAGGGAATCGCGCCCGGTAGATCGAACTGCATGTTGGCTGTGCCATTGACCGCCGTGAAGGCGCACTTGTTGTCGGATTTGCTCTTTTTGTCGTCCCATGCGGTCAAGCTGATCAGAAACCCAGCCATGCGCCCCTGGGTAGTCGCGCAATGCCCGCGAATGATCTGGGTCGGCGGCCCTTGAATGATGGTTGGAGCCGGTTGCTGCGGCACGTAGATCGGAGTCTGGGGCTGGGTGGGGGGAGGGCTGACCGGCTGGCGGTTGGTCGGCGGTTGAATGGTCCCCGGCTGGCGCCCAGGTGGAGGTTGGTTCGCGCCAGGTTGACGATTGGTCGGCGGAACCATGATTCCGGGCTGCTGGCCGGAGGGCGCGGTGGTGGTTCCAGGCGGCTGTCCCCGTCCGGCAGGCTGCAGAACCTGAACCGGAACCCGCAGCTTCACGGGAGCTTGCGGTTTCTGCTGCGGCGTTTTTTTCTGCTTGTCATTTTGTGAGGTCTGCTGGGGGTTGTTCGCCGTTGCTGTGGTCGTGCGGGTCTGGGCCCCGGCTGGCAGGGCAAGGGAGATCGCGAGATACGCGGCCACCAGACACGAGCGTGCCAACAGCCATTTCCCTTGGGAAAACCAGCGGGGCGAACTTGCACGGCGAAGAAGACATGCCGGCCGACACTTTGACTGCGCGAACCGTTTTCCCTCTTTTGGCTTGCTCGGAACGAAAGATACGAGGCCAGACTCGATGACATCTACGAACGCTGCCCACGCGAAAGTCATTTCAGGCTCCCATCGCGCGCCATCAGATGCGCTCTTGCGCAATTATTACGCGGCACGGAACTGCCCGATGTTATGCAGTAGGGTTCCTGTGGGTTTGCCAGATAGATGGATCGCTATCGCAAGCGAAATCGAGCCGAGTGTAGCGTATTGAGATTCGAAGGCGTGCGCGATGAGGCAACCAAGCGCGCACGTGCAGGCGTCTCGGTCAGGAAGACAATCCGCCATCGACGCAGATGGTTTGTGCCGTGATGAATCTTGCGCCGTCGCTCAAGAGAAACAACAACAAGGGGCAAACGTCATCGAGGGTGCCGAGGCGCTTCATTGGGGTGCGCTTGGCGATTTGCGCAAGTTGCGCCTCCGAGAGAGTGCTCGACATTTCCGTTTTCAAATAGCCAGGTGCGATCGAGTTCACCGTGATGGAACGCTTGCCCACTTCTCGCGCCAGGGCGCGGGTCATACCATCCATCCCGGCTTTGGACGCAGAGTACGCCGCCAGACCACTGTAACCGCGGCTGCCGATGATCGAACTGATATTGATGATGCGTCCACCGTTCTCCTGCCGCAAAAGAACGCGCAGAACAGCCCGAGCCATCTGCAAGGCCCCGCTCAGGTTCACCTGTAAGGTGCGCTCGATCTCGACAACCGGAAATGTTGCGAGGACGCCTTCGCGGGCAATGCCAGCATTGTTCACCAAGCCATACAGAAAGCCGCTCTCTTCAGCCCATTTCGCAGCAGTCTCAACAAACTGCTCTGCGTCGTCGTTGCCAACTTCGAACGGCATCCACTTGACGTCGGCTTTCCATCGGCCCCGATCCAGGACTCCCTGTAACTCAGCGGACGGCTTGCGGCTACAGGTCACAACTCGATATCCGCCTTCGAGCAGGGCCTGGACGATGGCCAGGCCCAATCCCCGGCTCCCACCAGTGACGATGACAGTTTTCGCAAAATTCATCAGATCGAAGCAGCTTTCTTGCCGGCCGGCGATAACGTGACGCCGGGCGCAAAGCGAAGAATTCGCGGCACCTGGTGGTTGGCCAAGCGGCTGCGGATGTGAGCGAAGATCCTTTGCCGCAATTCCTCAGCATCCATACCGTTTGCGGGCACTACCTCTGCCAGCACCGCTTCACCTGAGAGCGGACTTGGCACGCCTGTAACCACAGCATCGACAACGCCTGGAACTTCCATGATTGCGCGTTCTACGTCTTCGGGAAGAATTTTCGTACCACCGACATTGATTCTGCGGTCCCGCCGCCCCACAAACAAGACGCGGTCCCCTTCCACCCGCACGAGGTCGCCAGTATCAATCCAATCGGTGACACGCTCGCACCCTGCATACCCGACCATGGCGCGAGAACTCTGCACATGAAGGGTCTCATCCAGGACCTTGAAGCGTACTCCTTCCATGCCCTGCTGCAGCCAGCTCTTTGGGAAGCCTTCACGCCCATCGCTCACGCTGAACAGAGCACCCGTTTCGGTGGCTGCATAGATGTGGCTGATTCGTGTGCGCGGGAAAAGCTCGCGAGCCGTAGTCAACGTTCTCTGGTCGGCAATTTCGCCACCCAGCGTGATCTGGCGGATACACGGCATCATCGAATCACGAGCACCTGCGGCAATCAAAGCTCGCAAGAACGTCGGCGTGCAACTCAGGTGTGTGACGCGCTGTTCCGCAGACAATGCCAGAGTTTCTGGATAGCCCCGCGGGGCCTGCACAGCCAATTCGCCAGCCAGAGCAGCCGTCAGCAGCACCTGAATCCCCGCAAAACTGCTGGGTAGATAAGTAAGCAGCCAGACTCTTTGGTCGGGCGTGCCTATCCTGATTCGAGCGAAGAGCGATCGGAGCTTGTGGCGAACCACTTTTGGCTTTCCAGTGGTTCCGGACGTCACCAAGAGCACTTCATCGCCAGGGTCACGTGTCACACCGGAATGATTCGTACTGTTGACTAATCCGCCAGGGAGAACAATGGCCCTTGCACCCACAACCTCGACGAATGCCGGAATCTCCTGCCGGAGATAATCCGGTACGAACAGAACTGATGCCACGCGTTCGGAGGGAAGGCACAGACATGCCAGAATATCCTCCGGCTCGTCGCTTACGCAGAGCACGCATGAAGTGGAACGGTCATTCAAAGCCTGCGCTATTTGCTCGAATCGCGCCAATATGGTGGCACTGGTGTGCTTGCGCGTGCCGCTGAGCACGATCGGGCGGTCGCCGGCACGCCTCAAAGCTTCCGTCAGTCGCTGGTCAGGATGCATACAATCCCGCCAAATCGCCCACCGAATCAAAGGCCACCAGGCCATTTCTGAATGGATCTCGATTGGTCGCCTGCTGCAGTTCGACCACCAGCGCGGCCAAATCCAGCGAATCAACACTGCCGTTCATCAGACTGGTGTTTTCGCCAAAAACTGAGGACTGAACGCCCTTATCTCTTTCGATTTGCAGCAAACGCTGAATGATGAAATTGACGAGCTCTTGACGGGAATTCATCATTGGTAGCTTATGATTTTGGCACGAGCCTCCGAGATGATCAAGATTCGCGAACTTTGCACCGCAGATATTGACGAACTCGCGGCCTTCCTTTCCAGGCAGACTGGAACATCGCAAAGCACACTCCGCGACCGGCTGCTGTGGCTGGCGAGGAACCCGGCGGCGACTTCCGAGATCCCTTTCGGGATCGGAGCGTGTCGAGGCGACGAACTGTGTGGGGCGATGCTGTACGTTCCGATGCGGTTCAGCGATGGCGTCAACACCCGCACTTGCGTTCTCTCCATCTTGTTCTATGTGGACGCTGCCGCACGCGGAGCGGGACTGCCGCTGTTCATGGCATTCCTCTCCCTGGCCGACCGGTACCCGCTGTATGCGTCGACGGCCAATACGATGAGTGCTGGGTTGTGGTCCGCACTTGGAGGATCACCTGTAGCAGGGTCCGAGTTCGAGTACGTGCGAGTCTGTCGCATGCTACCCGTTGTTGCCGAGTTGATTCTGCGCGCGTCAAGGCAGGCCAGGCACACCCGACCGGACAACATAGAAGAGTATCGGGAACATTCTCGAATCGACCGGCTTGCGCCAGTCAAGGATGCGGAATCCGCACTGTGTGCGATTGTGCAGCCCAGGGGCGCCTCTTATGCTTTAGTGTGCGACGCAGAAACAATCCGCTGGAAGCTTTACGAAGCCGGCCAAACGCTTTATACGTACTCAGGCCACTACAGTCAGTGCCTTTGCGCCTTTCAGCGCTCTCGACGGGGATTGCGGTCCCAGGTCTTGGCGCTGGAGATTCTGGATGTTTGGGGTCAGCTTGATCCGCGGGATTCCACGGATTTCGTGTCATGTATCAAGCAAGCGTTCCATCCAGACATCATCAGTTTTCGAGGCGGATCACGGCTGTCGGGAGCAGAGGGACTTGTGCGCAAGTTCAGGCGACGACAGCTTCCTTGTCCTGCAGTTTGGCTTGTCGATCCGCATGGACTACTGGAGAACCGGTTTGAGTATTCTTCCCTAGCGGGCGAATGAAGTGAGGCAGCAGGCTCAGGATTCGCACTGATGGCGTTTCCAACATCCGCACGCGATTTGCTGTGGTCCGTTGCTGGCCGCTCGGGGCTTGCCCCGCTGGCTGGCAGTCTAATTCATTCGCCTGCCAGCTTGCGCATCCTGATGTATCACGATGTCCCCGGGCCGCTCATTCCGATCTTTGAGTCTCATCTTAAATGGCTGGCGCGACGCTTCGAATTCTTGACCCCAAGAGATCTGCTATTGGAGCCCAAGGCCGGTAAACGCCCAAAGGCGCTTCTGACATTCGATGACGGCTGCATAGACAACTACGAACTGGTTGCGCCTCTTCTGGAATCGTATAGCTTGCGAGGATTGTTCTTCGTATGTCCGGGGTTCGCCGAATTAAGCCGCGAAGCGTGCTTCGCGTTGATGGAGCGCTCATCTGTGTTGCTTGAGGAGAAGACCCGTGACTCCAGATGGCAGCGAATGTCGCGGCAACAGATCATTGACCTTGACCGCCGCGGGCATGGCGTTGGCAGCCACACTATGACCCATACGCCCCTGACGAAGATCGACCAACCGGAGATGCTGCGGGAGATTCGCGATAGTGCAGCGACGCTGGAATCCTGGCTCGGACGCCCGTGCCCTTTCTTCGCATGGACCTATTCCTGGAACGGGGTTACACGTGAATCGCTTGCCGCCGCGTTGCAGTGCCACACGTATTGTTTCTCCCCGTGCAGCGGGGTCAACCATTGGCCTCAACCGAGGCGTCTCTTTTGGCGTACGGGAGTCGACGTCAGCAAGCCAGTTTCACACCTTCAAACGCAAGTTTCAGGAATCGTGGATTATTTGTACAGAACTCAACGTTTGGAGTTGTCGACGTTGTGGGATTCGGTGACCGCCAGCCCCCCTGGGGAACTGCAGAGGCCCTCCGGATTCGGAGGGCCCCTGTAGTTTGAGTTGCATCCTAGTCGTCGTTGTCCGCCGGTGCAGCGGTGCGGACCAACTTCACAGCCTGCTCGTAGAGCTCGTTCTGCTGTTTCTGGTAGGCAGCGCTTTCCAGAGTCTTGTTCTTGGCAGCCTGATCGTGCAGTTCATCCGCTTTGATCGAGAGGCGGATGAGGACGCCCAGGCGGCGGCTGTCGCGATCCGGTCCGGACGTGTCCAACTTGTTCACCAGAGCCCAGATCTTCTTGCCTTCCTGGGACGGCGTGATGTTGGGGTCAAGGTTGAAGTTGATCTGGTCGGCAGTGATGCCGTTGTAGGTGGACTGGAACATGTCGCGCAGGTCGGTGGCGAAGAGATCGCCGAAGTTATTGGCGGGCACTCCCAGCAGCAACTCTTCGGTCTTCACGATGGAAGCCGTCGAGTAGTGGCGGGTTGCCATATAGGCCGGCTTGGCGAACGGGCTGATCACAATCAGCGGCGTGCGGTGCGGATGAATGTGATCGAGCGAAGACTGCGCGTCGTCGTAGGTCATGAAGATGGCGGCGCCAGTGTTGGTGTTGGGGTTGTAGTACACCGGGCTCTTCATGATGTGCTGCACAACCATGCCGAGGCCTACATCACCGTCGCCGATCTGCTGCAGCGGACCGTTGGTAACCACGGAACCAGCGTTCGGCGCCTGCACGCCGCCGGTGTGATCGTTCGGCTCGTAGATGTAGAGGAATTGGGGAAGCGTCCCTGAGTTCACCATGTTGTCGAAGTCATGGATGAATTCCAGGGCGCGGCGCTGATCGGAAATGTTGAAGTTGTAGCCGGGATAGTTGAGGTCGATGCGCGGTGCGCCATTCTTGTTGTTGGTTCCCAGGATGCCAAGAATCGGCAGCTTCATGAAATAGGACTGGCCGAGGCCCTGGGTCTGGGTGCTGACATCGCCGGCATTGACGACCGGATGATTCGACAGCGTGAAGTTGTCGCTCAGCATGGTGGGATAACCGAGGTTGCCGCTGAGCGGGTCGTTGTTGGTCGTGGGCACGCCGGTGCCCGTGTCGGTGCCTTCGATGCGAACCAGTTCTCCGTAGTTCTTAAAAGACTTGCCCCAGCGGGCCAGGTTATTGAAGATGTAGCCGCCTTCGGGATAGTCCTCCGGCTCGAAATTCTTGTTGACCAGCAAGCCGCGTCCGGTCTTCACCAGCAGAGTCTTTTCGGTGTAATCGCTGGCGGTGCCGGAGGCGCAGAACTGGTGGCCGGCGTCACTTTCCTCTGAGTCGGAATAGTAGTTGACCCCGGTGGCAAATGCAGCCGCCAGCGCCTGGGTATTGAACGAGACCCCCGTGAACTGGCCGTTGGAGTAAGGGTTGCCGTTTTGGTCGTTGAACGTTGTGCCGGCGAAATTGCCGAACACAGATCCCATGTTGCCAAGCATGGAGTCGACGGTCTTGTTCTCGTGCTCGATGAAGATGACGGTCTTGATGCGAGCCGAGCCCGCCGTCCCGCCCATGGGCACAACAGAAGTATCGACCGAGCCCTGCACCGCAAAGTTGTTGGCCTGGACGGTGGTGTTGTCCCAGGGGTTGTTCGTCAGGTCCACCTTCTGGAGGCTGCCGAAAATGTAGTTGCTGTCAACCCGAGAATCGGAAGCCAGACCGGTGGGCGGAGGCGTCTGGCCATTGCTGCCATCGGTGATGGTGTTCGGATTGATATCTTCACCAACACCTTTGGCATTGGCAACGTACAGGGAATTCCCATCCGGGCTAATGGCGAGACCGGTGGGATACCAGCCGGTCGGGATGCGTCCGAGCACGCTGGGGTTCAGCGGATCGCTGACGTCGATCACGGCGACGGAGTTGATGCCCGCTTCCGCGACGAAGAGCTTGGTGTTGTCGGGGGAAACCACCATTGCGTTGGGATAGGCACCCTTCGCCAGAGTAAGGCTCTTGCCGGCGTTGTTAAGGAAGGCGACGAAGGTTGCGCCCAAGTCATAGTCGGACAAGACCTTGCCTTCCTTTAGGGTTTTGTTGGGGCTCCTCAACACAATGCGAGCGAGGTGATCGTCATTGGTCTTAGCGACGTAGAGGACTTCGGTTCCATCCGGGCCTTTCACAACCGCCATCGCTGAGGGGTGAACATCGCCAACTGTGTTGTTCCCCTGGAGGTTAAGTTTGACACCAAGGTATTTGCCGTATTTCGGTGTCGCGAGTGTGGCAAAGCCGCCATTGGCGGTGTAAACGTGCACGGAAGAGGTCAGAGGGAACTTGCCTTTGTTGGATACCGGCGGAACGTAGAACCCGTCCGGAACATTGGCGCCAGTCGTACCGAGTGCGGTCAACTGCAACGTGTTGGGATCATAGGTAGGGTTTGCGAATTTGTACTCCATGATGCCCCAGTTGGAGACCGCGATCCGGTCACCGGCGGAATCTACGGCCAGAGTGTACGGGAACGCGCCGGCGGGAAGTTGCTTCAGCACGCCCTTGGTGGCGGTGTTGATGATGGCGATGCTCTGATCGCCGTTGCAGGCGACGTAGAGGTACTTGCCATCAGGACTAAGCTGCATTCCCGCCGGAAAGGTGATCTTCGCGCCGGAGCTCTTGCTGAAACCGGAAGGTACTTCCGTAGACGTTTTGATGGCGCCGCCGGGAATGTAGTTGGACACGTAGCCAGCGTTTTGCGGAAGGGTCGGCGAGATTGGAATGCTGGCCGGAGATCCCGGAGTTAGGGTGCCCGTCGGGGAAAGCGAGAACAGCTTGACGTCGTTGTCAGGTCCGCCGGCTGCCCAGACGGTGTAGGGTCCGCCGTTGGGACCGGAAATCTGCAAGCCGACGAAGAACTTCACCGTGGTCTGGTACTGCGAAACGACCGTAGGCGGTGTGGTGGTCGTGTCGACTACAGTAAGCGCGTATCCACCCAGGTTGGTCGGGCTCTGGTAAGAAAAGAAGCCGCCTTCGCGCTCGTCGTTATTCGAAGACACCAGGTAGTGGCCATCGGGAGTCACGGCGATACCGAGAGGGTTCATGCCAATTTGAATGCTGCTCCCTGCAGGCGTGACTTTTCTCCCATTGGGCAGGACTCCGGCATAGTAGCTACCGAACTTGTTCGGTCCAGCCAGGATTTCCGCGTTGGAGTAGAACGGATTGCTTTCCGCCTGGTTGTACACAGGGGTGGTCACCGCACCCCAATTGGCCATGTTGATCGATTGGCCAAAGGCCGTTCCTACACAAAGCCCAACGGCAATAAGGGAACGAAACAGCCCAATTCGTCGGCTAGGGCGGCCGATGCGTCCAGAGTTGAATAGAACCTGTGAGAACATACACCCTCCTCGAGAGATGTGGCTCTCCGTACGTCCGAAGAGACTCGCTTGAAAGAGGTACTATCAGCATGTTGCGGGCTCGTGACATGCCCGTAAACGGGAAATTAAAAATTGTCCGCAGGAAGCGGGCCGTGGCAGGGCACGCAATGATCAGTTAACCAATCGGAGGCTTTGCGGAATGGCCAGGCTTCAGGCGCGCCTTGAGCCATGCATAGATCGGATCGCCAGACGTTGCGGAGCCGCTGCTCTTGAAGCGTCTGCGTTCCCCCGCTGCAGGGAGAGCCCCTTCGATCTGTTTCTTAGCTGCATCCGGCGTATTGGGAAGATCCTCCTCGGTTTGGGTGAGGCGAAGCGATTGCGCTTTGAGCTTCGGCAGCAAGGCAACCGGATCAAACGCAGCTATCTTCTGTAGAAATTCCGGCTTGATGTAATTCGCCCGTTCTCCTTCCGGAATCACTTCAGACTTTGCCGTCCAGACCGCCCAGTCTCCCCAGGGATCGAGCAGGTCCATGGCTTTGATGCGGGAATCCGCGGAGGCCGCCGCGATGGCAATCGTTCCTCCAGCACCCGCCCCGAATATACCTACGCGATCCATGTCAAGGTTGCCTCGGCTGGCCAGGTAATTCAGCACCATCTGAACGTCGTGAGCGGACTTGCTGAGAGATTCCTGAAGCTCGCTGACAAACCACTCTTTCATTGGGCGGTCATGGTAGCGGTGACCGGTCAGCGCAGGGACAAATCCGACGGCCGCGTAGCCGCCAGAGGTCACGCGCTTGCACCAGTCATCGTCGCGGTAGATGTCAGTTTCGTAGGGATAATCGTAAAGGTAAATCACGACCGGAGGCTTCTCCACATTTCTAGGTCGGATGACATAGAGATAAATAGGATCCACAGGCCGCCACTGCACGGTCACCCATTCTCGAACAAAGTCAAGCTCCTCGCTCTGTTCAACGAGCTCGGGAGGCTCCGGCTGTAGTCGGCTTGTAGCCAGAGATGGCGTGGAAAAATCCTCGACCTCACTCACAGCGGACGAATTCGTGGCGGCTGGCGGGAGCGGCCCGGGCGGAGATTGCGCAGCCGAGATCCGGGCACTCAGAAGAAGCGCAAGCAACAGAAAATACGCGTAGCAGATGAACTTCATGTAAAGCGAGTTCTCCAAAGTGTGTTCAGCCAGCCGTCGTTCAGTTAGTCGCCATCGTCTGGGGATGACGCATGTCCTTCGAAAATGGCTGTCCAGGTTCCGGGCGTGATGCTCAACAAAAAGCAGGCCGGCCTGACCGGCCAGCCTGCTACAAACAACCGAGGAGATAGTCCACGTTAGATTAGTGCCCTGGCGCCAGCGAGCACGCCGTGGCCACGTTGAGTGGATAGTTGCATGGTGCCGTCTCCTTCGCGGCTTTCTTCGTGCCGTTCAGCCGGAAGCAGTATTGGTTCGGTTGAGTCGCCTTCTGGAACGGGCACCCGCCGACATCGCCACCCTTTTCCAGACCGCTGCCGTTGCCGTTGTCGGGAGTTCCCGGAACGCCAGTCGCTTTGAAGTGCGAGCGGTAGTACAGCATGCCCGGATCGCCGTCGTTGCTGGCGACGGCCGGGACGAAGTCAGGAACCGTGCCATTGATTTCGTTCTGAGCTGCCGTGACCAGCGCCAGCGCATTGTTGTAGTTGTTACCGCTCTTGTCGGTCACGAGGCGCAGGATCGACCATGCCCGGTAGCTGCCATCGCGCAGATGTGGGAAGGTGGTTCCCGGAGTTACTGGGCACGGAGCCGTGCACAGCGGGAGCACACCGCCTGAGTAGGCGTTCTGGATCGGATCCACTCCGTCCAGCGTTACATAGCGGCCGACGCCAGAAGCCCCGGCGATCGGCTTGACGTTGCCGAAGGAGAAAAAGGTGTAGCCGACGCTATCGGCGCTGTGCAAGATTCCGCCTACGCCGCTAACGCCGCTAATCACCTGCCCGGTGCCGATGCCGCGGACCCGTGCCCCGCCGTCCTTACTGGCCAAGTCAAGGGGGTTGGGACAACCAAGACCCGGGCAGGCGCCGGTCGACAGATCAATTCCTTTTTCTTGGGAGTTCTTCGCGGCTGCATACTTCGGCGCGAGAGCAACGCGGAAGGTTGTGAATTCTGTGGTATTCATGGTGCCCGACAGTGGTTCGCGGAGAATCACGGTCAGTGGGTTCGCACCCGTGCCACCGATGTCACTCGCTAAACCCAGGGTTCCGTTGAACAAATTGCCTGCCGTCGTAAAGCTGAGGTCGGTGAATCCACCCCCCCCCAGGCCTGGGCCGGTGTTGTTGTACACAAAGACGATCGGCTCCGCACCAATGGAAATGGTCGCGGAAGCTGGGACTTTTTGGCCAGTTATGGGATCCTTGCCAGAGATGTTGAACTGCACTGGAGTCGCCTTGCCAGAACCGAAAGAGCCCAGGATTGGGCAGCCGATCAGGTTGGTTGCGCTGGGGCAGTTTAGGCTAGCTACGCCGTAGCCGAGGCCGTTCAAGTTGGCAGCGTTATAGGCCGCCAGGATACGGTTGGTTGCGTATTTCGCGTCCTCGGGCCGGATGTCGGTCATCCCAGCAGTGAAGGCGGTTTGCACAGCCGAAAGAATGGCGCTGGGCAGACTCGCTTCATCGGCCTGGGTGGTGTTGGTCTGCCGGTTCAGCATGATGGAAGACGGCACCAAGTTCGCCCCCGCCGTGCTGGTCGCCGCCGAGTCCACTTGCAGGAGAGCACGGGGCGTGGCAAAGAAGAAACGGTTGCCGACGACGGAGTCCACCGACAAGTAGGCCCACACCGTGGCAGGGGAAGTCGCATTGTCCCAAACAACCCACAGGTTCCCGCCTTCCACGGGAATGGAGTTCGAGCGCTGGTCGACACCCTGAGCGAAATTGTTCCCGTCGGGAGCCTTGCCACTGATGCTCCAGTGATGGCAGTCGCTGCCCGCGCGGGCGGAGCACACGTCCGAGAACGCGGCAACCGCAAAACTGTTGAACATTGCCGACGAACCGCCGCCAAGGAATTTCACGCCCTGGGCGCTGGCTGTCGAGATCATTCCAACGACCGCAGCCAGAGTCAGAGCCGCGAGAATCGCTTTTGTTCCTCTCATCTGTATTTCTCCTTAGAGTTGTCACGCTGAGTTCTGATGGTTGCCGGAATCGAAGCACCGGTCTCGTCAGTGATGCCTGCCTGTCTTCCTCTAGATGTTGAGTTGCGTCACTTGACTGGAGACCAGTGCCCATCTCATCCTCAAGAAATTGCCGGGGCGGCAATCCCGCCGTTGCGCGTGCGAGAGCACTATCCGGCAGCGCTGTTAAGCGGAAATGACACGAACATGAACGGGAGGTTAAATTCCGGCGCTCACCCGTTGCAAGTTTTTGCGCTGCTGTGGACTCTCGGCGCGAATAACAGCTGCTTTCGCAACGAGAGCAAAAGCTCCATTCCTGAGCTGGAATGCCCCTCGTCAATTCACGACCTGGATCAAGCTTGCCGAACTGGCGGCGAAACTCGCGCCCTTGAAGCTGGCCGTGACTTTCGTCGATCCCTGGGGCAGAGATGACAGAGTGACGGATGCCATCCCATTTACCGTGTTAACCTGGCCAATGAGCTTGCTTCCCGCTTTGAACTTTACTGTGCCTACTGGAATTGCTCCTGTGGTACTGGATACTGCCGCCGTGAAAGTCACGGCCTCACCCTGTAAGGACGGGTTTTGCGAGGATGTGAGCACGGTCGAGGTGGGCAGGGATTGCCCCAAATGGATCGTGCCGATCGCAAGGTAATTCCCGACCCCGCTGAATCGGATCGAGCTGGCGGTCGCGCTCAGGGGCACGCCAACCGCCGACCATACGCACATAGCGTACGTATTACAGCCGGCGTCGTTTGGGTTTAGGGTGGTGCTTGCCAAGATGTTCCCGGTCCCGTTCGGCCCGTCGTACACAGTCGCCGTGCCCGGCTGTAGCGCGGAGTAGGAGAACCACAGTGCCACACCGACGCCGCTCGTCGCGGTCATGGTCACATTCGTTCCCGTTTGAAAGAACATGACGGGAAAGCCTCCGGGGTTGTTGATGAAATTCCCCGAGCCACCCTTGGCTGCCTGCACGATGACCTGAGCGTTGCTGGTGAACTGCAGTTGGAAATCTTTTCCCGGTCCCGACCCCAGGCTTCCGGTTCCGCCGTTGTAGAAGTTCTGGATGAACTCCAGATTCTTAAGGCCGCCGAAAGTCACGGCTCCTTTTGTCTGCGCCTCCGCGGGCGGGACAGCTGTCAGCGACAAAGACAGAATCGCAACCAAAAATATGGCGCCTCTTCTCACACCGACCTCCTGGCGAGAAAGCGAGTCTCCGTAAACGGCAACTTTGCGACGGCGTTGTTACACCTCGGTTACGGCAACGTTAAGGAGACGTGAATTCTCCCGTCACCTCCGCGAGCCAGAAGAAGCTCGACATGCTTCTCGCTGTGGGAAATACGACCGCGTGTTCACCTGAAATTAACTCTGGCGTCATCTTGGATTAACAATTCTGCAGTACTGGTTTAGGTCCGGCCGCTGAGGTGTGAAATCGTGAAAAACCTGAAGGCTCTCATCTGTGTTTCTGCTGCCGTTGCGTTCATCCTGGTCGGCCGCATGTCAGCCCAGGGGGTCGGGCCGAACTTAGTTCCAGCGCCGGTCCAGTTGCCCGAGCCGCCTCCGGGAGCAAAACCGCCAGCCATTCCGACCACCCAAGCCGCGCCGGTCCAGCCAAAGCCGCGCAGAGCCGGCGAAGCCCAGGTGCGTGGCGTGGTCACGGACGCATCTGGCGCAGTGTTGCCAGGCGCGACTGTCACCGTCACCAACGCCGCAGGAGCTGCCCAGTCGATGATCAGCAACGGCCAAGGGCAGTATGTCGTCAACGTCGCTCCTGGCTCCTATACCCTGAGCATTGCCGAGAAGGGCTTCAAGGACTTCAAGACCGAGGGCTTGACGCTGACGGCGGATCAGGAACTCGAGATGGACGCCACCCTCGACCCGGCCGCGGCGAAAACGGAGGTCGACGTCGTAGGCCACACTGCCGGACAGGTGGAAACCCAGTCCGCCGAGGTTTCGGGCACGATTACCAACAAAGAGATCACCGAAATCGGGCTCAACGGCCGCAACTTCACGCAGTTGCTCACCTTTGCCCCCGGCGTGAGCAATCAAACCGGACAGGACGAGGCGCTGGTAGGAGTGAAAGGCAGCGTCAAGTTCAGCGTCAACGGAGGCCGTGTTGAGTACAACACCTTCTCCGTAGATGGCTCCGATGTCCTGCACGCCGGAATCCACGGCGGCGAAAGCACGTTGGTGGTTTATCCCAGCCTGGAAGCCATCAACGAGTTGAAGGTCCTGACATCGAACTATGGAGCGCAGTATGGCCGGAGT